>OLQR01000066.1_pt1 | contig 81680 bp, 114 predicted proteins | sample 1671881 | NCBI WGS metagenome assembly OLQR01 (sample SAMEA3136623, study PRJEB25190) | human gut metagenome | biome: human gut; feature: human-associated habitat; material: faeces | place: Austria | collected 2013 | reverse complement strand
TACAGGATTCTGTTGAAACTTGCTTAAACTCTTCTTCTGATGTATTACTTACAGCTACTGCTGAGTTATATCAGAGAAGAAAAGCTGGGGAAGATATTGTATTGATTCCTAATAAATAGGGAAAAGGAATGATTATTTATGATTAATTGCATGATAGTCATTCCTTTTTTTTGTTTATCATACTATAGATATCTCTGGATAACCACTTGGCATTGAATGATAAAAATTTCTACTTACACTCTTTCTCCAAAATAATATATTTGCATATATTACTATAAATTTTAAAAGTTTGGTGTAAATTTGGTGTAAAAATTAGATTATTGATTACAACTAAAGTTGATGATATTATCCGATATTTTTGTCTAATTCATTGATTTCATCAATGGCTGCGGAATGATCATTTTTTGAAGCATGATTATATAAATTTAAAGTCATTTTCAATGATGCATGTCCCATCCATTGTTGCAAAATGATGGGATCGATTCCCAGTTTAAACATTTTTTTTGCAGTAAGTGCACAACCTGTATGTCGAAACACATGACAACTTAAATGCGGCAATGGAGCGTCGGGATGTTTTGTGTTATAGCTTTTTTCTAGATTTCTAAACATATTGTCTAAAAGTTGTGAATGGTTTAAAGTCCCATTTCTTGTTGGAAAAACAAAGTTACTATAACCATCAACTATCACATTGGAATGCAGATTTAAATAAAATTGTAATTGTTTTTGGTATAAAAATGCTTTATATGCTTTGTCAGTTAATGGAATAGTTCTATAACTTTTTTTTGTTTTAGGAGGGCGTATGATACAACTCCATTTTCCATTTATTTTTTCATATTGAACTTGATGATCAATTTTTATGTTTTTGTGTTTTAAATCTACATCATTCCAAGTAAGCCCACATATTTCGCCACAACGTAACATTGTTTCTGAAAGAATCACAATTAATGGATACCATCTTCTATAACGCAAACTATCTTCTGTAAAATCCAACAAAGAATTTAACTGTTGTGAAGTTAGAATTGTTTTTTCTACACAATCATCATTAATCCCTTTCAATGCCCCTTCTGTTGGATTTGTACGAATAATATGATCATCTAATGCTATTGCAAAGGACTGGAGGAATATATTGTGAACATATTTAAGAGTATTCTTTCTAAATTTTACGGATAATTCTGCATAAAATAGTTTAATATCAGATTTTTTTACATCTTTAACTTTTTTCAAAGCTATCCAACTGTTCTTTATATGCTTTTCATAAAATCGTTTACGTTTGTTAAAGGTAGTAATTGCAAAATCGCCTGATTTTTGATGCAAGTCAAAATATAAATCCATTAATTGCTGGACATTATAATTTACAGACAATCTAATATCATCCATTTTGTCACGTTCAATTTGAAGTTCTTTTTCTCTTAATTCAGGCAATGTTTTTGCATATACACAACATCTTTTTTTTCTTTCATCATTATAACGGAACATGTAAGTTCCGTCTTTTCTTTCACTTTCCCCCTTTCTTAAAACTCGTCCTTTACTGTCTTTTCTACTAACTTTTTTCTCTTTCGCCATAGTTTTTCTCCTTTATAAAAAGGAGCTTTAATACTATTACAATCATTGTAGCACGCATTAAAGCTCCTTGCAATTCAGGGCCTAAAATTATTTTTTTACTAAATGTATCTTTTATTTTCCAGATACTTTTCGAATTGTTTGCGTTTGATCAAACGTCTCGTGCCTATCTCTAACACATAATTTGCTGCAGGATTATCTGTCATTTCACGTAACTTGGCTGCGCCAATGTGAAAATAAGAAGAAGCTTCATCAATAGTTAGATTTGATTTTTCCCATATAGGGACCTGTATTTTTTTCATGTAGATCGCTCCTAATCAAATTCCATTGTGAATTTTGGATATGGTGTTGTCCATTCAACACAGATCCAAGCATCATACGAGTTTCCTTTTTTGCTTTTCAGATTTTTCGCTAAGGTTTTCTGATCTTTCAATAATTTCTTAGCATGTGCTTTGGTTAACTTAAAACCAATCGCTTTGAAATAATTGTTTTCTTTCCATAAGCTGAATTTGCAGTTTTTGTAATCGCTGCAGTAAAAGCTTTTAGAATTTTCATAAACAGGAGCTCCGCAGATTGGGCATTTTCCAATCACTTCTTTTTCTGGATATTTCTTTTTTTGTGAAGCGATCTGGTTGTCTTTATCGACAGAGCCATAATCACTTACACATTTCTGAACATATAACTGAATGTTCTTCATAAACACTTCTGGTTTGATCTTTCCAGATTCGATCTCTGATAATTTTGCTTCCCATTCTGCAGTCATTTCCGGAGATGAAATGCTGTCTGGAAGTAATTGGATGATCTGATGACCTAAAGTAGTTGCATGAAGATAAGGAACTTTGCCTTTTTTCACTTTTTCAACAACCTTCATCTGCAAGAGCTTTTCGATAATCCCTGCTCTTGTAGCAACCGTTCCTAATCCACGATCAGATACTGCATTTTTTAAACTGTCAGAATCGATGTATTTTTTAAGATTTTTCATTGCATCGATCAGAGTTCCTTCAGTAAATGGTTTTGGTGGAGTTGTCTGCTTGTCTGCAATCTTCATAGAATCGATGGATACAGATTGCCCATTCGTTACGTGGAATAATTCCATATCTTTTGGAAGTGTTTTTCCTAAAAGATCAACTTCAATCTGCTGATATCCAAGATCGATGATCTGTTTTGTTTTTGATACAAAAGTTTCATCTTCTACGACAGCTTCTAAGGATGTCTCATTGTAACGAAATGGTTTTGCAACAGCACACAGCATTCTTGTAATGATCAGATGAAGTATGTTTTTTTCTCTCACAGAAAGTTTTGACAGATCATGATTTTTTATATTTTCTGTTACAATGATCGCATGGTGATCTGAAATTTTGGAATCATTGATCATTCTGGAATTGATCGTAAGTCCCTGTTCTGATAATTGCTCTGATGCAGTCTTGTATTGATCGATCGTGCTGATCATATCAATATAACCAGGAACCAGGTGCTTCATTTCGCTTGACAAATAATTGCTGTCTGTTCTTGGATAAGTGATCAATTTTTGTGTTTCATATAATGATTGTGCAATATCTAAAACTTCTGCTGCGCCATACCCATAAATACGGTTGGCATCTTTTTGCAAGGTGTCAAGACTGTATAATAATGGGCGTTCTGTACTTTTCTCTTTTGTTTCTAATTTGGTGATCTTTCCGGATTTTCCATCACATTTATTAATGATCTTTTCTGCATCTTCACGTTTTGTAAAGCGAGACTGTTTTTCATGGATCCATTTTGCCTGAAATCCTTCTTTAAAATCTGCATAGACCTCATAGAATGGTTCTGGTTTAAAATGATCGATCTTGTTATCCAGATCTACGATCAGCTTTAATGTAGGAGTCTGAACTCTTCCAACTCTGATAACATCTCCGTGCCTTAATGTAAATAATCTGGTAAGATTCAAACCGACAAGCCAGTCAGCCTGAGCTCTTGCTTTTGCTTCTTCGTATAAATTGTCTTTTTCAGAAGAATCTAATAAATTCTGAAAAGCTTTTCTGATCTCGCCTGATGTAAATGAACTTAGCCATAAACGTTTGACTGGATGATGATTCTTTGCTTGCTGATAGATCAGACGTTGAATATATTCTCCTTCTCTTCCGGCATCGCCGCAGTTTACAATGTATTCAATATCATCTCGTTGGATCAGTTTTTCTACGATATAATACTGGTCTTTTACATGATCCATGACTTTTGTTTTGAATTGTTTTGGGATGATCGGCAAGGTATCAAATGACCATTTTTTTAAATCCTCATCATAGTCCTCTGGATAGCATAAAGTGACAAGATGTCCTACTGCCCAAGTAACCAGATATCCATTTCCCTCATAATATCCATTTTGATATTTATTTGCGCCAAGAACTTTTGCGATATCTTTTGCAACGGATGGTTTTTCGCATGTACATAAGATCATGATTTTTTACCTCCTCTGTCTTCCGGTAATTGACAAAATTTAGCGGACTTCTTTAATGATTCAGTAATTCTATCCATTGCTTTTGTTGCCAATGATCGTGAAGAATACTCTGCGATCGTTGCAGTTCTTCCAAGTTCAAAAGTAGCAATGATATTGTATGTGTTACTAATCGAATCAACAGATAAATACTTTACATTACTCAGATTAACAATTTTTGTCTTTTCTGCATTCATAATAAACATATGTTCTTCTCCTTTCGTATTTTTACTACATTACAAATATGAGATTTAAGAAAAAAAATATTTTTCACATATAAGAAAATGAAATTTTTGCATAAAAAAAAGACCTCGTTTTTTTTAAAAGGAAACAAGGTCTGTCAAAAAAATCATATCCAAAATAGCCCAAGAATCAGAAAAGCTAATGCCCCAAGGGATTCAGAAAATCCAGTTAGAAAGATATAGGAAATTGGAAGAACAATAGGAATTAAAGCTCCAATTCCTGCTGCCCTTGCTATCTTTGGATCCTTAATATCGAAATATACGAAAAGGGCGAACCCTAATGGAGGGCAAAGAAATCCTAGTATCCCATACAAAAACCAATTCCATTTCTTCCATTGTATCTTTTCATTCTTCATAAGATTCCTCCGATCATCCAATATTTCCAACAGCTAACAATATTCCAAAGGCAAATAATATAAATAACAGGATCAGTACGATCTGAAAAACAAAAGAAATGATCGCACAGATCAGAGATACTTTTGCAGTTTTTGGACGTTCTTCTTTCCAAATGAGATAGAATATCAATCCTGCAATTGGGACAAGAATACTAAGAATTCCATAACCCAAAATTCCTGTGTCATTTTGTTTCATTGGATTTTGTTTACTTTGACAATGAGGACAAATAGTCGCATTATCTTCAATTTTTATACCACAATGACTACAATACATATTCTTACATCCTTTCTATGGCATCATTGACATACGGACAGAAGTAATTTGTATCACGATCAGTAAGATAAATAAAAGAACTTTTGTGATCTCACCTGCTAATGCACCGATACCTGTTGCCTTTGCTGTGTTTGGTTTTGATTCTCTCAAAACAAGAAACAAGATCAAGCCAATGAATGGAAAAAAGAATCCTAAGACGCCATATCCAAAACCACCAGAATCTTTCTCTTGGATTGGATGCTGCTGTGATCCACAATTAGAGCATATATTTTGATCAGGGAATATTTCTTTCCCACAATTTTTACAATACATTTTGTATCCCCTTTCTTAAAAGAAAAAGATTGAATGGAACATATAAACAAAACTAGCAGCAATCAGCTTTGCAAAAACGAATTCCATAATGACGATCACTGCGATTGTTGCCCCCAATGTTAGTGCTTTTGCTTCTTCTGGTTTCTCATCTTCCCAAGCCATTCCAAGAATGAATCCAATGAATGGTAGAAAGAATCCGAGTACATTCCATTTGAATTGTTTGTTTTTATTTTTTTCTTCAATGAACTTTCCACAGTGTGGGCAATACATAAGGATCCCTCCTATCTATTCAACTTCATCATAAACGAAAATAATGTTTTTAGAATAGATGGAGAGAATGCATATATAAGAGCACTTACAATAAATCCTATGATTGCTCCGATCAGCAAAGCTTTTGCTGTTTTAGGTTTTTCGTTTTTCCATATAAAGAACAAGATAATCCCAGCCATCGGAACAAAGTATCCAAGGATTCCCCAGCCAATTCCACCATAATCTTTTTTCGTTACTTGATTCTGAGCTGTCCCACAATGAGGGCAGATCAGAAGATTTTCATCAATTTTTTCACCACAATGCATGCAATACATTTCAACACATCCCTTCTATTTTAGGGCAAAAGGATTTTTGATGTTTTCACGATCAAATTTTTCTCCAAGTGTCTCTCCAAAAGCTTTGATATCTTTTTCAACACCTTCAACGATCTTTCCATTTTTTACGATCATAAGAACTTTCTTTTCATCGTTAGAATTTCGATCGTAAACACCAATCTGATCGATGTATCGTTTCGTTTTGCCATTGATCACAACCTTACGGATCAGCACACCAACATCTAAGAATGTATAAATATCATTTTCAATTCTTTCTGCTGCATGTTGATCTTCTACCATGTTCTTCATTCTGGATGGAACTTTACGAACATCATCGGTATGCAGTGTTGTTAAACAATAATGTCCTGTGGTAAGTGATTGGATCAGATATTGCACTTCTGTACCTCTGGCTTCGGATAGTAACAGCCAAACAGGTAACTGTCGTAAAGAAGCTTTGATCGCATCTGTATAGTTAAAGATTTCACTGTCTTCTTCTACGATCAACGCAACACAGTCTTTTCCTGGATTGATTTCTCGATAATGAATCTCAGGTGTATCTTCAATCGTAATTGCTCTTTCATAATCTGGAATCTGTCCTGTCAAATATTTTAATAGCTCTGTTTTTCCAGAACCAGTCAGGCCGATCATAACCAGATTTGCGTGGCATTTGATAAGGTTTTTTAACAGATTTAAGACTTTCTGACTACAGTATCCTGTATCTATCATTAGTTTATCGTTCATCTGCATTTTGGGCGGAGATTTTCTAAGAGAGATTGTAGTCCCTGTCTCCGTACAGCTTTCATGGATGATACTGATACGAAGTCCTTCAGAGTCAGCCTCTAATTTTGGATTATATTTATTAAAAGATGCGCTTTTAACATTTGCTACATGAGCAGAAAACTGATTTACAAATTCAGGAGATAACTTTACATCAGAGCAATAACGTCCTGTTTCAATATTATCTACCCATAATTCATTTCCATTCCAGTTGATATCTGTAATCTTTTCATCTTTTACAAACGGCAACAGCTCTCCATACTGTTGATCGCTGATAATCATTTTATCCATAGTTTTTGTTCCTTTCTTTGATGTTATTTTTTTCTGTCATTTTAAATATGAGATTTTTAATAAAAAATATTTATAGGTAAAAAGAAAAAGAGCCGAAGCCCTTTCTCTCTTTTTTTAAGCAAATCTGCAATTTATGAAAATGGCATGTTTGGAAAATTAGGCATTCCATCTAATGCTCCAAAATCTGGCATTGCAGAAGGCGTTCCCTGTCCGGCAGGCATACCAGCAGGCGTGTTAAAAGTTCCCTGAGGAATCGTCTGCTGTGGCGCTGTCTGCTGTGGAGAAGGCATTCCCTGTCCAGCAGGCATACCAGCAGGTGTATTAAAAGCTGCCTGAGGTGCTGTCTGCTGAGGTGCAGGAGTTGGAGCCATATTTCCTACATTCTGGTTGTTTACTGGCTGCTGATTCTGCTGCTTAGGTGTTGCTTTCTGGACATTATCTACCATTTCTACTCTAACTTTGTGAGCAAAATGCTGCTGATTATCTCGTCCCGTATATGGGTCAATTCTGTAAGAACCTACGATAGTAACCTTATCTCCTTTCTGAACGCCAGCAAGAATATCTGCTGTTCCACCAGAAGCTTCAAGATCGATTAGATCTGATGGATAGAATCCTGTATTTGGATCTTTTTTGGCCCTTTCCCTTCTAACATTAATGGATCCTTTGACAGTATTAAATGTTCCGTTATTTCCATTCACCTGTCTGAGTTCAAAATCCTTGATTGCGAATCCGCTTAAAAATACTTTATTCATGTTGTTCTCCTTTCGTCTTTCAACTTTGTTACATTGTAAATATGAGTGTTTTGAAAAAAGATAACTGACGTTTTGTCTCAGATCATGAATCTTTTTTCAATTTTCACTACAAATATGAGAGATTTTTATTTTTTTATTTTTCACATATAAAATTTTTGTTCAACGAAAGTTAGAATATCATCAGCTGCTGCCGGACCAGATCTTTCTGTAATAGGAAGATTTCCTGAAATTTCTCCATGTTTTGGCGCAATTGGAATTAATCCTTTTTCATTTCCCATAGATAGTAAAGGAGTATCAAAAATACTGTCTCCGGCAACAACACCATAAAGTAATCCACCAGTAAACGCAAAAATACAATTTTTCTGTAGAAAATCAGGGAATACATAAAATTTACGTCCACTGATACAGCCATTGATATGATAATTTTCCAATATATCAACTACAGTTTCTAATGTGATCATGTCTTCTTTCGTCATATTCTTTGTATCATTTGTTAATAATATTTCTGGACAGCGTAGATCAAAAAATGCTAAGGTCTCCAATGTTGTATCTGGTAAAATAAAGTGTCTGTTTATTTCAAGATCTGAAATGCCTAATTTTTGTGTCAGTTCAAAATATACTTCTTCTATTTCTTTAGCCCATGAATATCCATTGTCATAAGAATAATGATGAAAGATGGAAAGCAACCTTTCACCATAGGAAGTACATAAATTCCCTTTTTTATAAAGATTGATTCCGCCATCTGTAAAATAATATTTCACGTCTTTTATAAATGAGATTCTTTGAGTCTGTTGTAATGTTCGCATCGTGCACGGTAAGAATTTAAATTCTTCATATTGTATCAACTTTTGCAATTTGTCATATGCATTTTTATTCATGTAACTGATTACTCTTCCATCTTTATATTCAATAGGAATCAGATTTTTGCAATATTCTGGATCTGATTCCTGGATCGCTCTTTTCGAATAGATCAGAGTTCGATCCAAGTCAGAAATAAAGTAAAAATCATTGTAAGATGGTGATGCATTCATATTCTTTTGTGTCATACTTTCTAATTGGAACTCCTTTCTTCTTTGCCATCTCTAATACAAAAGAAAGATCAGGATTATTGAAATCCTTTACTAACATGATTTTAGGGATTCTCCGGATTAACGCTCTGGAAGATTCTCCAATGCTAAGTTTTACTTTTGTTTTTTCAAGAACGCCAAAATCTTCTGATAATTTCTGATAGACACTTGGTACATATTTTTCATCCACTTTATCTGCGATCATAGATTCTTTTGGCTCATGAAATTTTTTGGAAATCTTTTGAATGAACCAATTGGTATAATCCTGATCCTTGTATTCTTTTAATAAAATCGCACCATGATAGGCTTCTTTGTTTTTGTTTTTCAGGAAAATTGTACGACTGACTAATCCACAGATCGTAGAATTCAAACATGCATTTGGTAGACAGATATCTTTTTTTGTTGCGGCGATCTTTGATAAATGTGCCGGATCCATTAAAACGATCAAATCTGAATTTAAATGAGCAGATCGTGACTGATTGTATTGTTCTACTGCTTCCTTTAATTCAAACGTGATCGAACCTCTTCCTGTCCATCCATCGATAAAGCATAATTCTTTTTCTGGATGCTGCCTTCGAATGTCATCTAAGGCATTTTCATCAATTCCTCGATCACGGACAATAGAGATACTATAATGAGGAATGTCAGAGCCATATCGCCATAACATGTAGCGTTTCATTAATACTCCAACTGGGCTTCCAGCTCTTGCAAGAGACACGAATACCATGTCATTTCCGTATTTTTTATATAAATGATTGCAGATAATACCGACATAATCAGCAATCTGATAAGCATGGGTCAGTGTCAGTTCTTTAAAGATTTCAATGATATGATCATCAAAGGAATCTTCTTTTGAAATGACTTCTGCATAATTTCCTCCGGATCGGATATATGCTTCTTTTTCTTCTACAGATAAAGGAGTAATTTTGTTTGTCAGATCCTCCAACAGAAAGATACAATCATCCCCATAATAAGTAGAATGAATCAAGTTATGTTTTGTATTTGTCATATAATTATGCCCCTTTCTTTTTTAACAAAAAATGAATCATATTGTTTGTGAGTTTTGGTACTTCAATTTCCTCAATATTTTCAGCTTCAGATAAAAAGATAACAGCATCATGCTTTTCCATTTCTTCTATGTTGTAAATATGATAAGTGATGTTATGATTATCTTTGAATCTTTTACGCGAACGAATTACTTTCCCGTCTACATAAATCGGAGTTCTGCTTGTTGTTTTAAATGTTATCTTTTCATCAGGTCGAATCCGTGAAAGAGCTGCTGCGACTTTATATGGAAAATAAATATTTTCTCCATGCCCCAGAATTAAGATATCTCTCTTTTTAGATCCAACGAGTTTATCAATTTCACACGCAATACAATAAGCATGCATATGAATAAAATCATAATATATATGGTGATTGATATAATGTCTTCCCGTAATCGGAGATAAAAAGAATTTTTCTTTTTCATAATAAACACAAGGATCCGGATATGAGACATGAAGATCTTCACGATCATTGCAATAAATATAAGGATCCTCTTCTAAGATTTCCCCTTCTGCTAATGCATAAAAAGATATCTGGATGCCCATTTCATTCATTTGCTTTATAAAAGAGTCCTTCTTTTCTTTTGACATCCAATTTAGAATAGATAATACTTTATAGTCTGTCACAAGAGTTTCCTGATTTAGGATTTTGATCATATTTTTTAACGAATTTCCAGTTGTGATCTCATCATCAATCAGGATAAAACAATCTTTTTCTCCTAATTTATCTACATCATATATGAAATGATCTTTTGCATGAGAATGATCTTCTGTAAATGTGATATGCTCCTCAGGATAAATTTCTCTGGTGGTAGAGATATAAGGAAGCATTAATTGATCAGCAATTGCCATTCCAATTCCAGTCGCTGTTTCAGCAAAGCCAATACACATTGTATTTCGGAGAAAATCAGTGTTAATTTTTTTACTTAATTCTGTGACAATTTTCGTAAAATCTGATGGGTTGCATTCCAGATGTTTTCCAATCCATTTGGATAAAAACAGAAAATTACGTTTTGTATTTCCATCTCGTTTTCCAAGTTGAAAGATATCCTTATCATTTTGAAACATTGGATCTTTTTTTAAAATTTTGTATTTCATTTTGTTGCCTCCTCTATGCAATCTTACAATTTTCATCTAACACGCCAAATACTTTGGAACGTGCAATAATCTTTTTAGCCCAGGCATGATGAGGCGCAGCTTCATTCATTCTATGGTTTCCTTTGGATACTCCACCTTCACGGCTTAAAACATCTTTCGCATCTCTATAATCATGATAATTCACGATATATTCCTGATTGACCACATTGATCTGAGAAGGATGAATGATCGTTTTCCCAAAAAATCCATTTTCAAGATCTAACCGCAATTCTTTTTTTAGTCCATATATTTCGGTTGAATCTGGATCGTTAGAAAAGTATTCCCATACAGGTCCTGAGATCACAAAATCATATGGAAGAAATTCATTCAAAATGGTCGTTAGACAGTCGGCAACTGGGTGAATGTCATAAATGGAATAATCAATACTTCTTCGAAGACCAAAAACAGAAGAAAAATCTGTTCCGCCAACGCGGATATTTAAGATCTCTTCTTTATGATCTAACATAATTTCCTTGATCATAGAAAGCTCTTGAACCCTTGTTTCTAATGACATAAGCTTTCGATCTTCTAAGATAGGCATTCCATATAAAATTTCGTGATGTTTTTCCTTTAAGTCATCCATAATGCTAAAATAATCGTTCCCATTTTCAGAATCAAATTTAGGAAAGCAGAATCCTGCCAAAATACTTAAATGAGTACGGTCTAGTCGTTTTGAAAATTTGTAAAACTGTTCTACGTTCCGAACACGGATAAAGATAAGTGGCAGGTCCTCTGCAATCTTAGGATGAGTACTCTGCTCAAAAAAAAGATCATTTAAGATTTTTAAGATGTTGTTTTCTGCTTCTGCTACTTCATCTTCCTGAATAGAATCTTCCAAACAAAGTGTGATCGCACCGATCTCACGAAAATCATTATGGATGAGTTTCTTAAAAATATTATTTTGTGTACCCGGCATATACAAATTTGCTCCGATTGCATATTTTAAGACTTCCAATGGAGAGTGTTTTGTAAAGGCAGCAGGTGTCCGATAAAACAATAATTCATCCTTATTTTTAAAGTATTTCAATTTATTTGCTCCTTTCATTTTTTTTGGTTACAAAGTAAATATGAAATTTTTTAAAATAAAAATTTTTCATATATAAAAAAAAGCCACGAAGGACCTTTTTTTTAAACTAGAACCAACAAAAATAAAAACTAAAAAATACCGCAGCCATCTGGATCATTGATGCAAAGACTGGAGTTTTTTGTATGTAACAAAAAATCCCCAATGCAATTAGCATTGTGTTAAGGATCATCATAAAGATAAAATCATGCACATTTACATTTGTAGCCATAAAAACTGCCAATACAATCCATAATGCTATTCCGGAAATAATTGTTTCTTTCCATAATTTTTGTTCTTCTTCATTTTTGATTTCATTTCTCATATACATAGTCTTTCTCCTTTTAAAAAATGAGCAGAAATCAGATTTCTCTACTCGTCTATTTGTTACATTGCAAATATGAAAGATAAGAAAAAAGATAAAAAAAACACCCTGAGTAAAACAGAGTGTCTTTTCAAAGTAATGATTTATTGTATCAATGAGACTTCGTGTTGGTCGACTTTTTTGTTTGCCGCCAAAGCCCTCAAAACTGGATTCGAACCAGTATCATTTATATACATTGTATGGTAGAAACAAATACAAAGGTTAGTCTATATTTTCTTGATAAGGATTACAACATATATAAATTTAGTCCAACTATTTGAGGAAAATGCCTGTCAAATATGGCAACAGTACAACATACAATGCTGTAGAACAACGTTTATGGTTACATATATACATTTGACAGGTTATGAAATTGTTTTGATAAACAGTTTAAAGAGATGTTTAGCTCATGTTGAAAGATTTATTAAAGATTGCAGCGGCCTTCGCCCTACAGTTCTTGATAAGAGATCATTATTACGCGACGGAGGTAAGGAAGTCTGAGCTTTCGAGAGCGACTCTAAGCTTCTTCCCAAAGACAAAATGTCCGATATTTGCATATCCCAACGACTCTACTGCTAAGAGCACCATTGAACCACCATTCAGAATGTTAAACTTTATCAAAAATTTACATATTTTTTCTATTTTGATAATTTGTATCATTCTCGACTTGGTCTATGGATCGGCGACTTCTTTTATACACTATATTTTGTATAGCTTCACATCGAAAAGTGATTATTTGGCTTCCTGTCATATCGATCATTGCCACATGAAAGACATTGGACAGGTTATTCCTCCACCGGAGGCGTCTATTACTCACCCAAGAAGTTCCTTGCGCTATGAAATTTATCAGTCTGCACAATTCCCACACACTTGATCGTTTCTCACTCGTATCACATGATCACTCATGATCAAAAGCAAAGAAGAAAAAAGTATCCTTCGTTCTCTTTACTCTGCTTCCCATAACAATGGTAGAGAATTTCTCGATGCGATGGCATTCGCATTGTTCATCGAGGTTGCAATCTTTAAATTTTTAAAGCTGATCATTGATCAGCGAACGGCATGACCAGGATTCGAACCTGGATGTCCGAGAGGACAGAATGATTAGCACTCATCTGCGATACCATTACGCCATCATGCCACGTTGAAGAAGGATGAAGTGATGATGTATCCTTCTTCAGTAAAAACAATAAAATTAACAGAGGAATTAAATACCTTCATATTAAATATGAGATATTTGAAAAAAAATCTGACACTTTTCTTTAAAAAAGTAGATTTTTAACAGGTGTGACAGGATTCGAACCTGTATCTTATGGTTTTGGAGACCATTGCAAAGCCATTTATGCTACACACCTATGAACTGGGCTAGTTGGATTCGAACCAGCAAATACAGCAGTCAAAGTGCTGTGCCTTACCATTTGGCGATAGCCCAAAAAATTTTTTTATATCTTAAATATGAGAGATTTCACAAAAAATATTTTTCATATATAAGATTTCTCATATTTAAAAGGAAGTGCGCATTCATCCCCGTCCAACTTTCATTATGGACGGGGGATTCTGCTTAGATCAATAAATATGACAAGTGAATAAGCACTCTACTGAATAGAATGCTTTTCCGATATTTTATTTTGAAGTCAAGTTGTTAAAATCCTGATGTAAATGTAATTTTCCACATCCGATCATTTCAGCTTCTGACCATTTGCTACGAATTCCATATCCGTAATTAGCCCTTACTTTAACATATCGTCCATGCCATGCTGGTGTTAGAAAATCGTCATCATCTGTACTTACAGATAATGAAGTTTTATCTGTGGTGTATATCTTGGTTGTCTTGAAGTTATTATCCTTACTAACCATAACATCGTAAGATTTTGCATGATCAACAGCTGTAAATGTCACACTCAACACATTTCTCGTGATGATATACCCATGATCAAATGTAGCATTTGTTACCTCTGGAGCTTTTAAGAACTGACTCATGTAGTCCTCATATAATTTATTGTAATCTTTCAAAGACATCATTTTATGATAAGATACCTTTGCTTTTGTTACAGGTGTTTTTGTCGCTGCCTGAACACCAATATTTCCAGTACTAATGCCGGCACAAGCGATCATTGCACTAGCTATTGCATAAGTTGCCACTTTTTTCATTTTAACCATTTTCGTTATTTCCTTTCTTTTGTTTAATTGTTATATTTTTTGTCTGCATTAATTGTTTTGATAGACAATTTTTTTCATCGATGAATTTCTTCATCGACAAACGGCATAACCAGGACTCGAACCTGAACACCTCTTTGACAAGATGGAATGACTAGTATTCATCTGCGATACCATTACGCCATTATGCCATGTTGAAAAAGGACAAAGTGATAGTGTATCCTTCTTCGTGAACTACTCCCACCTAAAGAGGTCAGAGCTTTCTGCTGCATCAGCCTTTTCTCTTTTCTCATAAATATCTTTCTATGATAAATATGAGAGATTTTACAAAAAATATTTTTCATATATAAGATTTTTGAAAAATGGAAGCTATGGGACTCGAACCCATGACCTGCTATTTATGAGATAGCTGCTCTGACCAGCTGAACTAAGCTTCCAGAAAGTCGGAGGAAGAACCCGACCCTTAATGAAAACATGTATATAGATGCAATAGAAAAACCCTTTGAAAGAGTACTTAATTACTTCTACACTATAAGTATGAGAGATTTGAAGAAAAAAATTTTTCACATATAAGATTTTGAAAAAAAACTAAATTTCTTTCAACATAATTCCATATGGTAAGCATCCCAAAATTAATTCCTGAGAAGAAACAGGGATTCGCTTTTTTTCAATTGCGCATCCATACAAATTTACAAATTCAAATGTCTTTGGAACGATTGAAAAAATATAATACGGAATTAGAAAAATCTCTTCGACTCCAACTTTGCAAAATCCAAATCGCATTAATCTTTCTTCTCTAACAGATTTCCATTGAATATAATGATCTATAACTTCTAGAAAATGATGACAAATAGAAGAAAAATTATCGAAAAAGTTTATATCTAACGAACTATCTCTCAAAAATCCAAGCATTTCATCTTTTATTTTATATGACAATTCGTACAACAAAGAATATGATCCAAACAAAACATTATCAGCTAATATTTCATCTGAAATTTCTTTTTCAAACTGCATAAGCTCATTTTGGAATTCCCATGTTTTATGGATCAGATTATTTTTTACATACAAAGACTCCTGATTTTTCGTATTACAACAAGAAACAATAGAATTCATGTATTTTACAAAATACTCAGACAATGTTTCTGGATTCATGATGACTCTCCTTCCATTCTTTATATATATCTTCTTATTATAAATATGAGATTTTTCACAAAAAAAAGAGAATCAAAAGATCCTCTTTTAGAATTATTTTTATGGTAATCACCGAAACTGTAAAAAATCTCAGATCGTGCTTTTTTCTTATAAGAAAACACTATATATTCCATACAAGATGAGCACAATTCCGAATACAAGCGTAATATAAGAACTAAGTTTTAATTCAGGTTCTAAAAAAACACTTGGATCGTTTGGATTAATTTTGATTGTTGATTCTTCTCCTTCGTAGTGAAGAGTTGATGTATAGCTTTTGCTTTCAAATGTCATATACTGACCATTGACATATCCGGCCTAAGTTGCAGCATAATGAATAGTATGTTCGTTTCGATCATGATCATAATGCATGCGTTGCTTTACATTAATGCATGTTACTGGAATCTCCAAAGTGCAAAGGAATGATTTTCCAATGGTTCTAAGAGAAAATATGATAAGCACAATTCCAATGACAGCATACACGATAAATCCAATCATTTAATTTTTCTCCTTTTTTCTAAATCGTCATTAAATGAAAAATAGATATTCTGGCAAGAACATTACAAGCATTATAAGGAACAAGAAACGATCCCAATACATTCTTGCAGAATTGATATACTCTTTTGGATTATTGGGATTTACTCGGATAACCTCTGTACCATTGATATGATATGATTTTGGGACATAGTAAAAAGATTCAAACCGGGCTGTATTGCTCATCCATACAGGGGCGCATCTTTTTTTATATCCATTTTCATCACGAAATTCTTTATATTTGATGTCAATGCAAGTTGCTGTTACTTTTAATGTACATCGTTGATAGATTTTTCCTCTTTTGATGTAAAAAATATATAGTACGATCAAAAATATAATTGTATACAATATAATTCCTAATATATTCATGCAGCAATGCTCCTTTCTTGCACAATATTAATGCATTCCAGAAAATCCATTTCTCATGATATTTTCATTTCCAACAGGAGCAAGTAATACTTTTCCTGTTCCGCGGTATACATTCACTAATCCTTCTCCACTTGCTGCGGAACCAATCAATGTTTTTCCAGATCTTTCAACAGTAAAGCTAAGACTTCCACTCCATGCGATCGCAAAATTTCCATCAACTTTTAACACATCATTTTCCAAATTGATTTCGATAAGTTCTTCTTTTGGGCAATCTGCTTCTAAGCAAACAATGCCGTCTCCTTCTAATCCAAGATTAAATAAACCTTCGCCACCTGCAACAGCAGAAGATAAATTACTTCTTGCAACAGTCTTTTGCTTTAATTCAGAACTGCATGCTAAAAATAATCCATCATCCAGAACGATTGACTGATTCCAATCTTTAAGATCGATCAGGATGAGATGTTTATAAGTTGGCTCTAACATCAATAAGCCATCTCCTGTATATTCTGGTTTCACAATGGATTCTCCTGATGCTTTTCCACGAAAAGCTTTGGAAATAAGATCTCCAGCTCCTTTGATTCCAGTTGTTGCATTTACATTTCCAAGCATCCATTGCATTGCTCCCGCCTGAATTGTTACATTTCCTTCTGAAAGATCGCATAATAATTGTCTCTTTTTTACATTCATTTCACTACAAAAAAATGCTGTTTGAGCAGAGTATGGAGAAACACTCATATCTTCCTCATGTTCTAAGACACGAAATCCTTTTTTCTTTTGTGTAAAGCTAACATTTTGGTTGTTGTATAAATTTTCAATTTCAAACATATGATTTTCCTTTCTGTGTTATGTACGATTATCTGAAGCGAATATGCCATTTGTGGTCATGTTTTCTTCGATCAGCTTCGATGTTATCTTTTTGCATTTTTCGTAGAACTAGGAAAAAGATTTTTCGGATTCCTCTGGACTGTTGAATCTGCTGATCCATAAGTTGTAGATTCCTTTGATCTTTTTCTTCCTGACTCATATTTTCATATGGGTGCGAATTTCTTTGATTCATTCTTCTCATAGTTTTCTCTTTTCTTAAAACCCCTTCATTACAAATATGAGAGTTTTTGGAAAAAATATTACACAAATCGCTGGTCTTTTCGTTCTCTGGATTGCAGAATGAACTTATAATATGATTCATAAGATGCAAATCTCTTATAGTCTCCTGTATACACATCTAAGCATCGTTCATTGATCGTTAACGTATAGTCGTTTGCTGATACAATGAGATACACATCCAGATCTTTTGCACGTTGGAAGATTGTGTCAAATAAGTATTTTTTGACATCTTCGATCGCATCAATACTTAGGCCGCTGTCAATGCCATCCATGAAAATGAATAGCTGTGTTTTATGATCTTCTTCACACTCTTTGATCTTTCGACCAATCTTTTCTGCAATCCTTCCAAGACTTAATGCGATATTTTCTCCCTCAGAAGATGAGAAAGTAGCACTCATCTGTTCAAAATTTCCAAAATATGCAGCCATTGACATAGAATAAGATGTCTCATTACCATCGGTTAGATTGTTGTATTTGATATATGGAATTTCTTTGTCTCTTACGATGGTTCGAATCTGGTCTAAGAGCGTTGTTTTTCCGCTACCATTGCAGCCAACTAGGATAGTCAATCCTGGTTCGATTTCTATCTGTCTTTTGCAAAACATTGGCTTTCCATCATCATAGAGATTTGTCTCGATCTTGAATTTCATTGCCTTTTCCTTTCTCTTTCAGTAGTTCTTTATCGAATGATTTCATCATTTTTTCGATATTATCTTGTTCATTTTCTTTCATTAGTTCTCTTTGCTTTTTCGTCTTCTCAATTTCTCTTTCTGTTGGATGATTGGAGTATATCCATATAATAAGCAAAACAAAAAAATATATATAAATGAGAATCCACAAGTTCCAACAATAGATGTAATATTTGCTTTTTCTTCTTCTACGCAAATATGATCCTTTGAATTCTTTGGGTTTACATTTAGAATTTTAATCGTACCAAGACGTGCTTTAGTATCTTTTAGAAATTGTTTTTGTTCACTGTTTAACCAAAATTCATTTTTTAGATCTTTTACACGTAAATCTAATCCTTTTTCCGGCATACAACTCATGGTATCTTGTGATTTATAAGAAATATTTACTCCATTGTAATTTCCTGTATATGTAAATATACATAATACATAATAGTAGGATCTATTATAATCATCACTACTATTATCTTCGTATTGATTACTGTATTCATAATCCGTACATTTTACAGTGCATGTATCTGTATATATCTGTATATATCTTATTGACTTTATACAATTTGATACAAGAATCTAACAGGCTTCCTCCAACCGTGCAGATAAACAATCCAAAGAAAAGTAAGAAAAAAATCTTTCCGCCCAAATTCCCTTTTTTCATTCACATCACCTTTTTTTATGATCATGAATTCGCTCTTTTTCCAGCTTTCTCATGACGAAGATCATACGAATACTTCCAAGACTTAACAATACACCGATTAAAATTTGAACATCAAACCCCATTTTTTGATCCGTGTAATCTTTTGGATCATTTGGATTGATCCAGAATGTTTTCGGCTGGTTAAGTTTTATAAGCTGATCTTTTGTTAGATAATCTTGGTCTAAAGATTGATCTGATTGAAAAGATACTTTTTTTCCATGATATGTTCCATAGTAAATAGGAGTATAATATGTTTTTCCAGTATCTTCATTTGTTTCTGCTTTTATATCGATCGAGGATGAAGTTGCCATGACTTTTTCTGTGTATACAAAATTATCTTTATATAGTTTCATTGCAGATGGAGCAGCAAAAAGTAGTCCAAAGACTAACACAATGACGCAGACTCCTTTAAAAAATGTATAATTGAATTTTATTTGTTTCATTTATTTTTCCTTTCTTTTTTATCTTCATTTTCAAAACTGACTCGCTTTAGATCGATTGGATAAATCTTTATTCCATAGAATTCAGTTTTCTGATTTAATGCATCTTTCATTTTTATACAAATCATTTCTATTGATGATTGAATTTCATTTGCGGCAAAATTCCCAATGATAGCATGAAGAGCCCTAATAGCCAAGTTGTCAATTATATTTTGGGGATTATTTGACAGCTCAAAAAACTTGTTTCTGTCTGTGATTTTGTAATGAACTACGCCTCCCATGCGGTACATAATCCCTATGGAAGGGGTTTCCAGTAGTCGTGACAGTTACCCATCTCTGACGAAATGTTTCGAAAAAAAAACATCTCGCTGTCCGTACCAACTGAGGCTGGCTCACGCAGCCCCTATCTCTTTTACGAGAATACTTGAATGACTTTCATATCCTGTAAGAAGGAAAAATCCGTAGTCTTTGAGAAGATCTCTGGAAACTTCTTTCTTAAGATATTTCCTGCTCCGATCAGATCTGCATTGAATAGGTTCCCTTCCTTATTCTGATAGAGTCCACGTTTGACTCTTGTTCCGGAAAACTTTGCCCTTTCATCATCCACTCCATACGTTGGAATATGATCCCCTGCAGTCAGATCCGCTTTTGACGTATAGCTTTCTTCCTGACTGATCACTTCGATCCCGACACGCTCTGCCTTGTACTCGATCATCTTTCGCAGCTGATAGAATGGCATCTGGACAAAGGACTGTGTATTCTTTCCAAGCTCAGCACCCTGTTTCCATCGCTCATTGACTCCGATCACGATCGTAGTGATCCTGTGATCCATACATTCCTGAACGATCCTGGAACTGATCTTGTGCATCGCATCGTGGAAGAACAGATCTCTCTTCTGATGCAATCTTCGCATCTGTTTTGTGTTCAATAATCCCATCTTTGCTGCTTCTTTCGAGTCATGTCCTTTCATTGCGATCGACCGAAGCTTTGCAAGTTGTTTGTTGTACCACTGGTTCTTTTCTTTGAGCACACCGCCTTTGTACAGCCAGCAATCTCCCTTGCTGCTTACGATGGCTGCGATGTTCTCAACACCAAGATCAATGGCACAGACCCCGGATCCCTTCACTTTTTCTTCCGGATCTGGGCATTCAAACGTGCAGGCCAATAGCAGATCTCCGTAATACGGCTTCACTTTTACTTCCTTTAATCGTCCTTCCGGTCGATACGGCAGATGGATCGTTTCCTTTGTAAGAGCGAACCGCAGGATATCTCCTTCTTTGATCTTGCAGCCCTGATTTGAAAAAGTGATCGTAGAGATCGAACGCCTCTTCTTATAGTGTGGCATTTTCGGTTTTCCCAGATACTTTTCCGGATGCTTCTTATATTTTCTTAAAGAAGCTAACCAGCTGCGAAAATCATGGACCGCTGCTTTCTGACATTCTTCTGCCGTCTGGGATGGAAGCCCTGCAAAGAAGTCAGGATTATCCATCACACGCATCATCCGTTCCAGAAACTTATAACTCAGAACAGATTTCGGACGTTTCAGGTGTGGACACAGCTCTAACGTTTCTTCGATCTCACGCTGTACTTCCAGCTCATTCTCTGTCGGATGCTCTTTCTTCCGAGAAGTAAAGTTCTGTCGGATCCGGAACAATGTCGCATTATAGAGATTGTTTGATAAGTGCATATGATGATCCAGATATTCATATAATCCGGGGTCTTTCTTCTGTTTTAATACAGTTCTTACCACTCGATATATCATTCCCCGTCGTTCTTCCTTTCTTAAGTCTTACATCTTAAATATGATAGATTTTCTGAAAGATATTTCTCATATATAAGATTCTTACATTTCAAAGGAAGCCCGCATTCATCCACGCCCAACTATCATTGTGGACGGGGTATTCTGCTTAGATCAATAAACAATCGTATCAATTACGACTGGGACATTATCTTTTGTCTTGACAGATTGATCTAGAATGATACTGAACATCACATCTTTTCCTTTCCTTAAAAAGAAAAATCCCCAGAAAAACTATCCCAGGGATTCTATGATTATTTGTTCGCTTTTGTTGTAGATTTTACATCCTTTGCAATCTCTGTGACTGAAGAAACAAGTCCAGCAACTCCCTGAATTTCAGATGGAATAATAATCTTTGTTGCTTTTCCATCTGCAGCTTTTGCAAATGCATCTAAGCTCTTTAATCGAATGACTGTATCATCTGCTTCAGCATTCTTAATAGACTTGATTCCTTCTGCTTCTGCAGCTTTTACAAATTTAATACCATCAGCTTCTGCTTTTCTTGTGGCACGAATTGCTTCTGCGCGACCTTCAGCTTCTTTGATCTCTTTTTCTTTTGTTGCTTCAGCACGAAGAATTGCTGCTTCTTTTTCAGCTTCTGCCTGAAGAACTAAAGATTCTTTATTTCCTTCAGCACGTAATACAGCAGATTTCTTTTCTCCTTCAGCACGAAGGATCGCTTCTCTTCGTTCTCGTTCTGCTTTCATCTGTCTTTCCATTGCATCCTGAATTTCTTCTGGTGGAATGATATTCTTAAGTTCTACACGATTAACTTTGATTCCCCAAGGATCTGTTGCTTCATCTAATGCAGCTCTCATTTTTGTATTGATCGTTTCTCTGGAAGTTAATGTTTCATCTAATTCCAGATCTCCAATAATATTACGAAGAGTTGTAGCGGTCAGATTTTCAATCGCCTTGATTGGATTATCAACACCATAGCAGAATAATTTAGGATCTGTGATCTGATAATAAACGACAGTATCAATTTTCATGGTTACGTTATCTTTTGTGATCACAGGCTGTGGTGGAAAATCTTCCACTTGTTCTCTCAATGGAACGTAAGCAGCTACTTTATCCATAAATGGAACTTTTACATGGAACCCAACTTCCCATGTTTCCATATAAGCTCCCAATCTTTCTACGACATAAGCTTCCGCCTGTGGAACGATTCGAATTGATGTAGCAACTACTAATCCAACAATTGCGATTACAATTAAAATTAAAATGATAGATACCATATTCTTCTCCTTTTCCTACTTTTTCTTTCTGACGATCAACTTGATCCCCTGAATGTCTAAAATTTCAACTGGTTTTCCTTTTAAAATAACTTCGTCAATTCTTTCTGTTCTGGCAGTCCAATCCATCCCATTAATTCGGACGACTCCCTGCTCTTTTTTGTTATTGATCGTTTCTTTTACGATCGCTGTTTGTCCGATCAATCGATCGATATTGGTTTTTTTTGTTTTTCCATTGACATGTTTTTCTGCGATCGGTCTGGTTAAAAGAACTAAGACTGTGCTGCTCACAATGAAGATCACTAACTGTAAAAAGATAGAAACATCATTGTATGCGGCAATTCCAGCCAAAATGCATCCAAATGCATACCAAATATGTGTAAGTCCCAAAGTTATAAATTCCATAATGATGAAAAACAAGACTCCGATAGCCCACAAGATCATAAATGTATGATTCGTAGATGCTGATAGAAACTGACAAATGTTATTCACTACATCCATACGGATTCCCTCCTTTCCAAAAACTCGATGTTTTTTTCATCTAATATAAATATGAGAGATTTGAGAAAAAAGAAAATTCATATATAAAAAAATAGACCCGTTGCCGAGTCTATCTGGAGTCTTTCATTAATAGAAAGTCAGATGATCCATTAAGATCATGAAAATTTGTTTCTTTCCATTGTTTTGATCTTTTCATGTATTTGAATACACGATAGCCATCGAATTTCTGGATGAAAGAATGATCAGAACATATTAGAAAAACAATATCAAAATCTTTTATAATCCTCTTTATGGTCTCATCATCTTTTTTGAAGTAACCAAGGCATAATCTTGAAACTAACATATATTTTCCTTTGGATGTGTCAATCGGAAATGGATATTCTTTTTGAACACATTCAATATTTTCGAATTGCTTTAACAAAGGAAATTCAAAAGTTGATTCTGTATCGTAGCCTGTATATTTTATTCTACGATCATGGAAGAGTTTTCCTTGAATCCCCAAATTACAGCCAATATCATGCACATGATCAACCTGAAATGCATTTGCAATACGAGCAATCATTTCATAGTCATTGAGTCCAGCTGCCCCAAAAAGATGGTCCATAGAATCTATAATATTGCTTAATTGATTCATCGTATGTTTTTCTTCTGAAGACATCGTATTCTTTGATTCCTGTTCGTACAGAAACTCTATTTCTTTTTCATAAAGCAGAGTTAATTGGTTATCCAATTGATCGTAAAGCTCTTTGTACTGGTGTGAACTTATGATTTGATCAGAGATAAGATCCTCACTCAAAATCGAAGAATCAATAGAGTTTAATTTTTCTGCAATTGTCATAATTTACGCCTCCACAAGAATTTCGTAACTAGGATTGATGTATGTTTTTTTCAAAGAATATCGGGTTCCATATTTTTCATAGATCCATTTGCGATTTATTTTTGTCAGAGTCATTTCATCGCCAACATTAATTCCATTCGTAAAGCTTAATATTGAAGGGAATCGGATTACAGATCCATTTTTTAAACGATCTAATTTTGAAAGCTTGTTGCTCTTTTGGATATTTTTTCTGCAGCGTTTTCTCCAATCTAACGCAAGCTCATGGTCAGTATCACTTAAAATATCTAGAATGCATTTTGGACAATGATCTTCATATGGTCCAGCTGTCTCATCCTGATCTTTATAATGAAAATATCGTCCTTCTTCTGTTCTTGTTAAGAATACAGCTGCCCATACTTCTTGTTTATCTTCTGGAATCGACTCATACATGTTTTTCCCATTTTCATCTTTTCCGATATATTTGGTAAGAGTCGTAACAGCAGCATAGTAAACAGTCCCTTTCATGCTTGATTTTAGGACCTTATAATGACCTGCATTATCTCTCATGAAATATGCATCACACTCAGCTTTTCTGTCGATGTCTCCATTTTTCTTAAAATATGTAGCTTCATAACTTGTCCATCCCATAATTTCTTCTCCTTTTCTCTGAATCGTCATTTTAAATGTTTCAGTTTAAATATGAGCGATGAGAGAAAAGATAAAAAAACAGAGAAGATATTTCTCCTCTGCTTTTCTGAATCTAACAATATTATAGCATTTCAAAAGATTTTGTTGCACATGTATATTTATATACATGATCACTTAATCTTTCTTCGGGTGCAACAGTACTACGATTAATCTCATAGACCATATCCTTTAGATATTCGACATCAACGGAATCGCTATCAGGAATAATGATTACTTCATGGATGGATGACGGTAAGATATAAAGAACATTTACTTTATAATGTTCTACAACTTTATCCATTACCTCGTCACACAAAATTAAAGCTGCTCCATTCATAAAATTTTTATTAGATAGAATTGTCGAATCGTTAGTGTCATCTGAAAAGTTCCAGATATCAGTTTTAGCAGACATTTCATTACCAAAATTAAATATATCACTAAATGGATTACTAAGTGGCTTTACAATGATTCCTGTTCTTTTTGCTGTGTTTGTTTTTGCAAACTGAAACAATTCTTCTTCTGTAAACTTCAATCGTTTCATGATAAAGTTTGAAATAAGCATTGTTGTAACAAGATCCTCTGATTGGTTGGGAAGTATTGATCTGTAGATCAAATATAGATCGTTCCATTTTCGATATGGAAATTCGTCTTTTGTTGCTTCTAATTGCTTTGTAAGTCGATCAAACTCCTTTTTTGTAATTAATCGAAAAATAATATTGTTTTTAATTAGTTCTAGATTCATAACTTTTCTCCTTTCGTCATTCACATTTACACTATAAATATGACAGATGAGAAAAGAGATAATACATACTTTGTTATTGTTCAGAATCTTGGTCATGGCAAATTAGAAAAGACACTTCTATTTCAATACATGTCATGTTATTGTTCAAAATAAAAGAGGCAAGTTTTTAAACTCACCTCATTGTAATCTTGAATGCCAGCATACCGTTGACGAAAGAGAGGAACCCAGGAAAGGGCAACATTTGCTGTTTTAACTCTTTTCATGCTATTTTTTGAAAAGACGCATTCTTCGATGATCTGTTAAAGAAAGAAGATCCGAACTTCGAATTCCAAATGACGATAGAGAAAAAATGCCATTCTTCTTTTTCATACCCAAAGGTCTTTTTGGATATTCTTTAACCTTACACTATAAATATGAGAGATTTGCCAAAAAATAATTTTCATATATAAAAAAATGAAAAAAATAGATGCAATTAAGCACCTATTCCTTTTCTACAAAAGTATGGCAGTAGAATACGCTTTCCTTTTTCAAAAGTAAGTAATTCCGCCTGATTTTTAATCATACCTACATATCGTTTATCATAGGGTCCAAATTCTTCTGGTTCCTGCTTAAAACAATATAGTTTTTTTCTTGTCTGATCCTGATACAAAAAATATGTATCATTCTCGTCATTTGCAACACCGACACAGTCAAATCCTCTTAATTTCAGAATTCTTACAAAAAAGAAACTGTAAAAAGCGGTATCTTCACCTGATGTAAAATCATCAAATAATTCTACGATTCCTGCAATTAAGAAAATCATTGTTAATGCAAAGGACGTCATACTAAGATGATATAAAAGAATTCCAGTGACTGCTAAGATCAAACTCTCTAATTTGATTGGATTATCTACTTTTGTCATGTTCATATCCTCCTTATTTCTCTATTCGTCATGTTTTTACATAACAAATATGAAAGATATGAAGGAAAATAAATTTCACATATAAAAATGAGATTATGCGTATTTTTAATCACAAATTCAATCGTAAAATTTTGCGATTATTTTTTTCAACACATCCTATGTTGTTATTCAACAGATTTATTACGTCGCTACGCCAGGGATTTAATTTCAATACATTCTGTGTTATTATTCAACTGATAGTTGTTACGGAGGTACTATAATTTCAATACATCATATGTTGTTATTCAACCGATAATCTGGCGATATCCAATGCCAATGCGTTTATGATTCAATGCATCTCATGTTATTATTTAACAGAGCATCGTACTTGATTTCTTCCATATCATTTCAATACATTCCATGTTATTATTCAACGCAATTTTCGTACAATTCCATAAAACAGGAACCTCATTTCAATACATCTTATGTTATTATTCAACATAATTATGCTACAATTATGTTATATAGAAAGGAGTATTTCAATACATCACATGTTGTTATTCAACAGGCAAGAATTGAGGAATCATTAACACAGTTTTGTCAATTTCAATACATCACATGTTATTATTCAACACATCACGAGGAATGTGTTCTCCATTTTCATACATATTTCAATACATCACATGTTATTATTCAACCTAAATCCGTCATAATCTCAGCTACATTATCAAAAATTTCAATACATTCCATGTTATTATTCAACATCCAAAAACATTTGGTGAAAAGATATTAAAAGACAAATTTCAATACATCCTATGTTATTATTCAACGTAAAATCTAAAAGTGACATAGTAAATATGTAGGAATTTCAATACATTCCATGTTATTATTCAACAGCATAAAAATCCTAATTTTAGTAAGGATTATTTCAATACATCCAATGTTATTATTCAACTCATCGGTCAAATCGTAAATCCAATTACCTGTTGCCATTTCAATACATCCTATGTTATTATTCAACAAATATGTAAGAATGATTGTAGGTTTTTTTAATAAATTTCAATACATCCTATGTTATTATTCAACCAACGAAAAACCGTCATTCTTGTATCTTACTGATCTCTATAAATCACGATCTTAAGCCATTTTTCCAACATTTTACCAACCATTCCATTGAAAATCAGCTATTCGTAAGAAACCACGTATTTACGCCATTTGACAGACTTTTTCAAAAAATCACTTGGTAATTCTTTTTTAATAAAAAACGATATTTTTATCTTCTGCTTTATAAACAGTCACTTTTGAGTCTTCTGCGATCGCATCTGTTAAAATAAATTTCTGTAATTCGTGCTGATTAAGTTCTGAGTCCAGACGGATCGGAAGAAACTCTTCATATTTAAATGTAGCTTCTGACATATCGAAGTTAATTCCATTATAAGGACTTAAACTGTTGATCATGCAGCCTAACTCTTTGTTTTCAGAAATTTCAACGTATGAAATATCATGAATATCCGCAGGATGATCATTCTTTCCTAAATAAGGAATGTAAACACAGCGCCTATGAATCATATGATCCGCTAATTTTTCGCTTTCTTCATTGCTGATCATTACATAAACTGTCCATGATGGATCTTCTAACCACTGTTCTTTTACGATCAGGTTTCCACCTTCCTGTTTTGACGCATATCCAACGGAATTGTTAAAAACCTGAATCTTCTTTTTGAAATTTCTTCTGTTAGGAATAATAGAAATCTGTAAATCTTTTAATTTATCATAATACTCCGGATAAGTACTGGTCTGATTCATATATCCAGAATATCCAAGAATTGCTCCAAAAATTCCTAATAGCGCAGGTTTATGAATATTTCCATAGGTAAAATAACAGTTAGAATTTACAGATGAAACTTTAAAAAATGCAGTATTCCCTGAAAGAGTAAATTTTAAAGCTTTCATTGAACTATACCTCTTTTCTCGTAATGATATGATAATATTTTGTATTTTCAATATCGCTTACAACCTCTGTCGTATGAGGATTATAATAAACCTCGATAGATTTAATTTGATCTTTGACTTCACCTAAGATATTTGCTGCTGAGATCGTGATCACATCTTTTTCTTCTCCTTTTTCAAATGTGAGATAAGAAGTTAGATTTGGCAGATAGAGATCAGAGTCTGTTTCTACAAATAGTGCGAATTCATTTTCGCATCCCTCTTTTGCATTTGTCGCAAAAGCTGTTGCAGAAACAAGAGCAGTTTCTTTGAATTTTTTGTAATCTTCTTCTGTGTATCCCTCTGTAACACCTAATGCGACATAATCATCATAAGAAGCCGGGTTGATCACGAAAGGATAGAAATAATGTGCTTCATCTGTTACAACTTTTGTTCCTAATGTAGAGTTTTTCGCTTCACCTTTTTCTTCTGTTGCTTTTGTTGCATCACGGAATGGAGAAAGAATGTTCTGCTCATGCGGGCTGCATTCTTCATATTTATTAAAGCCCTGTCCAAGCTGTACAGCTCCTGTGATTGAGATATTGGCTCCTGCCTCTGCGAAAGTAGCGCCAAAGTTTTTCACATCAACGGCTTTAAATAAATTTGTTAAGATTTCTTTCGCATTTGTATTTTTCTTAAGATCAGCAACTCCAAAGATCTCTTCATAGCGTTCTTTTAAGCTTTTTGGGATTAAAGAAATAATACCTTTTTTGTCTTTTTCAAATCGTAAGGATTTAATGTAAAGCACTTTATCTCCCTGATCCTTCCACATTTTCTTCATTGGATGCTTGAAAGCCTTGTCACTTCCAAAGATATCTCCATTGGAAGTTGTCTTTGGATAGCCTGAAAAGTCAGCATTCCAGTTTGCCATGATTGATGATACTCCTAATACTCCATAAACTCTTTTGTCCATTGTAAATTTCCTCCTGATTAATTTTCTTTCTTTGTTTCTTTCTTACGTTTTTCATAAACCAAGCAAGGGGCATTAAACCCTGCAATGATGAATGCAGTCTTAATTTCCTTTGGTTTGTATTCTGTCAACTGCGAAAATAGCTGCGTTACTCTTCCGCCATAGGCATTGTGATCAATGCAATAGTCATATTTTTTGAACAGATTTTCTAAATGACGGTGAAGGACTTTCGTGTTCTTTGTGCTTAAAAATGGATTGATGCAGGCCTTACTTTTTAAATTTGCTTTACTTAAGGATAAAAGGTAAGAAACACCCTGTCCTACCGCATAACAATACTCTTCATCGTTTACAAAATTCCAATCCTTATTTCCTGACGTGTTAATGTGTTTTCTTAATTGATTCCGAATGTCACCCATATGTACTCCTAATTTTGGATCACTAAGATATTCTAAAAGGGACCATCTTAGATTGATCTGTCTTTGCGCTGCAAAAATGTTATCATTAACGATAGAATTTTGGATCAGTAGTAAAAAGATATCATCCATGATCTTTGAAATCTTGATGTCTTCTCCTTTCCAGAACCACTGGATAAATATATCTCTGCATTTTAAGATAGCTCGTTTTAGGCAAGGATCATTGATTCGAATATCACTTGCATCACAAAACATTGATCCCAACAGTTTTCTATCAAAAAATACAGAATTGATCATGGAAAACAACTCCCATTTATCATCAACTGCAGCTCCATAAGGTAATTTGGAATTTTTGATCACATCTTCTGGGATCTCACTAAAATTCTTTAGATAAAATGGATGATCCAGTTTTGTATCATAATGTATGATCGCATCGACATCACAAATTTCAGCTCCTGTTTTCTCCATGCTGATCCTTAAATAATATCCAATGGAAAGATTCTGTGGATGTTCACGATTTGTATAAGCTTTCATATCATGATTCATAGTATCAACATAAACATGATATTTTTTCTGGGATGCCTGTCCAAAAAGATAGTCAAAAAATTTCTTTCGAAGTAAAGCATCTTCCTGTGATAACAAATGAGGAATTTCATTTTTTCTTGTTTTGTGCTTTAAATATGGTTTGTTATCATTTAGCGTGATATTATCATTTGGCAACCCAACAATTTCCCCATTCCGTTCCATATTGAAATCATTTCGATTATAAATATTTGGAAAAAGATAACGTTCGTTTTCTTTCGCATAGAGTTCTTTTGTTTTGAATTCGTCTGGATAGATAAAAAATACTTTTGCATAATTCTTTTTATCCAGATCCATTCCTTCCCAGATATCATGAGATAAAACAAACTGTTCTATCTTATCGATCAGGTGAATATCAGGAACGCCAAGTCTTTCTTCTGTTGCTTGGTACAATGCCTTTGATGCGGACTTTTTCTCATATTTTTTCATTGGATTACGAAAAACATCAAAATAACGATGAATGATATCATTTGTTAAGATTCCGGATCGAATTGTTTCTTTTTTTACTGCAAGAGACAAATAATTATTGCAATGGATCTTCTTTTTCGGGTCCATAGACTTATTCATCTCTAACAGTTTACTTTTATAATCAAGTTCCTGGATCAATGCATAATTTTCTGGATCGCTTACTTCCGCTTCTCCTGTTTTTTTGTTAAATGTGATATTGATCGGATCTTTCATTTCCCATTGATCATCATCCATTATGATCAGTCGATATTCGCCATCTTTTGGGATATATGCATCTGTGATCAGATGATCACCTTCTTTTTGCAGCATTGTATGAAATACATCAATTGCTTCTTGTAACATTGATATCTCCTTTCTTCCTATTTGTGATTTGGGTTATGCTGATTTGCATGATGATTCATTTGGGATATTGTATGAGTGTTGCCTGAGCATCCAGTTCTATTTTTAGACATGATTCAAATTCTCCTTTCTTATAAATATTTGTAATTAACGAAACCGCAACTTCTACTGTTGTTTTCTCCAAGTCCAACACCCAGTGCAAAATAAGCTAATTTCTGAGCCATTTCATTGTTTGCTATTTCAAGATCGATCTTATCTCCCAATAAATGAATATTTTTATAAGGAATTTTCACGGGCATTTTATTTTTAAATAAGATGCTGTCGTGTAAATGTACATCATCTTCAATTTTTTCTCCGGTAAATGACTGATATTTTTTCATCAGATTTACAACTAGCCTTTCTTCATACTCTGGAAGTGACATTTCTGCTTTCCAATACCCAAAATCATTTTTTAAGATCACTGGAGTGACAGAATATAGTTTACTGATCATTCGTTTTGGGTTGATTATTCTTACTTCTCCGCCAATACACAGCAATTCTTTTGTCTGATGCTGATAAAGATGTTTTATAAAAAACTCGATCAGATTTCCATCCACAGAACGGATTCTTAATGTATAAACATGTCCCTTTTTATAGATGTCATCTGATTCAACGGGCCATGGAGCATCTGTTACATAAAATTTATAATCTTTGCTCTCATGAAATTTTAAATACTGTTCATCTTTGATAAGAACACTATCTAAAAGATAAGTTGTTTTTTCATAAACATTCTGATATTCAACATCTTTTAGAAATTTGATCTTGCACTGAAATTCAAATACTTTCATTTTTTTCTCCTTTTTACATCACATGTTATATTTCATTCAAAAACTGTTATTTTTCCAGCTTTTTGATCTTACGATTGATCTTTGCTACAATCTTTCCATTTTCTTTTCCTCGTGCCATTAACACTGTCTTTCTGTTTCTCATGATGTTTAATTTGTCTGTTTTTGTCATAATATGTTCTCCTTTTCTTTGTTTATTTCTTTCTGACAATACAAATATGAGAGAAATTCAAAAAAATATTTTTCACATATAAGATTTTTGAATGCAAAAAAAAGACAGGCAATAATACCTGCCTATTTGAAATGATTTGCATGTTAGAAACATGGCTCTACACTGAAACATGCTAATGGACAAAGAATTTCTCCTTCTCCCTGACTTACATCGAAAAACTTCATGTCGATTCCATATTCTTTACCAGATACTTCTTTTTTTAATAATGCGTACTTACGATTAGTTTTGTCTTTTTTAAACATAATTTTCTTCTTATTAAATATAATTTATATCTCTTTAATTTAAATATGAGATATTTGAAAAGGAAAAATGATAATAAAACTATCTTTGTACATATAAAAAAGACAGATAAAAAATATCTGTCTTCTTTATTTCTTTATAGGAAAGTTCGCCTTTGGCTCCTTTCCAAAAGAAAAATAGCCCACATAAAAGTGGGCAGAGCAAACAGATGATCATGGTTTTAGAAAATATAAAAACCTTCTTCACCAAAATCATCACCAAACACATCTTCATTTAGAAAATAATCCATATCCAGCAGGTCATCCTCGCTCATATGGCGAATGTCCTCGGATGTCATACCTTCTGGGGGATTTGAAATATATTTTTCGCGTAGCTCTTTGATATTCTTTTTCATGGTAGGGTTCCTCCTTTATATGAGGATTATAGCATAAAAAGAAGTGGTCATGCAGAAGAACGCTTTCCACGGGAGCGGGACATTGCTTTCTCGTATAATTCTTCAAGAGGTACGCGGCGATGGTTATGATATATTTCTAGGATCACCATCTGTTGTTTACAATGAGGACAGATCAGAGGATCATAGCCAAAAGAAGAAAGGATCGCAGTACGCCACCGGTTAAAACAACGGAAAGTATGCCGTTTTTCTTTCGAAATAGCGAGATGGAGTTTTTTATCAATGGAACGATGTCTGGCATAAAGGCCGCCATAACGGATCATCTTGAAATGTTTTTCAGGGATGTGCCGGATAAGGCGTTTGATAAAATCCATGACAGGAATGGTTTCCTGAACGTATTGATCATCTTCGTGACGATTGTAATGGAAAGAGACAAGATCACCGGTATAAGAATCGACCCTGGAAGTGGCAATGACAGGGCGACCAAGATACCGGCCAATATATTTGGTAACAGTCTTAGGGTCACAACGGTTGGGTTTGGCATAAACATAGAAGCCGTGTTCATGTTCCAGATAACAACGGGCAGAAACTTTTTTAAAAGAAGGACCGATGCGGAGCAACATTTCCTTGAGGAGAGCAGTACGGAAAGCATTGCGAAGGAAAGTATAGTTGAAATGAGAGACATTACGCCAGAAAGCATCATCACTGTAACCGCCTTCAGAGATGAGACAATGGATATGAGGATTCCATTTAAGATCCCTGCCGAAAGTATGCAGGACCATGATAAAACCAGGGGTAAAGTTTTTGTGTTTGTTCATTTTAGAGAATAAGCGAAGGACAACACTGGAGACGGAATGAAAGAGACAGTTAAGGAGAGAGCGATCCTGCAGGAAAAAATCACGGAGGGACGCATCAATGGTAAAAACGCAATGACGGTGTCTGACATTAACGAGCTTAAAGGACATAGAGGTAGTGCGATCCATGGAATATTTATTACCGCAGGTAGGGCAGAAACGGCTGTGACAACGGAAAGGAACAAACTTGAGATTTCCGCAGTGGATACAGCCATACATGGCACCACCATAAGAAGGATCACCACAGTTGATCATCTTATCGATATTTTCCATCTCAGCAGGTCTGGGATGAAGAGTATATTTGATTTCTTCATAATGATCTGTAAAGATCTCTTGTAGGATATTCATGATTCTATTATGAAGGAAAAAGACAAAAAAAGAAACCCACCCCTCAAGAATGAGGGGCAGGGGAGTTGAAGTGTCGAAGACACTTTTTTATAACGTTATGTAATTGTAAAAATATGAAATTACACTATTCTCAAACTATTACCATACGAAATTACACTACTCTCAAACCTCAGTTTTTAAGTCATGCCTACACATGCATGTTGTATTTTCATATGGAATTAGATGTTAACATTTCAATATAAATATGAGAGATTTGAGAGTAAATTTTTTATCTCTCATGGATCAACCGAATAATACATCCGAAATCTCCGGCTCTATATACAATGATCTTTTCAGCGTGATAAGTGCGAACACATGTGTCATCGTCATAAATGGTCATCCAGTTTGTAAATTCATGCTGTTTTTCATAGTGTGCTCCAATTTCTGCATCTTCATCTACAATATATGCAGAGTATCTTCCATCTTCTCCAAAATTCAATACTTTTGGCTGTAAATCGCCATTAGCCATTCCTACCAGAATTAATGCTGCAATATCACTATCGCCAATGTAACTACTTTCGTATGATTTATATGATCTCATGATTTTTCTCCTTTGCTATATAATTTGCTCCTTCATTATAAATATGAATGAAAAATTTCAAATTCATTTTCACATATAAGATTTTAAGAAAAAACAAACTTCGTCTTTTTTCCAACTTTACTTTCTAATTCGAATCCATTGTCCAACTTCTTCTTAGAAAATCCTTTCTTATGGATGCTTTCTTTCCCATTCTTCCATATTATGTTTCATTCTTTCAACACGATCACGACTTTCTTTGTCGTCAGCAATTGTTCTTATTTGATCGCTTCGAAGTGAACTACTCCGACTTATAGAAGTCGGAGCTTCCTGCTTCATTCACCGCAGTTATTATCACATCTTCAAGGAGCAGATAAAGTTCCTCGAAGCAGTTTTCCCCCAGAGTCCACAGGCTTTTCTGACCAGTCTTTCTGATCCAACGATCGGGCTGTCCCGTCCCTACGTTTATTTTCTTTCTATTCTTAGGCCGCTTCCCGTTCTTCATAGAGGATCCGAAGACCTTCGACCAGGATATTGATCGCAGCGTTTTCATCACGATCATGTTCCGTGCCACAGACTGGGCAGATCCAGGAACGAACGTTCAGGTTCTTGACTTTTTTGTTCTTGTATCCGCATACGCTGCATAACTGACTGGATGGGAACCACCGATCGATCACAACGAGCTTTCCACCTTTTCGTTTGAGTTTGTACGCCAGCATGTCCTGAAACATTCCGAATCCGTTATCCATGGTCGCTTTTCCGTTTCCGAAGCCTTTGTTGGCCATCGTCCTCATATTGAGATCTTCTACTATGATGTAGTCGTACTGCTTGGTGATCGCAGTGGACAACTTCTGTAGATGATCTCTTCTCTGGTTCGCAACATGAACATATAGTTTCGCGACTTTCCTCAGCTGCTTCTCATAATTCTTGCTGCTTTTTTCTTTGTTCTTGAGTTTTTTCTGAAGTTTCGCCAGACGTTTTTGTGCTTTTCGAAAGAACTTCGGCATTCCGGCAAGATCTCCATTACTGTCTTTGTATAATCCATCCGACTTGTAATCCAGTCCAAGGGCACGATCCTCATCGATCGGAAGTCTTTCTGGATCTTCGGTATCTTTTTCGCATAAGACAGAAATATGATAAGATCCATCTCGTTTCTGTGAGATCGTTGCAGACTTGATCTTCCATCCTTCTTCCGGGACTCTATGAAGGACTGTACGGATCACTCCGATCTTTGGAAGCTTGATCCCATTTTCTACCAGAGCAACGGTTCCTTTCTGATTGTTGGTCGTGTAGGACTTCTTGCATCGTTTCTTTGCCTTGAACTTTGGAACACCGAACGCTTTCGGATTCTCGATGTGATCCTTGATCGCCTTGTTCTGCTGTTTCTGCACATTAGAAAGTGCCAGACTATCGACTTCCTTTAGATATGGATAGGCTCCTTTATACTGTGCCGGCTGTGGATACAGACTCTTTCCGGTATCTTTGTAATACTGATTCCGATCCGCGAGCATCAGGTTCCAGATCTTTCGACAGCACCCAAAACACTTCGCAAAGAAGGTCCGCTGTTCCTCCGTCGGATAAGCACGGTATTTATATGCTTTCTGTTGCATCAGCTTTTTTCTCCTTTCTTAGGAATATCTTCTTATTATAAATATGAGAGATTTCGGAGAAAAAACTTTTCACATATAAGAAAACCGGATTCATCCCCTACCTATAGAGGTAGGGGAATTCTCCGGAATTAGGTTAAATGTCCTGTTCCTTTGGTTTTTTCTATAATCCACTCATATCGAAACATTTTCAAATTACTCGTCCCAAGAACCTTATCGAAAGGCGCCTGCGCAAATAACGCGATACACCCATTTCTTTTAATGATTCTGCTATATTCTTTCCAAAGTTTTTCTAAATCAATAACACTATCCCAATGATTCTGAGTTGACCCATATGGCAAATCGCAAAGGATCAAATCTATGAATTCATCTTCTATCTCTTTCATCAATTCCAAGCAATCTCCTTGTTTTAACTTTAAGTACATATTATTAACTCCTTCTACACTTTTTTTATAAATATGCAGGATTTTTGATATGATAAAATTCATATATAAGAAAAAGCCGGAGGAAATCTCCGACTTTAAATACGTATGCTTTCTACATATAATATCAATTTTCTACATCTCTGAATCTTGCACCGAAAAAGAAATGAATTTTATTTTTCGGAATTTCCACAACGTCAAACCATGCCGGACACATTGCAAGGCGTTTATATTCGCTAGGCGTGTATAACTCATTTGCTATCAAAATACCATTCGGAACGCCCTGGTGGTGATTATTCCATGTATACCGGGTTTTATTATCGTATTGTGGTTTCACTTTGTAATATTTCATGATCTTCTATCTCTCTTTCCGGCATCTTCTGCCCTAAAAACTTTTTTAATGAAACTTTGTAGTAGCTCATCTCAATTCTCCTTTGCAAGGTTGATCTGTGTCCAGCCGAAGCGGTCGCAGTAGTAATACCGTGTCTCATCTTCCCTGGTAATAACTACAATGTCACTGATGGACAGTGAATGCCCGGTAAAATCAGATGGACAATTGACGTTGAATAAAACAAACAGATCTTCCAACACCTGATAGTCATTCGTGATGCAGGCTTCTGAATGCTGGCGACTTATGATTTTTTCTGCTATTTCCCCAGAATACACCAATCGGTAATCATTTAGTGAAAATAGTTTTTCTGCTTTTTCCCATCCTCGGAATGCATAAGCTGTTTCTGGATTTGTCTGGTAGATATGGTACTGACTCATTTTGTATTCCTCCTAATATCCCATTAAGTAACCACGCGCTTCGTCGTATAAGAATTTTCTTTTTTCAAATGCGATCGAAGATACATCTGGTGCTTTTGCTTCCATCCCCAAATACTTTCCAAGGTTTTGTTCTTCCAAAAAAGCACATGCTTCATTAAAAGAACACTCTGATAGAATCATCTCCAGCCCAGTTATTTGGTCTTTACAAGATACTCTGAATTTTTTCATAATTTTCTCCTTTTTTATATTATCTCTTTTATTAATTTTTTAAAATTCAACCACACAAAACGGAATATAAGTACACACATTTCCCTTAGATTGAAGCCATTCACAGGTTTCATCTACAAGGTAATCTGTATCTGCATCTTCCGTTTTTCGTTTTAGAGTTTGAATGTGATCCAAGATGGAAGGATAATCAAAATCAGATCCAGTAACCTGAATAATGATCTGTGCATAATCCCTATTTCCGTCTACATTAAGTTCGTTAAAGCTAAAAACTTCTGTTTTCATGTTTTCTCCTTCCTTAAAGCATAGTATTTAATTTTCGCTTTCTCTAAATCGTCATTATTTGTTTACACGTTAAATATGAAGGATAGGAGATATAATAAAAAAAAAGAAATAGCAATTATTTCGATTGCTATCTCAAATTGAATGCTTCTGCGAAATATTCCGTTTGACTAGAACGCCCATAAGATCCAGAGTCATAATCTGAGAAAAAGGAAGTATATTTTCCACGTTCTGACAAATAAATCTTACGAAACTCTGTACTTTCTTCGTAATATCTTCTCATTATAAATATGAGAGATTTCGGAGAAAAAAACTTTTCACATATAAGAAAACCGGATTCATCCCACTGCCTACAGAGGCAGGGAAATTCTCCGGAATTTTGTTAAACTTTCTTCAAACAAAAACTATATATATTGTACTATACATAATACAAAAAGACAAATACTCTTACTTTTTTTGAATCAGTAATCTTACAAATGGAAATTTTGCTCTTCCTTCTTTGTCGTAATAACATAAAACCCTCATTACTTTTGTATAATGCCCTCTGCCACCTTGCATAAAAAAATCGTTTAGAAATGATTCTCCAACCGGTTTAATTCCAACCTGATTATGCTTATTTTCTTTTCCATATCCAATCAATTCATATTCCTCAGGATCGTAATATTCTAAAAATGTCATGGGAACTCCCATAATTCCTTTGTAATCGATTGGAATTTTATTTACGCGATTTACATCAATTGCAGGATAATTTTCATATCTTGGATAGTCTGCATCATCTTTTTGAGTCATTCCATCTGCTTCATAATAGTGATGCATAAGACTCAGTTTTCTGATGCATTTTCCCTTTGGCAAATTTGTAAACCATCCAATATTTCCAAATGCCTTTATTGTTCCATCTGGCTGCAAAAATTCTTTTACATTGTGATACCCATATGTAATTTCGCCTTTTTTCACATAAGGGAAGATATCTTTAAAAGTTGCAGCATTTTTGTTACCAATGATCAAAAACTTTTTCTCATGCTTTAATAGTAATTGGATATAGTCTGAAAATAATGAAAATGGAGGATTTGATACTACAATATCACATTCATTTAATAACTCTTGGCATTCATTACTTCGAAAATCGCCATCTTCTTTTAAAGAAAACTGGTCATAACTAGAAATATCTGTATCATTTCTACCAGAATATCTATATAGAAAAGTTTGCATTCCCTCTATGTAATAGGTAGCCACCAATTCTTTTAGATTCAGACGCTCAAAATTCAAATGAAAGAATCTCCAAAAGGCTGATCTGTTTGGATCATCACAATTACAGTAAATAATCTTCCCCTCAAATTCATCTTTATAATAGAATATTTCCCTTTCAATATCTTCATATAACGTATAAAACTCATCATTTTTAACTGTTCTTGCTTTGTTTAGATTCAAATTTTTCTTTTTCATTTGTTTGCTCCTCAATATTTTGTCTTCACACCAAATATGAGTTTTGAGAGAATGAAAAAAGACAGGATCTGATTCCTGCCTCATTTTCGTTAGTTTACTTTTTATTCTCTTTTCTTTTTGCTTTTGCTTCTGCTAATACACGATCGATTTCGCTTTCGCGTTCTCTTTGCTGCATACGATATTCAGCAGCTTCAGCACTATTTTCATAAGAGATTCTGGCCCCATTCGCCATTTCTTTCTTCTTCTTTGCCCCTTCACGGACCTTTTCGATCATACGATCGGTTTCAGAGTTGCTGATTCCTTCTAAACTTCTTGCGGCTTCTAATCTTGCCTGATCAGATTTTAACTGCTGAATTGTAACATCTTTTTCATTTTTTAATGCTTGTAATTCTTCAAACACTTTTGTTTTTAGTTCCTTTTTCTGTGCAACATCAACTTTTGTTTCTTCAATGCTTGTTTTAATGATCTCAAGCTGTTCTTCTAAAGATACCTTCTGAGCTGCATAATATTTTGCATCTTCATCATTACCATCATCTAGACAACGATTCATATTATTCTGAGCTTTATTTAGTTTCTCATTCACTGAGTATTTATCAGATTTTAACGCATCTAAACGACCTTCGGCTTCAGAATAAAGATTATTGATCTGTTCGAATTTTTTCTGTTTTTCCTGAATCGCTGCACTAAAGATATCTTCCGCACCCTCTGGTGTTGATGCATTTTCCGCCATAATCGCCTCTGTTCTTCCATGAAATTTCAGATTAAGCTGTTGACGAAACGGTTTATTGATCGCTAAGCCAACTGCTAAGATTCCAAGGAAAATAATGATAAAATAAATAACTGCCATAGTTTATTGTTGCAAAGCTCATAAGCTCTGCTCTCCTTTCTTAAAATATCAAAATGTTTTAATTTCATTTTAAATATGAGAGATTTGAATTTTTTTATTTTTCACATATAAGAAAATGAGACTATCGAAAAAACGATAATCTCATACTTTTTCCATTATTTTTTTTGTAGTTTGTAAGAACTTAGGTCTTTTGGTAATGTTACAGAAACAGATTTTCCAGGATTCTTATAGGTTACATTGATTTTTACTGTTGTCTTTCCATTCGTCAGCCCACTGAACATGTTATTATCCGTTTTGCTTTTTTTCTTATTTTCAACTACAAGTGTTATAGATTCTTTCAATGGAAGATCTTTATCATTTAATGTTCTGGAACCTTTCATTGATTTAATGTTTACATCATCCAGAGAAAGCGTTGAATTTGATGTTCCTTTAGAATTTTTATTAGATTCCTGTTTTAGATATTTTCCAAGTTCTTTTCCATCAATGCTGTAAGCTACAACATTATTCCCATCTTTTTTTGTTAATTTGACATCCTTGTAGCAATTTTTAGGAAGTGAAGACTGTCCAGTCATGGAATTCAATTGTTTCTGCAATTCTTTTGCATCTACTTTTTCCTTTTGTTTTGTCCCCATAGAATCAGTGTAAGAATATCCATCTGCATAATATGTATTAGCATCAAAACTCATACCGAACATATTAATATTCATTTTTAAGGACATTTTAGGATCTTTTTTTAGATTCTGTCCTTTGAGATTAAGATCAAGAGCAAGATTCATGCTGGATCCAGAAGAAGATGAACTCTTTTTACCACTTTCAATCTTACAATCGACCTTTCCTGTGGCATCTATATTCTCCTGTTTCGCGCTTGCTTTTAAACTATCTTGCAAGACTTCTTCTGCAGAACGTTTTTTTGTGCATGCACTCATCGTCAAAAGAAGTGAACATGATAAAACGCCAATGGTTACTTTTTTTACATTCTTTTTCATAATGTTTCCTCCTGTTTTTTTGATACATTGTATGTTATTATTCAAAAGTTATATTAGTCTTCGACTAAAATCCCATAAGATTTGCAAAGTGCAGCTAATCCGCCATTATATCCCTGTCCAACAGCGCGGAATTTCCATCCGCCATTATGGCGATATAATTCTCCAAATACAACAGCAGATTCTCTGTCATAATCTTCTGTCAGATCATAGCGAATCTCTTCTTTTCCTGTATCATTATCCACAATACGAATGAAAGCATTGTCTACCATTCCAAATGTCTGATTGCGCTCTTCATACTGATCAATCGTTACAGTAAAAGCAATTTTTTCAACGTCCTCAGGAACTTTTGTCAGATCAACAATGATCTGTTCATCATCTCCATCTCCACCACCAGTTCTGTTGTCACCAGTATAATGTACTGATTTTGCAAGATCATCAGAATTGTTGTAGAAAATAAAACAGTTTTCGTCCTTTACTTTTCCATTGGATGTTAATAGGAATGCAGATGCGTCAAGATCAAAATCTGCTCCATCAAATCTGTTTGTATCCCATCCTAATCCTAAAGTGATATTTTTTAAAGAAGCTCCATCTTCTTTTTTTAAGCTAACTCGGTTTCCTTTTTTTAAACTAACACTCATCTTATGTGCTCCTTTCAAATTTTCTGAAATTAATCTTTCTACTTCAAATATGAGATTTTTAAGAAAAAAAATTAGTAACTTCTTTCTTTCATTGCTGAAATACTGCCATCCATAGTTCCTTCTCCGATCGCAACAAATTTCCATTCATCGTTGTGACGATAGAGCTCTCCCATGATCATCGCTGTTTTTCCATCGTAGTTTTCTGTCAGATCATAACGACATAATTCCTTGCCAGTTTCTTCATTGACTAAGCGGATATAAGCATTTTTGATCATTCCAAAATCTTGTTTTCTGGAAAACGCCTGATAGATGTTTACAACACAGATTAATTTTTCAGCTTTTTTCGTAACTTTCTTAAGATCGATAGAGATCTGTTCGTCATCTCCATCGCCATCTCCGGTCAAATTATCCCCATGATGTTTGATCGCCTCATCATCAGACTCCAAATTTCGATATGAAATTTCATCAATGACCCGTTTTGATTTACTAAGAAATCCTTTTTCTCCAACTTCAAAAACAGAAGCATCCAGATCAGCATCTTGCCCACGCTTTGTAGGATCCCATCCAAGACCGACCATTAATTTGTTTAAGGAAGCATCTTCCTTTTTTAAACTGACACGCTGTCCTTTTTTTAAACTTACACTCATATGCTTTTCTCCTTTCTATGAGACGTTTTAAAAAAACTTCATATTAAATATGAGATTTAAGAAAAAAAATCTGACGCTGTAAAAAAGGGGCAAAAAAAGGAAGAACAGCAAAATTACTGATCTTCTTCAAAATATTTAATGGCAATAGTATTCATTTGCGAGCATTTTTAGATAAAAATCAGAAGTCTTCGGTCATTTATTGATCGAGATAAAGCGTCAAATTCTTATATGTGAAAAATAAATACAAAAAAAAAGAACAGTAAAATTACTGCTCTTTCGATTCGTCTGTTTGTTTTTCTTGTTTAGGATTTTTGCAGATCTTATCATCGCATTCCAAACATTCAAGGTATAAGACTTTTTCTCCTGTGATCGGACACCATTTTGCCATGATTATTCTACTCCTCTCTGAAATTAGTTTAATAGGAAATCCAAGTTCCTTACATATGCAATAGTTTCAAAATCTACCAAAAACTTTCCGAATCGATGAATTGTGTAAACTAGATCACATTTAGAACATTTTGCACACAACATATTGCCTTCTGTATATAACAATATATTACCTTCGTCTGTAGCGATAAGACAACCATGACTGATATAAGATGTTCCTGTGATATAAGTTGTGTCTCCCCAAACTTTATTTGGGTTAAATTTCGACAAACTAAGTTTTAGATTTTCAATGGTATTTCCATCATCACATAATATCCACTGATCATTATCATCCTTTCTTAAATATATCTGTAGAAAATCGTTTTGGCGGTCAAGATATGGAAGTGTTAATTCGTAGAATACCTGTCCGTCATTTTCTCTTTGGATTTCTTTCATGCTCACAGAATCTTGTAATGATTCCAAATATTCTTTTTTGATCTTATATGGAATATCAGTCAACTCTTTTAAATCTGCATTTTCAATGATCCGCAAATATTGGTCCAAGGTTTCTTCTGAGATATAATCCAATACACAATTGCACGAATATTTGGCATTTAGATGTTTTTGTATTGGACATTGTGGAACATGATATCTCTTACCATCCTTTTTACATTTCACATATTCTTGACATTGACAGTTACGAGAACGGCAATATTTTAACAACTTTTCTCCTTTTGGCAATGTTACACCATGAATTTTATCATTCATCGACAATTTCTCCTTCTTCATTTAATTTAAATTTCTCCGTGTATTCTTCGAATTTTTGTATACATTTATCAAGATCTGTATCACATCCCCATATTCGAACCTTGCAATGTTTTTTCTCGATTCATATTCTTTCTCCTTTCGTCATATGAATTGTTTCATTATAAATATGTAGGATTTTCGATATGATAAAATTCACATATAAGAAAAAGCCGAAGAAAAATTCTCCGACCTTAAATACAAATGCTTTCTTTTTCATCTATCAATTCCAAATGTATCTATTACATCATGAAATGTATCAAAATACATTTGAGTCCCATCCATTTCAAAAAAATCTACTGGATCATCTAATGATGGCAGATCGCAATTATCATAGTATTCATTTCTTAAATCGTCTAACGTCATACGCCAGAGTCTGATATTCCCGTCCGCATTAATTGTATAAAATACTAATTTTTCCATTATTATTTCCTCATTTCGTGTTTTACTAGACTATTTTTAACAATCAACTTCCAATAAATTATGTTCATAAGCATATATAACTTTTTCCTTCATGTACTCAGGATCATTACTGGATAATATCTGGATTTTGTTAGGCATATTATCCCAAAGTTTAATCGCTCCATTCTTGGATTCCTTTTTGCGTTGTTTATCATTGAAAGTTTTATTTGCAATAGTTACAGAGCCACAGCCATATTTAATATATGTACCTAGCCATATGTTTGGGGCCGATTTATTTGCAAACACACAAAGGTAATCTTTTCCAAGTTTTACGTCATAGTAGTTCTGATAATTATTTTCTCCATATTTCCATTCGTATTGATTCATTGATTTTCTCCTTTTATGATGCTTTGAAATTGAACACAGGTTTCATTACTTCCATAATATCTACTGACTCACTGACCACATCAATGATATCTTCTAATGATTTATAAGCCATCGGTGCTTCATCTAATGTACATTCATTGACTGATGTTGTATAAATTCCACTCATAGATTTCTTATACTCTTCCATATCAACTGTTTCTCTTGCTTTTGACCTGGACATTAACCTGCCTGCACCATGTGGTGCTGACTGATTCCATTCATCATTCCCTTTTCCAATAGCAAGAATCGATCCGTCTCGCATATTTACCGGAATTAGAACTTTTTTACCTTTATGTGCTGCGATCGCACCTTTTCTTAAGATCATTTCTTCTGTGTCAATGTAATTGTGAATTGTATGAAATGATTCTTCTGCTGTCATACCAGTTCTTTCTAAAATGATCTGAGCCATTTTTTCTCTGCTTTTTCTTGCAAATTCCTGACAAATTTCTACATCATGTAAGTAATCTTTGAAAGATTTTCCATATAACCAGCAAAGTGAATTTGGAATATTTAAAATTTTTGATTCATATTCTTTTTTCAATTCTACTAATGCTGTTTGTATCTCTTTGCTTTTACCAGTAGATTTGTAAGTTTCGATGATCGCTGCTTTCTTAGCAGCATATTCTTCTTTTCCCATATGTAATTCAATGGCAAGCTGTTGATAATATTCAGAAACCTGTTTTCCGAGATTACGACTACCGGAATGAATGATAAGATAATAGGCTCCATTGGATGCCTGATCGATCTCAATAAAATGGTTCCCGCTGCCTAATGTTCCCATAGATTTTTCTAACCTATCAGGATTTTTCAAGCTTTTATAACATCTTAATCGTTCAAGATCAAAATCAGAGTTGTTTTCTTCCCATACATCTCTTCCAGAAGGAATATAATGACAAACTTCATCGATTTTTTTAAAATCAAACTCTTTTTCTTTTAATTGAACTGTATACATTCCGCATCCGATATCAACACCGACAGCATTTGGGCATGCTTTATCAGATACTGTCATAGTTGTACCAATAGTACAACCTGCTCCTGCATGTACATCAGGCATAATACGAATCTTGCTGCCTTCTGTTAATCCATAATCACACATGGTCCGAATCTGTTCAATCGCATCATCTTCGATCACTTTTGCATAACAGATAGCAGTATTTACCTTTCCTTTGATTTCTAACATATTTTCTCCTTTTAAAACGCATTAATTAATTCGCCCATAACATCTACATCTGCATATTTAGGATCAGAATATTCATCCAAACGGCCCATATTGCAGATACAATGAATATCATTTGCGTCATATTCAAACTCTTTGATAAAATTACTAAATAATCCATCAAAGATATTACAGAATTTTTTACGATCGTATTCATACTCATTTCCTGTTACAGCTTTTAATCTGCTGCTTTCGATACCATTGTTTTTCAAAAACGTTTTATATCTAGATAATAAAGCATCATCTTCACAAATTGTCATGTTCGTGATCAACATTTTTCGTCCAGTTTTCCAAAGAATGCGATTATATAAATCTAGTAAATCACATTCTGGTAACGTAACACGAAAATTTAGATGTTTTAGAACATCAATTTCTCTATCATCTATGATCTCATAAAAAATATCCCATGCCGCGGAATCTTTATAAGAATCAATGATAGCATTTTGAATGTATTCGAAATCTTCTAGACTGTCATTTTTATAATCTTTTAATAACTGATTATAAATAATAGAAATCTTTTCTTCATTTGAGTAAACATCTTGGTTATATATGTTTTTCTCATACAAAAAACGCTCATCAGCATGAAGAATAAAAGAATACTTTTCTGCTACCGTACATTCGATACATTGAACATTGTTATAAGCACATGTTTCAAATTTTAAAGTATCACTATACATTGCTATTTTAACCATTTCTTTTGTAATAAGAAAAGGCTCCTTTTTCACTGCATCTTTTTTCATTAATTTCTGCTCTGCAGAAATATTTTTTGATTCCTTTTTGGACTCTTTTAGATCTGGTTTAGAGTATGAATATCTGCAATTATAATTTAACAAATCTGCTTCGTCATCATCAAATCTATCAACATAGTCATATTCGCTCTCAGGATGGACCACTTTAGATTCAATAAGATTCTTATTTTTTAGTCCGATCGCATATGGATACCCATCTAGTTCTGCAATTGCGTTTCCAAGCAGATTCTCAATGATCCATTTCTGCTGAGGTCCTGCTTTTTCAAACATATCAGAATTGTATACCGTTTTTTGCATTTCTTTTAACATTCTGACAACTTTTTTCCTTTTCATAAATTTTCTCCTTTAAAATTTCACACGATTTGAAAGACGATGCTTTAAAACAGACCATCCTGCTTCATGACTTGTTTGGATGAATAATGAGATAGTATCACTTTCTCCATCCAACTCATTGTATTTTACTCGTGCTTCTGTATGATCAGATGTAATAAAACATTCTTTTTCATCTTTCTCTGAATTGTAAGAAAGTACACGATATCGAGGATATCCTTCTTCTTTTATTGCTTCAACATAGTATGGAATATCAATGTCAGGTAAAATACCGGAAAGCTTTGATGCGAGTGTCGTATAGGCAATATCATAAGCTTCTTCCAAGTTTTCTGCTTTGACGTTAAAATTACCAAAACAAGCTTTATCATTGATATAAAGTTTAAAACAATACTCAATTAATGGAATACTTCTTTTCGTTACACCCCATTTGCACAACTTTTCACTCAATTCATTGTACAATTTAGGTCTTGTCTGTTTATCGATATGATAACTAAGACATAATTCGATACTATCGATCATATCATCGATAAGATAGCGGCGATTCTGTTCTATGAAATTGTTAGTATTTGTCATAATTTTTCTCCTTTAAATTCTAATCTAAAAATGAAGTTCCACGAACCACATAATAAAAAGTGGCAAGTGGACTTCTACTATTAATTACTTATTTTCTCTTATTCTCCATAGCATTTTAGCTCTGACCAATCTGCTTTGCTGCATGTTTTGATCAGCAGATAAACAACAGTATCATTTTTTTCTTTTTTTACAGCGTTAACTAATTGTTCATATTTTTGTGAAGCTGTAGTATATTCATACATTGTAAAAGAATTTCTATGATAGTTTTTATCAATGGAAAGAACACTATATCTTGGATACCATTCCTCTTCAATGACTTTTAGATAATATGGAATATCAACATCAGGAAGTGCCGCAGACAGATTATTCGAAACAATAGAATATGCTTTGTCGTAAGCTTTTTCTAAACTTTCTGCTGTAATAGAAATATGTCCATTACAAGTTTTATCATTGATAATAATCTTAAAACAATATTCAATTAACGGCACTGTTTGTGTTGAAATACCCCATTTGAAGCACTGATGTCCCAATTTATTATATAATCTAGTCTGAGCGTTTTCATCAGTTTCTGTATTCGTACATTCTTCAAAGATTTTGATCATATCGCTAAGATACTTTTTCGTATCATTTTCATCAAGCCTTGCAAAAGGATTTTTATCTTCATTTTCTTTCCAACCAAAAATATAGGATGGAGAAAATCCACTGGTTCTTGCAAGATCCTGCATTACGCTTGATGGAACAAGATTTCCGTTTTCATAATCAGATAATCTTTTTTCATCAATGTCTAATTCTTCTGCAAGTTCTGCCTGAGTCATTCCAAGCTTGCCTCTGATTTCTCTCATTCGATTTCCAATAGTCATAATTCTTCTCCTTTTTTTTAAATATAGTTTACCTTTTAATCCGGATCATCGGATCCATCATAGTCAAGATATTCAGAAAATGACTGAATTGACATTTCCCTGATCTTCTGTCTTTCAGCTTCTGAAAGTTTTATAGATGGATCCATGATTCTTCGAATCTCACAGTTTTTCAATGAATCTTGACTCGTAATCTTTTTATTTTGATCCATAATTCTTCTCCTTTTCAAAATTCAACCACACAAAATGGAATATAGGTACATACATTTCCTTTAGATCGAAGCCATTCACAGGTTTCATCTACAAGATAATCTGTATCAGCGTATTCTGTTTTCCGTTTTAGAGCTCGGATGTGATCTAATATGGATGCATAATCGAAATCAGATCCGGTAACCTGAATAATGATCTGTACATAATCCCCATTCCCGTCCACATTAAGTTCGTTAAAGCTAAAAATTTCTGTTTTCATAAGTTTTTCTCCTTTAAATATGATAATTTTTTTGAATACAATTTTTCACATATAAAAAATCATCCAATATACTCGCAATATCCAACGAGATATCGAACAGGAAGTTTTTCTTTCTGTTTCAGATTTTCCTGATGGATTTCATCAGAAAGTTTTTGGATATTGTTCTGATAACGCTGCGTGGTTTCAATAACTGTTTTCGAACGCAGATCATGTTTGCATAAAGGACACATATTTCGCAAAATGTATTTTTTATTGATCTTAGATTCACATTTTGGACATGTGATCAATTTCGCCTTGAAATTTTTACAATCATTTTTCTTGACATAATCGTTTAATTTCTGATGTTCTTTTTCTAAGCGTTCTTTTAAGGTCTTTATACGCTTTGTTTCTTTTGCAGCACTGGTGTCATAAAAGGCAGCAGCCACATTATATTCTTTTGCCCAACTAGCATATGATTCGCTTAATGCTTTAGAAGCTTCTTCCTGAGAATCATAAATTTTTCCTTTATGAAAAGGTTTAATTTTCATAATGTCCGTTCCCATATACGGAAATTCTTCCAGATCTGCATTATGTCTCACAGCAGATGATATGGAAGAATATACCTCTTTTAAAGTCTTTTCTTTCATATCATTGATAATAAACTCTCCACAAATCCAACTCATTATTTTTTTCTCCTTTTCTTTTAAATTATATTTTCATTTGAAATTACACTACTCTCAAACCCTTGAAAGCATAGTATTTAGTTTTTCTCCTTTCTCTAAATCGTCATTATTTGTTTACATGTTAAATATGAGTGATGGAAGATTTTATAAAAAATACTTGCAGTTCGAACATACTTTCTGTATAATACAAAAGAAGCATAAATTGAATTTGCATGGACGGTTTCTACAACTCTTGGTTTTGTTTGATATATATTTTGTAGAAGCCAAAAAAGAAAAAAGAGTCCGATTTGGACTCTCTTTTTTTTACTCTTTTTCGAGTATCTCATGTAAGAAAATACGATGAGCATAGTTTTTAATATCTTTATGAACACTTTCAATATTACTCTTATCAGAAATATGGTCCGGATCTGTTCGTTTTACAAAATTCAGAATGATTTCCTGAGCTTCGTAATCAGAAATATTTTCTTCAACAGTTAAGAAACGAATTGCATCACAGTTTTTCGAAATTCTTTTCTGCTTTTCTAATTTCGCATTTTCAGAACATCCATGAACCAATCCATATTTTGTGAATTGAGGATAATCTTTTACAAAACGATAACCATTACATCCATCATAGATATAGGTATTATAGTAGCTGATAGCATTTTCAATACCATCAATGAACTTTTCTATCAAATCTTTTTTTTGATCTTTTACGCGATCATCTTGCCCATAAATAGGATGCATATCCCAACGAATCTTGCACATCGCTTCTGAGTAAATCTCCAAAGATCGGTTTTCTTCATTTAATGAAAACACATCTTTTAATATCGGATATTTTTTCAAAAGATCCTTCATTTTCATGAGATCGATCGCTGATATTTCATCATTATCCAAAACATGCATTACAAAAGGTTCATCAGAAATGCATTGTAAAACTTCTTCTGGAAATTCTGTCCATTTAGGATATTTAGATGCGTTTTTATCAGCGTTACATAAAGCTCGATTAAGTAGAACATCTTCTGCTTCTATTTCATTATTCCTGTTACGCATAAGCTCAAAGCACACGTATCCGTTTTCTCTATGGAACAGTTTTATAATTTTTCTTCCAAGTTCTGGATCACATTCTTCTTTAGAAAGCACTTTCCACGGATTGATCCAAATAGACTCATGAAGAAAATCCCATTCATATTTAGAACAATCTTCCATACTTGCTGCACCAATAGATTCTCTTTCCTTTAAATGTTCAACTTCTTCTCCTCTTTTTAATCTTAGGAATTCTTCTGCAACATCCAATAAATGCTGATCACATTCACAAAAACCGTCATTGCAGTAAATACATTCCTTGTCACATGTCACCTGAATCTGATTCATAATTTGTTCTCCTTTTTCTTAGATCATAGCTCTTAATTCATTCACGACTTCGTTTAAAATCGATACATCTCCATCAATAATGTAACGAGAATTAATATCGATTCCTCGATTGAAATTTTCTGGAATATCGATTTCTCCTGCCCATTTTTCATTTTCTTTCGAAAACCAATCTTCATAGGTATAATACTGAACTGTATTTGCGATCATAAATACAACTCGATCTTCTCCAAAATCATCAAGAAGCTCTTTTACAGCTTGTTTTAAATTGGTTGTTCTATTCCGATCAAGGATATATTCGATCGCTGTTTTGCATGCCAGATTCCATTGTTTCGAATCAAGATAAAGATCTATACTCAGTTCTTTCCTTGCATCAGCCAATGTTCCTTTGTAAACAGGAAAATACTTCTTATTGTTATTCATAACTTTTCTCCTTTTACAAAGCTTTACCGACAACAACCGACAACATATTTTTTACTTCCTGGTAAGATTGAATTAGAAACAGCAAGAATTTCTGCATCATCTTTTGTTAAAAGATCAAACAAAGTTTTTTTTGCTTCTGGAAATGGCATCCCATGATCCATCAACATCTGACCGGCACAAGCTATTTTCTTTCTTAGAACATAACCTACATGGAAATAAAAATTCTCCACAAAATCTTCAAAAGAAATGTTCGAATTCTGTGTTTCTACATATTTTTCATGCATCTCATTTTTGATTTCAATGATCAGATCTTTGAATACTTCTGATTCCTTAACTTCTAAGATATTTTCTTTACTCATAGTAATTTCTCCTTTTTCTCTATATCGTCATCTTTGTTACATTTTAAATATGAAAGATTTTGCAAATGATAAAAAAAGACCAGAGAAATCTCTGATCTTATAATGGCACGTAGCAAGCTCGCTGATATAATGGAACATCTTTCCTGCGTTCTTCCTGAGTGATCGGTTTTCTTACACATAACTCTTCATTTGGACAAACGATCTTCTGTTCCCCATTGATCCCTGCGAATCTGCAATTTTTACATGATACATTCATGTTAATTCTCCTTTTTTTCTCTATTCTTCATTTTTTTTCATACCAAATATGAGAGATGAAAAAGAAGATGATTATTTTTTGTTTGCTTTTAAGTAATTTGCTTCTACTTCTTTCCAATGTTCTACCAGTTCTTTGAATTTATCTTCTACTTCATCTGCATATTCGCATTCAAAAGTGGTATCTTCATCTTTTCCATAGATAGGGCCTCTTGCAAGAGATACTTCTACTTTGCCATGAAACTTCTGATCGGTTGTATAATAATTTACGGATCCATAATAGTCATCATAGAAGAGAGCATTTTTGGCATTTCCATATCTTTCTTTGATTGCTTTTTCCGAATATGGCATTGGCTGAGACATTTCTTTGATCATTCGAAATAAGCTAAGTCCGATAGTAATTCCAACGATCAGCTTTAACGAGCCTTCTGGATATGCTCCTGTGATCAATAAATACATAAAGTAAATTTCAAAGATCAGCATAAAGACTTTCATTGTCTTCATAACTGTTACTTGTGCACTTCGACTCATAAATATGTTAGCAGAGGAGAGAATTACTCCCCTGCTTCTCCTTTCTTAAGATAAAATGATATTTGTAAGAATGTTGCTACAAAAAAGCTGATAATAGCACTAATCGTAAACGCTTTTAAATTATCATAGGTCGCTTGATTATTGATCACTTGAAACAAAATTTTTGAATAATACCCACTAATGAAAATTAAGAACAATATTCTTACTAATTTCATGAAACCATCCTTTCTTATTTTGACGCAATACGTTTTCTTGCAAGATCGATCGGAATGACGATCATAGATAATACGATGATCACTAACCACTGCATTCCATTTAATGGAGCAAGTCCTAATAATCCATATAAAAGCTGTGCAATGATCACTGCACCTGCTAAGATTCCAAAAGCGATCGCAGGGAATAATTTATTTTTTGTGATTCCTTTCAATAAATTAGCTCCTTCAACACGTACACAGAATCCGTTCATTACAGCCATAAAACATAATAAGACAAAACGTGCGGTTAGCTGTTCTGCTTCTCCATGGAACATGGTTGCACATGGAAACATTAAAATAATGTAAGCAAGGATGAAAGATGTTGTTGCCGTTCCAATTCTTAATTTTGATTGTTTATCAAATAATCCGGTTCCTTTTACAAATGGTTTTTCTTTCATGTACTCTTCTTTTTCTGGTTCAGATCCAAAACTTAAGGAGTTTAAAGAATCCATGATGATATTAATGATCAGAATCAGTGCTGATGTTAAAAAAGCTCCTGTACTAAAGAATGGGAATACCAGATTCAGCAGTAACAAGGAAATATTGATCGGTAACTGAAAATCAAGGAACATATTAATGTTATGCATAAATGTTCTTCCTAATTTAATGCCACGAATGATCGATGTAAAGTTATCATCTGTTAAAATGATATCTCCAGCTGCTTTTGCAACATCTGTTCCGGAATTCATAGCAAATCCAACATCTGCTCTTGCTAATGCAGGAGAATCATTGGTTCCGTCTCCAGTCATTGCAACAGACATTCCTGTTTCCTGTGCTAAAGTAACTAATCGAAGCTTTGTGCTTGGAGCACATCGTGCGATCACTTTTAGTCTTGGGAGAATATCTTTGATCTTATCATCTTTCATTTCAGAAAATTCCTGATCTGTTAATGCAATATCTCCAGCTTCATAAATACCAGCTTCTCTTGCGATCGCAATAGCTGTTTCTAATGCATCTCCTGTCATTTCAATGACCTGAATACCAGCTTCTTTTGCTGTCTGAACAGCTTCTTTTACACCTTCTCTTAAAGGATCTCTGACTCCAACAAAGCCTTCAAACACCATATCATCTGGTAAAATATCTTTTTCAAGCTGACCATTTTTTCTTGCAAAAGCAACACAGCGAATTGCTTTATGATTGGCTTCTGATAACTGCTGTTGAATTTCTGATCTTCTGATCACATCCAAATCCATGATATCTCCGCCAACTGGATCGATATATTTGGTACAGTGTTCTAAGATTCTTTCTGGAGCCTCTTTATAATAAGAAAAAACAACATCATTTTCTTTGACTGAGACACCAGAAAATTTTAATTTACTGCTAAATGGCTGTCTGGCAACAATTTCTTTCTTCATTGCTTCATCGTAAACTTTCATCTTATCTTTTAATAAAAGAATAGATAACATAGCTCGATCAATGGAATTTCCACCAGTGATATTCCCGTCTTTATCGAAAACAGCCTCATTGTTTAAAACAAGATTTTCCTGAAAGGCATCTCCAGAAATGATCTCTGGAGTCATAATCCCAGTTGTTAATGTTCCAGTTTTATCGGTACAAACAAGATTTAAATATGCCATTTCTGGGATCTTATTTGGATTGACTGCAAGAATATTTGCTTTTTCCATATTCACAACATTCTGCTGAGTTACTAATTTGACGATCATTGGTAATCCTTCTGGAACTGCAGCAACGATGATCGTTAAAGCAACACTTGCTTTTTCAACAATATCTTTAAAGATCATCATCCATTCCTGATTCTGGTATCCACCGCCAATGACTTCAATTACAACCATTAATGCAAATGCTACAAATGCAGCAATGGATCCCCAGCGAGTAATGAAATCACTTAATTTATTTAATGCGATCGTTAGTGCTGTTTCTGGAGCTTCTAATGTTTGAGAATCAACCAGCGTTTTTCCATTTACTGTGTCAATTCCCACTGTCGTGACGATCATTTTTCCACTGCCTTCCATCACAGTTGTTCCTGCAAATAAGTAGTTTTCATTGTTATAAGAATCTGATGTGATCTTTTCTGGAATATAACCTTTGATCGGCTTTTTATGGATCTCAATGGTTTCTCCATTGATCGCAGCATTACTAACTGATACTTCGCCATCTACGATATATCCATCTGCGTAAATATCCTGTCCTAATTCGATACAGACAAGATCACCAACCACGATATCATCTTTATTGATCGTCTGAACCTTTCCGTCACGAATAACATTGCAATATTTTAAAGATGATTTTTCCTTTAATTTTCGGTTCGCTTCCTGAACGCCTTTTCCTGTTTTTACTCCAATAACAGTAATGATTCCTAATACAACTGCGATCATAACTGGTTCTGAAAATGCGCCAAATCCAGTGATCGCTAAAAATAACTGGATCAGAGCCATGACCATTAACAAGATGACAATCTTATCAGAAAACAAAGCATCCTTTACAAAATCTAAAGTTGTCTGTAATTCTGGCTCTGGCAATTTATTGGTTCCAAATTTTTCTCTTTGCGACTGCACTTCTGATGAGCACAGTCCCTGTTCTTTTTCCTGTTTCATAAAAATTCCTTCCTAATAATAAGTACAATTTGATGCAATTTCATAATCTACATTGACCTTATGTATCGCATCATCCAATGACAATCCTCGCAGCATCCATTTCAAAACATTATTGTAGCTTGATGGATCATGAATTCCTTTTTCAATGGTCTCTTTCATTTCAGATAGGATCATATCTTCCAGATCTTCTTCTTTTAATCGAGAAAACCGATCGATTCCACCAACCTTCAACTGCATAAAATCTTTAAATTTATGATCTTTTTTTTGATAAAATCTTCGAATGGCAGCAGAACATTCCGGTTTGATTCCACGATCTTTTGCATCATATGTGTCAACTTCCTGGATCTTTTCTTCTTTCTTCCCAAGAACAGCATTGATCGCAAGATCATCTGCTTTTTCATTCCATCGATCTCCAGTATGTGCTTCCACATGATGAAATTGAATATCGATCATTCCTTTGAAAAAATTCATCTGATCACGATATGCCATTGTTTCTTTTTTCTTTGCTCTCCATACTCCGGTTGCCCAATATTCAATTCCTGTGTAATCATAAAAGATATCAATCGAAGAGCATCCATATTCCAAAGCTTTATTTACTGCAAAGAGAGATGCTTCAATTTCTCCAGAAACATTGTTCATAGAAGCATTTTTACATCGTCCACTAAAATATTCTGGTTCTTTTGCATCTTCATAAAAGAACACAACACCATATCCGGCAGTATTGTTCGAGTAACTTCCATCTACATATGCGACAGCATGATTTTTCTTTTCCATGTCTTTTTCTCCTTTCGCTTTATTTTTTCTATATATCAAATATGAGAGATTTTGGAGAAAAAGTTTTTCATATATAAAAAAAGACAGATGAATCATTCACCTGTCCATAAGAAAAACTTAAATATTCTCTTCTTTGAGTTTTCTTTTCTTCATGATATTGCCTTTATGAGTAACAATGCATCTAGAAAAATAATCATAATATTCAGGATGAGTAATCATTTTAAATCTGGACTCATCTTTAGGATCCATATATTCAGAGTATGTTAAAGAATAATAAGTTTGATTTATTTTCCCTATCCATTGTTTTTTAAATTGACATACAACTAAATTCTTTCTAAATTCCCTATTATATCTTTCAACAAATTCATCAGGCGATTTTATTCCTTCATAAGATCTCGGAATACATATTACTTCGTATTCAGAGAGCCAATATAAAGTAAAAAATTCTTTATATTCTTGAAATAAATAAAATAGTAATGTTAACATGGAAATCATCAGAGACATTATGCTTAGAATTATACTGACCATAATTTCTCCTTACTGATTACTCTTGTCATTATTACATTTCTGACAAAGCATCTGTAAATTGCTATCAATTGTTCTGCCGCCCTGAGACCATGGAATGATATGATCTCCCTGCATTTCATTATAGGCATATTCCTTATCAATTCCATTCTTTACACAACATGGGCATTTATGACCCTGACGTTCATATACTCTGCGTTTCTGCGCTTCTGAAAATGAACGAATGGAAAGTAATTTTTCATCATGTTTTGTGCGATCAGATAATATGTATGGAATGATACCTGCATTTTTCGTTACATCATCATCCATAAGAAGTCTCTGAACATCAGCTTCGAGCGTATTGCTATTATATTGCTTATTATGATACTTATTATAAAGCAATCCCCATTCTTGCACATTGGTCATTCCTTTACGTGATTTTGGGAACAGCATCTTCGCCCAGTTGATGACAGTCTGAAAATAAAGCCAAAGATCATTAGCATCTGCATCATGCTGATGAATTGCCATATACATCTGTCCTGATTCTAGATCATCTCTGTCAGCAATCCATGATAATACCTTTTCAAGATAATCCTGTCTGATCGGATTACCTTTGATATATCCATCTGCTATTTGTCCTGCAACACAGTTTCTTTTTGAAAAATAGTTCTTTGCATCTGCAAGCCATGTACCTGTATAAGTTGCATTCAAAAGCTCCTGTGGCGTAAGAGTTTCGCCTGCAATGTTGATAATTTTGAACCATTCCAGCTTCTCTTCTTCTGTTCCTTCACAGATATAGACCGTCAATTCATAATTGAGAATCTGGTCACGTTCTGTATCAGTAAGGTTCTGAAAGAACTTATCATTTCCATTGACCTTGATAGGAAAATCCTTATTGACATACTGAGCAACAGAAATAGTACGCTGCTGTCCGTCAAGCACCTCATATGTATCTTTTCCAGTCTTTGACCAGTACATAACATTAAGCGGTCTACTTTTCATTACGGAATCAATGACTAAATCTCTCTGCTTATCTTTGTATACGAACTCACGCTGATAAGCAGGTCGAATTGTAAGACGGTCATCATAGCCGAACACGCCACCATCACCGTCGTCTTTATAATTTTTTGTAAGGTCAGCTATTGTGACCTGAATAGGTGTTATTTTCATTGGTTATTCTCCTTTGTTGACATTATACATATGAATACCATATGTGTTTGATGTTTCTATCGCTATAAATGGGTATAATTCATATTTATGTTTTGGAAGATATTCTTTTATTGCAGGAATGTTTAAAGTTTTTATTATTTCAACATAATTTCGCATAATATTAAAATAAATAACATAATCAATATCAGTGTGATATTCATATATAAAATCTAACAAATCTGAATCATATGATAAACAAAAATTTATTTTCTTCTGTCGTGATAAATCGCCATAAAAAATATCATTATCATCATCCATATGTTCATACACAGAAAGAACATCATCTGATGATATTAAAAAACAAGAAAAATGTTTATTCCTATTATAATTATGAAGATGATTTATATGGGAATTCCAACACGTCTTGAAACTCTTATGAAAATTCCTAACAGAATCATTTTGCCTCCAAAATTGCGTATGATGATGGCTAAACAAAATCTCATTATTGTTTTGAGGTAAAATGGAATTTATATTTGCCATGAAAGAATCATGGCTTTTCAACATCTTTGATTCATTTGTTGTAACATCATAACCTTTTCTAGTAGATTTCCCCGATGTAACATGAAAATGTTCAATAAAACCATTATTAGATATAAAATCTGGAAAGTCAGTTTTAGATTTAGAATCCGTTAATTTCGCTGAATTTATTAAATCTTCAACTTCTTTCCAATCATCCTCAGATAATCCGTGCCAAGAATTACCATTCATGGCCCTTTTAACGGAAATTAATATAGTATTTTCTTCAATAACTTTAGACATATTAAACACCTACTTTCTTGCGAATTACAATACGATAATATGTGGATTTTCCATTTATATTACAACAATGAGAATGACGATTCTGTATATCCTCATTGACTCCAAAATAATCCAAAATCGTATACCTATTTAATGCATCAACAATTTCAAATTGTTCTGGGTTATATTTATCCAAAAAAGTTATGGGGACAGCCATTAAACCATCAAAATCCACCGGAATGTTTTGCACTTTATTGACATTTATAACATCTGGGAGCTCATCAAATCTCGGATATTCTTCCGGTGTATAATTCTTCCATAAAATCAGCTTTTCGTGACGCTTTTCTATATCAAGGTTTGTAAAAACAGATATAGCTGGTACTTTAGCATAATGATTTCCGTCATTCATTTTCTGAGTTTCTTTTTCATCCCATTTTTCATAAGTATCTGGGATACGGAAAACTAATGTTTTATTGGCTGTATATCCAAGCCACATCTCATTATTTTTTAATAACGGAAAAATTTCTTTGTATGTAATCGAATTGTTATTGCTCCAGATAATAAATTTCTTTTTATGTTCCATCAAAGTTGCCACATAAGGACGATAACAACTAAATGGTGGATTGGTAACAACAATATCGCACTCATCCAACAGATCCAGACATTCCTGATTCCTGAAATCTCCATTACCCTCTAATGGTGTCTTTATTCCAGCTTCAATATCATTATCATCTCCACCTGTATATTCCATCTTATACGTTGCTTCTTCTCTGTCATAATGAGTAGAGATCAATTTCTTTAAACCAAGCTCTGAAAAGCTTAAGTGAAAATACTTCCAAAATGCGGACCACGTTGGATCATCACAGTTACAAAGAACAATCTTATCTTTGAAATGCTTTTTATAATGCATCAGTTCTTTTGCTACGTCAGTTAATTGGGTATAAAATTCATCATTTTTCGCATTTTTCGCTTTGTGTAAATTCGTATTCTTAACCATTTTCTTTTTCTCCTTGTATATTTGTGCTCATTTCAAATATGCAAGATTTGAGAAAAAAAGTGGTTCCTATAAAAAACGAGCAGATTACAGCACATCTACTCATCTTTTTATATTTTTCTTATAGTGTTGTTTCTCCATTTGGCAAAATGAATTCAAAATATCCATCGGATGGATTTTGAGATCCTGATTTTACATTTTCAAGATCCATCTCTTCAAAGAGTTGTTTAGCTCTTTCTTTATCTTCTGGCGTCCAATTTTTAACTTCATCTATACATTGCTGCAAAAATTCTAATGATTCTTTCTGGTCCATACTGATCACTCCTTTTTTCGATTCTTGTCATTTTGGTAGAACAATGTTCGAATCAGACTTCGTTTTAGAAGTTCTTTTTCTTCTTTTGGAATATCTATGTATTCTGGACGTTTTACCACTTTCTTGTGTTTGTATTCCGCATCTACGTTAACAAAAATGATTCCAACATGTTTCGGAACCTGTTCTTTCCATTCTTCTAATGACTGCTGCATGTATAGCTCTCTAGACAAAACCAAGTAATTGTAATTTCCATACCATGACTTTGCAGCTTTGCTATGAAAATCATTCATGCTAACCTTGATCTCATAGCATCGAAAAATATCTTTTCGAGGATCATAGCTCATGAAATCTACAAGTTCTCTTTTCTGCTTCTTTCTTTGAATGGTCACCTCTGTTGTTCCATATTCTTTTGCAAGAGATGGATTAGCGCCAAAAAGATCCTGATATAGTACATTTTCAATGATGATAGTTTCTGATCGTTTCATTATTTCCTCCACCAATTCTTATAGTTTTGTTTTTTTACTTTCTAATACAAATATGAGGGATTTGATTTTTCCGCTTTTTCACATATAAAAAACAGACAAGATCAATTCCTGTCTGTTCTCCCAAATTATGCTGCAACAACACTTTTCTGATTCATTTCATACCCCTTCCATTCGACATAAGCCATGACAAGTTTATAAACAAACTCATTTCTGCTGCCATCCTGGTTACGATATTTTTCAATCAGTTCATTTCCATTCATGCAAAGTCCACCAAAATAATGTTCGGTATTTTCTGCAATCCCAAATTGGCACATGTAATTCCAATAATCTGTAAAAATAGATTTTAAAGGACCGGATGGACCGATTTCTAATGCTTTGATCAACTGAACTGCATAATAATTATCATCTTCTCTTGCATATTGGATCAAAAAATTATCTTTTTGATTTTCATAGTTATTGGAATATTTTAAAAATGTAACTGTCAGGTTCATATAATCCTGAAATAAATGAAATGGTAAACTATTTGTTGCGAATTGAATTGCTGCCATAGCAAAACCTCCTTTTTCTCTCTTCGTCATATGTTTTTATATGATAAATATGAGAGATAGGAGAAAAAATAAAAAAACAGAGAAGAATTGAATCTTCCCTGCTTTGATTTGTAGTTTTGTATTTTGTTTTTTATGACAGATATTTCTTGAACTCTTCTTCCGTCATATTTGCTCGCTTTGATGCTTCCGCAATAGAAAGTAGATTATCTTTCACAAGATCAACTAAAGTTTTAATAGTTCCGTTAATTTCGCCTTTGATAAAGCCTTTATCAAAACCTTTAATTTCAGCTTTCTCTGCGATTGATTCTGATAAATTACACATAGTCTCCACTTCCTTTCTGATTTTGAATTTCATACATCTTATTAGTTTTCTGAGAGAATATGATCCAACTGCTTTTTAATTTCGACCAAAGATAAGATTTCTGTCTTATATCTTTTCTTTTCTATTAAATACAGTATCTTTTCATATTCTTTCTCATTCAGACAACGCTCACAGATCAGTTTCTTAAGTCGTTCAGAATACTCCATATGATACCTGTTCTGAAAGATCATTCCTCTCAAAATATTCAGATCAATATGAGGATTTTCTTCCAATACAATATCCAAGATGTTACTTTCTTTTGCTTTTTTGTAAAGATAGTCATACCATACGTCATTTTTTACATCGTAAATCAAAGAATCAAGATTGTAAAATACAGTATAAGGTAGATTTTTGAAGTAGTCTTCTTCAAAACATTTGATGATATTTTTCTTATATGCCCATGTGTTTTCAATATTCCATACATCGATTGTAATGCCATCACAATTGATCTTGTATCCGCCAAAAGAATTCTTTTTAGTATGATACTTCATGCAGATTTTATGAAACTGATCAACTTCTTTTGTACTAATCACAAGATCAATATCTCTTACATTTCTAAAATCACATGTTTCCAAGAATTCTCTGAGAATTCCACCGATCAGATAAAGTTCTCCAATATTGTATAATTTCATAAATAGTTGATCTGCTATGGGATGATGATTCAAATATTCTTTTAAATTACTTCTTATTGATACTTCCATAAGAACATTCTCATTTTTTATTTAACTTTGCATTCATCGAATTAAGAAAATCTGCAGCTTCTTGCATTGCATTCTTTCCTGTGAAAACTTTTGCGATACCATTGTCTTTACACAAATTTTCAACGGCTTTGAGGTCGTGTACAATAGCATCTCCATCATATAAATTTAAGAAGATTGTTTTTTCTGGACGTTTGTTTGCATCGTCGATCAATTCTGCTATGGAATAGACTCCTTTAATTCCTTTCGTAATGCCATATACAACATAATCAGCAGTTTTTCTTTCATAAACTTCTTTCTGCCGATCTTTTTCATTCCAACCGTGAGTCATTGGATTGTAATAATCACATTTAAGCATTTTCTGAAATTTGTTTCGCCATTGCCATCCAGAACATGTCCCTCCCAAAAATACTTTCATTTCTCTTCCTCCTTTGTGTTCTTCGGTTTTTGGTTATTCATTACACTGACATCAACAAAAGTTCCTGCTTTGTTTTCATAATATAGGTATGCAAGTAAGGTATTAATCGCATTGTAGGCCTCTTCTTCTGTTGGATGATGAAAATTCATTGCATGAAGGATGTTCGAGCATTCTTCTTCTGATAAAGTTGACCAATCCATACAATATGCAGGCATATGCAATGGGCCGTCTACATCAACTAACGCAATATTTAACATTTTACTCATGCGCACATTTCTCCTTTTCCTGTTGATTTTTTCTTTTTCTACAAATATGAGAGAATTTTTAAAATTTATTTTTCACATATAAGATTCTCACACTTCAAAGGAAGACCGCATTCATCCCCGTCCAACTTTCATTATGGACGGGGTATTCTACTTAGATCAATAAAAAAGGACTCATCGTTCCTATAAAAGGAAAAAGATGAATCCCATAACTCCAACACTTAGAAAGCAAAATATGTCTCCACTGCTTTGTATTTCATTTCATTGATCGTCTCCTCGAATAACCTGTATCCTTGGATCTTGTAATAATCAAGAGGATTTTTTCCTAATCCCTGATAACGAGATACTTTTTGCAGATCTTCTACTTTCTGAATATGTTCTGTCCATTCAGAAATGATCGCATATGCCAAACATGATTTTAATCTCTGTGTGATCATACCTTCTTCATTGTCATTCTCAAGTGATCCTTTTAAAAAGTCTTTTAATTTTCTGGCAGCTTTCTTCTGTTCTACATCTTCTTTTGTGATATGAAGATCCTGTAAAGGTAATCTTTTTGCCAACTTGTCATAATCAAACGATTTGCACATCATGTCAATGATCTGATAAAACAGTCCTGCAACAGAAAACTGATTTAAAACTTTTGATTTTGCATCAATCACAGCTTCAAACTGAAGATTGTCGATCTTGTCATAATCAAACAGATTTTTTCGAATTCCATAGTAGTTCTGTTCAATTTTCTTCTGTGTCTTCAGCACATGGTTTCGCATGGTCTTATTATTTAATTCTTCTGTTTCATTTTCTAAGATTTTAGAAGAAAGTTCACTGTTTCCATACTGTTTCATAAAATCATCTTCTAAGGAAACGAAGAACATGCTTTCCCCAGGATCTCCCTGTCTTCCAGCTCTACCGCGAAGCTGATCATCAATACGTCTGGCTTCATGCTTTCCACATCCAATTACATATAGGCCACCAAGATCAGCGACTCCATCTCCAAGTAAAATATCAGTTCCACGTCCTGCCATATTCGTTGCGACAGTAATCGCATCAATCTGTCCGGCTTTTGCAATGATCTCAGCTTCTTTTAAATGATTTTTTGCATTTAAAACTTCATGAGCAAGTCCTTCTTTTGTTAATAGATCACTGATTCGTTCAGACATCTGTACGCTTGTTGTACCGATCAAAACTGGTCGGTGCAATTCATGGATTCCTTTGACTCGTTCAATGATCGCATTTTCTTTTGCTTTCTTTGTAGCGTAAATCTGATCATTATGATCAACTCTGATCACAGGTTTGTTTGTAGGAATCTGTTCGACTTTTAAATGATAGATTTCTTTAAATTCTTTCCGATCTTTGTAAACAGTTCCACTCATACCTGCTTTCCTGTCATACAGATTAAAGAGACTCTGATAAGTGATCTTTGCAGCTGTTTTTGTCTGGTCCTGTACCTCAACGCCTTCTTTTGCTTCAATCGCTTCATGCAAACCATCAGAATATCTACGATCCTGTAAGATACGTCCTGTAAACTCATCAACGATCTGGATCGTTCCACGATCGACAATGTAATCCTTATCTTTATGCATCAGTTCTTTTGCTTTGATCGCCGTTACAACATGATGCTGATATTTTACATTTTCCGGAGCAGAATAATTATCAATTCCAAAATATTTTTCAATCTTTGATACCCCATCCTCTGTTAAGATCACAGCTTTATCCTTTTCATTGATCAGATAATCTCCATCTTCATCCGGTAAGATTCCACTGATCGCATCGATCTTACTTAATTCTGTTTCTCCTGTTCCTCTGACTAATCTTTCAGCTAATACTTTTGCAGAGATAAATAACTGTTCGCCCTCTTCATTTTCATCCGAAATAATCAAAGGCGTTCTGGCTTCATCAATAAGAATGGAGTCCACTTCATCAATAATACAGTAATGTAATGCATTTTCAGATCTCAGCGTCTTTGTCCCTAAAAAACCTCTTAAATAATCAAATCCAATCTCTGTATTTGTTACATAAGTAACATCACAGGAATAAGCATTTCTTTTATCAATAGATGACATATCATTTAAAGAAACTCCAACAGATAATCCAAGGAATTCTAATACCTGTCCCATCCATTCTGCATCACGCTGTGCCAGATATTCATTGACCGTTACGATATGAACACCTTTTTCTTCTAATGCTCTGACATAAGCAGGAAAGATCGAAACCAGAGTTTTACCTTCTCCAGTTTTCATTTCTACGACTTTTCCATCATATAATGCTAAAGCTCCCATTAACTGTACTGGGAAAGCATCTAACCCGATCACACGTTTTGCAGCTTCTTTTACGACTGCAAAAGCTTCCAATTTAATATCTTTCACTGGCTTTTTACGAAATTCTTCTGTTTTTGCTTTTAATTCATCATCAGAAAGATGAGAAATTTTTTTCTGCAGCTGTAAGATCTTATCGACTTCTGATTTTCTTTTCTGATTCATTGTTACTTTTCCCTCCTTAATACTTCTTCAAGTGTTGTATAAATTAAGTTCTTTTCTGGTTCCATTCGTGTTCCATCAGGTCTTGTACAATGAGCGTTTAGCATTGCTTCTTTGGAAACAGATATGAATTTTCCTTTTGTACAAAAAACTCCAAACAACTGATCATTTTTCTTTTCATTTCCTTGGACTCTGACAACGATCGCTCCGTTATTTTTCAATGCCTCCAGACAGATTCCGCCAAAATATGATTTCATGAATTTTACTTCTGATTCCGCAAACGCACCTGGCATATGGTAAACATCAACATCAGAATTCACATCATCCGTACAATTCAGAATTTTATCCTGATGAATCCGTAAAAGCTGATCTCTGAATTTTTTAGCCTCTTTGATTTCTTCCGAAGTGGCTTGCTCTACCAGTTTTTTTCGTTCTTTTTCCCGATCCTGCATATACAGATTTTCCGTATATCGAAAGATCAAAGGCTCCTGTCCCCATTCTCTCATACGGGCTTTATATGTTTTTTCTCCATATTTTTCTAAGAACCAGTCATGAAATTCATACAGGGTTTCTTTTTCTTCTTTTGTGAACTCTTTTTTTGTTGCTATCATTGCGAGCAGAGTTGCATTATAAGCACTCAAAAAACGGAGCATCTTGTCATTTGAAAAAGATCTTCCCATATAATTTTGAAAAGCATTGATCAAAGATTCTTTTTTCAGATCGATGATCGGAACATTATTTGCATTCATATTCTTCTCCTTATTCGTTTAGATTGATAAATGGCAAGTTATACACTGGAAATTTTGAGACATTTGTGATGTTTGCAACGATTGGCCTTAAATATCCGATCAGCAGTGCCTGAGCATTTTTTTCTAACAAAACATCAATCTTCCCACCATTTTGTATCTTTTCACTCCATTCAAATTCTGCTCCTACGGTGCATTTTAATGCAAAAGGTTGATCATTTTCAAAATCGTCAAGATCACCTAATACCAAAGACACACTGATCACTGCATGATTTCCTTCAATTTTTTTGATATTTGAAAGAATATTTTCTGTTATTTCAATTTTTTCTTTGTTCATCACAAAATTAGGATTTTCCATAAATACCATTTCTGTTAAATGAGGATTTGTGTACTGGAATTCACTTACTTTCATACATTCTCCACCTTTCTTATTTTATCTACATTACAAATATGAGTTTTTTTAAAAAAAAGATTTTTCACATATAAAAAACAGGTAGAAAAATCCACCTGTTTTTGTTTAGATCTTTGAGATCACAAAGTTTGCTGCATAACTGACGACTGTTATAAATCCAGAACATAACGCTGTACCAGCAACGATTGTGACAAAGTATTTAGCAAGATTTTTTGCGTTTGGAAGATACATGTTTTTTCTCCTTTCTGAGCCAGGATTTTTTGCGATAATTTACAATTAAGCGTTCTCCTTTAAAAGAACGAACCGTTTCTAACATCGCTCCAACAATAATGATCAGTGTTGTTCCGCCAGAATTTAAAGAGGATACATTAGATAATCCTGTGATCGCCATTGGAACTGTGATCAGTACAAACAATAATCCAATACAGATCCATACAACCTGATTCACGGATTTCTTGAGATATTTGATCGTTTCTTCTCCTGGTCTTACATTTTCAATCACAACGCCCTCTTTCTTTAAATTGAAAGCCATCTGATATGGATTAAATGTGATAGAAATATAAAAATAAGAAAATGCAATCATTAGGATCATGTAAACTGCAAATCCGATCATATATTCTGGATGTTTTTTCATGAACCAGTTTGACATATTAAAATACTGTACCCATTTGATATTGCTGCCACCAAAAGCTGAAAACAATGTGATCATCTGAAATACGGTACTTGTTAAGATCGCAGGCATAACACTGATCAATCTTCCGCTGATAGACAAATAAGAAGATTCTCTGACAGAATCACTTTCTACAGGAGCACTGCTGTACTGTAATTTAATTCTTTTTTCTATCTCATTCATGAAAATCGCAAGAATGATCAGGATGATAACAACAGCAATTGTTGCTACCCACATCCATGCAGGATGTTTTTTCATAAATCCATAATATAAACTCTGCACATCATTTGGAATGTAAGTGATCATATTCATCATTAATACAACCGTAATACCATTTCCAATACCTTTTTTATCAATAACTTTTCCAAGTAAGATCAGTAATAAAGATCCAAAACAAAGACATCCAACGGTGATCAGATATGTTGTCCATTTTTGATCCTTTAAGATTCCATTTGCTCGCAGCATGATTCCAAAAGAAAATGCCCCAACAACACTTAAAAAGATACTAAATGAAACTGTAATACGTTCTAACTGTTTCTTTCCATAAGCTCCATTTCGTTCTAATTCTTCTAATTTTCGAAATACAACAGTAAGCATCTGAATAACAATACTTGCAGATATGTAGATAGAGATTCCCAATGCACATAATGTCATATTCTGAAATGCTCCACCACTAAATCGGTTCATCATTCCTAAAACACTTGTCTTACTAACTAAATAACTAAAATATGCTGTATTGATTGTCGGAATAGGAATAATATTTCCAAGCTGTACCACGATCAGGCAAAGGATCGTGATCAAGACTTTTATTCCAAATCGTTCTTCTAGTCGTTCTTTTTTCATAGTTCCCTCCAAAATTACATTGCTTTTTTGCAGATTAATCTGCTGATGATATCTCTACGTTTCAGATCGATTTCATTCAGATATACATCCAATGATCTTTTCGACTCTTTGATCCCGGCTTTTCTATTTTCATAATCGCGGATCAATTTCTGATGTTCTTCGATCTTTTCATCACATTCTTCCATCTCCTGATCCATTTCAAGAACCGAATTACGGATATCTTCTTCTTGTTCCTGATATTCCTGATCAATGCCCTTCAATTTTTCCAAAAATTTCCGAATATAATCTTTATTAAAATCTTCATCTAACCCCAGATCGATCTTATACATAGTGATCGCGGTTTGTGAATCCTTTCCGACAAAAACTAACCAGGCTCCATTTAAAATAATATGTATGATCTTATTGTCTTTTGCCTCGAAGTTTTTTCCTGTGTAGATAATTTCGCCAAATTGTAGCATTTTCCGAATATTTTGAATGATATCCTGCTCATACAAAACAATATATCTACGCAATTCTTGTCGATCAGTAATGTCTTTGATGCGCTCTACATATCGTTGTTTGCAATGCTCACTGATGTTAATATTTTCGAAACCTTCCATATAAAACTCCTTTCTTATTTTTTTCTACATTACAAATATGAGTTTTTTTGAAAAAAAGATTTTTCACATATAAAAAAACAGATAGCCATTACACTACCTGTTCTGTTGATTTTTACTTAAATTTCCAAATTAGAAATGAGCTTTTTGATTATTCCATTTTCAATGCATACAAAATTTACGATCTCTTCATCTTTTTCTTTTAAAGAAACCGGAATATATTCGAATGTGTCATCGTCATATCGAAAGAAAAGATTATGTATGGTATCGGATACGGAACTAGCATTGAATATGAAATATGGATATTTGGTTTCATCCAAATCAAGAATATCTCTTCGGAGTCCATTATAAAATTCAATCAGATCCGTATTATCCGGATGATAATATCTGACATTTTCCATAAAAAATCTTTGTATACAATCTGCAATAAATTCTTTGTCTTTTGTAAAAAATATTTGTTGATGTTCAAGTAACCGTAAAATATAATCTTCTGTTATTTTTGCTTTTGATACTTTACATTCTAATTTCCTCTGATCTCTTAAACTGAGCATCATCTTATGTGTATCTTTTATATTTAAATATTTTCCACCAAGGACTATATCAATCTGTGACAGAAAGAACCAGGAATCATGGTATTGTTTTACTTCCACTGCTGTAAAATCTGATCTTATTCCATATATGCTTGCATAACTCATTTTCTTTACTCCTTTCGATTTTCGTTTTCTTTTAAGAACCTCTTCAAAAGCAAAACAGCTTTCTTTGGTGGAATCCCTCTTTTTCTTTCAGCTCCGATTTCTTCTGTGATCTTTCCCAGACAATGATCACTCATATTTTCATTGATATGGAAATCGTATCCTGCAAAAGAATACATATCTCTGTTAGCATCTAGAAACTCATGATATCCAACTGGCTGCAAATTCCATAGATCGATTGCAAGATGTAAAGCATCATCTTTTAGATCGTATAATTCAAATTTTTCATCTTTTGCCTTGTGCATCTGATAATGCATTGCTGGATATTCTTCATCAAAACCATAATATGCTCTTCCAATACAATCCTGCTGAATATCTCTTTTCCTTTTTGCTTCTTTATTAATGCTATATAGTGCTTCTGCTACAATCTTCTGTGTTAATTCTATGGAATTGATCTTTTCCAGTTTCTTTTCTGCTTTTTCTTTTAATTCATCCAGGTATTTTTGCTCTTGATCAGAAAAATCATCGGGAATGATATTGACAATGATCGGCTTTACCCGATATCTCATCTCATCAAAATCTACGCACGCTTTGTAATGTGGAGCTTTGATTTTTTTAATCTGAGTTACGGTAAGTGTCGTTTTATGCCAACCATCTGGAAAAGCTCTGAACGCATCTACATTCCCAAAATTATTCACAGGCAATTTGTATCCCATTTCTTTTGGAGTTAATGGATTTGTGCATTTCGTCATTGCATATGAGATCCAATCACTTTGTAATTCCTGTGTTTCTCCAAAACGATAATATATTTTGTCTGATTTCAGATAATCACACAATTTTTTTAACTTTACCTGATCCATTCGATTCTTTTCAGAATCTAATGATACGTAGAAAATTCTCTTCTTGGAATTCGATAAAACACCTTTCTCCTGTTTACAAGTAAGCCATTCAAAATCTTCTAGCATGTGTGTTGCTGTATGCGAAAATGCCCGTCCGAATTCCATTTTAAAATTTGAATCATCCAAGATCGTTACAATAGCACACCCTTCTTTGTTTTCTAATTCATTCAGACAAATACAAGATTTTTTATCATTCTCCATGATTTTTCTCCTTCTTTACTAGAAAAGATTATAACCCCTGTACTTTTTCAGTTAACAGATCATCCATTTCTTTTCTGAGTTTTGTAATATAATCAACAATTTCTTTTAATTCTGTATCAGCATTGTTATTGATCTGATCACGAACCATTTCTTCCATCGCTGCTTTGATCGCCGTTTCAATTTTTGAATAATATCCGATATTTTTATACCCAGAAATTGATTCAATTTCATCTTCGGCATCAATCACTTCCGGTTTTTCCTTTTTGGAAAGTTTTTTCATCAGAATATAAGATTTTGCTCCTGCTTTGATATAATAATCATTTTTAATATGTAACATTACGCTTCTTCCTTTCTTGTTTGATCGATTTCTTTTGCCTGTTCACTGATTTTTTTGATATCCCCGCAACTGACGACACTTGCAACTCCGAAGTCATCCAAATGTCCATATAAACAAAGGTCTCTTGCGATGATCAGCTCACTATACAGTTTACTGAATACAGGATTATCTTCGTTATCGTAGTAAGCGCTATAAAGGGCTTCACAAAGACATTTGACTTCTTCTGCATCAAGTTTCGTTTCTACAAAATTGTCATGCTCTATTTTTTCAATATGCATACTTAATCTCCTTTCGATTTACTTTCTAATATAAATATGAGAGAAATTTCAAGTTTTGTTTTTCACATATAAAAAAATGGACAAGCAGTACGCTCATCCATTCCTTTTGAGAAAATTATAAGACTAGATTCCAAAGTCTGCAAATGACATCTGATGCACATTCGTAATTTTGATCCCGATTTCTTTCGAAACATGAAGTTTCGCTTTTGGCGTTTCAAACTCATATGCTTCGATTGGATCATGAAGATATCCGATTTCTTTTAATCCTTGGATCATCTCATCCATTTTTTGATCAAACCGTTTTCTTTCTTCTCCTACCGGATAGACATAAATTGTTTTTCCTTGATGCTCCGCTTTTCCAATATCAGCATGACCAACTAAGTAATCATTTCTTCCAGACAGCTTGTCTTTTACATAACAGGCAAACGCTCTTGCAAATAGCTCCTCATTACTTGTCCAATAACCATGACCAGATGCATTAAACATTTCACCAAAAGTATTGGAATCTGAATAATACTTTGTGATTCCATGATTTTCATTCAGACACAAAGCATGAATAACAGAACGAAAGCAATCTGGAATTTTCTGATCAACCAGAGTCATAGATGCAAGTTTTCCAAATCTATGAATTTCAGACATTTTTCCGATATAATCATCCAATGCGTGTCCCCATTCATGGGCAAGCGATCCAGCTCCTTTCATTTTTGTCAGATTGATCACTTCTCTTTCAGGCTCATAATGAGCTAATGCTCCGCTGTGTCCTCTGGCACCAAATGCAATGGCCAGAGCTCCTGTTTCTAAACCGATCAGTCCAATATCTCTTCTTGAAATATTTAAAGCGTCAGCCATATCACAAAAGGCATCAAATGCCATATTCAGATTGACCTGACGGTCATGATCATTGGTCCAGTTACCAAATTCTCCGCCACGGATCCCAAAACATTTCATAAAATCATCTCCTGTCACATTGTGACCATGACGATGATCTTTTCCTTCTCTCTTTAAATGAGTCAACTGAGGTGGAATCCATTTTCCTTTTTTCTGTTTTCTGGAATTTGATTTTTTTGGTTTTTTTGCTTCAGATTCAACTCTTAATTTTACTAAGCGTTCGATCATACTTTCTAAAATATCTTTATTTTCATCAAATGCAATGACATAATTAGAATTTTTATTTAACAATGCATATTGATTTATTAAAACAGCAGGTAAATTTACATCCTGTAAACAATAAAAATATTTTGAACAATCTTTTCGAATCACTAAATATGTTTTATTTGCATAATCTTTTTCAATTTCACAAGTTATTCCATCAATATAATGAATTTCATAATCATTTCGACAAAATTCTTCTTTGGTCCAACCAAATCCCTTCTTGTCCATTTCCTCTTTTAAACGGGAAAAAGAGTTATTGCTTTTATTATGCAACTTTAACAATTTACGACCATTGATCACCCCATGGAATTCATCGTTTAATTCATAATATACTCCATAGGAATGATGAAATATCTTTCCATACAGCATATCTTCATTTAATTTTGCAGCTTCGACAGCATTTGCAGCACTTAAGATATAATCGCGGAAAGCAGTAACACCTTTGATATATTTCTCAATCGCTGCTTCATTCGATCCGATATGTTTCAAATCAGGATAAATACAGGAATGAATCTGTTTTAGCCAATATACATAAATCCTTGGCTGTGTCTCTAAAAGGGCTTTTTCATCAATCTTTTTCCAGATATTATCCCTTTTAATGTATTTTACTTTTTCTCCTGATGTCATTTTGAAAATATCATCCAAGATCAGTCCTCTTAATGCCCATACATCTTTTCTTGCGCCTCCGATTTTTTCTCCGAAATCTTTGATCTCTTTCATTATCATTTTCTCCTTTCTCTCTATTCGTCATGTTCTACATGGTAAATATGAAAGATGGGAAAAATGATAAAAAAAAGAACAGCGAAAAAATTGCTGTTCCTATGGATATGTTGCAACAAATGATGCAACAATTGTGTTTATATTATTTCAGATATTTGTTAATTGCATTAATAGATGCAGATTGGTCTTCCATATAAAAATGTACGGGATCATGTGTATTCATTCGTTGTCGAAACTTAATTTCAAAATATTTTACATTATGACTCTCCAAAAATTTAAGGTTCCCTGCTCGAATTGAACACATGTGTTTACACACCTTTTTGTCTGGATATAATTGCTCGAATGCTTTATAAAAATATTCTTGGAAATATAGAATAGAGTAAGGATGATTTAATTCATTGACAAACAAAAATTCTATTTTCGTACTTTCCATTCGATTTGTTAAAATGGATAAAGATTTTTGATCTAACTTAACATTAATGGGAGTCTTAAATTTTATAGAGTTTCCATAAATTCGACCGCTGACAATATTGTTATTTTCATCTTTTACAAGAGTTATATTTTCTTTTTTCAAATTTAGAATATCTTTTTCATGTAATCCTGTTCGAAAAGCTATTTCGAAGAAATCAATGAAATCTTTTGGAAAATTCATTCTTCGAATTGCGTCAAATTCTTCTACGGTAACATACCATTCGTCACTAAGATACCATGGTTTCTCCTGATTCAATAAATACATAATTATTCTCCTTTATTTCAGATATTTGTTAATTACATTAACAGATGCAGATTGTTCTACCATGAATGTGTATGTAGGTCCGTATATTGTTAAGCATTGTCGAAAATCGATTTCAGAATGATTTACATTGTGCATTTCCAAGAATTTACGATTTCCTGAACGTATCGCATGAATGCTTTTATGAAACTTCACATCTGGATATAATTGATCAAATGCTTTTCGGAAATATTTTTTAAAGTATTCAATTGTATAAGGATCTCCAGATTTATTAGAAAACAAAAAATCTGATTTTGTATTCTCCAAACGATCTTTCAAAATGGATAATGATTTTTGATCTAATCTAATATTGATCTGAGTCTGTGATTTTGTTTTTAAAGCAGTTCCATGAATACGTCCAGTCGAATTTCCATTATCATCTTTTTTGAGTTTAACATTCTCTTTCTTTAAATTCAAAATATCAGTAGCTCTTAAACCAGTCCTGAATCCAACTTCAAAAAAATCTAAGAAGTCTTTTGGAAGATCCATTTTCCGAATTGCATTGAATTCTTCAATAGTAAGATAACTTTTCTCATTTTCTGTATCTACTTTAGGATTCGTTTTTACCATAATTGATTCTCCTTTTTTATTTCAAAAATGTGTTAATTACGTAAAGTGAATCAGATTGATCTTCCACATATAGATTATCATCATAAGAACTACGGAAACATTGACGATATTCTATCTCGGCAACTGAAACATCATGCATATATAAGAAATCACGATTCCCTCTACGAATTGAAGTAATATCTTTATGAATTAGTAAATCTGGATAAATATTTTTATGAGCTTTTTCAAAATATTTCCCCATATAACCAAGTCTATAAGTATTTCCAAATTTATCGATAAACAAATTATCAGCTTTAGCATTTTCTAGATGACGTTTTAAGATAGATAATGATGTTTTATCTAATGCAACATCCATAGGAAGATTTGTTTTTTGTGGAGTTCCAATAATTCTTTCTTTTTTTAGATTAATATTTTCCTTTTTTAAATTCAAGATATCGACAGCTCTTAATCCGGTTCTGAATCCGATTTCCAGGAAATCAAGAAAATCCTGCGGAAGATCCATTTTTCGGATCAGATTAAATTCTTCTACTGTAAGATACTCGTTTTGATTTAACAGTAAATGCTCTCTCATAGCTAATTCTCCTTTTTGTTTTCACGTTTCTTTTCTTCATTATAATGTTTCCAAAATTCCTTATCAAGCTTCTCTAGATTCTGATCATAGATTTCTGGCAAAAAGATTTCTTTTCCACATTCATTACAGAATCCAAATACTTCTTTCCATGCAAATTGAATACCTTTGATATTTTCTTCTGTCTTTCGATCATGGATCTTATAAGAAGTTCTTTTTCTGCAATGTGGACAAAGTAGCTGCGGGTATTTTTGTTTGTATGATGTATATGACATGATTTTCCTCCTATTAATCTTTCTGTTCTACAACTCTTCCGTTGATATATTTGCATGGTTTTAAGTGCTTTCCTACGTATTGAACCATACATCCAGCTCTACCTTCCTGACAATATACTGCTTTTGTATAATCATCATAATATAAATAGTTATTGATTTTCACAAATTTTACTTCCCGTTGAATCCCATTTTCATCAGTATAATATCGATCTGATTTTTGCTGATTATCGGCTTTATAAAGCCAGAAGCCTCCAATTAATACAATGATACATATAATTGTTAAGACAATATATTCGCCCAAAAGTTTATCATTAATCCAATGCAATATTTTTGTTAACATGATTAATCTCCCTTCTTCTCCACAATTCTCCCATTAACATATTTGCAGGGTCTTAGATGTTCTCCAAGATATGAAGTCATATGTCCATCGTCCCCATGTGCTTTATCATTCCAATATACAGCTTTTGTTACACTATCATAAACAAGTCGATCATTAATCCTTATTAACTTTACTTGTCGTTCTACACCATTTGCATCAATATAATATTGAGGGGCAACATTTTGTTTAACTAATGCAAAGACTGCAAAACCAACTATTATGATTGCTATTAATAATAATGTAACAAGTGGAACAATTGGAGAAGGACAATCTTCTTTTACCCATTTTCGTAGTTTTTTTAACATCATTCATTACTCCTTTTTTATCTTTAATATAAATATGAGAGAAATTTTCGCTTTTATTTTTCACATATAAAAAAGTCAGTCCCGATGAATTACCGAAACTGACTACAAAATGATGATTCATTCCTTTTTCCTTATCTGATCTTTAAATTAATACGAAAACCTCTATAAAATCATATGACATGGTTTTAAGATCCAAAAAGCATCTGGATATTTTGGAGCATTTGCAGATAAAAATGCATTTGCTTCATCAATAGTTCCTGTATTAATTTCTTCATGAATGTCAATACCACCAGTGACACCAAATTCCATACAGATCAGTGTATAGAAACTTATATTTTTCTCATTCAGCATATCGATCAGCTCCCCTTTCACATTAAATGTAAAGCTGAATCAAATTGCATGGAATGAATCATCTGTTAGAGTATAACAGACAAAATATATCAATGTATACAGGGAATTACTGGAAGTTCACCCCTCCATCAGAAATAATTCTACATCTTTCAAGGAACCTAACTGAAATTCCTTTCCATTTCCAATGGATCCGTAATACATTCCATTCTCATCTACAAAAAAGTTATAATCTGAATTAGAATATGTCTCAAACACTTCTTTTTCCAACTGATCTGGTGTAAATTCCACTTTTCTCATTTTATTTCTCCTTATTTTTATCATATTTCTGTTTTAATTCTGGATCATCAAAAATATTTCCTATGATTACACACTCTTCTGATTCTTGTGCTTCTCCGAAAAAATGGTCATACATCCATCCTTTTCTTGTAAGTACCCAAGATGCATACTTCTCGTTCCAATGGACAATTGTACAACTACCACATTTAAGAATGTCATTTTCAAAAATCAGCTTTTCACTTTTGCCTCTCAATCCTGTGCATTGACAAATGGTAGATTCATCTATTTGGTGCGTTAAATTATCACTTTCAAAAGGTTGTTCAAAAATATAATGTTTTCCCATGAATCCGTAATAGCATCCTTGCACCCATTCTCCGTTATCGATTCGTTTTCCTTTAAACAAAAATCTGTTATTGATTTCCATAAAGATACTCTCCTTTTACAATTCTTTCATTCACGTTTGCCAAGAATTCATTGATTTTTTTATAATCAGGTTGTGCTGGAAGTTTTGTATTCTCTGCTGCTGCTTCAAATCTTTCCTGCAGATCATCTACGATCTCAAAGAATTCCTTTGTCGGCTGATCATTTTCAGCTTGCCGTGTTCCGCAGCATTCTTATTCCGTTTTCCGATCTTTGCATAATCTTTGACGATATTATTCATCTCACTCCACATTCCTTTATAATCTCTTAAAGGATAGTGAGATAAATTGACATCCATAAAGATTTCAGAATCCAATTCTTCTCTCTCAGATTTATCAATATATAACTTGATAGCATCCTTAGGATAAGAAAAATATTTCTCCTGAAAATCGTAAGAAGCATTTTTAATACTGTTCAAAATATGCTGCTCTCTTTCTGCCTGACCAGTTTTTCGTGCTGCTTTATTATCAAGTCTTCGTAACCGGCTGTAAGCATATCCACAAAAAGACTGTACTGCTTTTTTAGATAAAAACATCTTTTTGCGATCTAACAGCTCTTGCCCGATTGGAGAGATATACAAATAATGTTCTGGTTTCAATCCCAGTAATTCAATCGTATTTGGATTACAATTACTTAGCAGACTGATCAATTTGTTAAGCGAGTAGATCGTAGTATCTGTTGCTTCATCACATCGCTGTCCAAAATTCTTATTCGTTAGGATTTCTTCCTTTCGATTGACTGCACAACCTCTGATATCCAGATCAGATGTTTCTACATTCGTTCCATATGCATGAGATCCGCCCAATCCAAGAAGGATGATATGATCTCCCAGATGTGGATCTGTTTCAAAAAGTCATATTCGGGTGATTTTAATTTTTCTGTGATCAGTTTGATATTCATGATTTTCTCCTTTTACAATCTGTTCAGTGGACATCTGCTACATGTTTCTTCTGCTTCCTTTTGAAAATTTGGTGTTAATTTTGCATGCACGCAGTATTCATCACACATTTCTTTTTTGATTTCTTCCAGAATACTTGTTACTGTTTTGGATTCTTTGTTGACATCTTTTACAACGCCTGTGAGCTCTTCTGTGATTAAATTTTCCTCTGTGCCTTTATGGATTATGTTTTCAACAATCTTGTATAATTGATCGATCTTTTTATCTGGCAGTTCATCGAAGTCACAATTATCTGTTAATGCATCTAATCTGCATTTTGAACAGTCATCTTGCAGGTTACAAAATCCTCTTAAATCGTATATCTTATAGTCTCTTTCCATTTGATTTTCCTTTCTTCTTAGTAAAACAGGACAAGGAAAATTCTCCGTCCTGCATAACAATTAAAAATTACCTTTCTCATATTCCAAAATCTTCTGCCAATGTTCTGCCATTGGACCTGTTGGATCATAATGATATCCTGCTTTCATAAGTAGCAGTTGATCCAGATTGCAGTCATTTTCACAGAATCTCTTATTTCGAAATTCCATCAAAAGATTCTGTTTTAAGATATGCTTTTTCGCATCTTCTTCCGATAAGCACAATACATCATTTGATCCACTAATTTTATTTTTCAATGCAAACTCATAATTGATACCATCATCTTTTAAGCAATATTCCTGATCTCTGTACTGAACAATGGCTGTAATATACTTACGGCCAATCTTTTTAATTTCAACTGGATCAATGTGATATACCTGCTTCATTTGCTTTGTGCTATATTTCTTTGTTACAAGATAAGCCGTATTCCCAACAGCAAGCTCTTTTTTGTTAATCTCCATAACTTTTTTCCTTCTTTTACAAAACATCAAATATTCCAAGTTCTCTACCTCTTGCAATCACACTAGATTCATCAATATAAAAATAAGCTGCAATCTTTGAAATATTGATTCTATGACCTTCACTTTCATTTTTATCAACCTGCTGCAAGAATTCTTTTGTTGGTATCATCAATCTTCGTGCCAGATTTTTACATTCTGCATGATCTTGCATTCCGGTTTCTATCTCAAAAAGTGCCTCAGCAAGAAGCATATTTTCTCTTTCTTTAGAGAGGAAAGGAATCAGTATCTTATGTTCTCCTCCTGTTGAATGAGATAATTGATAGCTGCCACTATATGAACTCATCGCTCCTGAGTAGTCTACAGTATGTCCTTTCTGAATTAAGATTTTTTTCACATCTTTGATCACTGAAGTCTGAATATCATACATTTCTCTGATGATTTGAACGATTTCGCCATAAATTTTCTCTTTTATCATGATTTTCTCCTTTTTTAACGACTGCAACTGTATTTTCTACCAATCATATGTATTCCAATATGATTTTGATCGTAAAGTTCATGCAGAATTTTTTGATCATCATAAGTTAGCAAAATATCTGCACATCCTGGGAATTCTCTCAGTAATTCTGTAATCAATGCAGCTAATTCCTGATGCAAATGAAATTTTACTGGATACAAACAATCGCCTTTTTCAATGTAAGGCGGATCAATAAAGATACAATTATCTGGACTCCAATACATTTCTTCGATCAGTTCCATTGCATTTTTATTTGTTACCTCAATCCGATCGCTCATAGAATGTATCTTTTCGATCCGTTTGATCAGAGTATCAGGAAGCCAGCGATCTTCCATGTTTGATTTTGGATTTGCTGTTTGAATTCCTGAAAAGCTACAACGATTAATCACAAGAAAGTAGAATGCACGATCAACTTCTGAAATATTTGCTTTGAGCATTCGCTTTTGATACAGAAAATAGGATTCTCTACTTGGCTGATATTCTTTGATCCTTTGAATCAGCTCTTTATAATGATCACTGCATACCATATTCCAAAATGCATACACGTTCGGATCCAAATCATTCAATATCAGTTTTTCAATCATTCCTGCCTCTAGTAAAGACAATCCAAAACTAGCTCCGCCACAGAAAGCTTCTACAAAATATCTCTTTCCTTTGATATAAGGCAGCAGTTGATCGATCATTTTCGATTTTCCCCCAGGATATCTTAATGGTGACAACTGCTTTTTTAATTTTGATTTTTGAATGATCGGGCGATGAGATGATATTGGTTTTTCTAAGATGATATCTGCTTGACTGTAATCTTCGTTTCCTTCTTTATAAAGAAGCCCCTGACAGTCTGGACACCAGAATCCAAATTTACCTTCTTCAAATCCGTCTCCTTCATATCCGCAATATTCACATTTCATTTTCTTCTCCTTTTAAAAAATCTCTTTGATGATATACAACTGCTCCAAAATGAGGATGGCAAACAGTAGCAATAATACGATTATCATAAAAATCAGATACAATTTGCTAGCTATCGTTGGTTGCATGATCAATCCATTGTATCCCATTATCAGGAAATATCCGATTCCACCAATGATCTCGCATATCACAAACACATACTGAGATGGTTTGCAATTCTTTGAAAACTTTCTGTTTTCTTCCATGTAACGATCAATGATCTTATCATCATTGAATTTTTTTGCTTTTTTAAAGCGACGATTTTCATCAATTTTCACAAGAATCGCACTTGCGATATATAGAACTAATCCGGCTACAAAAATGAGAATAAATATTTTCTGCATGATTTTCTCCTTTTTCTATAATTCTTTGTAAAGTGTATAAGTAATCTTTTTCATGGAATCGTATCCGGCGGAATTAACCCAAAAATTTAGATATAAATCCTTTCCATGATATTTTCCAAGATAAATCGGATCTGATGAACAAAATTCCATGGTATTTTCGTAATTAATACAAGTAAGTGTTATAAGATTTGTTTCTGCATCGGTAGATATATTTACTTTTGTTTCCATGGTATCATCAGATCTGAATCTAATTCTTACAACTACATCGGAATCTGGATCAAATGTAAAACAAACAGTAAAATCAGCATCTTTATCAAGTAAAATTACTGTTTTTGAATCGACGATCGCATATTCCCCATTTGTCATTTCTTTTAAAAATTTCTCCATAATCATTTTCTCCTTTTTTATAAATATGATAGATTTCTGTATTTCCATTTTTCACATATAAGAAAAAACGCACTGCAATTAGTACGTTTTCTCCTACAAAATGATGATCAAATAAAGTCAAAAAGATTCATCTGAGTCCAACTCATGACATCTTCTTTCTTTTCAGGTTTCTGAAATGGGAAGAGTGTATAAGTCCCATCATGATATCCCTGCAGCTCATTGAAAAGTCTTTCTTTTTTCTCATAAGTCTCGTCAACCTTTTCAAAATCTTTTGGAATCTTTTGAAGATCCTGTTTCATAGAACTCAAAAGTTTTGAAAACTTTGTTTTGCTGTTGATAATCTTGTATACTTCTCTTTTTGTCTGATTATAAAAAATAGAATCTTCAAAAGGACGTACGATGTCTTCTGGCAAACGATGATAAAACATGATCACATGATCCGCCATCACACGTGCCTCATAATCATGCAGTTTTAGATATTCTTTTCCTGTAAGAAACTGCTCATTTTGAATCAAATAAGAAACACGATCAGCAACCATTGGCCATCCTAGACGAATCGAAATTTCTTTGCCTGTTACGCTTCTTTTTAGCACTAATCCTTTTGCATTATAATCAGCACCAGAATCATCTGCTCCGCATAAAGCATGAGAGCATCCACCGATTCCATATCTGTCTTTTAAGAAATTGGAGCGCGCTGTTTTATCTTTGTGCAGCAAAAAGAAAGAATAGATCTTAAACTTTCCATCTTCATAAGCTCCACCTCTTCTTAAGAACTCATCAATCTCATCCTGTGTGATAAAGATATCTGGATGTTTCCAAATGAAATCACTATTTGCATGAAATTCCTTGCGCTTTAATGCAAATCTTTCATACATCTGACAGATCTCGTCTGGTGAATTGAAATGACATCTTACGATCTCTGGATGTTTCTGATATTCAAGAGAAATATACTTTAAGAGATTCCCTAATTTTTCAGACGACTCTGAATCTCTTAGTCTTTCTTCCAGCTGATCCATATTACTTGGCATGATCTGATCATATTCTTTTCCTGGATGGTCATTAAGTTTTAAGATCACATCCAGAATGTCCCAATATTCATCTACAATCTCTCGTTTCATGAAAAAGATACGTTCTGCCAGTTCTTTGACTGCATTATCATAAGCTTGGTCCAAAATATTCTGTGTCTGATAAACGCCTTCTGCAAGCATCTTTTGAATCTCAATACAAACATCATTCCAATTGATCAATACAGAATCCATGGAATCGTCTCGTGTTGTTTCTCCATTTGAAATCTTGATCCCATTTTCATTAAACCAAACAGCATATTTTTTGGCATCAAATAAAAGCCCTTTTCCACCAACTCCAAATTCTTCTTGAATGTATTCTACATGAACCTTTTGGTCCTGCATGAATTCATAGATGATACGTTGGACAGAATTTTTGCGATTTCCACCGGTCCGTAATACGTTATCTACGATATTCTTCCATTCTTTGTTTCTCCATTTTGATTTTGAGTACATAAATTTTCTCCCTTCATTTTGTTGTAATTCTCTTTTCGTCATCTTGTTACAATTCAAATATGATGGATAAAGAAAACGATGATCTTCGCTCTGCTTCTTTTAAAGGAAACAGTCTTGAGATGATATCAGTCTTGAGATTCCATCTCCCTGTTTGTATAAAAGAAAACTCCTTCTTAACAAAAAAGGAAAACCTTTTGGCTA
>OLQR01000060.1_pt1 | contig 85690 bp, 85 predicted proteins | sample 1671881 | NCBI WGS metagenome assembly OLQR01 (sample SAMEA3136623, study PRJEB25190) | human gut metagenome | biome: human gut; feature: human-associated habitat; material: faeces | place: Austria | collected 2013 | reverse complement strand
GAGCGCATGACTGTTAATCATGATGTCACTGGTTCGAGCCCAGTTGGGGGAGCCAAAAGAGGCTCATAGTTTTTCTATGAGCCTCAATTACTTATATACAAATTTCCGGTAGAAGTGATAATTGTTTTATCGGAAAGGAAAAGATATGGAGTTCGAAAATATGACAGACAAACAATTTGATGTTCTTATGAACTCAATTATCCAAATAGTGAAGGATTCTGAAACTAAAGATGAAGCTGTTGAAAAGCTACAAAATTTAGTTAAAGGTAAAGAAAACTGATTACTTTCGCTAATCTGCTTAATTTAATATTATCAAATATATGAGTCAATCATTATATTTCTTATTTTAGAGATATAGTAATTGGCTCTTTTTTTATTTGGCAATCGTTTTAATTTTTTTGATTAGAACGGTTGCCTTTTTTTATTTACAAAAAATTGAAAGGAATGATTGATATGTATTTTACCGACACTCCTGAACTCAGGAAGTTTGAAAGAGAAATGCAACAGAAACCTAATTTTGACAGGTGCAATGACAATTGCGATGAAAACGATGAAGCACATTTCTCTGACAACAAAAAACTTAAAACAGACAGAAAGAAGAAAGACGGCGGTTGATTTTATGAGAACAAAAATCAGAAGTCCAACAAAACAATTATTTAGTAGTAAAATATTGGAGGTGTTAAACTTGAACGAATACGAAAGACAGCGCAGAATATCTGAAAGCACAAAGAAATTGTATCCGCCGGGTACAAGAATTGAGCTTATCTCTATGAATGACCCTTATGCACCTGTGACCTCAGGCACAAGAGGAACGGTTAAATTTGTTGATTCGTTGGGTACGATATTTCCTGAGTGGGACAATGGTCGAACACTCGGTGTAGTTCCCGGTGAGGACTCATTCAGAAAGCTTACGCAGCAAGAAATCGAAGCAGAAAATCAATCCGAATCAGAAGTAGAAGATGAAGTTCCTAATGAGAACAACGGAATTAAAATAGGAATGTGAGGTGTGGCTTAATCTTTAAATCTTCGGCGAGCTGAAGATTTATGACCATCAAATATTTTGATATGTTTGCAGGTATCGGCGGTTTCCGTTCGGGGCTTGAAGCCATAGGCGGTTTTGAGTGCGTCGGATACTGCGAAATCGACAAGTATGCAAAGCAGGCATATGAAGCAATGTACGATACAGGAGGTGAACTTTACTTTGAAGATGCAAGAAAAATCATACCCGAACAGTTACCCCATATCGACCTTTTGGTCGGAGGATTCCCCTGTCAGTCCTTCTCAATCGCGGGAGCAAGAAAAGGATTTGACGATACAAGAGGAACGCTGTTTTTTGAGATTGCTCGAATTACTGCCGTTAAAAAACCTAAGTATCTCATCCTTGAAAATGTTCCCGGATTGCTTAACCATGACTCAGGCAAAACATTTGAAACAATCCTCAATACATTGAATACAGGGTCCCCGAAAAGCATTAAGCTTTTTGGGGAGAGGAGGTGCAGCATAGCGTGCGAGTTTTTAACCGCTTGCGGTTGGAAACGAGTAAGCACAGCTTGCACCGACGAGGGGTATGATGTGTGCTGGCAGGTACTTAACAGCAAAAATTTCGGAGTACCCCAATCACGAAATCGAGTGTTTATTATCGGATATCTTAGAGGACAATGTGCCGGAGAAGTATTATCTTTCACGCAAACAAGCGGAAAACCTCTTATACAAAGAAAAGCCAATGCAAGGTGAACGAATCTACTAATCTAAAGGACTAAGCTGTACACTTACAAGCGGTTCGGGCGGTTTCGGCGGTCATTCGGGACTTTATCTCATTGAAAATACTGAAAACTTCGGCTTGCCGATAAAGTCTAAAACCAAAGACGGTTATCAGATCGCATATCCCGGTGACAGTATTGATACCTCCTTTTCGGGACAAAATTCAAGGCGTGGCAGAGTCGGAAGTCAGATAGCACACTCGCTTACTACTTCCGCAACGCAAGCGTATTATTTTATCGACCTCAACCCCAATCCGAAGCTGACAGAAATTGCAAGGTGCATAACCGCAAGGCTCAACATTCAGGAGTTTTTGTATAAAATTCAGATGTTCTTGATGACAATGAAAAGTTTGCAGTAGCTTTTGTTGAACCAAACGGCGAAGTTCACATCGGCAGAATAAGAAAGCTCACTCCGAGGGAGTGCTGGAGATTGCAAGGCTTCACGGACGAGCAGTTTGACAAGGCAAAAGCGACAGGACTATCCGACAGCAGGCTCTACAAGATGGCAGGAAATGCTGTGACAGTAAATGTAATTTCTGAAAACGGGAAGATTATCAAGAAATTAAACGATAAAAATTAAATAGCAATAACTAATATCAATCGTTCCTAACGACTGATATTGGTTTTCATATATAAGCCGTTGGTTGAGTTAAAAGCTTAATCAACGGCTTTTTGTTGTTTCAGGGGCGATTGATATTCTGAAAAGGAAGTGAGAATATCAAAACCCCTGTGAGTTGGATGGGAAATAAAACTTCCATCCTTCATATTCTGTACGCACTGTTTCCTCTGAATTACGAAAGATATATTGAACCATTCGGAGGTTCGGGAGCCGTACTTTTAGGCAAGAAAAAGCCTGATAAGTTTGAAGTGTACAATGATTTTAACCATAATCTTGTAAACCTCTTTCGCTGTATGCGTGACAGACCTATGGCGTTCATAAAGGAGCTTGGATTTTATCCGCTTAATTCAAGGGATGATTTCAATGCCATAAAGAACTTTTTTAAACAGGAAAAGTTTGAAGATAAGTACCTTGATGAGGAATTGGAACTGACGAAGATTATTCTTCCTGACTTGAAAGCAGAAGAAATCATAGAGCTATATGTCAGAATGAAGCAGGACTATGACTTGCGCAGAGCAGTAATGTTTCTCAAGCTCTTGCGATACAGTTATTCAAGTGGCGGAAAATCATTTGCCTGTCAGCCTTTTTCAGTAATGAGCCTTTTTCAACTGATAGAGCAAGTTGGAAAACGACTTAAAAATACTGTGATTGAAAATCAGGATTTCGAGGTATTAATCAAGCATTATGACAGAGAAAACGCATTTTTCTACTGTGATCCTCCGTACTTCTCAAGCGAGTATGTGTATCAGTGCGGATTCACTTGGAATGACCATATAAGGCTGAAAAACGCACTTGCAAAAGCAAAAGGCAAATGGCTTGTGTCATACAATGATTGTAAGGAAATACGCAATTTGTACAACGATTGTTCTTTCTTTGATTTTACAAGACTTCACAATATGAAACAGCGAATAAACGCAGGCGAACAATTCCCCGAATTGCTTATCGGCAACTACGATATGTATGAACGGCAGAGAAACAAGCCGTTGCAGTTAAGTCTGCTTAACTTGACAACCGAACAACAAATTGATTTAGAACAAATTTTGAAGGAGTGTATTATTAACCATGGAAAATAGGATTTATGTAAGTATACCGCTTGATGCCCTTATTGTATTAGGAATCACATCCGACTGTGCTGTGCAGATTTCAGCTGTGGATGGAGCAATTCTGATTGAGAGGTGCGATGATGATAGTGAAGAATGTTGTTGCGACTGCATCTGCGATGAGTGCAGAGCAGAACTCGCAGAAAGCGAGTACGAGTAATGCTCAGGTTGTTCAGAGTTCTCGGAAAAAGAGGAAGAATTACAATCCCTTTTGAAATCCGTCAGCGAATCGGATTCGAATACAACGATGTTTTATCATTCACCCAGCAGGATGACGGCTCGGTAGTTGTCAGGAGAGAAAAAATCTGCGATAACTGTAACGAACTTGCAGAAGAATTCGAGGAAAATTTCACCCTTGAAGATTTCCTTGACAGCCTGTCCGAGGAAGAACAGAGAGATGCACTTTTACATCTTTCTCTGCTGTGGGCAGAAAAGCAGAAACACTAAATCGGAGGTAAATTTATAATGGCACAGAATACAAATTACAAAGGAACCAAAAACAATAATCAGAAAAAGAAACTGCCGTATATCAAGGTAAGAATTGATAAGCTCGTTGATATTGATAATTGCAACACAAAGGCGTTCGCAAGCGTTACTGTCGGAGGTGCGGTTGCAATTCACGGAATCAGAGTGATGAACTCAAGAAAAGGCTTATTTGTTGCAATGCCTGCAAGTAACTATGTTGATGAAAACGGCGAAACGAAGTTCAGCGAGATTGCTCACCCGATTTCAAAGGAGTCAAGAGATATGCTAAACAGCAAGGTTATGGAAGTGTATCATCAGGCACTTGATGAACAGCAGAGTGAAAAGGAAACCGAGGATATGTCGGAAGATGAATCAGAAAGCTTTACGCAGAGTATGTGATTTTGCCTTGACTTTTACTCTAGACTTATGTATAATATCTTTCAATTTGAATGGTAATTTCGGGAGATAAATAAAATGAAAGTTTTAGTAATGAATTGTAGTCCAGTAAGAAATGGCGCGACTGCTGAAATAGTAAATATTGTTTCAGATTGTTTGAAAGAAAAATATGATGTCAGAAGTATTTGTATTGATGATTTTGATATAAGTTTTTGTAAAGGGTGTAGAAATTGTCATAATACAGCTAAATGTATTCAAGATGATGATGTAGTCAAAATAATTCAACAGTATGAATGGGCAGATATTATTATATCAGTGTCTCCTTCATATTGGGCTGACATTCCGGGACAATTTAAGGCTTTTATTGATAGGTGCACACCTTGGTGTAACACTCATGACCCTCATGCTACCATAAGTAGCGGAAAGAAAGGATATTCAATAGCTTTAAGAACTGGTCCAAGTATGAGAGAATGTAGCCGAGTTATTGAAAGCATCGAACACTTCTATGGACATTTGGAGATTGAGTGTTGCGATAGTTTAGGCTTGTGTTCAGTAGAGTATAAGGAGGCAGTGGAACAAAGAAAGAATGAAATTATAAAGTTTTGCGATAAAATTTAAGAATATGCTCTGGACATTTGAAATTCTTTGGATATACTTGTTGCTTGAAAGGAGCGATGAGAATATGAAAAAGAAAATCGCAATAATGCTGACATTGATTTTAGCAACAGGAACATTCACAGCTTGTACGGCAGAAGAAAAAATGGATAATAGTTCTTTATCACCCACGGCTTCAACTTCCGTGGGTGTTTCTGCATCTGGGAAAAGTTCTGAAATGGCAACAACCGAAACAATGCAATCCACCGAAAAAGCAACCGCTTCAAATGAAACAGAGCCTTCGGAAAAGGATACAAAATCCGAAGAAAAAACCGACAGTGGGCAAAATTCGGCGGTTGTTTCAGCAACGAATCCGATTCAGAAAACGCAAACTGAGGTTCAGAACAACAGCAAGAATACAGTGAATAGTAATCAGTCCGAATCAAAATCGACTACTAAAAAAGAAACTGAAACTCCTACTCAAAAGCCTGCTGTAAAACCGACGCACCCGCCTACCAAAGCAAAAACGGTTGATGTTCAGTATGCGGTGAGTGCCTGCATAGCCTACGGTCAGCAGCTTGGAATGAAATACGATTCCTCACTGAACACAGGCAACGCAAGCTGGTTCTCGCCCACAAACGCATCATATTATGATGATACGCAAAGCCTGACAGCAGATTGCTATGGTGATGTTGAGTATGTAGCCTACTACTTCCAAAGCAGTGGCATAGCTCCGAGAGACTTATCATTCAATGTAATTGCAGAAAACAACAAAATATATGTAGTCTACTGTTGAGCATACGATTAAGCAAGGCACTCACTTCATTGTGGGTGCTTATTTTTATGAAAGGAAGATGACAATGAAAATCAATAGTATAACACTCTCAGACCTCCGCCGTATGAACGGTAAGGAAGGACTCATCTTGCAGGGCTGTGGAGGTGAAATTAAAGAATGGATGGACGGCATCAATAAAATGCTTACGGACAAAGGAATACTTCTTGACAATACAAAGTTTGAGAATGTTTCTGTGTTTCAAAATGATGGCGTTACCTGTATTCTTTATCCATTTGAAGAAGTCCACCTTGATATCGGCAAGCTTGCAATGTGGAGATTACAGTCATACACAGCATTTGCCGGAACTTGGCTTTCCGACTATGTGGAAAACAAGCTCGGTGGATTTATTACCGATGAGCAAAGCAAAGCAGAAAAGGTCAAACCTGACTGTGCGTTGATAGGTCAGGATGGCAATATATTCAATCTGTTAGGAATTGCAAGTCACACTCTCAAACAAAACGGTATGGCTGACGAGGCAAAAGAAATGTGCAGTCGTGTTACGAGTTCGGAAAGTTACTGCGAAGCGCTGAACATTATCGGCGAATATGTAAATATTACGGATGGCAGTGAGCAGTCCGATGATATAGATGAAGATTTCAATGAAGGGCAGGCGATGAAATTATGATTGTATTTAAACAGAATAAGACGTCAATCGGGGCAAGGGTAAAATCTTGCCCCATATTTTTTATGAAAGGATTTTTAAAATGACTAAGTTAATCAGAAATAAGAAATTCACAAGAATAACTGCACTTTTACTCGTGGTTGCCGTAATATTCGGAACAATGTTCTCGCTCCCTGTAAGTGCAGCAAGCGGTGATAAAGTTACAATTACCTTTGACTACTGTTATGACAGTACAGGAAACACAATCAAATTTCAGCAGACAACAGTCAGCAACGGCTACACGGTCGGAACTCCCGGAGAAGAGTTGTGCAAGATTTTTGCAGATGGCAAAGAAGCCTACTGCATTGAACCCGGTCATACACTCTACTCAGGCAATACGCTGACCGAGGACGGCTCGACCGTCTGGAAGAATTTAGGCTCTGCGAAGCAGAAAGCAATCAACCTTGCTCTGCTTTACGGCAAACCCGGTTCAGGGAAATGCTTAAGCGGAACAGAGGATCAGAAATGGGTAGCAACACAGCTGATTGTATGGGAGTTTGTTTCAGGTTGTCGTTCTACAAGCGAAGGCTATAAATGCACAAATACAAAGTTCATTGACGGTATCTGTGCAGGCGGAGCAAATCCCGGAGTTAAGTCAGTTTACAATGCTATCTCAAAAAGCCTTGCAAATTATTCAACCGCTCCGAGTTTTGCAAGTGCAATCGCTTCAAAGGCTGAAACCTATGAGATGAAATATTCAGACGGAAAATATACTTTAACCTTAACAGACAGCAACAGTATTCTTTCGGATTTCAGCTTCAAAACCACAAGCGGAATTTCCGTTTTAAAATCCGGTAATAAGCTGACATTAACTTCAACTTCGCCAGTCAATAATGCAGTAACATTCAACTCTGCAAAGTTAATGCCAAGCGTAGGAAATACAACCCTTATCCCATATGGAGATGCAACTTTGCAGGATGTAATCACAGGTGTTGAAAACGACGCTGACCCGATAAGGGCATATTTCAAGGTCAAGACAAGCTCGGGCAACCTAAAGCTTGTCAAAACCTCCGAGGACGGCAATGTTGCAAATATTGAGTTTACTGTCAAAGACGATGGTTACAGTAAGACAGTTAAGACAAACTCAAAGGGCGAATTTGAATTAACTGACCTTTTTCCCGGAAGTTACACCGTTACCGAAATTACAGACAGTAAGTACGAACCCCAGAAATCGCAGACCGTTAAGGTTGAAAGCGGTAAAACTGCAACGGTGACCTTTAAAAATGTGCTTAAAAAGTGGAATCTTACTGTTACAAAAACAGACGCTGAAACAAAGTCTGCACAGGGTGATGCAACACTCGCAGGAGCAGTTTACGGTATCTACAATAACGGCAAGTTGGTTGACAAATACACCACAGACAAGAATGGCAGTTTTAAAACTTCATATTATGTTTGCGGAGATAACTGGACTCTGAAAGAAATTGAGCCAAGCGAGGGTTATCTGCTTGACGAAACCGAGTATCATATCGGCGCAGAAGCAAAGAAATACACCATTGAAAACAACAGCATTTCAATGGGCGTTACAGAGGATATTTTAAAGGGCAAAATCTCCATTATCAAGCACACTGATGACGGCAGTACGAAAATTGAAACACCCGAAAAAGGTGCAGAATTTCAGGTGTATCTGAAATCATCGGGAAGCTATGCAAAAGCAACAGAATCCGAAAGAGATACTCTTGTTTGTGATGAATACGGCTTTGCGGAAACAAAGGATTTGCCTTACGGCACATACACTGTTCATCAGACCAAAGGCTGGAATGGAACAGAATTCATTGCTGATTTTGATGTGTTTGTAAATGATAATGGTAAAACATATAAATATCTCATCAATAATGCAAGCCTTGAAAGCTATGTAAAGATAGTAAAGATTGACAGCGAAACAGGCAAACAGATTCCATATGCAGGCGCAGGCTTTCAGATTTATGATCCTAACGACAAGCTCGTGACTATGACCTACGCCTATCCCGAAGTAACGACTATTGACACCTTCTATACAAATTCTGATGGTTACCTTATCACACCTGAAACTCTGCCCTACGGCAAAGGCTATTCAGTCGTTGAAGTGCAGGCTCCTTACGGATATGTGCTTGATTCAACACCGATTTACTTTGATATTACAGCAGAAAACACAACAGAAGAAAACGGTGTCACAATCGTAAAAACCGAGAAGAAAAACACTCCGCAGAAAGGTACAATTACCGTAGAAAAAACAGGCGAAATTTTCTCAAATGTAACTTCTTCGGGAGAAAAAGAAATAGTCTATCAGCCTGAATATTCTTTAAACGGTTTGTCGGGTGCTGTGTTTGAAATCTATGCAGATGAAGATATTACAACTCCTGACGGAACGGTCAGAGTAAAGGAAGATACGCTTGTAGATACCGTCATCACAGGGACGAATGGAAAAGCCACAAGCAATGAGTTTTACCTCGGTAAATACCGTGTTGTAGAAAAAACAGCTCCTTACGGATTTGTTCTGAACAAGACTGTAAATCATATAGAACTCACCTACTCAGGACAGAACGAAAAGGTGACCAACACCTCAACATCATTTACTAACGACAGGCAAAACGTTGTAATTGACCTTACAAAAATTCTTGAACAGGACGAGAAATTCAACATCGGCAGTAATGACGAAATCCTCAATGCTTCATTCGGACTTTACGCTGGTGAAGATTTGAAAGCCTCAAACGGAACAGCCATTCCGAAGGACGGACTTCTTGAAATCATCACCTGTGATGAAAAAGGTAAGGCAACCTTCACAACCGACCTTCCGATTGGCAGTTACTATGTTAAGGAAATCAGCACTGACAGCCACTATATTCTCTCTGATAAAAAATACCCTGTTGTATTTGAGTATGTAGGTCAAGATACAGCGACTGTTCATATTTCTGTAAATGACGGTGAGCCTATTAAAAATGAAATCATCTACGGCACAATCAAAGGCTTGAAAATTGACCGTGAAACAGGTGAAAATATCGCAGGCGCATTGTTCGGCTTATTTAGCACTGATGAAACAGAGTTTACCGAAAAAACTGCAATTCTGACATCCGAATCAAATGAGGAAGGAATCTTCACTTTTGAAAATGTTCCCTACGGTAAATATATTGTCCGTGAGTTAAAGCCTGCAGAGGGTTATCTGCCAAATGAAGAAAACTATCAGGCGACAGTTTCAGAAGATGAAGAAGTTATTGAAATCACAGTTGAAAACGATAAAATTCCTGAGTTGAAAACCACAGCTGCTATTGACGGCAAAAAGGAAGTCGGCGCAACGGAAGTATTTACTCTTGAAGATGTTATCACATACAAGCACCTTGTACCCGGCAAGGAGTACACGGTTAAGGGTGTGTTAATGGATAAATCGACTGAAAAAGAGTTATTGATTGACGGCAAGAAAATTACCTCGGAAGTTAAGCTCATACCCGAAGAACCAACAGGCGAGGTTATTGTTTCCTTTGAACTTGACGCAAGATATATCAAGGAAAATACTGACATTGTCGTTTTTGAAAGCCTTTACAGCAAGGATAAAGAGCTTGCAGTTCACGCAGATATTGAGGACGAAGGTCAGGCCGTAACCGTTAAAATCCCGGAAATCGGCACAAAGGCAAGCGTTGACGGCAAAAAGGAATTTACAGCTAACGGCGATGTTACTATTGATGATGTTGTTTCTTACAAAAACCTGACTGTCGGAAAAGAATACACAGTAAGCGGTGTACTTATGGATAAGTCAACCGGAAAAGCATTCCTTGTTGACAGAAAAGAAGTTAGCTCCGAAGTAACATTCACACCTGAAACAGCAGACGGCGAAGTAACAGTATCCTTTACCTTTGACGGCTCTGCAATTACCAAAGATACAGAAATCGTTGTGTTTGAAACTCTCTACCGTGAGGGAACAGAAATTGCAGTACACGCTGACATTGAAGATGAGAATCAGACTGTAACAATTCATCCGCAGCCTGAACCTGAAAAACCGCAGACAGGCGACGATTTAAATCTTGGCTTTTATATTGGCTTAGGTTCTGTTGCTGTCGGAGGTTTAATTGCATTTCTCATCATCAAATTCAAAAAGAAAGATGAGGACGATGAATAATGCACAGGGTGTATATCTGTTCGCCTTTGGGCGGTAATGTATCTGTAAACATTGAAAACGCAAAACGATATGCCCGTTATGCGTTAGAGTGCGGTATGGCTCCGTTCATACCGCATTTTTATGTGCTGATTTTAGATGACAGAAATGATAAAGAAAGGAATCTCGGTATGAACGCAGGACTTTCTATGCTTTGGGTTTGTGATGCGGTTTGGGTTTTCGGAGATGAAATAACTGAGAGTATGAAAACAGAAATTCGCTTTGCAGAAAAACTGAACATCGAAGTCAGATATATATCGGAGAATGATTTAAGAAAATCGGAGGTAAAAAATGATAAAATCAAGAAGAACTAAGTTAATTAAATGGTTATCAGGCGTATCAGTAATACTGTTAATGCTCGGAATATCGGCAGTAACAGTATTTGCCGCAGGAGATGTATCATCAGCAATCGAAAGCACATGGACATCGGCTCAAACACAGATTAAAAATGTTGTAAACAATGTTGTTTTTCCTGCGGTTGATATGATTCTTGCTATACTTTTCTTTGTAAAACTCGCTACGGCGTATATGGATTACCGCAAGCACGGACAGTTTGAATTCACCGCACCGGCAATACTTTTCGGCTGTCTTGTGTTCTCTCTGACAGCACCGTTGTACATTTGGACAATACTATGAAATTGAAAATGGAAAATGTAAAATGGAAAATTTCGGACGAGCAGATGGTTTGAAATGATAAAAAGCCTTGTTGCCCGAATTTATTTAAAATTGCGGCGAAGCCGCACAGCTTAATTTTCAACTTTCCATTTTCAAAGGGGTGATTTATATTTTTGATTGGTTAGGAGATTTCATTGGAGGAATCGGCAGTGCCATAGGCGGTGTGTTTGATTACCTCGGTGAACAAATTTCAAACGCTATATGGAACACAATGTTACAGTGGTTCTACGAAACGATTTACAACGCTGTTGCAGACTTCTTCACAATGATGGGAAATATGGGAGCAGATGTGTTCGACCTCACTTGGGTGCAGGCGACAATAAACCTGTTTACGCTTTTTGGCTGGGCATTGTTTGCCGCAGGGACGGTTGTTGCCGTGTTTGATGTGGCAATAGAGTATCAGAACGGCGGAGCAAACATAAAGACAACTGCAATTAATGTCTTAAAAGGTTTCTTTGCCTGTTCGCTGTTCGGCGTTGTGCCTGTGAAACTGTATAAATTTTGCATCAGCCTGCAAAACACATTCTCAAAGGACTTGTCATCTATAATGGCAGGGCAACAAAGCATTGATTTAGCCGGACAGAGTACGAGTGTTTTAGAGGGCAGTTTTGCAGTCGCAAACCAGACAACATTCGGATTGCTGAATCTGTTATGTTTGATAGCCTTTGCCTACTGCGTAATAAAAATCTTTTTTGCCAACATCAAAAGAGGCGGAATCCTTCTCATACAAATGGCGGTAGGTGCGTTGTATATGTTCAGCGTTCCGAGAGGATATCAGGACGGCTTTAATCAGTGGATGAAACAGATAGCGGCACTGTGCCTTACGGCATTTATGCAGACAACTCTGCTGTTCCTCGGGTTGCTAACCTTCCCCGGCAATATGCTTTTAGGACTTGGAATAATGCTTGCATCAAACGAAGTTCCGAGAATTGCACAGCAGTTCGGACTTGATTCATCAGTTAAGGTTAATATGACGAGCATTGTTCACGCAACCACAACTGCCGTGAACCTGACAAGAAGTGTTGCAAGGGCGGCTAAATAACTTAGTGTCAATGTTCTACTCCACTTATGTTGCGTAGAACATTACTGCTTTTTAGCGTAAAATTTCCGCTAAAAAGCAGAGGAGCAATGCTCCTTGGCACAAGTTGCAATCTATCGCAAAGTTCTAATCAAACAAGCTTGTTAGAACTTTGCTCCGATTTAAGACGAAAGGAATTTAAAGATTATGACCACTTATTTATATCCGCAAAACCTAAAAGCCACAGCCAACTTGTGGCTGTGGAGCTTACGGGATTTTGCAATTATGAGCATAGCGCTTTTGTTATCAATACTGATACTTGCACAGACGAGAATAATAGTACCTCTTGCGGTAACTCTCTGTTTCGGCTTTTTATCAATAAGACTGGAAGATACAACAATTCTTGATTTCATACGCTATGCCGTAAAGTATTTTATATCAACTCAACAGATATATTTCTGGGCAGAAAGGGGCAAATAAATGAAGAACAAGCAGAAAAAAACAAAACAAAAAGGCAAATCAGTTCAGGACTTGCTGGGCATAAAAACCTTTACGAAAAACGGCTTAAAGGTCGGCAAGGAAGAATTTATTTTCTATATGGTTCAGCCTACAAATATTTCTGTGCTTTCCCACACGAATATCGAAATCAAGGTGCGCCACCTGATGATGGTACTTTCTGCTGTGCCGGATATTGAAATCACCTGTACCGATTCCTGCGAGTGCTTCGATACAAACAAAAGCTATATCAAAGGCAGGATTGAAGCTGAACAGAATGAAAAAGTCAGAAAAATATTGAATAAGGATTTGGATTTTCTCGACAGTATTCAGACCGAAACCTCAACTGCAAGGCAGTTTATGTTCATTGCAAGGTGCAAATCCTCAAAATCGGAAAATATTTTGCAGAAAGCAAACAGGGTTGAGAAGATTATATCAGACCAAGGCTTTGAAGTTACAAGAATGAAGAAAGCCGACATCAAACGTTTTCTTGCAATATATTTTGACGCAAGTATGAACGGCGATTTGATGCCCGACTATGACGGCGAACAGTATATTTCGGAGGTAGAAAATGAAGAAGCGTAAAAGGAAAATCCAAACGGGAATTGTGATAGGCGTATTTTCTGTAATTATAATTGCCTGTTTGATTTCAATATTTTCACGGATGTACACCGAAAATAAGGAAAAGGAAGCATTCAGACAGCTTGCAGAAATCGTTACTGAGGATACAACAGATGCAACCATTGAAGAAACAATTAAAAAGCCAAATATATTAAAAGTCAGCGATTTTGATAATGAAGTTCAGGCTGAACAAACTGTGTATTGCACAACCTATTACGAACCTCATTCAATATCAGAACTTATTTCAATGAATTCCGAATGTTTCGGCTGGATAAGCATAGCAGGAACAAATATCAATTATCCTGTTATGCACACACCGAGTAATCCGCAGAAATATCTGAACAAAAACTTTTACGGCGAGTACAGCTATAGCGGTACACCGTTTATGGACAGCAGATGTTCAGCCGACAGTACCAATCTCATAATTTACGGACACCATATGAACAACGGCACAATGTTTGCAGACCTTTGCAACTATACCGATTATTCTTATTTTACGGAACATCCGACAGTTGTGCTCGAAACGAAAGACGGGGCATTTGCTTATTCCGTTTTTTCGGTTATGAAAGTAAAATCCGATGATGATTGGTACAAATTTTTAACAACAGATTTGGACAAAACCTATGAAAAATGGATCAGTTATGCAAAAACAAAATCTCTGTATAACACAGAAATCACACCTGTTTACGGTCAGCAGATTTTAACGCTTTCAACCTGTTACGGATACAATCAGGATGACCGCATACTTGTGTTGGCAGTCCAAAATTAAAGGGAGGTTTAAGATATGGGACTATTCAATAGAAAACCAAAGGTACTCACACCCGAACAGGCAGAAGAAATATACACTAAAGATTTCTTTGATATGATTCTGCCGTCTACCATTAAATTTTTCACCGATTATTACATAGTCGGTGACTCATACCGCAGTGTGTGGGCAGTCAGAGAATATCCGCCGAGTACGGAAGAACAGGCAATATTATCACAGCTTGCAGACAGAAACGGAGTAACTCTCCGCATATATCACAGGCTTGTGGAAAGTATGGAACAGAGAAAAATCATACAGAATGCCACACGCAAAAACAAGCTAAAGTCAGGTGGTAACGATGTAAATGATACCATTGAAGCAGAGGGAAACCTCCGTGATGTGGCCTCATTGATTTCAAACCTACGAATGAATAAAGAACCATTGCTTCATTGTTCTGTGTTTATTGAACTCAAAGCTAAAAGTAAAGCAAAACTAAGAGAACTACAGACTGATATCGCAATGGAGCTTACCCGTTCAAAGATTGATGTGGATAGGCTTACACTTCGTCAGAAAGAGGGCTTCTCGTCTGTTAATCCATTAGGTAGTAATCAGTTTGGTAGTATGTATGAAAGAGTTTTGCCGGCTTCATCAGTTGCCAATCTGTTTCCGTTTAATTTCAGCGGTAAAACGGACCCAAATGGTTTCTATATCGGTCGTGATAAATACGGTACAAATATTCTTGTTGACTTTGACAGACGAACAGAGGATAAGACAAATAGCAATATACTTATTCTTGGTAACAGCGGTCAGGGTAAGAGTTATTTAATGAAGTTGCTCTTAACAAATATCAGAGAAAGCGGAAAGAAGATTATTATTCTTGACCCTGAAGCTGAATACGAGGATTTAACAAATTCTCTTGGTGGTTGCTATATTGACTTTATGACTGGCAGATACAAAATTAATCCTCTTGAACCAAAGGCGTGGAATGATGGTCAAAGTGAAGCGGATAAGGACGCACCAGATGCATTTAACAAAGTAACAAGACTTTCACAGCACATCGCATTCTTAAAAGATTTTTTCAGAGCATACAAGGATTTTACTGATAAACAGCTTGATACACTTGAAATTATGCTGATGAAGCTGTATGCAAGGTTTGGCATAACTGACTCAACCGATTACAGCAAAAAGAAGCCTACAGATTTTCCTCTTATGAGTGACCTATATGCTCTGTGCGAGGAAGAATACAATGCTTATGATAGAAAACTAAAACCAATCTATACAGAACAAACTTTGCAAGAAATTTGTCTTGGTATACATAGTATGTGTGTTGGTTCGGAGTCTAAATACTTTAATGGTCACACTAACATTACTGATGATATGTTCCTCTGCTTTGGTGTAAAAGGTTTGCTTGATACCAACAAAAGACTTAAAGATGCAATGCTGTTCAATATCCTCTCGTATATGAGCAATAAGCTTCTTGGAGAAGGTAACACAGTAGCTTCTATTGATGAGCTTTATTTGTTCTTATCAAACCTCACCGCCATTGAGTATATCCGAAACGCAATGAAGCGTGTCCGTAAGAAAGAATCAGCAGTAATTCTCGCCAGTCAGAATATAGATGACTTCTTAATAACAGGTATAAAAGAATTTACAAAACCACTGTTCTCAATTCCATCAAACCACTTTCTCTTCTATCCAGGTAATATCAACCCAAAAGATTTTGAAGATGCATTAATGATAGAACCAAACGAATATGACTTAATCAAATTCGGAGAAAAAGGTACTTGCCTGTTCCGTTGTGGTAACGAAAGATATCTACTCGTAGTAAAAGCACCTGAATATAAGTCTGTTATCTTTGGTAGTGCTGGAGGTAGGTGACAAATATTGACAAAAAGTTTGGTGGTGATATAATGAAATAAAACGGTTTGGAGGTTTTGTTATGATTGATTTTAAGAAGTTAGATAGAAATCAGAATGGTGTGCAAACGGATCCTAGAAGTATATTTATGAGTCTTCCCAAAAGACTAAAACAGTACGAGTATCCTAGAGATGTACAAGCCGAAGTTTGGAAACAATGGTATGATATCAGAGATAATAAAGAGTGTATTATAAAGATGAACACTGGTAGCGGAAAAACTGTTGTGGGACTGATGATATTGAAGAGTTGTCTTAATGAAGAGAAAGGACCAGCAGTTTATGTAGTTCCAGATAAATTCTTGGTAAGCCAGGTGTGTGAAGAAGCAAAAAAAATTAGGTATTAGTGTTACAGATGATCCTGAAGAATATTCTTTCCTAAGAAAACAGTCTATATTGATTATTAATATATGGACTCTTTTTAATGCTAAGAGTAAATTCGGTATGAGGGAATCAGGTAATATAAATATAGGAAGTATCATTATCGATGATGTTCATGCGTGTTTAGCGACAATTGATTCACAGTGTTGTATATCTATACCAGCAACTAGCGATATGTATGATGAATTTATTGAGTTGTTTTCTTCTTCTTTAAAGCAACAATCTGAGACTAAGTATATTGATATAGTCGAAAACCAAGATATAAAAAATAGTATGTTAATACCATATTGGAATTGGCAATCAAAGCAAACAGAAGTTTATCGAATTTTAAGCAAGAATGAAAATAATGATTATATAAAATTTAAACTTCAATTAATAAAAGATTGTCTTCCTTTGTGTAATTGTATGGTTAGTTCAAGAAAAATCGAAATTTCACCTATTTGTATTCCTATTAACAAAATAGTAAGTTTTGTTAATGCATCTCGAAGGATTTATATGAGTGCTACTCTTCCTGATGATAGTCCTTTTGTAACAGCGTTAGATGTTAACGAAGAAGATATAAAGGGTATAATATCTCCTGAAAAAGCAAATGACATAGGAGATAGAATGATAATATTTCCGCAGGTAATTAATAAATTTATTTCAGATTTGGATATTAAAAACAAATTAAAAGAAATATCACAAGATTATAATGTTGTTGTAATAGTTCCTTCTGAACGTAGAGCTGATTTTTGGAAAGATAAGGCTAATATTATTTTAGATTCCCAAAATATAAAAGAAGGAGTTTCAAAATTGAAGTCTGGTCATGTAGGTTTAGCTATCATAATAAACAAATATGATGGAATAGATTTACCAGGCGATGCTTGTCGTTTACTAGTTATAGATGGATTGCCTAATATAAGAAGTGAATACGATGCATACGAACAAAATGCTAATCATAAAAACAGACGAATATGTAGTGAACAAATTCAAAAAATAGAACAAGGTATGGGAAGAGGCGTAAGATCTAATACTGATTATTGTGCAGTTGTATTAATGGGGAAAAGCTTGGCAGATATAATCTACACATCTGGAGGTCTTGATTTTTTTAGTGATGCTACAAAAGAACAATTTAAGCTATCTGAAGATATTTGGGAACAGTTAGATGAAAAAAGTGTTGAGGAAATATTTAGTATATTGGAATATGTATTTAAACGAGATATTGATTGGATGGAGTTGAGTAAAGAAAGATTAGCCACCATAAAATATTCATCCATACCTAATTTTGATTTAAAGAGTACAGCAATTAGAAAAGCTTTTAATTGTGCTGAAAATCGAGATTATCAAAAGTCAGTTGAAGTTTTAGAAGGCGTAAAAAATGATATTGATGATATTGAACTTAAAGGATTGTTTAAACAATATATAGCCTCATATACTAATTTTTATAACCAAGCTCAAGCACAACAAATACAATTATCAGCTCATAAAGATAATAGAATGTTACTGCTACCTATTGCAGGTATTCAGTATGAAAAAGTTATTAACAAAACAGGTGTTCAGGCTAATTATTTTATAAAATTTGTAACTGATAAGAACTTAACAGCAAACCAGTATATCATTAAGATAAATTCATTACTAGAAAAGCTTGTTTTTGAGCCAGAGACTTCAAAAAAATTTGAACAAAGCATAGAAGAATTATCTTTCTTATTAGGTATTTATTCAAATCGTCCTGAAGATGAATATGGTAAAGGACCAGATAATTTTTGGGATTTGGGGAATTCAGCATTTTTGGTAATTGAGTGTAAAAATGGTACAATAACTAATACAATATGCAAACATGATTGCAATCAATTAAATGGTTCAATTAATTGGTTTAAATCTAAATACTATTCTGAATGTTGCAAATGTTACCCTATAATGATTCATAATAGCAGAACTTTTGAATATGCATGTTCACCAAATATGGATATACGTATTATGACTCCGGATTTACTTGAAAAATTTAAAACTAATGTATTGAAATTTGCTGAAAATGTTGTAAAGCCCGAAAATTATCAAAATCCTGTAAATGTAAATTCTCTATTAAAACAATTTAATTTGTTGGGGTCGCAAATTGTAGATAACTATACAACCTTATTTAGTATTAATAATAAATAAAAGTATTGTTATTTTAATTAAAGCTAGTTGGTATGTATCATATCAACTAGCTTTTTGATTTAGGAGGTGATACAATGTCTGCAACGGTAGGTGCAGCACTAAAGAAAATACTTGTAGCTTTATTAAGCGACCCGAAAGTTATAAAAACAATATTTGGAATAATAATCGGCATAATCATAATTGTGGTTATGCCGATTATTGCTGTTGTGTCAGTTTTCAACGGCAGTATGGATATTGACACCGACAAGCTCAACCAGTCCATACAAGAAAACATCTCAGCCGAGCAGATGGAAAATCTACAGCTTATCAACGATACGATGACGGAGGTTGAAAATCAACTGAAAAATAAAAAGTTGTCCGACTATAACACACAGGCAGAGGTTATCTATCTGTTTTCTCTGTCCGATAAATCAGAGGATGAGGACTTTGTAAAAAACTTTGTATCCTGTTTCAAGAAGAATCAGTCTGATGAGGATTTGATAAAAACCGTCAATCAGAAATTCGGAACGGAGATAAAGTATGACGAGTTCCAAAAGATGATGCAGTCAATCAAGGGTGCGGAAATCAGTACCGCAGGCTTTACTGACAAGACCACGAAGAACAATCTCGACCTTGTCAAGTGGTGCGAGAACGCATACAAAAATGGCTGGGGTTATGTGTACGGCGGTTACGGTCAGGTCTGCACAAAACAATATCTCAACCAACAGGCGTCGTTGTTTCCCGGAAATAACGAGGCAGGCGGTGAGATGAGAAAGGTCGGTGAAAAATGGCTCGGCAAGAGAGTTTGTGATTGCATAGGTTTGATAAAATCATATGCTTGGTATAACTCTGACAGCGGAGAAATTGTAGCAGGTTCAAACGGGTTTACGGATTGCGGTGCAAATTCTATTTGGAACAATGTTACAGAAAGTGGTTCGATTTCAAATATGCCCGATACTCCCGGACTTGCCGTCTGGATGGACGGACATATCGGAGTGTATATCGGCAACGGAGAAGTCATCGAGGCACAAGGCACAGCCTACGGAGTTGTCAAAACTCAGCTCTCAGGGCGAGGTTGGACAAAGTGGTTGAAAATACCGAATATTAAATATGTAAATCAGAGCAACAAGAACTGACGAGGTGATTTTTTATGAAGAAAACAAGCGTAAGTATTATGTACGAAGATGAAAAACTGAATGCAGTAAAAATGTATATGGAACAGCGTGATTTAGATTTCAAGGAAGAACTTGAAAAATCTGTGGACTCTCTGTACGCTAAATATGTTCCTGCAAATGTCAGAGAGTTTATTGATATGAAAGGTTCACAGGTGAAACCACCAAAGCCTAAAAAACCAAAGATTGAAAGTGAGGAAAAGACTTGAGGTCGCAAAATTTTGGCATAGAAATAGAAATGACCGGCATCACTCGCAGTACTGCGGCGAAAGTGATTGCCGGTTATTTTCATACAGACGCAACTCATGTCGGCGGCTGTTATGACGCTTATTCTGTCCGTGATAATGACGGCAGAATGTGGAAGATTATGCGTGACGCAAGCGTTAGATGTGAAAACCGTTCGGGACAGAATGCAAGCTCTCTGTACTCGGTTGAATTTGTCACTCCCATTTGTAACTATGATGATATAGAAACTATACAGGAGCTTGTCAGAAAGCTTCGTGGTGCAGGAGCAAGAGTAAATTCAAGCTGTGGTCTCCATTGCCATATAGATGCATCAATTCACACTCCGAAAACATTAAGAAATATAGTAAATATAATGGCTTCAAAAGAAGATTTGCTGTATAAATCTTTAAAAGTAAATGTTTCCCGTGAACATTACTGTCAAAAGATGGACACACGCTTCCTTGATGAAATCAATAACCGTCCGCCTATGTCAATGGAGCAGATAAAGTCAATGTGGTATGACGGAGAAGATTACAGCTACCGACACTATGATAACACTCGCTATCACGCACTGAATCTTCACAGCGTGTTCTACAAGGGTACGATTGAATTTCGTCTTTTCAATTCCACCTTACACGCAGGCGAGGTCAAAAGTGCGATTCAGCTGTGCCTTGCAATCAGCCATCAGGCTTTAATTCAGAAGTCTGCAAGACACGCTAAAACTGTATCGGATAATGAAAAGTACACTTTCAGAACTTGGCTTTTGAGATTGGGTTTGATAGGTGACGAGTTCAAGACAGCTCGTCATCATCTGCTGAAAAATCTTGATGGCAACATTGCATGGAAAGATCCTGCACAGGCTGAAAAACAAAAGGAAAGGCTTGCTCAAAAACGAGCCGCAGAACTTAATAACACAAACGAAAATATAAATATCAGCGAACCCGAAGTTAATTCCGTTTCAGAAGATGAACAGGAAGATACTTCGGGTTTTGCTATGAGTATGTAAGGAGAGAAATCTATTATGAGTAAAAAATTATACATTGCTTATGGGAGTAACCTCAATCTTAAACAGATGAAATACCGTTGCCCCACAGCAAAACTTGTGGGAAAGGGTGTAGTCGAAAATTACGAATTGCAGTTCAAAGGTATGCCTCATTGCTCCTATGCGACAATTGCACCTTGCATCGGCAAGTCTGTTCCTGTTGCACTGTGGGAGCTTCAGCCGAGAGATGAAAAACTCCTTGACCGCTACGAGGGTTATCCATCCCACTACTTCAAGCAGGATTTGCCTGTGAAATTGAATAACGGTTTGGAACTTACTGCAATGGTTTACATTATGAATCTTAAGCAGGATTTCGGCTTGCCAAGTGCAAGCTATTACGATACAGTATCGCAAGGTTATAAGGACTGCGGTTTTGATATGAAAGTTTTAAACGAAACCGTAAATGACAGTGCAGAGAAATTCTACGATAACCTTGAACAGAACAACCTGTTTGATTCACCTGATGAAGATATGGGAATAGGTGGCATGAGTTTATGAACGAGAGAAAGAAATTGAAAAAGCAACTCGCCGAAAAATATATTTTCAAAATGTATTTGTCGGTGAACGATGTCAAAAAATTACTTTGTGAAAATCCAAAGGACAAGCACGACACTCTTTTTGCTTCACTCACAGTCGGCTGTGTAAAAATCAATGCTGTTGTATTTCCGACACCCGATAAAATGTTCCTCGGCTTTGATATTCTTGTAAAGGACAAACCCAAGAGTGAAGAATGGATTTGCTATGACACTTTGAGTGATGAAATCAGGTTATCCCCTCGCAGTATTGAACAGGCTATGTTTGATGTTTTGAACCGTGAAGTCAAGGAGTACGGACTGTCGTATACCGAGTGCAATTTTGAAGTAATAAACGGCAAAGTGATTAAGTAATGAATTACGGCAGTATTCTCGCCACATTCGCCCTGTGTCGGCTTTTAAACAATAAGTCGGGAAAGTATCCGAATTCAAAGAAAAAATGAAACAGGGCGGTTTGTGGCAAGGTGTGAAAAATCGGAGTTACGGCAATTCGGGCAGTTTTTCAAGGGTGGAATTTTAAGCAGGATAAAGGCGTATTCCGTGCAAGCACGGATTCGCCGAAACACACCGACCGGCAACGCCGTTCGGGGATTTTCAAAGGTGTTACTTTATTCTGAATGTGTTACCGCTTGTATTCCAAACTGCCCGATTTTCCGATTTCAAGAGGTTTTCTCTGAATACCAGAAGTGTTACTGAAAGGAAAGGTGAAAAATGGACAACGACTCAAAAAGAATAGGGCTGTATATCAATCAAGATTTACTCAAAGCTTGTGACAATGCTATAGAGCAAAGCAACGCAACATCTCGAAGTGAGTTTATTTCCAACGCAATAGAATTTTACATTGCTTGGCTCAACTCGAAGAATGTAAGTCGAGTGCTTACTCCTGCACTTGAATCTGTCATCAGTTCAAAAATTATTGATACAGAGGATAGGATTGCAAGAGTGCTGTTCAAGCAGGGAGTAGAACTCGCAATGCTTATGCATGTTGTTGCGGCGACCAATGATATTACCGAAGATCAGCTGAGAGATTTAAGAAAAATATGTGTTGATGAGGTCAAACGAAACAGCGGAAAATATAAATTTGATGATGCTGTAAGGTTTCAGAAAGGGTAAGCTATGCCGAGAATTATTATGAAATCACCGTACATCAAACCGAATTCTAAAACTCATATCGGGAATTATGTTTCATACATTGCGACTCGTGACGGAGTTGAAAAGGCTGACAGCACACAAAAGTTTATGGAAACAACCGAAAGACAAAAACAGATTATTAAGAAATTGCTTTCTGATTATCCCGATTCAAAGGACTTGTATGAGTATCAGGATTATCTTGATAAGTCGAACAGAGGTAATGCAGATGAATTAATTTTGCGGATTGCCGAAACCCATGCAGAACTATTCGGTGATCGTGAGAAATATGTAAACTACATTGCACAGCGCCCGAGGGTTGAGAAAATTTCTTCACACGGCTTATTTACCGATGACGGTGTGCCGATAGTTTTATCTAATGTGCAGAAAGAGGTTGCAGAAAGCAAGAGTAATGTATGGACTCATATCATTTCTCTAAAGCGAGAAGATGCGGAAAGGCTGGGCTACAACAACGCAAAAGCTTGGATGAATCTAATTCGTTCACAGCGAAATATGATAGCGGAGAATATGAAAATCGCTCCCGAAAATTTCAGATGGTATGCGGCATTTCATAATGAAGGACACCATCCTCACATTCATATGATTGCATATTCAACAAAGCCGAACGAAGCGTATCTGACTGAAAAGGGCATTGAAAATATTAAATCAAATCTTGCAAAGGTAATCTTCCGTCAGGACTTGATAAGTATTTATCAGAAGCAAACCGAACATAGGGATAAGCTCCGTGCTGAGGCTCGTGACATTGTAGAGGATTTGGCTTCAAAAATAAGTTCTGAAATATATATCAGCGCATCAATTCAGCACAAGCTGTTGGAGCTTGCCGACAGGCTTTCAAAAACGAAAGGCAAAAAGGTTTACGGCTATCTCAAGCCTGAAGTAAAAGCACTTGTGGATTCTATTGTTGAAGAACTTGCCAATGACAGCAGAATTATAAAACTGTATAACCTTTGGTATGAGCAAAAGGAAAATACAATCCGCACTTACACGGATGAAATACCTGACAGGATTCCTTTAGTCAACAACAAGGAATTTAAGTCAATCAAGAATGCAATAATCAAGGAAGCGTTGAAACTAAATCTCACCGAAGATGAAGCGGAAGAAAGCGAGAATACAGACGAAGAATCTGTTTCAAATCCATTTGAATATGAAGAAAACACCTCTGCCGAATCAGTTTTTGATTCAGGCAAAGGTGTTTTATATTCTCAATATTCAATTAAAACTAACCGCAACAGCGTTGCAGTTTCCTCACTCTATCTCCTGCGTTATCTCTGCAATATGATTCAAAGTAGGCTTCGCTTTGAAGAAAAGCAGAAAGCCCAGAGGACGGATAAAAAGTTACAGCAGAAGATTAATGATAAGAAACACGACCAGGGATTACATTTTTAATTATAAATATACGGTTTCATTGCAATTGTTGTATTCCCAAGCATAACTGCATTATCAATATCATCATCTTCATATTCTAAAATTGAAAGTCGAAGTGTTTTAGCTTTGATATTATGATGCGAAACTTTTAGTATTAAATGAAGATACTTAGTAGATTTTTTTACAATCTTTTTTGAAATATTTTTATTTTCATCTTCTATGTTTTTTATTTCAAAGTTGGCACTGCAATTTACAATTCTTTCAATTTCATTAGAAATACAATTATCGATAAATAGATATCGACCAAATAAATCCAAAGACATAGAGGTATATAGTATAGAGTATGGGATATTAAACCTATGAGTGTGTGAATAAGAATAATTATTTGAGTTTATGTAGGTTTTAATTATTTTCTCAAGATAATCATTTTTAAAATTGATTCCTGTTATCTCACGAATATCTTTAATGATTTTAGATTTATTTTTATTTATTAATGATAGTAAATTTGAATTGTAAACCTCATCATTTCTGAGCCGTCTGCAAGAAAAAGAACTAGCTTTATGCAAAGGACAACCCAAGTACTTCAATTGATCATGTTTGGGTAATCCTAAAATATTTTTTCCAGTATGTCTTGCATGCGTATTACGTTTTTTTGTTATTTGCTCTTCATATTCTTGCCCAAACAAATTAATAATTTGAATGGGGTTTCCACACTCTGGACATATTGCATAGTGCTTTTCTTTTCCTTTAGTATCTACCTGAAAATATGGCTCTTTTTTATGAGTAGCATCAACAAAGTTATCTATTGTAATTTCAAAAGGACCTTTAGTAAGTGTACTAAATACATTCATAAACGTTCACCTCTAATATTCTAAACTCATTATTATCATATTACTATATTGCTGAAAAATCAATAGGCAGTATATGTCCTGCCAAGGGGGCAACTGCACCCATACGCTGACTGGTGCCTCCTGTCACTGTGATAAGACAAGAACTACCCAATATAAGATATTACAGCAGAAAGAAAATATATTAAGACTAGGAAGTGATAACAATATCAACATACATTCATTTTACAAAAGAACAGAGAGAACGGGCAAGGCGAACTGACCTTGCCAATTTTTTAATCAGTCAGGGTGAGCAAGTCAAGCGTTCAGGCTCAGAATACGAATGGCTTGACGGTTCGCAAAAGGTCACAATCAGAGGTCATCTCTGGTATCATCAGTACGAACAAAAAGGCGGTGATGCGGTTGACTTCGTCCGCAGATTTTACAACAAGGACTATACCGAAGCGGTTCAAATGCTTTTGAATAACGGTGACAGTCAAATCATAACATCACCGCCCATAGAAAAAGAGCATAAACCCTTTAAACTGCCACCGAGGAATGACAGAATGAGCCGAGTTTTTTCTTATCTGCTGTTGACTCGTGGTATTGATAAAGATGTTTTGTATGAGTTCGTGCGGCGGAAAATGATTTATGAATCGTCAGACTTTCACAACGCTGTCTTTGTCGGCTACGATTCAAACGGTAAACCTCGCCACGCCCACAAGCGAGGAACTGTGACGAACAATCCGTACAAAGGAAATGCTGCAGGAAGTCAACCCGAATTCAGTTTTCACTGGCACGGCACAAGCGACAAGATATTCTTATTTGAAGCTCCTATTGATATGTTATCGTTCATAAGTATGCATAAGGAAAATTGGAAAAATCATAGCTATGCGGCATCCTGCTCCGTTTCGGACAGGGTGCTTTTTCAATGTCTTAAAGACAATCCAAACATCAAAAATGTGTTTCTCTGCTTTGACAATGACGAAGCAGGACAGACCGCCAACAAGCGCATAGCCGAAAAATTAAATTCAATGAATATCCAAAATAAAATCCTTGTTCCAACTCATAAAGACTGGAACGAAGATATTTTGAAAAATGAAAGGACTGAAGAAATATGCCATCAGGTGTTATAACTCTTATTATTGTGACAGGCTCAATGTTTGCCCTTTTCATAATAATTTCTACGGTGGGCAATTATTATTCCCTCAACCGCATAAAGAACAAGACAGTCGGGCAAGGTCAGCACGGTACGGCTCGTTGGGCGACCAAAAAAGAGATAAAAAGAACCTACAAGCACATAAATTTTCAGCCTAACAAGTGGAGAAAAAATCCGAATAGCAGACCTACTCAACAGGGCATTGTTGTCGGTTGTAAAAGCAGGACAATAGGTCGTTTGATTAACCTTGCTCAAAAAGTATTTTATGCTTTCAGAAAATTCAGAAATCTGTTCAGGAAAAAGAAAAACAAAAAAGTAATTACACGAGCAGAGCCTGTCAGTACCACAACTGCAATGGTTGATACAGGCGATGTTCACGCTCTGATGATTGGTGCGGCGGGTGTCGGTAAGACTGCATTTTGGCTTTATCCGTGTATTGAATATGCCTGTGCTACGGGTATGTCATTCATGGTAACCGACACTAAGGGCGATGTTGTTCGGCATTACGGAACAATCGCAGAAAAGTATTATGATTACAAAATTTCTGTTATAGATTTGCGTAACCCAACACGCTCTCACGGCAACAATCTCCTGCATCTTGTGAATAAGTATATGGACTTATACAAAGCCGAGCCCGAACAGCTTGTTTACAAGGCAAGAGCCGAAAAATACGCAAAAATCATTTCAAAAACGATTATTCTTTCAGGTATGGACTCGGCTTCATTCGGACAGAACGCTTACTTTTATGATGCGGCAGAGGGATTGCTCACGGCTACAATTTTACTCGTTGCAGAGTTTTGTGAACCCGAAGAACGCCATATTGTTTCGGTATTCAAAATCATTCAGGAATTACTCGCACCGACTAATCAGAAAGGCAAAAATCAGTTTCAGCTATTAATGGACTATCTTCCTGACGACCACAAGGCAAAATGGTTTGCAGGGGCGGCATTGAATACCGCCGAACAGGCTATGTCAAGCGTAATGAGTACGGCACTTTCAAGGCTGAATGCTTTTCTCGACTCCGAGCTTGAACAGCTTTTGTGTTTTGATACAGAAATAGACGCTGAAAAATTCTGCAATGAAAAGTGTGCAATCTTCATTGTAATGCCGGAGGAAAATCCCAACACTTTCTTTATGGTTTCGCTTATTATCCAACAGCTTTACCGTGAAATACTGTCAGTCGCAGATGAAAACGGCGGTGTACTGAAAAACCGCTGTGTGTTCTTCTGCGATGAATTTGGAACCTTGCCAAAGATTGATTCAGCCGAGATGATGTTCTCTGCCTCCCGTTCAAGGCGTTTGCAGATAGTACCGATAATTCAATCCTTCGCACAACTTGAGAAAAATTACGGCAAAGAGGGTGCTGATGTTATCATAGATAACACACAGCTGACCATTTTCGGCGGCTTTGCTCCAAACAGCACAAGTGCGGAAGTCCTATCAAAAGCACTCGGTTCAAGAACTGTTATGTCAGGCTCTGTAAGCAGAAGCAAAAATGATCCGTCGCAATCCTTGCAGATGATAGAAAGACCTTTGATGACTTCCGATGAGTTAAAATCACTTCCAAAAGGCACATTTGTTGTTATGAAAACAGGCTTTTATCCGATGAAAGTTAAATTGAAATTATTTTTCAAATGGGGAATAGAATTTGAGGAAAAATATGAGGTCATGGAAAACGGCAACCGTGAGGTTCACTATGCCAACCGTTCGGAGTTGTTCAACAACATAATCCAAACATACTGCCCTCACTATCTTGAACAGACTGTTACTGATTCGGATTTTGATGAAGCAAGCGGTGAAAAAAAGAAGAAAAATGAAAATCTTAAAACCTCGCCAAATGCAGAACAGACTGAGTGTGAAGATATTGTTGATGCGGATGAACCAACATCAGCACAGCAAGATGAGCCAACAAAAGAACCCGAAAATTCAAGTCTTGAACAGAACGCAGACAAGCAAAGAAAAGTAGTCGTCAGAACCGAGCGACCACCACAGGGGGATAACAGCAATGAGTAGATTAATTTTTCTGTATCAAATGGACTTACCCCACAGAGCCGTAGCAGTCTATACCTATCTCCACGACCGAGCAAACAAAAACGGTGAATGCTGGCCCTCAGTAAATACAATAGCAGGCGACATAAAGCTGTCGCCTGCCACAGTTAGAAGAGCTATTAAAGATTTAAAAAAAGTTGGACTAATCGAAACCAAGCAGAGATACCGTGAACATGGGGGTAAAAGTAGCTTGCTATTTAAAATAAAAATGCTATGACTGGTTGTTAGCTGGTAAATTAGAATTTATTCCGATTACGGAGGTAAAGGTTTTTGTATTATTATCATATTTCATTTCTAAATTCCCATTATACTTTGCAACCACCTTTTTAATGCTCCTCGTACCGACCCCGTGTATACCGGGAGTGTTTTTAGATGACACGAGAATATCATTTATATATTTAGGCTTTCTACCGCAAGAATTTGAAATTTTAATAATTACAAAATTTGAATTTCTTGTGCAAATAGAAAAATCAATAAATTTATCGTCAGTCAACAATGCAGATTCAACTGCATTCTCTAATAAATTATCTAACAAAGCTGTTATATCATGTTCTTTCATAAAATCAAGATTTGCGTTTTTGATGCTTATTGTAAAATTAATTTTATTTTTTTTGCATATTTCATAATATCTATGGGTTACTAAATTAACAACTGAGTTTTTGCAATAATCTACAGGATTCATAACACTAAAATCTTCAACAATTTCGGATATATATTGTGATATATTTGAATCTTCTTTTTTCGATAATTGCTGAATGGTTTTTAAGTGTTTCGTTATATCATGAATTAATATTTTTGAATTTTCATTTTGTTCTCGCAACAATTCATAGTAGTTTATTGTATCTTTTTCTTGCTGATAATCTAACAGTATTTGGGTGTATTTCCGGTTTATTCTTATGGTTGCTTCATGGAGATAAAATACGATTATGTTTGACAGTAATATGAGAATGTTACCTATAATGATAGCAATTTTATAATTGTCATTTACAGAGTAGAATGTACAAAGATATACATTTGTATGCATTAATATTATTGAAGCCATGGGTAAAACGCAAAGCAGTAATGAAAATTTAGAACCTGTACTTTTAGATTCTTTTTCAGAAAATTTTAGAATACACCATATAAAAATAAAATAAAGCAATTTACTTATAATTGCCTGAATTATGAGAATAAATGCATCAGACTGGCTCTCAAAAAGACTAAAATGAAACACAACAGAAAACGAGAAAACAACAATTAATTCTGAGATAATCATTAAAAATAACAAGATGAAATTTGCAAATATAGCAGATTTTATGTTTGTGTTATAGCAAATTTTCAGGACAATAAAGTTGCAAGCATAAAAACAAACAGCATTTATTGGTGGGGCTTCGATAAAGTTTATCGCATAAAGAATCAAACCTGATAAAAGTATAAATATTGGAATAAGATTTCGGGATATTTTTCGTTCAAATTTAAAACTAAAATAATAAAAAGATATGAGTGATTCAATTAGGAAAACCACAGCATAGCATATATTTGAAATCATATTGTGCCTCCCATATATTCATAAAAGGCTTTTTTGAATGATGCATAAAAACTACGAGATATAGGTACTGTTGTTTTTTTAGAATTAAACGATAACGTGATTTCGTTTTTATTAAAGTCTGTTACATTCTTTAAATTAATTATGTAACTATAGTGTGATTGCGCAAAATAACCGTATGATTTTAGGCGATTTTTCCAATAATCAAACTTTTTATTTGAAATGAACTCTTGCGTTTTCGTAACTAATTTAGTTTTGCGATTTTCTATAGTTAAATACAATATGTCAATTGTAAATATATTGTGACATTCATCGAAATAGTCTAAGATAATTTTTTCTGTGCTTTGTTTATACAGATTTAAAGCAACATCCATGCTTTTAAAAAATCTATTTTCATCAATGGGTTTAGATAAAAATCTGAAAACCTTTAAATCCATCGCATCGTCAAGGTATCCTTGAAAAGATGTAACTATAAAGACAATAATATTCGGATTTAGTGTTTGAAGATGTTTTGTAACAGAAAGTCCATTAACACCGGGCATTTCTATATCAATAAACGCAAAATCAGTTTTAATTTGTTTATCCAATATAGAATCCCCATTTGAAAAGCAGGTAATATCAAAATTATAGGTTGACTGTTTTGATAATTTAAGGAGAAAATTTTTGATTTGCTGAACGATTTTCAAATCATCATCACATATCAGTACATTCATAGAGCTATACCTCCCTAATTAGGATTATAACTCAAAACAATAGATTTGTCATCTGCTTTGTTCCTGTTCAGATAAAATTGCATCAATTATTTTAGATATAAGTTTAAGTGATTTGTCATCGCAGAGATTTAATTTATCTACGATATTTTGTGAGATATTGTTACTTTTTAATGTCCCTAATAAAAGATAATCAGGAGTGATATTTAATACATTGCAAATTTTTGCAAATGTTTCAATACTTGGAACAGAATAACCATTCTCAATATTAGAAATGTGATTGCTTGAGAGGTTTGTTTTTTCTGCTAAAGTATTCTGTTTCATTTTAATTTCTTTTCTACGCTGTGCTATACGAACGCCTATTTTTTTGTAGTCAACATACATAAATATCACCCAATAAAATGTTATCAATTATCGGCAAGATTGTTAACAAATTAAGAAGGTAATATACTTATACGATTGTAATATTCAAAAAATAATTTAAAAGTTTTTATAGAGTTGTAAGATAAATCGTTATAACAGATGAAAAGTGCATTTTTTGTCGAATTTATTACCATTTTTGTAAAATTCAACATTTACAAGCATTTTTTTGTTAAATTTATAATAAGGAGGTTGATTACAATGAAAAACGAAAAATTATTATCAACTAAAATTAAAGACGGAGTCAAAAAAGGATTGTTTGCCACATTAAAAGCTAATGCAAATTCTTCAGGGTGTTATATAATCTATCAGCCTAAAACGCCTAAGGGTTTTGAAAAGTTTAAAAACATCAAATGATCAAATTGATTTCAAGCAAAGTCGCCCGCATCTTATGCAAAGATGAAAAGCATACAGATAATTATGAGTTATATGAATATGCCATATACATAATTTTGTCCTCTGCATTTCATATGGCGACAGTCATAGTTTTAGGATTGGTTTTCAATCTATTGACTGAAAGTTTAGTGTTTTACTTGTCTTTTATAGTTATTCGTAAGTTTGCAGGCGGCTATCACGCTAAAACACCAGTAAGGTGTTATCTGTTCTCTTTTGCTTCAAACATAATAATATTGTGTTTAGTTAAGTGGCTTAGCAGTATTAACACTTTATTTATTTTTATATTTATAATATTTGAATTGCTTTGTGTTGTTCTGATATTATTGATATCCCCTCTTGATACAGAAAACAATCCCTTAACTGGACAAGAGAAAAAATGTACAGAATGTTAACTTCCATTATTACTATTCTTATATTCATAATATCATCATTGTGTTTTTTTAAGGGGTATAGAAATATAGGAAGTTCTATGATATGCGGAGTTGTAATGAGCGCATTGGTTTTATTAATGAGAAAAATTCAAATTATCAACATGAGGATTAAAAAGTGAGTAGAATATGAAGTTAAAAGTATCTGTTTTTGAATATCTGAATCAAAAAGTTATGTATATCCAAGATGTTAATTACTATTTTGGTATAAGGGATAACTTTGATATAAAACTTGGCGATTATGAGCTTAGCGAAGAAGAAGTTTTAAATATAGCTAAAGAAAATGATCCCGAAGAATACGAGGTTTTTATAAATACAAGTATAGAAGAACGCTTGAATAAGATAAAAACTTATGATATTGAAGAGATAAAAGAACAATCATCTTATGGGCAATTTACTTTATGTTTGCATCCGTCTCGAAAATGTAACTTAAATTGCAAATATTGTTTTAGGGAATCAGAATATCTTGGAGAACAACAACTTACCTTTGAGGTTGCTAAAGATGCGATAGATTTTTTAGTTGATAAATACGCTCCTTGCGCAAGTAAATATGTTGTAGATTTATCAGGTTCTGGTGAACCTTTACTACAAATTGATTTAATAAAACAAATTGTAGAATATTGTAAAAAGAAGCGTAACGAGATTTGCAAAAACATTGAAGTAATGTTCTGTACAAACCTTACTCTGCTTACACCGGAAATAGTTGAATATTTGGATAATGAGCCTGCTATCATTCTTGGAACAAGCATTGACGGGGATCAGATTACTAATGATAACAATAGAGTATATGCTAACGGAAAAGGTACATATGCAGACATAGTTAAAGGTCTTAAAATGTTTAAAAATAAAAAACTCGGACTTGCTGTTACTATTACTCCTTTAAATCAGGATGTTGATTTGATTTATGACTGTCTTTATCATTTACCAAATGTTGATTGTGTTAGCATGAAATTTATTAGGTGCTATGACGGATCAAAGTATGATTTTGATAATTTTGACATTTCATATTTAATTAGTAGATATGATAGGTTGTGCTGCAATATCCTTGTAGAGTTAGAAAAAGGCAATTTTGAATATTTAGAAAAGCTTATGAAGGGCGGGGACTATTTTGGTGGACTAATTTATAGAAATCTTTTTAAAGGTATATATAAAATTTACAGATGTGATGCAGGAAAGAGTCGTATTGCTGTCGACAATAAAGGAGATATTTTTGCTTGCAGCGTTATGAATGGAAACAATGATTATAGGATTGGCAACATATATAACGGTATAAATAAAGAAAATCAGTCAAAATTTGAATGTGTTACTATTGAAAGTGTAACGCAGTGTAAAAATTGTGAGATTAAAAGTATTTGCGGTGGAGAATGTTATGTAAATGCATATCTGAAAAACAGTGATTTTTATAATCCAATTGATAAAATGTGCAAAATAAAGCTTGAGTTAAACAAGTTAAGTATGTCATTTATTGATAAGATAAAAAACAAATCCAGCGTGGTGTATAGCAAACTTATTGATTTAGCTTTTGAAATTAATAGTTATGAAAATACACCTACGGCTGTGTGGGCTGTCATGAGCTTTTTAAATACAAGAAATGTAATTGTTAATTATTCTGAAGTGAACAATTGTATTGCGAAATATGACAATATGGTAGAAGGTATATTGAACTATCTTAAAAAATTTGATGACAATATATCTTTATACAAAATACATAATGGAAAAGACATGAAAACACCCGCAATTGCTATAATTAAAAATACGCAACCAAATGCACTTGATTTTTTACATATAGTAAGTATTAATGATGGTAATGTTATTTTCAAAGTTTTCGAATTAGGTAACGCAGATGTAATAAGTTTACCAATATATGAATTTACAAGAACTGTTTCTTGTATAGTTATTTGTTAGGATAGAAACACCTAATAATTTATATAGGTTTTTCTATATATTATTCATACGGATAAGTTTATTAAGCAAAAAGGAGATGTTTTTATGAATAAGATAGATATTAACAAATTTATTTCAGAAAATGATATTATCGAATCTTCAATTGATAAACTCAAAGAAATTAATGGAGGTTGCGAAGGAACATGTGTAATACAAATCGGTCGCTGTCTAAACGGTGGATATTATTTTAGAAAAGTAGTAAATCCATGTTACCGTGTCAGTCAACATAGAACCAATGCACTGGCGAAAGCAAAAGCTGAGAATAATGGCAATGGTTTAAAAAAGGGTACATATAAGGCATATTATTATTAATTGGTATTATTATAGTTATTGGTATAACATAACTGATAATGTCCCCGCCTTTATAAGCGGTGTATCTTATCTAAATACAGCAGTGAGATACATTCTCCTGCTATATTTGCAGTGTAAACGCTACTTGCTTTGGTAAAAGCAAAGCTTTGAAGCAGAAATAATATTTATGTCTTTAACACTTATCCGTATGATTTAACTACATTAAAGGGTGCAATTATGAAAAAAATATTTAGATGTTCTGCTTTATTAACTGTATTATTAATGATACTAATATTTTCGGCTTCATGCACTGATACTAATAATGGCAGTGACGGTGAAAAATTGAAATATTATACCCCATATCAGAGTACCGATATAACAGAGATTATTGAAAGGTATAATAAGTATTGTAAAAACAACCTCGATGAGTCCTATCAAATAGAAATTGTAGAGTATGATTCGTTAGAAGAAATGTACACAATAATGGCAACGGAAATTATGTCAGGCGATGGACCGGATATTATTTCGTTAGATCAACCATTGCCATTTGAAAAACTTATTGAAAATCACGCATTTGCGGATGTTGACGAGCTTATAAATACATATGGTTCTAATATCGACTTTAATGATTATAACACAAAAGTAATGGAATCGGGAATAGTTAACAGAAAACGGTATTTTGTGCCTTTTTTCTATTGTCCCAATATATTTATTTCTACTCAAGAAAAATTAAAAGAATATGATTTAAATTTTTCTGATTTTTCCTATAAAGAATTATCTAAACAACTTTCACAAGAAAAAGTTTCCTGTTCGCTTTTTGGAAATGAAAGTGATAACTATAGCTTTTTGTATTCATTTATAGATAGCTATGTAAATTTTGATAATAAAACGGCAAACTTTGACACCAATAGCTTTTTGGAAAATATAGATTATATTAAGAAGTTGATAAATAATGATAACACCAACGAGAATGTATATTATAATTTATATAATTCAGAAAACAATGGTTGTATATTGTCTACTCCTAAGTTACTTTTTGGCGGTACAATGGGAGGTGTAAAAACAGCTTATTACAATATTTTTTTGCAAAACAAAACTCCTGCTATTTTGCCAAATTTTAGCTATGAGAACAAAATAACAGCTTATGTTGAGTGCGGAATAGCTATAAATCAAAATTCAGATAAAAAAGATAAGGCATTAAGATTTATTGAATATTGTTTAAGTGAAGATGTTCAAGAATATTGGTGCGGAAGTAGGAGCGATAAGGGATTTTCAGGCACAAATGAAATATCGTTGCCGGTGAATAATAAAGCTTTTGACTATGCTGTTGAAGTTGAAACTGGCGAGGAGTGGGATTACAACGAAGACGGAGAATTTGATGAAGAAGAAAAAGAATTTTCAGAAAATGTGGATTCAATATTTTGGAAAGATTATTTGGGTATAATTGATGATATAAGCGGGTGTACCTTATATAATTATAAAAATTTAAAAACCACCTATTACAACTCGTCAGTAATTGGTGATATTGTAGATAAATATTTAAGCGGAGATATTTCAAAAGAAAAGTTTATTCGTCAGCTCACAGCGGCAACGGAAATTTATTTAACAGAATGAACTGGTATATTATGATTAGATTTAAATGTATATTACAAAACGATGAAACAGATTGCGGTCCGGCTTGTCTGGCCGCAATTTTTGGAAAATACGGTTTAAAAGTATCTATAGCAAAAATTCGCGATATTGCAGGTACAGATCGACAAGGTACAAGTGCATATGGACTTGTAAAGGTGATTGAACACTATGGCTTTCAGCAAAAGGTTGTTAAAGCTGATAAGGAATCATTAACCTCTAAATTACCTATACCTGCTATTGCACATGTAGTGATTGACGATTCCTTATTGCATTATGTAGTTATAACTAAAGTTAAGGGTGATACTGTAGTAGTTTCCGACCCTGCAAAGGGAATTGTAAAGTATAAAAAAGAAGATTTCCTTAAAATTTGGACTAATATTTTAATTCTAATTGCACCAACAAATAAATCTCAAAAGGGTAATAAAAAACAAAGCACGTTACTAAGTTTTTTTTGCCTGCTTATTTCTCAAAAATGGTTATTGCTGAGGATTTTTATTCTGTCTATGATACTGACCTCAATAGGAATTATTACTTCTTTTTATTATCAGGTTTTAATGGATAATATAGTTCCAAGCTCTTCTTTAGAAATGCTGAACTATGTGTCAGTTATTACTTTGTGTTTATTCTTTGTGCAGATAGGACTGAATTTTTTAAGAGGATTTTTAATTGTAAAATTAGAGCAGAATATTGATATTCCTATTATGCTGGGATATTATAACCACGCTTTGATTTTACCCATGAAGTTTTATTCTATGCGTGATACCGGGGAAATTATTTCCCGATTTAGCGATGCTTCGAGTATAAGAGATATTGTATCGGAAGCGTCATTAACAATTATGATGGATACTATTATGGCAGTCGTAGGTGCAGTAGTTTTATTTAACAGCAACAGGCTATTATTCTTGATATCTGTAGTTATGCTTTTTTTATATGGGATAATAGTTTTTGTATATAATAAACCAATTAAAAAAAACAACAGAAAAATAATGGAAATGAATTCTAAGGTTACCTCTCAATTTATTGAAACTGTAAATGGTATTGAAATTATTAAAGCTTTTAATCAGGAAGATAACGAAAAAGAAAAAACGGACAAATTGTATAGGAAATTTTTAAAAAGGGTATTTAACGGAGGCGTATTATCTCTTAGCCAGCAGACTGTAACTATGTTTGTTGCAGTTGTAGGAGAACTTGTCATCTTATGGATTGGCGCTACTTATGTTATTAAAGGAGAACTGACGATTGGTGAGCTAATAACTTTTAATGCGTTATTAGGATATTTTATCGAACCAATAAAAAATTTAATTAATCTTCAACCGCAAATACAAACGGCAGTTGTAGCGGCCGATAGATTAGGGGAAATTCTTGATATATCTCCGGAATACGAAAACAATGATATGTGCACAGCTTATGATAGTGAAATCAAGTTTGACAATCTTATAATCTCGAATCTGAATTTCCGATATGGAACACGAGACCTTGTATTAAAAGATATTAATTTAGAAATTAATCATGGAGAAAAAATAGCATTTGTTGGCGAAAGCGGTTCAGGAAAAACTACTTTGGCTAAATTATTGGTAAGGTTATATGAGCAGGAAAAAGGAAATATTAAACTTGATTCCGTTGATATAAGGGATTTTCCAATAAGTCAGATAAGAAATAATTTTTCTTACATATCGCAAAATGCTTTTCTTTTTAGCGGAACAATAAAAGAAAATTTGTTGTTTGGTAATTCTGATGCAAGTGATAATGATATATTAAGAGTTTGTAAAATATGTGAACTTGAAGAATATATTAACAGTCTACCGTTAAAGTATAACACCAGAATAGAGGAAAACGGCAAAAATTTGTCAGGCGGTCAAAAACAACGTTTAGCAATAGCAAGAGCTTTATTAAAAAATCCGAAAATTTTAATTATGGATGAGGCTACGAGTAACCTGGATTATATTACTGAAAAAACTATCGAAAATACAATTAATAAGTTTTCGAAAAATATGACAACAATAATCATAGCTCATAGACTTAGCACCATTAAGGATTGTGACAAGATTTTTGTGTTCAAAGACGGTCAGATAGTTGAAACCGGAAATCATAGCGATTTACTAAAGCAAAGGGGGTATTATTATCAACTTTGGAATGGACAAGATAAGAACAATATTTAGAAATGATATTATGAAAAGAAAATTATTGACAAGAAAAAGAAAGGAACATATAGCGGCATATCTGTTTATATTGCCATCATTTTTAGGGATAGCAGTTTTTTACGTTGTGCCGTACATAATTTGTTTTATAAAAAGCCTATACGTTGGAGGCACTTTTGTAGGAATAGAAAATTACATACAGCTTTTTCAAAACAACACATTTTTGCTTGCACTTAAAAACACGGGCATATTTACAGTTACGGCAATACCGCTTTTAATGGTGATTTCGTTTTTGATAGCGTTGTTTCTTAATTCTTTTAAGAAAATATCTTCCTTTTTCAGAAGTGCATTGCTTATTCCTGTTGTAGTTCCGATTGCATCTCTGATTTGCGTGTGGCAATTAGTTTTTGATGATTACGGTGCAATCAACGGATTACTTAATTCACTTGGATTTAATACTGTTGAATTTTTTAATTCCGAGTGGTCAATGGCTATGATTATTTTTATCTATATATGGAAGTATTGTGGATTTTGTGTGATTCTTTTTACGGCAGGCATTGCCAATGTTTCGCAATCTCTCTACGAAAGTGCAAGGCTTGATGGTGCAAGTTCATTTCAAATAGTTACAAGAATTACTATACCGATGATTACACCGACAACATTTTTTGTTTTCCTTATGGAATTGATATATTCTTTTAAAATCTTCCGTGAGGTTTTTGCATTGTTCGGTAATTACCCAAATGCTAATGTATATTTTTTGCAGAATTTTATTAATAACAATTACTACAATCTGAATTATCCCAGACTTTCGTCAGCATCAATAATTTTATCCGTGTTTATGATAATTGTTCTGCTCGCATTCTTTATCTTTGAACGCAGGCACAGCTTTGCGGAATAGGGGGCGATAAAGTGAAAAAAGCAGTAAAAATAATTAAATACATTATTCTGATTTTAATTACGGCGGTTTTTCTTTTCCCTGTTGTATATATGATTGCCTGTTCCTTTATGTCAAATTCACAGGTTGGCTCTATGCTCGACTTTACGAACGGAGAATACAAGGAAATCAGTCTTATTCCTGAGATGTTCTCGCTTGAACAGTATTATCAGGTGTTCTTCAGACGCCCTGAATATCTTATTAAATTCTGGAACTCGGTAATTATAACATTTCCAACGGTGATAGGACAGGTCATTGTATCTGCACTTGCGGCGTTTGCCTTTGCAAAGCTTAAATTTCCGTTCAGAGATAAGCTGTTTTTTGTTTATATTGTTCTGTTAATTTTACCGTTGCAGGTAACTCTTGTGCCAAACTATATAGTGCTTGACAATCTTGATTTGCTTAATAGTTTTCTCGCAGTAATACTGCCCGGTACATTTTCTGCATTTGGAATTTGTCTTTTAAGACAGAGCATAAAGTATATTCCCAAATCATCTATCGAAGCCGCAAGAATTGATGGTGCGTCATATTTTAAGATATTTACAAATATTATTCTCCCTCAGATTAAGGGCGGACTTATAACCCTTACTCTGCTTTGCTTTATAGATAACTGGAATGTGGTTGAACAGCCGCTTATCTACTTTGATGATGAGGCTATGTATCCGCTTTCAATCGGGCTGTCGGATATCAGCAGCTCCGACTACGGCATAATTTTTGCCTGCGGAGTTATGTTTATGATAATTCCATTGCTTATTTATCTTTACGGACACAGGGATATTGATTCACCGTTTGCTCAGGTCGATAAAAATTAGGAGTGGCAGATATGAAAAAAGATAAATTAAAAAAATATTCAATACGCTTTGGAATTACATTTTTAATTGTAATAGCCTTTCTTACATACTTTTCCGGTACAATAGATAATATGCTTTTGCCACAGGTGAAAGTCAGCGATGTAGCATATGGCACCATTAACGGTGAACAGAGCCGAGACGACAGGTATTTAATACCGCTTTCTGCTGTTATTGCTATGGGAGATACCGGCTCTGTGTTTGTTACAAAAACAGACGAAAATAACAAGACAACCGTAAGCGAAGCTACTGTAAATATTAAAAACAGTGACGATTTATATTATGAGGTAACTTCTGATGAAATGTACGGCGGTATGAAAGTAGTATATTCAACTTCAAAGAGTATTTCAAACGGCGACAGAGTGTATATTGTGGAGGAATAACAGATGTCAAAGAAGAAAATTTTGTCTGTTGCTCTGATAAGTGTTTTGACGGTATTTGTATTTTGTCTTTGCTTTTATTTCAGCGGTAATGCGCTTAATCAATTGCCAAGCATAACGCAGATGAATTATAATCTCAAGTCTGATGAAAAACCTTTGACAGTAAAAGATATGAATAATTTATCGGACAGAATTTCATTTAATCAAGTCAGCTTTTGTGCAGAACTTGATGAAACAAATGTAAAGGAAGAAACTGTTACACCTGTTCTTACAAATGAATTTTATTTTGAAATTTACGGACAAAAACTTAACGGTGACAGTATTACTAAGGAGAATATAGAAAATGAAGACAAGGTTGCAGTTATCTCAAGCAGTCTTGCACTTAAATTGTTTTTTAATACAGATGCAGTAGGGAAGACAATAACGCTTAATGATGAAGTCTATACGATTTGCGGTGTTATTCAGGAAAGCGAAAACATTATTAACAGTCTTTCAAGTGATGGAAAGCAGAGAGTTTACATTCCCTATACCTGTTATAGCGGATATGAAAATTGTGATGTATATACTATTTCATATGACAATTCGGCAAGCTCTGCACCATTAATTGAGCAGATGAAATTATCTCAATACCACTCGACAAATTTTTCTGAAAAAGCAAAGGTAATCAAAAACTTTGAACACATTATATATATGATACTATTCATTGCTTTGTGTTTTATATCGATGAAACTATGGTACAGAATTTGCAAAAAACTTATCAAAGATATAAAAGAAAATCTGAATGAAATTTACTTTTTAAATTCTTTTAAATCCATACCGCACAAATACACTTTATTGATTATAACGGTACTTGGCATACCCACTGTATTGTTAGTAATATTTCTTCTGTCCGATTTTAACATTTTTATAATTTCCAAGTACATCCCATATGACAATATTTTAGATGTGCCTTATTACATATCAGCTGTTGTTAAAAATTCAAATGACATTAATTCTCTTGCATTGATGGGCAATACTTTTCTTGTTAATCTCTACTCAAGTTCTTTTTCAGTCCTTGTGTGGTTGCTGGTTATATTTGCGTTGTTTTCTGTAGTTCTTTTTAGTATTGTTAATATAATAATAAATAGAATAATTTTGTTAGTTCAAAATAGAGGCTAAGATTACTCAATTTTTAGAGAAAGGAAAATTTATACAATGTTATTAAAATTTGAAAAACTCAGGGAAGAGCGACCAAAAGTTAGAAGAGTCTTTGATGAAATAAGTGATTTTTGTGATAAAATGTTAGTTGTAAACTATATTATTCTGTTTGTTTGTTCTGTAGTCATAATTGGTGTACCAACTGCATTAGCTTTTTTATCCTGTCCTGAAGATATTCGTGTATGGATTGCGTCAATTGTAGGTGGAATTTTATCTCTGGTTGTTATTCCGCTGTTAATTAATCATATAAAACGCAAACAGAAAATGGTTGACGAATTATATGAAAATAATAGGCCTTTATATGAAAGATTGAGTGATATATTAGTCAAGTTGTTAGCGGATGAATACATTGCTCATAATAAAAATGTACGTGCTGAAATGAATACTGCCGCTGCACATTACTCCGCATATGTTTCGTCACTCTTTTGCAACTCTACTGCTTGAAGAAGATGTTGACATACGCTATATTCAACAAATGCTGGGTCACAGCTCCATTACCACAACGCAAATTTATACTCACACCAGTATTAACAAACAGAAAAATATTCTTTCCGCAAAACATCCAAGAAATAAATTGGAAATTGGAATATAATAGAAAAGCCTTGCAATCGTTAAACTCACAAGGCAATCAATAGTTTATTTATTTTTATCGAAATCATTTTCTATAACATCAGAAATGAGATTTGAGAAATCAACTGCATTTTGGGGAGAAATTACAGGTTTTCCTGTTCTTTCCTCGATATCTTTTCGTGCATTTCCGGCGACTTCTCCGCCCTCTTTTGCAACACTTCTGTTTTCAGAAAAAGATTGAGGATTTTTCTCTTTGGAAATCTCAGTTGTGGTAGCTTCTGCCAACATATTCAGTACCAACTCAAGCGTACTCATATTATCTCTCAGGTTTTCCTTTTTCAATCCTTTGAGATTTTTATACTGGCGGGTTGTCATTCCTGACCAAGCTTTTGTGATTTCATCAGTCAGAATTGCATATTCTACACCCTGCTTTACACCACGAGAATCCCATTCATCAGTAAGCTCTTTTCTTACCTGTATAGCTTGAAGTCTTTGATTTATCCACTCCCTGCTATACCCTTTTTTCAGATATGTTTCAAGGGCTCTCTCTATGGTAAGTTCAGGGTCTATGGTTTCATCAATTCTCTCTCTACCTACTTCTGCAAGCCACATTTTGAAAGGTTCTGCTTTTGGTGACGGGATTGACTGTATTAATCTTAAAAGCTGTTCTGTATTTGCAACATCTGTTTTGTAATTTTTACCATCCTTAGGAGATGACATTTTCAGTTGTACGATATTTTCGTACAACTGGTTTGCTCCTTCAGCTTTAAGCTTTCGCTTAAGATCGCTCCAGTAACGACGAGGTTCGTTACTGTCAGTCAGAACTGAAATTACATCAACTATGGAAAAATACCATTCTTCTTCCGACTCATTCCACGCAGTACGAATCTTTTTATCTTCAAAAATTTGTATCTTATTTTCTTCGCTCATATATATTCACCCACTTCTAACCTAAAATTATTATAGCAGACTGAGTTTACAAATTCAATCTATTAAGCTTTATAGAGATAGGAATTGTTCATAATTAAGGTCGAAAACAATCTCTAATTCGTATCCCCGTGATACTTTCACTTCTCTTATGAGCTGACAAGCTATCATTTTCTTCTGTTCCATTGTGGAGTTATCAAACTCATCAGCCCAAGTTCTGAATTGTGAGTAATAAAAATCGAGCTTGTCCATCGCATTTTGCTGATTGGCAAGCTTGAACTTTATATCATTTAATTCAATTTCCTTTTTATGGAGCAAATCGTTTGTATTGTCAATAGAAGTGGACAGTATATCGGGAGTGAAGCGGCTTTCGCCGAGTAAAGAGCGTCCTATTTCGGCGGACAATTCAACCACCTGTCTTTTAAGCTTTTCAATTTCTTTTTCAAGCTTTGTCTGTTTTCTCCTATACTCCGATATTTCGGATTTGTAGCGTTTTTCCAGTGCTATATCTTTTGGTGTTGATTTGATTTTGGCGAGATAATCTCTTAATGTTGCAAGCACGACACCGTCAATTCTGTGTGCCACATAAGCCGACTGTCCGTCACATGCACCTCTTTTCATCGCTTTATTGGTACATATATACCTCTGTCTGCGAACTCTGTACTGACTTCCGTCTGCCCTGTCGTATCTGTCGATATAGCTTGTTGATACCATTTTCTGACCGCAGTGAGCACAGTATATATTCCCTGACAGCAATGTACTGCCTTTGGTAGTCCTTGCTATCTGTTGCTTTTCCTCGTTCTTTGAAGAGCGTTGTCTCAGTATAAATTGAGCTCGATCAAAGATATTTTCATCAATGATATGAAGTCTTTTGATATACGGTGATTCGATACCGCCTGATACAAGATAACCGCAGTACAGCCTGTTCTTAAGAATACGATTAACCGTATTACATTGAAACTTGCTATTGTTATGGGTTCTAATGCCGTGACTGTTCAGATAGTCAGCCATTCGATATGAACCGTAGCCTTCTTTAACTGTCATCTCAAATATTTTCTTAACTATCGGAGCTTCATCATCGTCAATGACTATATCCATAAGCTCTTTTCCCTTTTTATTGATTTCGCCGCTTTTTATAAGTTTGTAACCGAATGGTGCAACACCTCCGGTAAATTTGCCGTCCATCGTCATCTGGTTAAGGCGAGTTTTAACACGAGCTGATGTTTTCTGGCTTTCACCGTTGGCTTGCCAAAATCGTATGTAATTCATAAGCTTGTCCACATGATTATCCATACGCTGTTCGCCCTCATTAACGCTCCACACCTCTATGCCGTGTTTGATGAACCATTCGACGACAAACGGGGTTTCGTCATCAATTCTGCCTATTCTGTCAAACATAAAGACAAGGAGTACATCAAATTCTTTCTTTTCTGCGGCGGCTTTTAAATCCTGAATAGCATCTCGGTCACTTGCCGAAACCTTGAATCCCGACACGCCTTTTTCCTGAAACTCTTTAAGAATAGTCCAGCCGTTGCGTTCTGCAAATTCTCTGCACGAGGTTTTCTGCATTGGAATATCATCTTTATCAACCTGACCTTTGGTTGATACTCTGTACAAGCAATATACTCTTTTCATTTTATCACCCATTCATACGATTTTTGCAAACCAACAATACTACATAATTCCTATAATATCCAGCAAATCTGAAAATGAACTTAAAGAAATTCAGCATCCAATCTGAGCTTTCATTCTGTTTTCAAATGTATCCAAAAGATTTTCGAGAATATTCCTTTCAACATGGTTATTTCTGTTTTTAGAAAAGTAGATTGTGACCTTACATTCGTTTATAACAGATTCTATTCTGTGTTCTGAATCAATGTTATTTTCATTTATATAGTTTTCGTTCAAATTATCACCTGTTCCCTATTTTTTATTTTCATCATTTATATGATCTTTCATCTGCTCATCAGCTTTTGCCGCTGCATTGCACAGGCACATAACGCAAACGCCGATAAAAGCACCGACAAAAAGACCAATCATAAATCCTAACATTTTAACACCTTCTTTCAGTAATTTTCTTCTAAATACCCCGACAGAAGAAAACAAAAAATCTTCTGCTGTCGGGATAATATCAATCGTTTGTGGATAGCTCTAATTTTCACGCTATCCTGTTGTCGCTATTTATCCTCGATGCCCTGCGACAAGGAACACATCAGACGGCTATTGCATATAGCTCCATTGGAATTTCACCACCGTGAGGATCTCCCACGGCCGCCATCTTTGGTTGCGACGGTTTTATCACGCTCGACTTTTGACTTGACGGAAGTATCATTATCCCCTCTGCCTGTCATCGCCGTCATTGAATTTGCCTTTCAATGTCTGAGTCCTGAAGATATATAAAATATGTTCGCTCATGTGGCTTGTCCGTTCCGAACAGCAGAAGGAAAGTATCTGATGTGCTGATATTCAGTTTTCAATGTTCAACAGAGGTTGGAAAATAACCCCTTCATTAATTAGGAGGGGGAATAAGCTTTTGAGGGGGTATTTCTCAAAAAAGCTTTTAATTTTTCTGATTTTTCTAATTTTTTCAATCCTGATGCAATAGATTCATGTACGGATTTCTGACACACCCCCTGCAAAGCGGCGATTTTTCTTTCTGACAAACCATTTATGTAGTTCAATATAATCCTTTCTCTCTGTTTATCAGTCAGATCATCTAAAGCGGAATATAAAGCTGAATATTCATCTTTAAGCTCTATTGAACTTATAAGATTTTCACCACATCTCACCTTATGTACGCTTTCAGTTCTTCCATCTTCATATCCGATAAAATCTTCTTTGTTACGCATACGCCAATCAAATTTTTCTTGATTTCGGTTATACCTAATAATTTCTTCACCCTGTTCTTCCGTAAGAATAAGAAACGGAGTAAATGGCTTGAGTTCTTCACCAAATTCATTTGAAAGCTCCTGATAATTCATATCGGACACAACTGCCCAGCGGACATTTGATGTCAATCCGGGATACTCTTCATTTAAATCAATTATTTTTATTTCTTTATTATTTGAACTTATACATTTCATAAAAAGTCCTCCAATCAATCCTGAAATCTTTATTTCAGATCAATTGGAGGACTTTTGTTTCTATAAATCATTTTGCCCTTCCTGCTTTTAATGCAAAAATGGCAAAAAATAGTGCCGACAAGTATAGCATTAAAAGCTAAAACCTGTCGACACTTAACAAGCATATATTAAATTATTTCTTATGTATTTTATCTATTTTCGTTATTGTCAGAACAAAGCATAGTTATTACACCCTGATTAATATAAAATGAACCTTTTGCACCTGAATCTCTTCTCATATTACGAAAACATTTTCTGACTTTAGCTCGAATATTGCTATATTTTGTAATATCATTCAAACATTCATTATATACATCAACAATATCCCATATTAAACTCACCGAAAATGTATTGCACATTTTCTCATAATTTTCGCAAATAAACTTCTTTAATGAAGATATAATTAGATTTTGTTTTGCGGCACTTCTGCACCGATTGCATAGTTGGTAATCATATTACGAACAGATTGTTCAGATAGACGGTTGCCGAGTCTATTTATAAAGAAAAATTTGTTGTTTGCTATTTCAAATTTAAATGATTGATTATACTTTTTGAGCAACTCCTGAACATTTTGATTGCAGATTTGAATCAGGCGTTCTTTTGAGCCCTTTCCGTAAATTTTGATTATGTAATCATTAAAATCAATTTGTTCAGTTGTGAGTGTGCATAATTCTGAAATCCTCATTCCGGTGGCAAATAACAACTCGAGTATAAGTGCATTCCGCAGAGCAACTTTCTTAGTATAGTCAGTTTTAGCTTTGGTAAGTTGTAGATAAGCAAACCTAATAATTTGCTCAATATTATTTATAGGAATAGTTTTGGGAAGAATAAAGGGTTCTTTATATTTGATTTGTATCTTATGAAAAGGGTTAATATCAATAAGTTCCTCAATTTCAAGATAGTGAAAAAATGCTTTTAGCGAAGCGATTTTTCGTTTAACACTCTTAGGTTTGTACTTGCAATGCAGTAAATCAATGTATTGCTCAATGGATTTTTTGTTTGTCCATTCAATAGCAGATTCCATAGTGAATTCAAAATACTGCCTTAAATCAATAGTGTATGATTTTATCGTTTTCTGATCAAGATTTTTTCTTGAAAGGCAAAAGTTTAGATAATCGGTTGTCAGGTCAATTGTTTGTATATTTTTTATTTCCATCGCATATAGCTCCTTATTGTTTATAAATTTATTATGCAACAGAAAACAAAGAAAGTCTATTCAAATGCCTAGATTTATTTTGCATAAAAGTATGTTTATAAAGCAGTGAACAAGATTCTATTATGCAAAATACATAAAAATACCGTGTGAAATTTTATAACTGATTTGCGTAAAAGTTATTTAAACATTTGTCGAATTATGTTATAATTAGTATCATAAGAGGGAGTATATAAATATTTTTATATTATCTACATCAAATATAGGCTTAGTTAAGTTTAATACTACATTTTTAGGATGAGGGTTGCTTGTACAAGTGTTACACATATATACATTCGTTAGATGTAAGATGTGTAGTTCGCTATCATTGACGGAAATGTATTTTGACTTTGGCTAAAGATAATGAATAGAGGATAACTTCTAATTATCAATTAAATTATATAGCCAAAAATGAATAACTATGAAAGCAAAGATAAGGAAGATTATGTATGGATAAAAATCTACCAAATGTTAGTGTAATTGTTCTCAGTTCAAATAATGCAGGCATTTCAATTGTTATTAATTCTATTATATCGCAACTAGATGTTGATGATGAAATAATTATTGTTGATGATCATTCTAAAAAAAGCATAATTGATGAATTACATTTATTTAGGCACAATAATTTAATTATAATAAATTCTTCTGTAAAAGGTAATAGATCTCTGAATAGAAATCTTGGTGCAAGTGAGGCTAATAATGATATTCTAATTTTTATAGATGGAGATATGGTTTTAGACTCGTTTGCAATCAATGAGTTTAAAATAGCACACAAAAATCGTATAGAGTGTGCTTTTGTTGGTCAGACTCACGCCACAAGATATTCAGAAGATGCGCTTTATTTTTATTCTGGACTTGACAATTATTTGGATATCATTTCTTCAGACAAAGGCAAAAAAAGCATTTTTAATAATAAAATGTTTACTGACAAAAGAGTGACCTTTTTTGCAAAAAAAGAACTAATTGAGTATTATTGGTTATTATATTTTTCCGGTGTATGTTCGGTTGAAAAAAACATATTTATTGAAGTAGGTGGATTCGATGAATCTTTTACTCATTGGGGTGCTGAAGATGTGGACTTGGGTTATAGAATATCAAAAATCGGGAAAATAGGTTTTATTGAGAATGCACATTCTCTACATATTCCTCATAAAAGAGATATTTTTGAAATAGAAAAGAGTAATAAACTAAATATAGAAAAATTGTACAACAAATATCAAACGTGGGAATGGGAGTTGTTAAATTCGTTTAGGATAACCCCTGATCTCTTAAATTCGGTAATTACTATAAAAAGACAATTGGAATTAATTGATTTTGATAACATAACTGATTTCAATGATAATGATTCCGTAGTTATAAATGTCATATCAAAATCAAATCCCAATGGTCTAATTAAATATAGCTTTGAAAATACTATGTATTGTAAAAATTGCATAGGTATATCTTTGGCTTTTCTTCCCAAAAAATATAAGAATATATATATTAGTGAAAATATATTTGTGTACCCTAATTTCTTATTCTGTAGAATTTTACAACAATCTCTTAAATATGCCAATAATGTTTATATTGTAAATTCTAATACAAGTATAAGAATAACAGACTTTTCAAAATTTAATAGTTTATATTTTCAACCTCAACTAAAAACGGAATATGTATCTAATGATATTATGGAATTTAACTTTGAGAAGTTAAATGATATGTTAACAAAGGTTACAAGTAAGATTGACTTCACACAATCATTTAGGTTAAAAACATTTTGGAAACCCTAGTTTACCATTTGGCATTGTCGGAACTGAATGTGATCTATAATCATCATAATTCGTTTCAATATTAATATCAAATTTATTTTCCAGATACTTTAATTGAATTGGTAGTTCAACATTGCTATCCATTAACAAATTCAAAATATCAGTCACTATGTTTTGCCATTTTATTTTATCTGTACGTTCATTATAATTGTTGTTAACTAAATTTAATACGGCAATAAAATTATCGTAAGACTCAACATATCTTCCCGTACTAAATAGAATTAACGCTTTCATATAAAAACAATACGCATAATAGTTATAATTTCCGTATACTGCACTATAATCTATAGCTTCAAGAATTAGTTTACTTATTTCTGATTTCTTTTCTGGGTTAATAAGTATTGCATTTTTATATTTAGAAATTATATACATACATTTGATTATTCGCATATTTATCTCATAGTATAAACTGGATGTCTTCTCAAAGTAACTTGATATGTATTTGATAACGTCATCAAGGTTCTCAAGGTTTCCGTCAATTATCCTAGATAAAACTAGTTTCATACATGAAGAGAGAGAAAAATATATGTTATAATTATTTTTATTTATTTCGTTTCCAAATGCAATTTGGTATGCTTTTTCCCAACATTTACAGATTTCCTTTTTATATTGAAACGCATGAGATGAATGAAAATAAATATTTCCTCTAACCCTCCAAGAAGTTGAAATCAATTCATTATCTGAAATTTCTTCAGATATCTTTAATGCCAGATCATTTTGTTTAAGAGCATCATCAACCATATCAAGGTGGTGATATGCCATGGAACTACAATTATAAAGTTGAATATACATTTTTTTGTAGCCCCGATTAATTTGTTCTTTAATATTTCTAGTATATTTTTATTACATTCTAAACTTTTGTGATATTCTCCAATATTTAACCAGCAAATAATATATTCTTTTAACACAGGGAATATCTTGTCAATGTCATCGCTATATTCTTGAAAATTATTTAGAAAGTCAGAATATAATACTTCAACATATTTAATGGATGAGGAAATACCATAATGATAAATCATTTTATGTTGTATTGATTTATATAATTTCACCTTTTGCGTGGTTGAAATTTTTATAACATCACCAAATATCAAACTGGAAATTATACTAAAGCATTGCTTATAAAAATAAGGTTCAATCGAATTGGTTAATATAGAATCTATAGCAATATCAAATACATTTTGATTTAAATCATCAATTAGATACGACAAAATCATATAGGGGAATATATTCTTTTTATATAGTTTATGTTTTTTTATATATGTGTGAAGTTGTTTAATAAATCCATCTTCAGCTTCATAAATAACATAGTTTTGCGAAAAAAATTCATCATAAAGGTGATGAAAAAACACAATTTCATCCTTTTGATATTTTATAAATCCTGAATCCAAAAGACGGTTCAGCATCTCTCTATTAAAAATTGAATAAAACATTTCTACTGGAATATTTTTAAATAGAGAAATAAAATAAAAAAAGTTTTTATATTTTTTAGATTGTTTATTATCTAGACTGTTAAAAAATAGACTTTCTCTTTCTTCAATAAGAAGCAAAATGCTTTTAGGTAATGTTAAGAACGAATTGTTGAACTCTTTAAAATTTAAGATATAAAATTTGTTAAATTCGGTACGAACAATAATATTCTTTTGATATAAATACAGCAAATAATTTCTTATATAAAACGGATTATTTCCGATACGCTCTACAATTTTCTTAATAGTTTTTTGGTATTCTACCTTTTTTTCATCTTTGCAACCTAAACAATGAGTAATATACTCTTCAGCATCATCATTAGAAAAACCATCAACTGTACAGCAATAGTAATATTTAGGCTTTTGTGCATATAATAATTCAATTTTTTTATGAAATTGATATGGTTTAGTGGATGAATACAATTTGTCTGTATTAAATGAAAAAACAAAGGTAACATTATTCTTATAATCTTCTTTATCTATTAATCTTTCAAACATTTCAATTGATACTTCATCCAAATTTTGAACATTATCTATTATAATACAAACACTATTTTCATTAATCAATTCAATCAAATAATCAACAATTTCACTAATATGGGCTGAAATATCATATTGATTGTCGTACATAATATTATATGCAACAGAATTGATTTTTTTTAAATCCGATAAAATTACAATGTCTTTTTTATTATGAATTTTAGAAATTTCAGGTATACTACCTAACTCGGAAATAATGGATTTTAATAATTGCCTCGAAGTATGACTTTTTACCTCTGTATCAAAAATAAATGATTTATTCTTGAGCTTTAATGATAAAAAATTTATTTCCTTTAATATTCTAGATTTTCCGGTACCACTTGGCCCAGACAGCGATATTGTACTTGCTCCCAAATTTACTGACAAATACCTTTGGGCTTCTTCTAGAATTTTATAGTATTTTTCACCAATTAATTCAGTATCCGCCAACCATCTGCATTCATACTTGCGCTGTATTTCTAATTGCTTTTGCCTGTTATTATACTTGACTTGAATTTTAGGTAATTTTAATTTATTTTTAAATTTCTTAATTCGTATTTTGTATTGAAACACATTTGATGAAAACGCATCAACATTATGTTTTTTTGTAGTAGATGGCGAAGTAATAACATCAAAATATTCTTCTAATTCATCATGAATCAACCGAAATGATAATTCGACATTTTGAGAGCTTGAGTTTGATATATAAAAATCTAATTTAATTTCTTCATTTATATCTAAATATAGAGTTTCTGCTTTCTTTAATTTATTGGTTTCATTTATTTTATAATTAAAAGCAATATCTCCATATTCATATTGAGACATGGTTACATCATAAATAAAGTTTGGAAAATATTCTTCAAAATCAATATTATTTATATTACTAATAATTAACTGTTCTAAAGACTCATCATGAAATACTTTGACGTCAATTTTAGTTCTTTCTTTATACTTTGCCATGTATTCGAGAAAAGTTTTATTAATCTTTGAGTATGAAAAAACAACTAATTGTTTTGCATCTTCTAAATAGGCCATTAATAAAGTAGTTGAGATATCATGTACACTTATTTTTTCTTTGTGATATTTACACTCCATCCATAAACTAATGTTTTCACCAAAGAGAAGTTCATCTTCACTAACTATGTCTTTCCCACCATCATGTGTTTGCTTAGTTGCAAAGAATTCTTGGTTAGGATATATTGAACACAAAAGATTGTTTACAAGTTTCTCAAATAACACGCCGTCTTTTTTAAAGTTTGTCCAATATTTTTCGGTTAAGTATTTCATTTTTCCTCTCCATTAAAAAAACATTTTTATAATGATAATTAGAAGTTATCCTTCATTTGTCGGAGCAGTGTAGGGGGGAGAGGAAAAATTAATGTTTAGAATATTAAAAAAAGACCACAATCATAACGATTGTGGCGAATATTAACAAACAAAGGATAATATACAGTTATCAATTATTAGCACTTATATTAAGAATTTAGGAGAATATGTATGGATTGGTCAGGAATAAATGATAAAATATTTGAAAAATTAGCATGTGACTACGCTAATGATGTTTATAAGAAATATAAATGGGTACCAACCGGCAAATCTTGGGATGGAAATAGAGATGCAGAATTTAGAGAAAAAATTGAATCACTTAATTATTATTATAAAGGGTGGTGTGAAGCAAAATACACGCAGAACCCGCAACAGGCAATACCAAAATCACATATGGATTCTACTTTAGTATCCGGCGTTTTAGACGGAGAAGTTATATTTATTCTATTTGTTACTAATGGTAAAATTACTTCTGATTTTATTCAAAGGGCGACAGCAATATTAGAACCTCATAAAATACAAGTGAAATTTGTAGATGGTTCTATCTTATCTGACTGGATAAAAACACAGCCAAGTGTTATTGATAAATATTTTAAAGGAGTTAAATTTGATTCGACTTCCATAAATTTAAAAATCGAATTAAAAGATGTATGCTTTTTAGATGCAATACTGTCAGCTCCATCATTAATTTCTCCTCAGCTTAAACTAAAAGTAAATAAAGAATACTTTCTATATCTTAATATTTTTTCTAACCAAAAAGCATTTATTTCATTAGATCTTAATACAAGAGCGATTAAGGTAATACCTCAAGAATATACTGAATATAATATTGTCCCTGGTTATAATTCTTTTTTAATAAGGTGTATAGCAAAATATCCGCATAATGACAGAATAGAACTTTTTATTTTAAACGATGATAAAGTAGCATTAAAAGCAAAAATACCGGATTTACTAATTGAGGAAGACCAATCCCCAACTATTGTGTATACACAACAGCAAGAAATTCAGCAAAACATATTTAATTGTATAGAAAATAAATTTACAAACAACATGTTACTTCATTTATTTGGTAGTGAAGGTAGCGGAAAAAGTTATCTCTTACAGCAACTAGTTATGAGTATTTCGGATAGGTACAACCAAATTCTTACACTAAGTTTTTCAGAAAAAGATGCAGAAAACGCCAGTTCATTATGTAAATTAATTCTATTTATAAATTTTGGGTATTTATATGATTTATCCGAAGAGGCTTTTATTCAATTAGTCAAGAATAATACTAATTTTCCTTTCGAAATTTTCTTGGAGTTGAAAGAAGGAACACAAAATCAAATAACAGCTATAAATGTTATAGACAAAATTTCTACTATGATTAAAGAAAATCCTTGTGCGTTGTTTCCGAATACAAATAGTTTTTTGTACAGAAATACTTCCTTTATTGTGGCAGATGATTTTCACAAGATATCAAAAAAACATTCATTTTTATGTAAAAAAATCATTGAGGAATTTGTAACTAGAACAAATTCAACTATGTTTATTGTATGTAACAGACCTAATGAATTTTATAGTACAGAATTAGAAAATGCTGTAAAAAAGACGAGGATTGGGAAATGGAATTTATCTGGTATTTCTGTTAATGATGTATATTCAAGTATTAAAATAAATTTCAATCAAGAAATAGCAGGACTTACTGATTTTTTTCCATTACCTGTTAGTGTATTGCATTTGGAATTGCTAATAAAAAAATTACTTGATAAAAATATAGTTCTTTTTTCAAAGGAAAAAAGAGGTAGTATCTTTTCAGAAGCATACGAAGAAACAAATATAACAAATAATCAATTTGCGGCAAATAAAGTAAGAAATTGTAAATATTTAAAGATTTTATATATCGTTTACAAAATAGAATCAGGCGTTCCAACTTCCTTTCTTAACTCTTTTTATAAACAGGAATATATTAATGTTAGTAGAAATTTTGTTAAAGATACGTTGATAAAAGAGGAAAACGGTATTTTAAAGCCCTATCACGATATATATTTATATGCCTTTTCACAAATACAATTTGACTCTATTTATATGGACGAGTTAAACTCTTTCCTTCAATTCTGTATCAGCAGAAAAATAGAGAGTTCCGTTCTTGTAAGTAATATTTTATCGATACTTATTGATAGAAAAAACATTACTAGAAACAATTATTTAAACATGGCAAAAACAATATGTGCTGATTATTATAGCAAAAGTCAATATATTGCTGCACAGAATCTTGCCATTGTATTGCTACCGGATTTAGACTGTACTCCATATAGTCAATATACATACGAAAATTTAGAATTGTTATATATTTTTGCCCAATCAAAAAAATATTCTCAGACCCATTTGGGATCCTCAAAATATCTCCAATTAATTTCGGACATAGGCGGGGTAATACCGTTAAACAGTAAACAAAAGGGTATAGTTCAGGAAGCACATTCAGAACTAATTACGAATTATTTATATTCACTTGATTTTGAAAAATTTGAGAAAGAATTAATTTATTTTGAAAACCATTTAAAAGGTAAAACAGATATTTGTTCATCAGAACATAAAATAAATGCATATTTAAATTTCCTGAATAGAAAAATACTATTTGCCTTTTTCACAGATGATAATAATTTAGAAGATAAGTATAAAGAAGCATACAATGAAAGTATACATTTGAATAGAGATGATTATCAAGCATATGCAGATATGGATTATGCTAAAATTATATTGTTTGAGAACAATAAAAAAGCACTGGATCTTTTTAAGAAAGCTCTTCCTATATTTCAAAAGTATGGAAAATGCGAAAAGCGCAGAGTTGATTGCATATCAGAGATAGTATTTTTAAATCATTTAATGAGTAATATATCTTATGATCGATTATATAATTTGCAAAAAGAAGCACTTGAGAATAAATATATTCATGTATATGCTAGACTTACATTGACTATTCTATCTTTAGAGCTGGTTGATGGGGAAGACCCGGAAGACATCGAAATGAAGCTAACAAAATTGCTTATTGATTACTCTGATTTGAATAATAGTAATCGTTTAGGATTGTTTGTAAATCAACTATTTACCGCAATTTATTTTAAAAAAGGTGACTTACAAAAACAGCATCAGTATGCAATCAAACATCAAAATATAGCAAAAAAGCTATCTAAAACATATTTAGCTGTACCGATTCATAACCAAAACAAAATTGACTCAAATACAATCTCTTGGTACTTTAACGGTAAAAGCAATATTCAAGATAGTCTATGGTTAGATCCCCGCATCTGGTAAAAATATAATAAAAAAACCAATAGATAACGATATTCATCTTTGAGTTTATATCTTTATGATAAATACTCTTGAATATTAACAAGATTAGCATATCTATCAATAGCGAGATCATCTGGATGATTCCTGACTTGCAGCCAGTATTTATTTGAACGCAGATACTTAATATTTTCAATTATTAATAATAGTGGCTCAGGAGTTTTTAACAATATACTCGGAAAAATATTCCATAGATTAAAACCTTCTGGGCCAACCCATGGCATTTCAACATATGTACTGCTTGTTATTTCAGTATTAGATATAATTTCTTTCCAAGAACGTAATTGACTCATTATGATTGTGTAGTAAGAGTTTTCTTTCATGTGTTGATTGATTTGTTTGTTAAGATACTCGGATATATCTGGTTTAACTGTATCGCCAAATCTACTCCAAAAGTACGATTCCTGTTGCTTGAAATCAAAAGAATATAAATTTCTGCCTCCACCACGTGAATGCCAAGCTCTTGCACTTGATAAATACCAACAAGTTTTTCCAGACAAATATATTTTATATGATAATTCAAATCCTTCAAGCTTATTATAATAGAATTCGTCAAATCCATTTAATTCGTCAAAAACTGATCTCTTCATAGCATAAAGTGCAGAAGTTAAGGCTTGTCTGGGACCATCTTGATTAACGATGTCTGCATCTATTCTATTCCCATCAAAAAGGTGATCTTTAAAATATGGTCCGAAAAAGGTGCCTGCACATTGTACTAAATTGCTTTGAGGATAAATCAACAATGGTTGTACACAATCAGCTATACCTCCATTTAACACTGCAAGCATTTTTTCAAAACAACCATCTTCAATAAAAATATCAGTATTTATAAAGAAAAGATATTCACCTGTAGAATGCTTGACTCCAAGATTATTGGCTTTACCATATCCAATTTTTGACGAGTAAATCACCTTTAAATTTAAGTGCTCTTTTTGTAATTTATTTAGTAAGTGATGGATTTGTAAATTATAATTACCATCAACCACTACCACGATTTCACTCTGTTTAACAAACTTGTGTGAAAAAAATAATTCAAAAAAATTATCTGCCATCTCATATGTTGTATCAACGGAAATTATAAAACTAACCATTATTTAAACCTCTCTTTTTTTAAAATTCTTGCCAGCATTTCAGGATGTACAATATCTAAAGGATGTACCTGCATAGGAATTATTTTTATAAAATCATTATATAATCGCTCATTAACATATAATATACTATTATTTCTGTACCATATCTCTATAGTGTCGTCATTCCAAAATACGGGTCTAATACAATCAATTGCTCTATATTTATATTTTTCAAATATCTGCTTCCAATAAGAGCATGGTTGTTCGTTGATATGTCCGGTACCTCCTTGATTTGGTAAAGCAGCTGAAAAAAGTATAACATCGCTATGTCTGCATAGATTTCCTATGAAAATCTTAGCATATTTGTTGTCAATATGTTCCGCAACTTCAACTGAAATCGCAATATCATACTTTCTTGTTAATGATAATGGATTACGTAAATCATATTTTAAATAATTTTCTTGTGATATAAGCATATATTCTGAAGAGTAATCATGCTGATCAATTCCTAAACAGTTTCCTATGTTTATGGATTCCATAACATTACACCAAGTTCCAATACCACATCCAAAATCAACTGCAGATTTAAAATTATAAAATGTCTTAATGTAACTTATTATACGAATTGCAGATTGGAGTGAACCATCTTCGTGCTTTTTATAATAATTTTTATCATACATATTTATCCCCAACCCATTTAAAATGTTTTAATGCGTTTAGAATTTTTCTTTTTATTAGCCAAAAACGATTTGATTTTATATCTATATCGCCGACATTTTTAAAGTTCAAAATAATGCCCGGATCTCTGGTAATAGTTATTTTATAATCATTCTCTTTTATATATCTAAACAATTCTTCTAAAAGCTGCTCCTCTGTTGTGCAATTGATTCCCAGTTCAGATGCCATAATACAAAGTTTTTTTAAATATTCATCAGATAAAAAATTCTTTTGAATTATGGCATGATATGTTAATGAATAAAAATAATTTTTTATATCTGGTACATAAATTTGGTCATTAAAGAGAGTCTTTTTCCGTAACATATCGATTTGCCATTGTTTGTCATAATAACCATCTCCAATAAATCGTATATCAACACTAACGGTTAAGTCATTAAATTTAATATAATAGCTGTTGACTGTAGGAAAGTAAAGGCGTTTTCGGGCATCTAACACTTTGCACACTCTGCTTTTATCGTCACAAAGCAAATCTATATCATCATGACCATTCATAAAAACTTGTCCAGATTCAAAACATTCAAAGTTTCGCATTACTATATAATTACAATTAGATTCGTTTAGCACTCTAAAAATTTCATCTACAGAATGCCATACTCTCTGTTTTGACATATTATCCCCCTCTTAATAATTGATAACTGTATATTATCCTTTATTGAAAAATTGGCTTAGCGTTAAGATATGAAATTTACTGATTTGAAAGAGAGATTATTATATGAATAAATATAACAGCACTTGGAGAAAAATTCAGTTTTATATAATGTCTCTGTGGTTTTTGTTATTATTAATATCAATTATTACATTTAAAATTATAGATAGCAAAAATAATTTTATTGGTTGGGAAAATTTACTATGTGAAAATATCTTTCCAATAGTATGTATGGTGTTTGCTTTCGTAGGAATTTTATTTATGCTTAATTTAAAGTATCAATTGCAGGGTTCTCTGAATCCAGTTTACAAGATATGTCATGTGGAAAATTCAAATTATGAATATTTGACATTTTTGACAACATATATAATACCTTTGGTTTGTTTTGATTTTAATAATGTTAAATATATTATTGCTTTTATATTAATACTTATTATCACCGGTATTATTTTTGTAAAAATGGATCTTTATATTTCAAATCCAACGCTTGTTTTATTAGGATACAAATTATATAAAATAAGGTTAAAAGATTATAATGATGTAATTACGGTTATTTCAAGTAATAAATTAATTAATGGGGATTCAATAGAATGGATTGAAATGGATCAGCAATGCTGGTATGTTAAGAGGTGTAACAATGAGGATAGAAAAGCTTAAATCGGAAGTCAAAAATATAATATCTGATGTGTGTTCAATAAAATTATTCTTTATTTTGAAGAATGAAGATAAAACTCTGAGTTGTAAAATTGCAGATTTGGATAATAAAAATACAGATACTGAACTGAAGAATATGTTTATAGATTATCTCAAAGATACGATTTCAAATAACGATGAGTTGTCTTTGTGTAAATTATCGTCGGCTGACGAAAGAACAAATGCTGTGTACGAGTATGATTATGAAGAGTTCCCTGAGGAAATTGGATTTATAAGAAATTTTGATATTAATGAAGCAATTAAATTAGAACATTTTTTATTTAAAGAAGACAACTTGTCAGACTTATATGGTTATATTATTTATTTAGGAACTATGGGCAAAGGACTAGTTATGTTTAAGAAACACTATCCTATTTCACTGATAAAAAAAGGCTCATTTTTGTTATGCAAAAGTAATAAAAGATTTGTTAAGTTTGATGGAGATGATATTATAAGAATAAATGGCACAGTTCAACTAATAAAAGTAAAAGATACTTTAGTGGTTATTGATATAAAATCTTTTGAAAAAAATTTTGCGTTTGAGACACTTATACATCAGCGAGCGGAAAAAACAATTGCTGAAATTGAGAATATCGATTTATTGGAAGATATACAGGTGCTAAAAGATTCTACTGATGACCCTGCCTATGCAAGAAAACTTTCAAAGGTGATGGATAATTCTCCTATAATCAAATTAAATATTCCAAATGAGAAAATAATTAAATTTACTCAAACAACACCGGGTTTAATTGGTAAATTTAAATATAGTGAAGATGGCAAAAAAATTAGACTAGATACTAAAGTTTCTAAAACAGCATTTATTAAGTTATTAAATGATGATTTTTTACGCTCAGAACTTACAGAACTGTATTACGCTTCTGTCGCTAAGGATAATGTGTCAAAAGTTGAATAAGGGTGATATGAGGAGGGTAAAGAATGAATGAAAAATATTTTAATGAGATAGGCATTGAAGACGAGTTTTTTGATTCTTTAAAATATGACTATCCTGGATTTGAAAATTGGTTCCGTAGAAAATATAACCAAAAAGCTTATGTTCAGTATGATAATAATGGGAAGATAATGGGTTTTCTTTATCTGAAAAGTGAGAAAGATATTGTAGCTGATGTGCAACCAACAATATTCGCTAATACAATTTTAAAAGTTGGTACTTTTAAAATTGATGCACATGGAACAAGATTAGGAGAACGATTTGTTAAGATTATATTTGATACTGCAGTTAATAAAAATGCTGATTTATGTTATGTTACAATATTTCCTAAACATTTTGGATTAATAAATTTGCTTAAACAGTTTGGATTTTATGAATATGGCAAAAAAGGTGATGAGATTAATTGTGAGAAAGTTTTTGTGAAAGATATGCGAAAAATTTCTGGAAATATTAGCATAGATTATCCATTAGTGAAAGCCACGGGTGTTAATAAATATCTTTTAAGCATATATCCTAAATATCATTCTATCATGTTTACCGATTCTATCTTAAAAACTGAAAGTGCTGAAATTATAAAAGATGTTTCTTATGGAAATTCTATACATAAAATATATGTATGTAGAATGGACGTTGAAATACTAAAAAGAGGAGATATATTAGTACTCTATAGAACGTCTGATTTTAATAAGATAGCAGAATATTCATCTGTTGTTACTTCAATTTGTGTTGTTGAAGAAGTAAAAAATCAGGGCGCTTTTACTTCTTTTAATGATTTTTTTCAATATGCATGTCAATACAGTGTGTTTGATAAGAAGGATTTATTATATTGGTATAATAAAGGTGGGTGCAAAATTATAAAGTTTACTTACAATATTGCTCTAAAAAATAGACTGACACGGCATAGTTTAATTGAAAAAGTTGGTTTAGATAGAAAGGAATATTGGGGATTTTTTAAAATCAATGATTCCCAGTTTGATAGTATAGTTGAATTAGGAGGAGTTAACAGAAATATAATTTATTAAAATATTTAAAGTCTCTTGATTTTTGCTTTTTTATCAAATATAATTAACTTTAAAATTGTTTATATAGGAGTAATAAAAATGTGTGCAATATTGTTATCTATAAATCCACAATATGTAGATAGAATTATGCGTGGAGAGAAGATTTATGAATATAGAAAATCTAAATGCAAACAAGAGGTTAATAAAATATTTATTTATTCGACAAGCCCAATAATGAAAGTTGTTGGTGAAGCTGATGTTGAAAGCATATTAGAAGGCTCTCCGAGTAAAATCTGGGAGATAACAAAAAATGATTCTGGTGTGAATAAGAAATTTTATGATAAATATTATGAAGATAAATTTCAGGCTATCGCCTATAAGCTTTGTAATATAATAGAATATGAGATACCAAAGGATTTAAATGACTTTGGTATAAAAAGTGCCCCGCAATCTTTTCAATATATTAATATATAACAACTTAATGTGAATGGCTATTTCCCTACACTTGCCAGAGCGCATGACTGTTAATCATGATGTCACTGGTTCGAGCCCAGTTGGGGGAGCCACAACAGAGTAGTCTTTTGACTACTCTGTTTTCTTTTTATCTAAATTTACTGCTAAATCGGGCGAGAAGGTGAGCGTTGATAAAACAGTCCTGTGGAATGTTTTTAGTGAACTGGGATTGTGCGAGTGCTGTTTAAGAACCAAACGTAGTATGCGAGGCAGTTACTTTCCTCCCTTACAAAGTAAGTTTGGGGAGTCAGAAAACGACAGGTTTTTACCTGTCGTTTTTTAGTGAAATAAATCCTTACGGATTTGTGAAAGACGCTTTGCGTGTGAAATATTCCTTCTGAATGTGAAATACCTACGGCGTGAGCTGATTTATTTCATTTCACTTTCTGCGTAGGCAGAAAATTTCACAATACGTTATGTAGTATTTCACCATTTGCACAGCAAACAATTTCACGGAGCAGTTGATGTGTGGAAACGAAATTTCAACCATGTCGAGCATCTTTTTGATTACGGCCGTGCCGTTCGTAAGGTTATGTGTACAACCAATGCGGTTGAAAGCATAAATTCAAGTTTCAGATAAGTTACAAAAAAGGGTGCTTTTCCAAATGAAATGCACTACTCAAATTGTTCTATTTACGCACAACCGAGCTTTACAAAAAGTAGAATGGCAGTAAGGTTCAAAATTGGGCAATGGTCAGAAATCAACTGGCTGCAAATGAAAAAATCAGTGCCCATATTAAAAAATACGAGCACATGATTTAAGACATTAATATAATTTTTTATGACTTTAAAAAAACTTACACACTTTTCTTGACAAAGCCTCATATCTATTATTATAATGATGATGACCAAGAACTTCCATTCCCAGGAGAGAAAATGTCCCCGGATGGAGGTAATAATTGGTATACCTACACAATATATGGTTTGGAGAATCCAAGGGTTATTTTTAATAACAACACTACCGATCCTGACACAAGACAACAACATCCCGGTATCAATCAACCCGGAATTGAAATAACAGAAGATGAAATGTGGGTGGTAAATGAAACTGCATATAGCCAGAAACCACAGGGAATTACTGTTCATTTTTATCGTCCTTCTAATTGGGAATATTGGGACACAAGAATTTACTTCTATGAAGATAATGATATTCTGATGTCATGGCCTGGTACTCTCATGAATAGTCAAATGGATGATAATTGGTTATCCTATACGATCTATGGTGTGGAAAATCCGAAAGTAATGTTCAATGATTCGAAGAATAAACAGATACCTGGTGTATTGCAACCTGGGCATTTGGTTACACAAGATGTGTGGTTTAAGGATAATACTTGGACAACATATGAACCAGATTAACTGATTCATTATAAATTTCTAAAGATGAAGGAGCAATTATGTTTGCTCATTCATCTTTGAAATTAGTGCTACAAACTTTTGAAAGGTTTTATATATGAAAACAACTAGATTAATACGAGTAAATATAGTATTTGCAATATTTTTTTGTACAGTTTTTATTTTAATGTTTTCAAGTTGTAAAGAGCTATACCCTATAACAAAAACTGCTGAAGGATATACATTTGAAATTGATGAAAATCAAAACGCTACATTGATAAAAACCGATATATTGGCTGAAACCATTGAAATTCCTTCGGAAATTTCTTCATATAAAGTCAAAAAGCTAAGTTGTGTAGAAGAAGCTGCATTAGTTGGGGTGTCTCTTACAGGTGTATTTGAGGGAAATAATGTTGTAAAAGAAATTATAATACCTGAAGGAGTAGTGGAAACTTATGGCCCGGCTATAGCTAATTGCTATAATCTTGAAAAAATTACTATACCAGGCACAATGACGACATTTGACGTAGTGCGGTGTGATAATTTAAAGGAAGTGAACATTGTTGACGGAGATACTATTACCGAATCCTTTAGTTTCAGCGATTGTTCCGGGCTTGAAGAAATATACTTACCGAAGCAAATTAATAAAATCAGCACTAATGCTTTTGCTCGTTGCTATTCATTAAAAAATGTGAAGTTTTCAAAAAATGTTTATTGTATAGAGAGTGTGGCTTTCCAAGGATGTACTTCACTTACAAATATTGATTTACCCGACAAGCTATCAGAAATAGGTTCAAACGCTTTTCAATGGTGTACTTCTCTGCAAACTATTGATGTTCCGTCAAAGGTCAGGATTATTGAGAGCTGGACATTTGATGGTTGCAAATCTCTTGAAATAGTGAATTTGCCTGAGGACTTAATAAAAATAGGTGACGGAGCTTTTCGGGATTGCGTTTCTTTAGAGAGAATTAATGTCTATGATGAATGTGATTACATTGCGGACAACGCTTTTGATGGATGTGACAAACTTACAATCTGCGGAATGAAGGGTAGTTATGCAGAACAGTATGCAAAAAAACATAACATACCATTTGAAAAATTGGATACAACAATTCAGTCTGTAAATTAATAATTATCGGTTTGTTGATAATTAAAACTATATTTTTTACAAGAGAATTTTAATATGATGAAAAAAATAAAAAAATATAAACTACCTATCGGGATATTGTGCGTAGTGTTAGTGATATTTATATTTTTGCAAAGCTGTTCAAGTGAACATTGGTGGTTTGGGTACACATATGAAACCGATGGATATACAAATAAATCGGCAACAATTGTAAAGATAAACTACCCGTCAGAGAAAGTTGTAATTCCTTCAACAATATTTTTCCATAAAGTAAATGCTTTAGGCGGATATGTTACAGGATACAATTTGTGGGGAGCAGAAAGGAAAGGAATGTTTGAGGATAACGATATAGTAAAAGAGATTGTTGTTTCTGAAGGGATAGAGTATATATTTAACAGATGTTTTGACCATTGTATTTCATTAGAAAGCATACAACTCCCAAGTACTATAAAACAATTCTCTTTTACGAATTGTGAAAGTCTGAAAAATGTTAATTTTAATGGTGATGTAAAAGAAATTGAAAGTTTATCATTTTCAGGCTGTTCTTCATTAGAAACGCTTGTAATTCCGGATAATATTGCTGATCGTGGTATAGCATACGGTGCTTTTTCCGGTTGCACATCACTAAAAAGTATAAATATTCCCGATAATATTACTGCAATACAACGATATGCATTTAGTAATTGCATATCCTTAAAACAGTTAGTTTTGTCTAAAAATATTAAGAGCATTGAATGGGGTGCTTTTGAAAATTGCACCTTGTTGGAGAAAATTATCATTTACGATAAGGTAGAATATATTGCAGATAACGCTTTTGAAGGTTGCGATAAGCTCACAATTTATGGAATAAAAGGCTCATATGCAGAACAATATGCAAACGAACATGACATACCATTTGAAGAATTGAATAACATAGTTGACTGATTATATTTGCGGAGATTAAATAAAGTCAAATTTTAGATTTTAAATGCCGACAAGTTATAGCTTTTAATGCTATTGACTGTCGGCATTATTTTTGCTTTTTTTGCATTAAAAGCGGAAAGGGCACTTATGATTTATAGAAACAGAAGTCCCCCAATCGACCTGAATTAAAAAATTCAGATTGATTGGAGAAAAAATTAATGGATGTAAATTGCAATAGCAAGTTGAAACAATTTTTTAAGAATATCATGTTCATTGAAGTAGATATTTGTAAGTCACCGCAGTAAGGAATGTTGTAAACAAACGGCACCCCATAAAATTCTGTGTAAATAATAATCCTTCAAGCAATAACAAAACAGCGGATTGGAGCTTGTAAAATAAAGTGTGTAAGTTAGAAAAATAACTTGCACACTTTTCTTGACAAAGCCTCAAGAAAATTTGCGTTTGCACTTGCAAGCTGATTTGATACATCATCGTACTTGTCCTTTTCGACATACTGACCACCTGCAAGGTTGCCGAGCTTAACATCTGCCGCATTGTTTACCTTTTCGGCAAACTGTTCAAAGGTTAATGCCTCGTCACCAAACAGGGCTTTTAAAATTTCCATTAAGTCCATTTGTTTGCTCCTTTCATTTTTTTAGCAATTGTGTGTATGCTCAGATATTTGAGCAATATTAAAAGCCCCCGAAATTCGGGAGCTTATAACCATAATCTGTAATTTTCGGGGTAAAAGTAAAAGGGATGTTTCGAACACCCCTTTAATACCCATTTAATACCTTTTTAAATTCGTTTACTTTTGTTTTTATTCAATCAACTATGTAACTCTTTACCTTTTAGCAACAAAAGCTAATACAAGACAAATACGGTACAATTTACAGTTTGCTGATTATATACCGGGAACAAAGTCCTTTATACCTTTAGCAAGTTTGAGAAACGCTGCATAATTGAATTTTCAGTTAAATATTCCAATCCCTTGAGAGTAATGCGGATATTTGTACAATCAACACTGACGTCACCCGAGAGATATTTTGAAGTTCTGACTCCTTTAACATGGCCTGAGTCGGAAAGTATTTCAATATATCTGTTCCAACGCTCCTTGCTTATTTCCTGTCGGTTGTGATCAATCTGAGAAACATCAAAATCAGAATAATCCATAGCAGTTTCGAGTGTACTCAGAATTTTGTATATACACTTAAAATTATCATTCATATACTGTAATCATCCTTAATATTGCACATTCATAAAATTTGTTTTTATTCAAACTCATAAGGTAGTAAAAATACTTGCAAGAGGCAATAAACCGCTTGTAGTTTGAGAATATGAACAATCTAATTAGGGTACAAATTTTACTCGTGGACTGTGAAAAAACAGCATTGCAAAAAACAATAAGGCACATAACCGTTATCACTTTCGGTTATGTGCCTTTTGTAATATAATAAGTTTGTTAAGAATACCACGATTGATTACAGTCCAAAACAAGGAAGATTTCAGTGCGTTAATTCCAAAAGTAAGTTCCACGGTGGAAGTTACTTCGGAAATTAACTATTTACTTTTTTGTTTAAGTTTGCGGTAAATATGAATTGTATAATCCGTTTTATTGTGTTATTATGTAGTAAAATAGTGTGCAACATTGGTGTTTTGAAAAAATTATGTTGCTGAAATTAAACTTGAAATAACTGACGGGTGGCATATGGTTCGCAAAGTTGACAAAACAAAGCTTCTGACTGTTGTCGGGATAATTATATTCCTGTTTGGAGGTGCGGTGAGAATTTTTTCTCATCTTACTTCCTCGGCGGACAATTATATTGAAAATTTTGATGTTATTATCTTTTCGGGGCTTATTATAGGCTGGGGTGTGTCTGTTGCATATCGCATTGTTCAGAAGAATATACGAATCTGCCTTGTGATATCTGCGGCGCTTATGCTCTTGTGGATGGCTCTTCGTGCCATAAAATACAACAGCCCTGCCGACATCAACACATACGGACGGTATCTTTGGTATTCATATTACATAGCAATGGTGTTTTTGCCGCTTATGATGTTTTTTGCAATGCTGAATATCGGTGAGCCCGAAAATACAAATAACCGAAAATATCTTTTGATTATACCTGCCGCCGTTCTTGTACTGCTTGTTATGACGAACGATTTTCATCAGCTTGCTTTTGTATTTGAACCCGATTTTCACAATTGGAACAAACAATACAGTTACGGTCCTGTTTACTATGTAATTGCAGTGTGGATTTTTATACTTGTACTTTCGTCAATTGTGCTTTCAATAAATCGATGCAGAATTTCCGCAACACGCAAAAAGCTGTGGATTCCGATTGTAATAATTCTTGTTGCAATAATTTACACACTCTGGAATAATCTTAATCACGGATATTCGGGACTTAGAATTTACAATGTTCCCGAGGTGTTCTGTTTTGCCTCAATTGCTCTATGGGAAAGCCTTATTCAGATAGGTCTTGTGCCGTCAAATACGGGTTACGGCGATTTTTTCAATGCGTCAAATCTTAACACTCTCATATTTGACAATGAGGGCAATGTGAAATACCGCTCAAAAAACGCAACAAATGTTTCAAAAGATGTTGTTCTGCAAAACGGTAACAGTGTTGTGATTGATGAAAATATAATTCTTAAAAAGCATAATATAAAAGGTGGTAAGGTAGTTTGGACGGAAGATATATCTGCAATTAACCGAATTAACAGAGAACTTTCGGAAGTAAAAGAGCAGATTTCGGAATACAATGTAATCTTAAAATCAGAGGCAGAGCTGAAAAAACGAAGAGCGGCAGTAACCGAACAGAACAAGCTCTATGACAGTATAACCGAATTTATCCGTCCTCAGCTTTGCGACCTTGAAAATATACTCAAAAATATTGAAAACAACAGGGGAGATATTTCGGTTAATTATGCCGGTGCCTGTGTTGTTAATGTCTACATCAAGAGAATAAGCAATCTGCTCATTATGGCAAAAAGCAGAAAAATGCTGAATGCTTTTGAGCTTGAAAACAGTATCCGAGAACTTGCCGAGTACATTTCTGTTTACGGAATTTCGTGTTCGTTTTTCAGTAATGTTTCGGGAGAAATTTCAGCCGAAAAAACGATTGCACTTTTTAAATTCATCGGGATTTTTATAAGGCATATAATGAACTGCACAGATGCGTTGCTGTTTAATTTAAAAGTACATGAGAGATTTATTGATTTAAAAATCAACTGTGACAGCAAAAATGAAATGAAAATTCCTGATGATTTACTTGACGATATTACAAAACTCGGCGGAAATGTCACCACGGAATATGACGCTGACACGCTGTTTGTGTTTGTTCGTATGCAAAGCGGAGGTGATGACATATGACATCCATCCTTGAAATGCGTTCGTTTGTTTGTGTTATATTGATGAGTGTGCAATTTGTTGTTGCCTGTGCGGCAATATACAACGCAACGCAATCTTTTCTTTATAAAATCAGGTTGTGGAAACCGATTTCAGCGGTTATAATTGCAGTAATCTCTTTGACAATGTTTTTGGTAAGCACTCATGTCTTGAGTAAAATATATTATGATAACCAAATTAATAAAGTGGCTGAATTTTTTGGCAGAATGCCGTTTGCTCTGTCTGTCGGCATAACGGCGTATTGTGCGATAATGTCTGTGTATATAACGGTAAGGCTTCATCATTGCAGGAATACCGATATTACCGCAATGTCAATTAAAGAAAGCTTTGACGGCTTGCCGACAGGACTTTGCTATTTTGACGAAAACGGACTTGTTGTACTGAAAAATAACCTTATGGAAAGCATATGCCTTGAACTTACGGGTAAATCGCTTAATGTTGCAATGCCATTCAGAGAGAAGATAAAAGAGGTTTCTCAATATGAAAAAGACGGGGCATTTACAGTCAGATTAAAGAACGGCAGGGTTTTCAGCTTTTCGTTGTCGGAAACGGAAATTTTTTCAAAACCGTATTTTCAGCTTGCGGCAACCGATATAACAGAGTTTACAAAGCTTACATCAACCTTGGAATATGAAATAGGCGAGTTAAAAAAGGTTAATGCTCATCTGAAAAAATACAATGAAATGGTCTATGACCTGACAAGAGAAGAAGAAATTCTTCGCACAAAAGAGATAATTCATGACAGGCTCGGCAGTACGCTGATAACAACAAGAAGATATCTTGAAAACGGCACTCTGTCTGAAAATAACAGTAAATTACTTGAAATGTGGAAAAACAATATTTCTGTTTTAAATACCGCAGAGAGTGATTGCAAAGACGAAAACTTTGCTAAGGATATTGAAAATGCCGCAAAGCTTGTCGGAATAACGCTTGAAACAGTCGGAAATCTTCCGACTGATAACAATGCGGTTGCACGGGTTCTGACTTTTGCAACAATGCAATGCCTTAACAATGCCGCAAGACACGCAAAAGCAGATAAAATGATTCTTGAAAGTCTTGATGACGGTGAAAAATATATTTTTAAATTTGCAAATAACGGCAGAAAACCGCCTCAAAAAATCAATGAGGGCGGCGGACTTTCTTCCGTAAGAAAAAAAGCGGAACAAATCGGCGGAAGCATGAAAATATCGACTTCCGAAATTTTTGTTCTTGAAATCACAATACCGAAAAGCGAGGTGCTGCAGTATGACAAGAGTGCTGATAGTTGAAGATCAGTCAATGCCGAGAACTTTATTTGAAATGTATGTAAACCAAAGCGAAAACTATACGCTTGCGGGCTCAATAAGTAATGCCGATATGACGGATTATCATTGTGAAAATTCCGATGTTGACCTGATTTTAATGGATATATGCACTTCAATGGGGGCAAACGGTCTTGAGGCGGCTGAAAGAATAAAAGCAAAGTTCCCGAAAATTAAGATAATCATTGTTACCTCAATGCCCGAATATTCCTATCTAAAGCGTGCCAAGGATGCAGGAGTTGACAGCTTTTGGTACAAAGAGGTAAGTTCCGAACCTATTATTGAACTTATGGACAGAACAATGAACGGTGAGCGTGTGTTTCCCGACACAACTCCCAAAATTAAATTCGGCAACGCAATGAGTACGGATTTTACCGAAAGGGAGCTTGAGGTTTTGCGTGAACTGACAAGCGGTGATACAAACACGGAAATTGCCAAAAAACTTTACATTGCTCCGGGCACTGTCAAGAACTATATACAGTATATGCTTGAAAAAACAGGCTTTAAGTCAAGAACAGAGCTTGCCGTAAAGGCAAGAGAGGCGGGACTTGTAATCCTTGACGATAGAATTAACGACAAATAAATACTTTTTTCTGAATATGTGCCGTTTGGCACATATTTTTTTGCTGTTAAAACAGTATAATACAATTACAGGATATATACTGCTCAGACGGTGAATATCTTTTGTGCAAAACGCTATCTTTGTCCGATTAATAATCAAAGACAAAGGTGCATAAAATTTATTATTTAATGACAGGAGGAAAAACTATGGAGGCAAAAGGTTCAACTTTTCTTAAAGTAACGGGAATCCTTATGATTGTATTCGGTGCTATTGCATTGATTGTGTCAATCATCGCCATTCTCGGTATCGCCGCACTTGCAGCTTTTAACGACGGTACATACGATATGACTATGCTTTATGTCGGTGGCGTTTTCGCACTTATCAGTGCGGTTGCTGAGTTTGTTGCAGGTATTATCGGCGTTATCAACGCAAAACTTCCGCACAAGGCAAATACATGTATTGTATGGGGCGTTGTTGTTGCGGTTATGTGTATTGCAGGCGAAATTATCAGCATGATAGGCGGATCACAGTTCAATGTATTCTCTCTTATCTGCGGTCTTGCTATCCCTGTACTTTACATTATAGGCGCTGTTAAGAACAAAGCATAATTATTTTATTATTTACCCCCCTTTTAATTACCCACCGTAAATATTTTTAGCACAAGGTCACAGCTGTCCGAACAATCGGGCAGCTGTGCTTTTTTTGTTTATGTTGTGAAATATGCCGTTTGGCACATTCATCTTCTATCGCAAAATTGTACAATATAAGTGAAAGATATAGGTGAAAAGGGGTGATGTCCGTTGAAGAAAATTTTGCTCAGTGTTCAGAATAATTTGCTCAGTGAGGCTATTCAAAATGCCCTTGTAAAGAAGGGAAGATTTTGTATTGAGAATGTTTCACCGAATCAAGACGGGAAAATTCTTGATTTGTGCATTGCAGAAAGAGTTGATGTTTTACTTATGGATGTCACAAGACTTGCCGATTCAACTATTGAGAAACGGCTTGAGCTTTGTGGAAAAGTAAAGGAATATCTGCCAAGCTGTAAAACGGCTCTGCTCTGTGACGAACAGGCATATCCCGACCTTGCCGACAGGGTTAAACAGGCAAAACAATTCGGAAAAATAAGCTCGTTTTTTTATTCATCCGTAACGGCAGATTATCTTGCCGCCGCACTTGACGCACTTTAAAAAGGAGGTACTGTTTATGGGTATATTTGACAGCTTAAAAAATATGACAAATCAGGCTGTAAAAAACAATGTTTCAAAGGCCGTTTCGGGAGCGGTAAACAATGCGATGCACAAAAGCAAAACATTTGTATTTGCCGATTATCCGAAAAATGCAGATGAACTCAAAAAAATGCCGGAGCTTGACTTTTCGTCACCTCTTTCAACAGCGGCATTTGCTATGCTTGTGTTGCTTGAATATGATGAAAGTCCGGAAAACACAATAGAAATGCTTAATGTATTAAAAGGACCTCAGCCGATGAACGGGATGGATGTTCAGTTTTTGCGTGACAGAATCAAGGGCAGGGGATATATTCCTCGCTCATATTTTGAGGGTTCATCCGTGAAGAACGATTATACACCGAATGTTCCGTACAAAATAACTGTTTCCGAGTATGCATATACCTATCAGAGCGAGGGTTATGCAAAGGTTCAGGTTCAGTCGTCGGGAGCAGACTCACCTCGTCCGATTGAGCTTCGCAGAAAGGGCAATCAATGGTTCTTATGGCGTAATCTTGCACTCTCTGACATACGAACTCCGGCTTCGGCTGATCCTTGGGCATAAAGGAGGGATTTTTATGAAAATCAAGAAAAAAGCAAAGCGTATTTCGAGCGTTGCCCTGTGTGTGCTTATGCTTTTAACGGCTCTTCCTATGACAGCCATAACCGCAAATGCGGCGGCTCAGGCTTATATCAAATATATCGACACCGAGGTTTACATAGGAGATGTCCTTAACATTATCGTGGGAGTAAACGGCGGCAGTACAGACGAAACCTTTACCTATCAATGGCAGGCAAAGTATCCGAGCCTAAGCTGGGTTAACCTCTCCGATAAAACCGACAGACCCAACTCGAAATTTTCGGGTGTTTTTACAGACCATCTTAAATTTCAGACCTACGCAGAACTTGTAGGACCTGACTCAGGGTGGAAAGATGTTGTCTTTAGATGTAAAGTAACGGGCTCAAAAAGCGGTACTTTTTATTCGGGAAAATGTAACTTTCCGGGACTTCTTGAGAAGACAGAAATTCCTATAATTGGATTTTTAGGCTTGGAGAAACCTGAACAGCGGAAAATCCCCTCAACTACGGCAACTCCGATAAACAGCACTTACTACAGTTTTGATTATATTGAGTGGTATGAGTACAAAAACAACAAAGTTAGCAGAAAGCTCAACGACGGAGAAGCTTTTGACAGCGGTATGTATTGTTGTCAGCTATACTTTAATATGAACAGAGGATATGCGGTTGCCAAGAACGCAGTATGTGGCTTGTACAACGACGACGGTCAGGCGACAATTCTTCAGGATGAAACCACAGGTCAATATTATATTTGGGCATATTACGTTGTTGCAGATAAATCACCTTCATTTTCACATCAGTTCACTGAGGCAGAAATTATGAAAGGCAAAGAAGGAACTATATCGGTTACTGCCAACAATGCCGCAAGCTATCAGTGGCAGATGAAAGTAAGGAGAAGCACAGGAAGATATGTGTGGCGCAACATAAGTGACAACTCATCCACATCAAACAAATTTTCCTTCAAGGGTACAAAAACAAATGCTTTGAGCATCAGACCGAATACGGATTTTGATGAAACTCATTTCAGGTGTGCTGTCACGGGTGAAAACGGTGATGTCATTTACAGTGTATCGGTTAAAGTTACGCAAAAGGTTAAGGCCCGTATTATACTGGATTTAAGAACGGGCGGCTTACCGGATGACACTATTACTATTAAGTTTGATAAATACACTCCTGACGGCGTCTATAATGGCAGCTATACACATGAAACGGTAAACAGTAATGCAAAACCCTTATATGTGTATTATGAAACAGTTCCGGGCAAATATGTCATTACTGTAAGCAAACCTCAATGCGTAACACGGGTATATGAAGCGAATGTTGTTAAGAAAGATGTTAACCTTGTAGTAAAAATTACTGTTCCGTATGATGTCAATATGGACGGTGTTATTAATGTTGTGGACGCAACCTTGGTTCAAAAATACATTGTCGGGTTTGAAGAATTTGACGATTACACTTTAAAAATTGCAGACACAAACGGTGACGGCACAATATCAGTTGTTGATGCTACAAATATTCAGAAGAAAATCGTGAATCTTTTGTAAAGGAGAAAGTTTATGGGACTATTTGAAAAGAAATATTGTGACCTTTGCGGTGACAAGGTAAACGCCCTCACAAGGCAAAAGCTTTCAGACGGTTATCTTTGCAGCGACTGTAAGCACAAGCTCAGTTCGCTTTCATCAGGCTGGAAAAACAGAACATTAGCAGATGTTAAAACTCATCTTGAACAGCGTGAACAGAACAGACAGAAATATTCGGCATTTGTTCAGTCGGCAAGTGCCGGTACAAATGAAAAGCTTGTTGTAGATTTTAATAACAGAAAATTCTATTTTACAATAGGCAGAGATTTCAAAAACAGCAATCCTGAAATTTTTGATTTTTCACAGCTGCAGGACTTTTGGCTTGAGCTTGGATATACAACTCTGCAAGATTCCGACCGTGACGGAATTCCTGATGAGTATGACCGCTATGATAACCGTCAGGGCAGTAACAGCGGTTTTGGCAGTCAGTTTGATACAACAAACTCATTTTCGGGGCAAAACGGTATGCTTGATGTTCCGCTTGCACTTCAGCCGTATGTTCGTGATACAAACACATCGTCATCGCCGCAAAGAATATCTTCTTTAAAAGCAAAATTTATCGTAAATCATCCGTTCATAACCGATATATCAATGTATGTTGATTCGTCAATCGGTACTGTAAGGAATGAGCTTATGAGAGCGTTTGATGACGGAATGCAGTTAATGAGACTGTGTGAACAAATAAGGAACGGTATGCAGAACAATATGGGCTATCAGCAAAGCGGAATGTCCATGCAGAACAATATGGGTTATCAGCAGAACGGAATGCCCATGCAGAACAATATGGGTTATCAGCAAGGTGGAATGCCTATGCAGAACAATATGGGTTATCAGCAAAGCGGAATGCCCATGCAGAACAATATGGGCTATCAGCAAAGCGGAATGCCTATGCAGAACAATATGGGCTATCAGCAGAACGGAATGCCCATGCAGAACAATATGGGCTATCAGCAGAACGGAATGCCTATGCAGAGCAACACAGTAAATCAGCAAGTTTCACAGCCGTTTACTCCGCAAAATGCTGCGGCAATTGTTTGTTCGGCTTGCGGATATAAGCCTGACGGCAATCCGCCGAAATTCTGTCCGTTCTGCGGGGCTGCCATGACATAACCGATATGACTTTACGGTCGTTATTTCATAATATTTCCAAACGAAAAATGCGTGTAAAAAAAGAAATTGTATCCGTGAGCTATTCAAAAAATCATTCAAATTTTGACTACTGCTGTTCTTTTTATGTGCGAAAAAAAGGTGTAAATTTCCTTTTTGACGCTATCTGCAAATGCGGTTATATCGCTTTTGAAAATGTTTTGATCGACGAAACGGATATGAGACTGCTGTGTGACACCGCCGAAGACGCATTGGAAATTCTGAAAAAATATAATCCAAAAAACAAAGAACTGATAGTCGATGACGCCACGGTTACAATCGTTGAAATCATATTTTCCGACAAAAACAGTATGTCGGTCAGTATGACGGAACAAACCTTGGATTCGCTCGAAAAAGCGTTCTTTGCCCTTGCTGAAAAATATTGCAAAGATGTTTAATCTCTAAAAATAATTGAAAAGCAACCCTATGAAAACGACCCCACGGTAAAATAATCGTGGGGTTGTTTTTTCTGTAACAGAAAATAAGTGCATTTTTTCTTGCCATTACCGTAGTAATTGTTTATAATTAAGGTATGACAATAAAAGAAGGCATGAACAATGCAAACGATAGATGAGGCACTAAACAAACTGAAAAAATCTGATTTTCGCAGTCGGTTTCATTTAAAGCAAAAGGACATTGACTATATTAATGAAAAGGGAATGAATAAAATCCGCTCCCATGCAGAAGATTTTGTCAGAACACGGCTTGCACCAAAATATATTCCGAATGACGGAAAGCAAACGCCCATGAGGGGACACCCTGTTTTTATCGCACAGCATGCCTGTGCCTGTTGTTGCAGAGGGTGTCTTAACAAGTGGTACAGAGTTGCAAGGGACAAACAGCTTAACGAGGTCGAACAGCAGAAAATTGTAAATCTGCTTATGGCTTGGATTGAACGGGAATACAATGATTATAATTCCAATGAAGAATGATAGATAAGGGCAAAAAGATGAGTGATAAATTAAGCGTGTTAAAAGATTACTTCGGACACGATTCTTTCAGAGACGGACAGGAACAGATAGTTGACGCTTTGCTTGACGGCAGAGATGCACTTTGCATTATGCCCACAGGTGCAGGCAAGTCTATGTGCTATCAGATTCCCGCATTACTTTTTGACGGGGTGACAATTGTTGTGTCACCTCTGATTTCGCTTATGAAGGATCAGGTCGGCTCACTCGTTCAGTCGGGAGTTCCTGCGGCATATATAAACAGCTCGCTTTCATATCCGCAATTTCTCCGAGTGCTTTCAAATGTTGAATACGGAAAATACAAAATCATCTATGTTGCACCCGAAAGGCTGTTGACTGACGGATTTCTCGACACCTGTAAAAAGATAAAAATCTCAATGGTTGCAGTTGACGAGGCTCATTGCGTTTCACAATGGGGACAGGATTTCAGACCGAGTTACCTCAAAATTATTTCATTTGTTGAAAGCCTTGCAAATCGTCCGATTGTCGGAGCATTTACCGCAACAGCTACGAATGATGTAAAAGAAGATATAAAGAAAATTCTCAGGCTTGAAAATCCGTTTGAAATTACAACGGGATTTGACCGCCCCAACCTTTTCTTCGGTGTAATAAAGTCATCGTCAAAGGACGAAAAGCTTATTGACCTCATTCGGGAGCGTGGCGACAGGTCGGGAATTGTCTATTGTGCAACCCGAAAAAATGTTGAATCTGTCTGCGAATTGCTCTGCGATAACGGCTTTTCGGCGGCAAGATACCATGCAGGTCTTGATGAGTACGAACGCAGGAAAAATCAGGAGGATTTTGTTTTTGACCGAAAAAATATTATGGTTGCAACCAACGCTTTCGGTATGGGAATTGACAAGTCAAATGTTACATATGTAATCCATTACAATATGCCGAAAAACATTGAAAGCTACTATCAAGAGGCAGGACGGGCAGGTCGTGACGGCGGTGAGGCAGATTGTATTTTGCTCTACAGTCCTAAGGATGTTCGCCTAAATCGCTTTATGATTGAAAATTCCGAGGGGAACGATGAGCTTACAATTGAAGAAAACGAGCAAATTCGTGAGCGTGATTTTGAACGCTTAAAATATATGACCTTTTATAGCACTACAAACGATTGTCTGCGTGGGTTTATTCTGCGGTATTTCGGCGGTGAAAAGAAGGCTTACTGCGGAAAATGCTCCAACTGTCTTTCCGTTCACAAGCTTGTTGATGTCACAATTGACGCTCAAAAAATTATGTCGTGTATTGCAAGAACAGGACAAAGGTACGGCAAAACCGTGATTTGTGATGTTTTAAAGGGCAGTAAAAGCGAGAAAATTCTAAAAGCTGAGCTTAACAATCAGCCAACCTACGGAATAATGAAAGAGGTTACGGCAAGGCATATTTTCGGCACAATTGACTTTCTTGCCGAAAAGGAGTATATTTCATCCGACAATGAAACCGAGGTTCTAAAACTTTTGCCAAAGAGCCGAGATGTGCTTTTCGGGCGGGAACGGCTTGTGATGAAGAAAGTTGAAAACTCCGAAAAGGTTGTCAAAACGCACCGCCCCGAAGTGCCTGTCAATTCCGAATTACTTGACGCACTCAAGGCTTTGCGAAAAGGCATTGCATCCAAAAAGAGCGTTCCTGCCTATGTTATTTTTACCGATGCAACGCTGATTGATATGTGCAAAAAATGCCCCGAAACACCCGATGAAATGCTTGAAGTTTCGGGTGTGGGCAGAACAAAGCTTGAAAAATTCGGAAAACAATTTCTTGAAGAAATCGCAAAATTCAGATAACTTCATATACTGTTAAAGGATGAACGAATTCGTTTGTCCTTTTCTTTTTCAATTTTTAAAATTGCATTGAAATAATTAGTACAAAGTGATACAATAATTACAGAGAGAAAACAGATTGGAGGCATTTGTATGGCTGACATATTTGATTACATAAGCTGGCGCGGCGATTTGACATTTGAACAGGATGGTTTTAACGAGCTTGACGCACTTGTGCTTTCACGGCTTTCATATCTTCCTTTTGACGGTGCGGTATCGTCCTGTCTGTTTGATGAAATTACCCTTGAACAGGCGGCAATGCGTGTGTTTGCAACCGATGATTACGAGAAAAATCTATTGTGGAAGGGTGACGCCGACCTTTTGAAAGCAACGGCAGAGAGCAAGAGATTCGGCAAAATTCTTGTTTCGGGGTATGTAAACGAGGTTGAGTCCGATGTGAGTATGCAGTTTTCCGCAATCACTTTTGAATTTCTCAAAAAGAATTATTTTATTTCATACAGAGGAACGGACTTTTCTCTTGTCGGCTGGCAGGAGGACTTCAATATGTTCTTCACATTTCCGTTGCCGTCACAGAAAAAGGCTCTTGATTATTTTGAAAAGGCAGTCCGTATGCTCAACGGAAAATTCATTCTGGGCGGTCACTCAAAGGGCGGAAACCTTGCGGTTTATGCCGGTGCTTTTACCGATGAAAATTCAAGAAATCACATTGATTATATTTACAATTTTGACGGACCGGGGTTTTCTCTTGACAAAATAAAGGACAGCGGATTTTATGAAATCGACGACAGAATCTACACCTTTGTTCCGCAGTCGAGCATTTTCGGCATGATGTTTGAGCATGAGGAGAGTTACACAATTGTAAAGAGCAATCAAAAAGGTTTTCTCCAACACGATGTCTATTCGTGGGAGATTGAGCTGAACAGGCTTGTCAGACTGAAAAGCACTACAAATTTCAGCGTTTTCTTTGACCATACGCTGAAAGAATTTGTTGAATCGCTGACAATTGCTCAAAGACGGGAGTTCACAAAAGAGGTTTTTGCCCTTTTGTCGCTGACCGAAACCGCAACCTTTAATGAGATGCTGAAAAATCCGCTTAAAAACACGGGAACAATCCTAAAATCCTTTGCAGGTCTTGACAGCAAAACAAGAAATATGCTTCTGAAAACAATCTTCGCATTCGTTAAAAGTGCAAAAAACAATTTTTCCGACATAACAGGCGGTCAGAAATCAATTGAAATAACGACATAATATCATATAATATTATAAATACTCCTCAGATACTTGATTGCATCTGAGGAGTTTGCTATAATTATATGGTAAGAAAAAGTGTATTGATTTTTTCGACTGTTACAGAGAATAAGAGTTCTTCACAAATTTACATAAAAGGATAATGACATATGAAAACGACTAACAACATTAAGAGAACAATGACAATTGCAATTGCAGCGGCAATGATTACAGCAACAGCAATGCTTTCGGGTTGCGGTTGTGACGATAGTAATGCAACGAACAAGACTGCAACAACAGTTCAGACTACAAGCGTAGAAGAAACAACAGTTCCCGAAACAGCACCGACTCTTTCTGAAACAGATAAAGCAATTACCGATGCAGGACTCAAAGTAGGTGCTGACGGCAAAATTACTGATAAGAATGGCAAAGAAGTGAAAGTTGATAGGGACGGTAAGGTTGAGGTTAAAAACGAAAAGGGTGAAACCGTCAAGGTAGATTCTTCTGAAGTGAAAAAGGCAAATCAGAACAAGGTAAAGGTTGACAGCTATCCGACAAACTCATCTTCTCAGAAGAAGGACACAAGCACATCAAATAAGGGTAATGGCAGTTCTTCTTCAAAGTCAAACAGTTCAAAATCTGACAGCAAAAAGGACACTTCATCTAAGAGCGACAGCTCAAAGCAGGAGAGTTCAAAATCTGAATCATCCAAAACACCGCAGAGCAGTTCATCAAGTTCAAAACCTGACTCATCTAAGAATGAATCTTCAAAGCCGACTCCTAAGCCTCAGCATACACACAGTTGGACAAACATTACCGAAAAGGTAAAAGTTGTTGACAAGAAAGCATACACATATGAAGAACCGGTGTATGAAGAACACGACAGGACTATTTGCAATGACTGTGGTGCGGATATTACTGATTTATCAAGTGATGATTTTGGAGAACATATTGTGAATCACAGATTAAACGGTGGCAAGGGCTCGTATCGCAATGAATGGGTTAATGTACAGGTAGGTACAAAAAAAGTTAATGTCCCTGAGAAAAGCCATTATGAGACTAAAACAATTGGCAGAAAATGCTCGGGTTGCGGTAAAGTAGAATACTATTGATGTAAAAAAAGGTTGTTGCTTAAAAAGCAACAACCTTTTTATTTTAGGATTCATTGAAATTGCAATATAATAAAAATATGTCAACTGTCAGAGTACCAATCGGTACTCTATTTTTTTACTCAGAAAACATATGAAAGCGGAGTGTTCAATAAGCTCTGCTTTTTAAATGTCAATCGTCAGTTCAACGGGGCAATGGTCAGAACCTAAAATTTCGGTATGGATTTTTGCACCGTCAAGCTTGCTTTCAAGAGCTTTTGAAACGATAAAATAGTCAATACGCCAGCCCGCATTTTTTTCACGAGCCTTGAATCTGTATGACCACCACGAATACACGCCCTCTGTATCGGGATAGAAATAGCGGTAGGTGTCGATAAAGCCGTCATCGAGCAACGCTGTCATCTTTGAACGCTCCTCATCGGTAAAGCCTGCATTTTTACGGTTGGTTTTCGGATTTTTCAAATCAATTTCTTTGTGTGCAACATTCAAATCACCGCACATAATAACCGGCTTTTTTTCTTCAAGTTTTTTCAGATATGCCTTGAAATCATCCTCCCATTTCATTCGGTAATCAAGCCTTTTCAGCTCGCTTTGCGAGTTTGGAGTGTAGCAGGTGACAACAAAGCAATTGTCAAATTCTGCCGTGATAACTCTGCCCTCATGGTCGTGTTCGTCAATGCCGATCCCGTAACATACATTCAAAGGCTCTTCCTTTGTGAACATAGCCGTTCCTGAATAGCCTTTTTTGTCGGCATAGCACCAATACTGATGATATCCTTCAAGCAAGAGGTCAATCTGTCCCTCTTGAAGTTTTGTTTCCTGAAGACAGAAAATATCTGCGTCAACATCTTTAAAAAAGTCCTCAAAGCCCTTTGTAACACAGGCACGAAGTCCGTTTACATTCCACGAAATCAATTTTTTCATAATTTACTCCCGTACACACAAAAGGGAGCAAGCATTGCCTGCTCCCAAATTGCCAATTTGTTAATTATTCTTCTGCGGAAAATTCGTCTTTGCCTACACCACAGAGAGGGCATACCCAATCCTCGGGTACATCTTCCCATGCTGTGCCTGCATCAACGCCGTTGTCGGGATCGCCGATTTCAGGATCGTAAACATATCCGCAAACATCGCATACATATTTCATACTATCAAATCTCCTGTTCAAAGTCTGTTGTGTAATCGGTTAGTTGTTGGTCATACGATTATCAAGCTGACTTTTTTGATTTTTTATTGTTTTAATGATTACTTAAAGTATCTGTTAAGAAGACCTCTAAAGCCTGCGCCGTGTCTTGCTTCATCCTTTGCCATCTCGTGAACCGTGTCATGAATAGCGTCAAGGTTCTGAGCCTTTGCACGCTTTGCAAGGTCAAACTTACCTTCGCAAGCACCTGTTTCTGCATCTACACGCATCTGAAGATTCTTCTTTGTGCTGTCTGTAAGAACTTCGCCCAAAAGCTCTGCAAACTTGGCAGCGTGTTCAGCCTCTTCAAAAGCATACTTTGTAAATGCGGCAGAAACCTCGGGATAGCCTTCTCTGTCTGCAACTCTTGCCATTGCAAGATACATACCGACTTCGCTGCATTCTCCCTCAAAGTTAGCTCTGAGATCCTTGAGAATATCTTCGCTTACGCCCTGAGCAACGCCAACCTCGTGAACTGTTGCGAAAGACGCCTCCTCGTCCATCTGCTTAAATTTTTCCTTCGGTGCCTTACAAACAGGGCAAGCCTCGGGAGCTTCGGGACCTTCATAAACATAACCGCATACTGTGCAATACCATTTCATAATTACTTCTCCTTTGTAATAAATATTAGTGATAAATATTAGTGTACTTCTGCCGAACATTTAGGACATATGCCGTAGTAGATAACAAATCTGTTTTCTACCTTAAATCCCTCTTCGGCAAGCTGTGACTCAAGGTCATCAGCATTTTGATTGTCTTCAACATCAATAACTGCATTGCATTTGTTGCAGACAAAGTGGGGGTGTGGCTCTGTGTTGCCGTCAATACGCTCCTCACCGTTTACATTGCATATAACGCTGACCTTTCCTTCATCCTTAAAAAGAGCAATGTTTCTGTAAACCGTGCCAAGACTAAGGTCGGGAATTTCGGGCTTTAATTTATCATAAACCCAGCGTGCGCTCGGATGAGTGTCCGTACCGCACACAGCGTTATAAATTGCATTGCGTTTTGAGCTGAAATTTCTTTTTGCCATAATTCATAAATCCTTATGCAATATTAGTCAGTACCGATTGACCGAAATCAGTAATCAGTATTAACTTTGGCTATATTCTATCACGCAGATGTTTAATTATATTTACAATAAAGAATTATAGATAAAAAATCTTGCACAAAGAATTGGGAGGAAATATAGTGAAATCAAACAAAACAGTAAAAATTATCATTTTTACGGCATTATTCCTGTCTGCGGTAATTTTAATATCGGTAATGACAGGTGCAGTAAAAGAAACAACGGCTGATACCGACAGCGTAAAACTGCCCGTAATAATGTATCACTCACTTTTAAAGGATGAAAAACTGCAAAATGACTACACTGTTTCGCCGACTCTTTTTGAAAACGATTTAAAATATCTTGCCGAAAACGGCTACACAACCGTTGTTGTAAAAGACCTTACCGATTATGTTTACGGCAAAAAATCATTGCCCGAAAAATGCATTATGCTGACCTTTGACGACGGATATTATAATAATTATTATTATGCACTCCCTTTGCTCGAAAAATACAACTGCAAGGCGGTCATATCTCCGATTGCGTCAGTGTCCGAAAAATTCACCGAAACCAAGGACATTTCCGTGACCTACGGGCATATAACTTTTGACGATATGAAAGAAATGTCCGATTCGGGCTATGTTGAAATTCAGAATCATTCGTACGATATGCATTCTTTGAAATCACGAAAGGGTGTTTTGCCAAAAGCGGGGGAGAGTGACGAAGCATATAAATCTATTCTTACGGAAGATGTTGTCAAAGCTCAAGGCTTGCTTGAAAATGCAACAGGAAAAAAACCGACCTGCTTTGTATATCCGTTCGGTGCAAAAAATGACCTGACCGAAAAGCTGATAAAAGAAATGGGCTTTTCGTGTACACTAACCTGTACGGAAAAGCCCAATATAATTACTAAAAATCCCGACAGCCTCTACGAGCTGGGACGATACCGCCGTGACCGCAACGAGTCAATGCAGAATCTTCTTATCCGAATTGAAATGCAGTCATAATATTTATACGGCAGATACGGCAGATTTTTTAGCCTTGGCGTTTCTTACAAAAGCCTCGCACAAAGCTATGAAGATGAAAAACAGCGGAGTTGTAATCGGCTGATAAAGGTTTACAACAGACTGAACAGCATAGCAGATAACAGCCGAAACGCACGCAATCAGCATCGGATTTTCCTTTGCATACTTAACTGCGTTCTTAATCGTACCGCACACAATGGCAAGATAGGAGAGAAGTCCCGTAATTCCGATTGTGATAAGGTAGTTTAGATATTCGTTATGGGCGGCATTTGTTGAGCTGTCACCGTATTTTGAAAGGTCGTCAAAGTACGGACTGAATGCGGAGTAGAACATATCCGGACCTACGCCGAACAGCTTTTCAATGAATGAAGCGTCGCCGAAAATCCATATCGACCTTATCCACATAAAGCCTCTGTGCGTACCCCATATATCGTTAAAGCGGATAATTCTTTCAAAATTGCCGAGGTCGGTTTTGGTGTCAATACAGCTGAAATAAACCATAATTCCTATCATGGCAACAGCACAAAATCCGAATACAACGGCAAGAGCAATCGGCACGGCTTTTGAAATTGTGATGTTTGGTTTTTTGTAATCAATAAGATACAAAATCCCTGTAATAACGGCACAAGCTGCAAGCAATATCCAGCCGATGCCTGAGAAAACGAAAATTTCCTGAAACTTATCAAAGCCCTTGCTTTTGTCGTCAAAGCAGAGCGAGAACAATCTGAGCAGCTTTGCAAACAACAGCATAACAGTTGCCGAAAGGAAAAATCTTTTCAGTCTGACAAGGCTGTTTGAAAACCATACAAGGTAAATAACCATAAATACAGCCATGCCGAGAATGCCGGAATCGCTGTCGGCAGTCATAAGAGCCGCAAAGCCAAATCCTGTTGCAATAAGATAAATTGCCCTGAGCAAGGTTTTCTCCGTGATAACCGACATTGCAATCATAACAGGCATAGCGATGCAGATGTAGCTTGAAAGTAGATTTTTGTTGCCGATTGTTGAAGTGAAGTCGGTAATAGTCTGTTGGTCGGTGAGAAGAGTAAACATCCCGAGAGGATCAATATAGAATGAGTTAAGCACCGCAAGTGCATAAACTATCATTGAACCGAACGCAAGCGCAACGAATATGTATTCAAAATATTTAAAGCACCTTGTAATCATAAAATATGCTGCGGTGTAAAATGCCATAAGCACAAGACCGTTGTTTCGTCCCTGAGTACCCATAAGTGCATCCAAAGGACTTGCGGACAACAGCGTTGAAATGACATTTATCCCAAGAAATACAATAAATGCCCAGTCCATAAACGAAAGCTCTTCATACAAATGCTTTGGTTTTGGCTTTTCAAGCTTTGAGTCTTCCGGCGGTTTATCAACGCTTGCGGTCATAATAATAAGAAATTCCGCAATAACGAGAATACCCGTCAATATAATGAAAAAGTAATACTTGTCATGCCTGATGTTAAAATATGCGTCGGTAAAAAACAACGGAAAAAGCGTGAACATAATAAGCAGATAATAGTTTGTGAGCGCCTGCTGTACCGAATATTTTTCTTTGGGTTTGGCAGGCGGATTTTTATGCTTTGCAGAAGTCATAATAAAATAACCTTTCAATATAATGTACTTCAATTTTATAACGCACACACGATGTTGTCAAGAAATAAAGTAAGTTGAAAGCTCTGATTTTCGACTTGTTTCGATTGGCATATGCTTGCAAAAGAACAATAATTGCATATTTTTCGGCACTTTTATTCCCAAATTAATACTTGTGGAAAAATTAGTATTGTATTTATCTCCGTAAAATGGTATAATTCCCCTTGAGATATATTTCCATATTTGCAGGACAAAGACTTTTGTAAAAAATTGTTTATGAATTTATCTATTTGCAGATTGGGTGGTTTTATGAAAAAATTAGTTGTTTTTGGCTTTGACGGTACTCTTGCCGACACAGCCCCCGGAATTTTATATTGTTTCAATACAACGGCAGTTGCAATGGGCTATGAGCCTGTTGAACACAGCGCACTCTACGGAGTAATCGGCGCACCGCTTGAATATGGATTTAAAACGCTCTTTAATATGAGTGATGACGAAATTGAATATGCCGTAAAGAATTACAGTAAACTTTATTCCCAGAAAGGAAAAGAGATGTTCACCGTCTATGACGGAATTTATGACGCTCTTCGTGAACTCAAGAAAAGCGGTTTTAAGCTTGCAATAGCAACTCAAAAGCACAGAATGTTCACAACGGATATACTTGAAACCTACGAGGCGTCGGATGTTTTCGATGCAGTATGTGCAACAGATGTCGGTACAAACCTCACAAAGAGTCATCTGCTTTTGCAGGCGTGTGAGCAGACAGGAGTTTCCGTTGAAGAAAGTATCCTTGTCGGCGACAGCACAATCGAGGCAAAGGGTGCGGAAGAAATAGGTATGGACTTCCTCGCCGTGCTATACGGCTGGGGCTTTAAAACCAAGGAAGAAACCGAAGATTACAAGTGCGTCGGCACAGTGTCATCTCCGGCAGAAATCTCTCAAAAAGTCATGGCACTTTGATTACGGTTAGTGCGTGTAAAACAGTGCATAAATAGGATTAAAATTGTAAATTTTCCAAAAACAAATCAGGCAGTCATGACGATTGCCTGATTTTTTATGCAAATTTGATTCTGTATAATAACAATGATACTACGATATACTTTTGCTTGTAAACGGGATGTTTGATAAACAGAAATATGATAGTACGGAATTGATATTGTTAAATTCTTTTACATAAATTTTAAAAGTTAATTTAAAATAATATTGAATTTTCACATATTGTATGCTAAAATAAAAATGCCAAACAAAAATTTAATTTCAAGTTCACCTAAGTGTGTATTTTTATTTCGGTAAAAATACAGGCTCTTATTTTGATACACTTAAGGTGACTATTGAAATTTTTGTTTGGCGACAAAAGGGCTATGTGTTTTTCGGGTGCGTAGCTTGTCTATGCACCTTTTTTATTAGAAAAACGGTGAATTTTAAAATTTTTTTAAAGTTTTTAAACTTTTTTTAAAAATTTTCAAAAAATTTTTTGAAAAAATGAACCTTTTTGACATTTCAATTGTCTAATATATAGAAACGCAAAAAAATTATAAAGGAGGAAATATTATGAAAACAATCAAAGAGCTTGTATTGAGTGCTAAAAACGGCAATAAAAAAGCATTTGATAAGCTGTATGAGCTTACACATAATGATGTGTGGTACAACTGCCTTTCTTTGCTCAAAGATGAAGAAAACGCAAAAGACATAATGCAGGAAACCTACATTACAGCTTTTTTGAAGCTCGACACCCTCAATGATGAACAAAAGTTTTGCGGTTGGATTACATCAATAGCCGTAAACAAATGCAAAAACAAATTGAAAGGAAAGGTGGAATATCAGATAGATGATGAA
>OLQR01000051.1_pt1 | contig 91812 bp, 78 predicted proteins | sample 1671881 | NCBI WGS metagenome assembly OLQR01 (sample SAMEA3136623, study PRJEB25190) | human gut metagenome | biome: human gut; feature: human-associated habitat; material: faeces | place: Austria | collected 2013 | reverse complement strand
GCGAGCCCGGTACCCAGCTGACCATGCGTACCTTCCATACCGGCGGTATCGCATCTGCCGAAGATATCACCCAGGGTCTTCCCCGCGTTGAGGAATTGTTCGAGAGCCGCCGTCCCAAGGCCATGGCTATCATGACCGAGATTGGTGGTACTGTCCACATCGACGACACCAAAAAGAGCCGCCATGCCGAGATTACCGGCGTGGACGAGAACGGCGCCCCTGTCACTAAGAGCTACCTGATTCCCTTCGGCCAGCGCCTGAAGGTCATGGAGGGCGACGAGGTCGCCAAGGGTGCTCTGCTGACCGAAGGCCATGCGTATCCGCAGGATATCCTGGCCATCCAGGGCCCCATCGCTACCCAAAACTACCTCATCAGCGAGGTTCAGAAGGTTTACCGTCTGCAGGGTGTTGACATCAACGATAAGCATATCGAAGTCATCGTCCGCCAGATGATGCGCAAGGTTCGCCTGGAGGATGTCGGCTCTGCTGATCAGATCATCGCCGAGCTGGATACCCTCAAGAAGAACGGCCAGGTCGAGGGAGCTACCGAGACCGCCGTCAACGCAGGCCTCGAGGCTGCCAAGCTGTTGGATTGCCTGAGCACGACCCGCTTCCTGAACGGTGGCGTTGTCAACCGCCGCGATGTGATGATCGTGAACGAGGAAATTCAGAAACGCATCGACGCAGGCCAGACCGACCTCAAGCTGGTTCAGGCCAGCCAGGTGCTGCTGGGCATCACTAAGTCCAGCCTGGCTACCGACTCCTTCCTGTCCGCCGCTTCCTTCCAGGAAACCACCCGTGTCCTGACCGAGGCTGCCATCAAGGGCAAGGTCGACCCGCTGGCCGGCCTGAAGGAGAACGTCATTATCGGTAAGCTCATTCCCGCCGGTACCGGTCTGCCGGAGGTCGAGGAGGAGCTGGTCCAGGCAGAGATCGCCCGTGACGCTGCCGAAGCCGCCTACGACCACTAATCCATAAAAAGTAAAATGCCCCCCCGCTAACCCGCGGTGGGGCATTTTTGGTGGTGCCCATCCGTCCACGATTGACACACACTTGTAAAACGGTTATAATAAATTAACCAGACCATGCAAAGGGAAGTGACACCATGCTGTTTCTGCAATACCCGCCGTGTTCCACCTGCCAAAAGGCCCAAAAATGGCTGGACGACCACGGCATTGCCTACACCGCCCGCCATATCAAGGCGGATAATCCTACCGCCGACGAGCTGCGTGCCTGGATTGCCCAAAGCGGCCTGCCCATCAAGCGGTTCTTCAACACCAGCGGCCTTGTCTACAAAAATTTGGGTCTGAAAGACAAGCTGCCCACCATGACCGAGGACGAGCAGATCGCCCTGCTGGCATCGGATGGTATGCTCGTCAAGCGCCCCCTGCTGGTGGCGGACGACTTCGTCCTGCCCGGCTTCAAACCCGCCGAATGGGAGAAGGCACTTTTGTAAACGCATATCCTCTGTTCTGCAAAACTATATTAATAAGGAGAAAACCATGGCTGAAATTTTAAAAGACCGCAGCGAACTCGACACGCAGTTCCAGTGGGACCTGACCCCGATGTTTGAGAACGACGACGCCTGGGAAGCCACCCTCGCCAGCCTCGACGCGGATATTGAGAGTCTGTCCGCCTTTGCTGGCAAACTGAACGATGCCGTTACCATCGGTGCGTACCTCGATGCCTCCACCGAGGTGGGCCGCAAGGTCGAGCGCCTGTACTGCTATGCCTCCCAGCGCCACGACGAGGACACCCGCGACGACAAGGCCCAGAGTATGTATGCCCGCGTCGGCAGCAAGTATGTCAAGATGGCCGCCGCCCTGTCCTTCGCCCAGCCCGAAATCCTGTCCCTGCCCGAGGAGACGCTGACCGCCATCGTCAACGACCCCGCCGTCGCCGACTACAAGTTCAACCTCGAGGATCTGCTGCGCAGCAAGCCCCACACCCTGACCAAGGCTGAGGAAAAGCTGCTGGCCAGCTTTGGCGAGGTCATGTCCGCGCCCTCCGAGGCCTACCACAATTTGGAGGATGCCGACCTGCTGTTTGATGCCGTCAAGAACGGCGCAGGAGAGACTGTCGAGGTCACCGGCTCCAACTTTGTGCCTCTGGAAATGGGTACCGACCGTGTCCTGCGCGAGAACGCTTTCCACAGCTACTACAAGAGCTACCGCGAGCACATCAACACCTTCGCGGCCATGTACAGCGGCGCTATCAAGGCCGCCACCGCAGAGGCTGCTGCCCGCAATTATCCGTCCTCCCGCGCCATGGCTATGGCAGGGGAGAACGTGCCCGCCGAGGTCTATGACAATCTCATTGCGACCGTCCGCAAGCATATGCCCGCCATGCACCGCTATGTCCGCCTGCGCAAAAAGATGTTGGGCGTTGATGAGCTGCATTTCTACGACGTCTACGCCCCGCTGGTCGGCGACCTGAAAAAATCCTACACCTACGAGACCGCGCAGGAAATGGTGCTGAAAGCCGTTGCCCCCCTTGGCGAAGACTACCAGGAAACTGTCCGCAAAGCATACGCTGAGCGTTGGATCGACGTTTACCCCAACCGCGGCAAGCGCGGCGGTGCCTACTCCGGCGGCTGCTATGACTCCAACCCCTATATCTTGCTGAATTTCAGCGGCACGCTGGACAGCGTCTCCACCCTGGCGCACGAGATGGGCCACACCATCCACAGCTGGCGATCCCGCCAGCACCAGCCGCCGCAGTACGCGGACTATACGCTGTTCGTCGCCGAGGTCGCGTCCACCGTCAACGAGAACCTGCTCATTGAGCAGCTGCTCCAGAACGAGAACGACCCCCAGACCCGCCTGTACCTGCTGAACCAGTACCTCGAGAACTTCAAGGGCACCGTCTACCGCCAGACGATGTTTGCCGAGTTCGAGCGCGAGGCCCACGCTATGGTGGAGCGCGGTGAGGCCCTGAACGCCGCCGCCCTGAACGCCCTGTACAAGCGCTTGGTCACGGACTACTTCGGCGACGACATGGTCATCGACGACGAGATCCAGTACGAGTGGGCGCGCATCCCGCACTTCTACCGCCCGTTCTACGTCTACAAGTACGCAACCGGCTACTCCACCGCCGTGGCTCTGTCCGAGGGCATCCTGAAAGAGGGCGAGCCCGCCGTCAAGCGTTACAAGGAGTTCCTGTCCATGGGCGGCAGCGCCTACCCGCTGGACGAGCTGCGCCACGCCGGTGTTGACCTTGCCACCCCGGCCCCCGTGGATGCGGCCCTCGAGAAGTTTGAGCGCATCCTGGATGATGCCGAGGCAACACTGGCGAAGCTGCAGTAAGCCTGTCCCTGCAACCGGGTAGAGATGTAGGGGCCGCACATGTGCGGCCCGCAACCCTCCGGCAGGCGCCTGTTCACCTTACATGAGCGGGCCGGGCATGCCCGGCCCCTACAGACGCAATACACCAAAAAGAGGAGCGCCCTCCGCGGGCGCTCCTCTTTAATAATAGGTATGCGATGTTACTTGCCCAGAACTGCCTTGATGTAGGCGGCCTCACGAGCTGCAATCTGATCCTGATATGCCTTTACGGCTTTGGCGTAGGCAGCCTCACGCTGATCGGCGGAAGCCTGCGCGGCCTTGCCGGCGGCAATTACGGCGGCTACTCTGGCGTCAGCCTGAGCCTGTGCGGCTTTTCCAGCGGCGATGACAGCCAGGCAATCTGCATCGGCTTTCGCCTGGGCAGCCTTGGCGGCCTTCAAAATCGCGGCGCTGTCGGCGTCAGCCTTTGCCTTTGCGTTCTTGGCGTAGGCATCGACCGCAGCCGTGTAAGCGGCTTCTTTGGCGGCGATCTGGGCCTGATAAGCCTTCACGGCGGCAATGTAGTCACTGTTGGCATCTGCAAAAACAGGCACAGCGAGCAGCGATACCATGCACAGGGAAATCAAAACAGCAAGGAATTTTTTCATAATCGATACCTCCTCAAAATATGTGGCAGATAAGTGTCGCCCGGGGACGTCCCGGACTTGTCTGTATCCTCATTATAACAAAATGGGGAACAGGATGCAACAGAAATCGACTCGTCAAAATCATAAATCTGAACGCTGCATTTTGTGCATAATGTATATTTGTCTCTGTGACATGGACAAAACATACAAGATATGGTGCGCCCGGCACGGCGCAAGGGGAGCGCGGCTGCCCTTATTCTATGCACAGACTTTCCGAAACGTGCCCCAATCGGGCAGACCAGGGCAAGAATTGCACATTTTGCTTCAGAAACGAAAAATTCTCCGTATTGCACGATTTTTTCAAGATTTTTTTGGCAATACTCTTGACAATCCGGTCGGAATGCTGTAATATAATCATTGCGTGAGTTGCGGGGTATAGTGCGGCCATTCGGCAGTACAAACCGCAAAAAAGCGCGTGAATAAGTGAAGAAAGGAGAAAAGAAATGCCTACTTTTAACCAGCTCGTGCGCAAAGGCCGTGAGGTCCTGGTCAAAAAGAGCACTGCACCTGCCCTTCTGAAGAGCTACAACTCCCAGAAAAAGGAGTACACCAACCTGAACAGCCCGCAGAAGCGTGGTGTCTGCACTGCTGTGCGTACCATGACCCCCAAAAAGCCTAACTCTGCTCTGCGTAAAGTTGCCCGTGTCCGCCTCACGAATGGTATCGAGGTCACCTCTTACATTCCCGGTATCGGCCATAACCTGCAGGAGCACAGCGTTGTTCTGATCCGCGGCGGTCGTGTCAAGGATCTGCCCGGTGTCCGTTACCACATCATCCGTGGTACGCTGGATACCCAGGGTGTTGCGAACCGTAACCAGGCCCGCAGCAAATACGGTGCTAAGCGCCCCAAGGCCGGTGCCAAGAAGTAAGGAAACATCTTTTCGCCATAAAATAGGCCAATGCCTTTTTTGTGGCACAACGGGAGTTTCTTAACTTTCGAGTACCGATGATATCATTTATGTGAAGGAGGGAAGAAAGATGCCCAGAAGAGGTAATGTCGCGAAACGCGAAGTTCTGGCCGATCCTATTTACAATTCCAAGGTTGTCACCCGCCTGGTCAACTACATCATGCTGGATGGCAAGAAAGGTGTTGCTCAGGAGATCGTTTACGATGCATTCAACATCGTGAAGGAAAAGACCGGCAACGACCCGCTCGAGATGTTCGAGAAGGCTATGGAGAACATCATGCCTAACCTCGAGTGCAAGACCCGCCGTGTCGGCGGCGCTAACTACCAGGTCCCCCTGGAGGTCAGCCCCGCTCGCCGCGAGACCCTCGGTCTGCGCTGGCTGACTGCTTACAGCCGCGCCCGTGGCGAGAAGACCATGTCTGCTCGTCTGGCTGCTGAGATCATCGACGCCACCAACGGTGTCGGCGGTTCTGTCAAGAAGCGCGAGGATACGCACAAGATGGCCGAGGCCAACAAGGCTTTTGCCCACTATCGTTATTGATTCGCTGTCGAGGAGGTTTAAGCCATGGCTACGCCGAGAGATGTATCTCTTGCAATGACCCGTAATATCGGTATCATGGCCCACATCGACGCAGGTAAGACCACCACCACCGAGCGTATCCTGTACTACACCGGTATCAACCATAAGATCGGTGAAGTTCATGACGGCGCTGCTACGATGGACTGGATGGAACAGGAGCAGGAGCGTGGTATCACCATCACCTCCGCTGCTACCACCTGCTATTGGAGCCATACCGAGACCCAGCACGATCCGGCTCTCTTCAAGAAGAACCGTCATCGTATCAACATCATCGACACCCCGGGCCACGTTGACTTCACCGTTGAGGTTCAGCGTTCCCTGCGCGTTCTGGACGGTTCTGTTACTGTTCTGGCCGCTAAGGGCGGTGTTGAGCCGCAGTCTGAGACCGTTTGGCGTCAGGCTGACGAGTACAAGGTTCCCCGCATGGTTTACGTCAACAAGATGGATACCATGGGTGCCGATTTCTACCGCTGCGTTCAGATGCTCCATGATCGTCTGCACGCAAACGGTGTGCCCATCCAGCTGCCCGTTGGCCAGGAAGATACCTTCAAGGGTATTATCGACCTGATCGATATGCAGGCTGACATCTACTATGATGACATGGGCAATGACGTCCGCGTTGAGCCTATCCCTGAGGATATGCAGGAGAAGGCCCAGGAGTACCATGACAAGCTGATCGAGGCTGTTGCTGAGACCGACGAAGAGCTGATGATGAAGTACCTGGAAGGCGAAGAGCTGACCAAGGAAGAAATCAAGGCCGCTCTGCGTAAGGCTACCATCTCCAACGAGATCGTGCCTGTTGTCTGCGGCTCCTCCTACAAGAACCGCGGCGTTCAGAAGCTGCTGGATGCCATTGTTGACTATATGCCGGCTCCTACCGACGTTGCAGCCATCAAGGGCACCAACCCCGAGACCGGCGAGGAGGAGGATCGTATCTCCTCCGACGACCAGCCGTTCGCAGCTCTGGCCTTCAAGATCATGACTGACCCGTATGTCGGTAAGCTCTGCTTCTTCCGTGTGTACTCCGGTACGCTGGACGCAGGCACCACCGTCTACAACTCTGTCAAGGATAACAACGAGCGTATCGGCCGTATCCTGCAGATGCACGCCAACAACCGTAAGGACATCGACACCGTTTACGCGGGCGATATTGCGGCTGCTGTCGGTCTGAAGAATACCACCACCGGTGACACGCTGTGCGACGAGAAGCACCCCATCATTCTGGAGTCCATGAACTTCCCGGAGCCCGTTATCCGCGTTGCCATCGAGCCCAAGACCAAGGCTGGCTCTGAGAAGATGGGCATTGCGCTGGCAAAGCTCGCTGAAGAGGATCCGACCTTCCGCACCTGGACCGATGAAGAGACCGGTCAGACCATCATCGCCGGCATGGGCGAGCTCCATCTGGAGATCATCGTCGACCGTCTGCTCCGCGAGTTCAAGGTCGAGGCCAACGTTGGTGCTCCCCAGGTTGCCTATCGCGAGACCATTCGCAAGGAAGCCAACCAGGAGACCAAGTACGCCCGCCAGTCTGGTGGTAAGGGCCAGTATGGTCACGTTAAGATCAAGCTGGAGCCCAACCCCGGCAAGGGTTACGAGTTCGTCAACGGTGTCGTTGGCGGCGCTATCCCGAAGGAATATATCCCCGCTGTTGACAATGGTATCCAGGGCGCGATGAAGTCCGGCGTTCTCGCTGGCTATCCCGTCGTTGATGTCAAGGTCACCCTGTGGGATGGTTCTTATCATGAGGTCGACTCCTCTGAAATGGCGTTCTCCATCGCCGGTTCTATGGCATTCAAGGATGCTATGAAGAAGTGCGATCCCGTCATCATGGAGCCCATCATGAAGGTCAACGTTATCGTGCCTGATGAGTACATGGGCAACGTTATCGGCGACCTGAACAGCCGCCGCGGCCAGATCACCAACCAGGAGTCTCAGGACGGTACCGCCCGCGTGACTGCTATGGTTCCTCTGTCCGAGATGTTCGGCTACGCCACCGACCTGCGTTCCAAGACTCAGGGCCGTGGCCAGTACTCCATGGAGCCTGATGAGTATCAGCAGGTTCCCAAGAGCGTTGCCGATAAGATCATGGCCGAGCGCGCTCACAAAGTGTAATTTTTAAGTCATACTTCATAAATTATACTTGCAATTTCTCTTTAAATTTTGTATGATAGTCTTACGCAAGACTACCAATATGTTTTAATTAAAGGAGGACACTTCCAATGGCTGAAAAGGAAAAATTTGACCGCTCTTTGGAGCACGTCAACATTGGTACCATTGGTCACGTTGACCATGGTAAGACTACCCTGACCGCTGCCATCACCAAGACTCTGGCTCTGAAGGGCGACGCCGACTTCATGGATTACTCCAGCATCGACAAGGCTCCCGAGGAGAAGGCTCGTGGTATCACGATCAACACCGCTCACGTTGAGTACCACACCGAGAAGCGTCACTACGCCCACGTTGACTGCCCGGGCCATGCTGACTACATCAAGAACATGATCACCGGTGCTGCTCAGATGGACGGTGCTATCCTGGTTGTCGCTGCTACCGATGGTCCCATGCCCCAGACCCGTGAGCACATCCTGCTCGCCCGTCAGGTCGGCGTGCCCAAGATCGTTGTCTTCATGAACAAGTGCGACATGGTCGACGACGAGGAGCTGCTGGATCTGGTCGAGATGGAGATCCGTGAGCTGCTGAGCGAGTACGACTTCGATGGCGACAACACCCCCATCATCCGTGGTTCTGCTCTGAAGGCTCTGGAGTCCACCAGCACCGATCCTAACGCCCCCGAGTACAAGTGCATTTGGGAGCTGATGGACGCTGTTGACAGCTACATCCCCACTCCTGACCGTGCTGCTGACAAGCCCTTCCTGATGCCCGTTGAGGACGTCATGACCATTTCTGGCCGTGGCACCGTCGCCACCGGTCGTGTCGAGCGTGGTACTGCCCACGTCGGCGACCAGATGGAGATCGTCGGTATCAAGGAAGAGAAGATGACCACCACCATCACCGGCCTGGAGATGTTCCGCAAGAGCCTGGAGTTCGCTCAGGCTGGCGACAACATCGGCGCCCTGCTGCGTGGTGTTGACCGCGACCAGATCGAGCGTGGCCAGTGCCTGTGCCAGCCCGGTTCTGTTCACCCCCACACCACCTTCGACGGCCACGTTTACGTCCTGAAGAAGGAAGAGGGCGGCCGTCACACCCCGTTCTTCAACAACTATCGTCCTCAGTTCTACTTCCGCACCACCGACGTTACCGGCATCATCACCCTGCCCGAGGGCACTGAGATGTGCATGCCCGGCGACAACGTCGATATGCACGTTGAGCTGATCACCCCCGTCGCCATGGAAGAGGGCCTGCGTTTCGCTATCCGCGAGGGCGGCCACACCGTTGGTTCCGGCGTTGTTTCCAAGATCGAGAAGTAATTTCTTGCTCTGAAAAGCAATACTAAGGGCGTTGTCCGTAAGGGCAGCGCCCTTTTTTGTATTGGAAACCGATGTTTGTAGGGGGCGGCGTCCTCGACGCCCCGCAGAGGGGACAAGCTCCCTCCCTGCAATAGAACACATCCCTCTGCGTTTGTGCACCATCCACAAACGCAGAGAAATTTTTTTGCGGAAAAAGTCAAATAAATCCTATAAACCTATTGACATTCTGGGTAAATGGGTATATTATACGGACATCGGGTTTGAACAAATGCAAACCAAAAACCAGAAAGGGGAACGCTGCCATGTCTGCTATGTGTTGTTGTCGTATGTACTGTCACCGGGCATGGTCTATGGGGCGCACCAGCACCCCTATGTGTTGAACCTGACCTTCGTCCGGGAACTTTCGTTACGAAAGCCCGGATTTTTTTGTACCCAAATTTGTTCATGACCCGATAGGGAAGGGGAGACTTTCGTGGATTGGAATGTGATCGCACAATACCTGCCACTGTACAAAAAGGCCGCATGGCTGACCCTGCGTCTGGGCCTGGCAGGCATCGTGATCGCAATAGTCGTCGGGCTGGTCTGTGCGCTGGTCCAGTATTACAAGGTGCCTGTGCTGCGCCGCATCGTGGGGGCCTACATCGAGCTCAGCCGCAATACGCCGTTGCTGGTGCAGCTGTTTTTCATCTATTATGGCCTGCCGAAAATCGGCATCAAGACCAACGCCGAAATCTGCGGTATTGCGGGTCTGGCGTTCCTGGGCGGCAGCTACATGGCGGAGGCGTTCCGCAGCGGGTTGGAATCCATCGAGCCGATTCAGACCGAGAGCGCCATGAGTCTGGGCATGGACCACGCGCAGACGATGCGCTACATCATCCTGCCGCAGGCTATGTCCATCAGTGTGCCGGCGTTCGTCGCCAACGTCATTTTCCTGCTGAAGGAGACCAGCGTGTTCAGCGCCATCAGCCTGATGGACCTGATGTTCACCGCGAAAGACCTCATCGGCCTGTACTACAAAACCACCGAGTGCCTGTTCCTGCTGGTGGTCTTTTACCTGCTGATTCTGCTGCCGGTGTCTCTGCTGGGCAGTTGGCTGGAAAGGAGGCTGCGCTATGCCGGATTTGGGGCTTAACGTACTGCTCAAGGGCAAAAACGCGGCCCGCCTGCTGGGTGGCCTGTGGGTGGCCCTGCGCATCAGCCTGATTTCCGTCGTCATCAGCATCCCGCTGGGCATCCTGCTGGGCGTGCTGATGAGCGGCAAGAATCCCATCGTCAAAGCTATTCTCCGCGTGTATCTGGAAATCATCCGCATCATGCCGCAGATGGTGCTGCTGTTCCTTGTGTTCTTTGGAACCACCCGTGCCTGGGGGTGGGATCTCTCGGGCGAGACAGCGTCCATCATCGTTTTTGTGCTGTGGGGCACAGCGGAGATGAGCGACCTCGTGCGCGGGGCGCTGATCTCCATTCCCAAGCACCAATACGAGAGCAGCGAGGCGCTGGGCCTGACGAAGGGTCAGACCTACCTGTACATCATCATCCCGCAGACGGTGCGCCGCCTGATCCCACTGAGCATCAACCTCATCACCCGCATGATCAAAACCACCAGCCTGGTGCTGATGATCGGTGTCGTCGAGGTGTTGAAGGTCGCGCAGCAGATTATTGAAGCCAACCGTATGTCCAGCCCGAACGCTGCGTTTGGCATCTACCTGGTGGTGTTCCTGCTGTATTTCCTGGCCTGCTGGCCCATCAGCCTGCTGGCATCGTACTTAGAGAAAAAGTGGAGGTAAAAAACCATGGCAGAACCAATTTTGACTGTGGAGCATCTTGTCAAGGGCTATGGTGAAAATACCGTGCTGGACGATGTCAGCCTGGCTGTCCGCCCCGGTGAAGTCATTGTGGTCGTCGGCCCCAGCGGCTGCGGAAAAAGTACGCTGCTGCGGTGCATCAACGCCCTGGAACCTACCCAGAGCGGCCGCGTGCGGCTGGGCAACGAGACGGTTGCCTACGGCGGCAAGGGACTTACCAGCCTGCGGCAGCGTATTGGCATGGTGTTCCAAAGCTATGAACTGTTCCCGCACCTGACTGTGCTGGACAACGTGATGCTGGCCCCCCAAAAGGTGGCCAAGCGCCCGAAAGCCGAGGTGCAGCAGGAGGCCGAGAACCTGCTGGACCGCGTAGGTCTGCTGGGCAAGGCCAGGAGCTACCCGCGTGAGCTGTCCGGCGGCCAGAAGCAGCGCGTCGCCATTGTCCGTGCGCTGGCTATGCACCCCGAGATTTTGCTGTTCGACGAGGTCACGGCCGCCCTGGACCCCGAGATGGTTCGCGAGGTGCTAGACGTCATGTTGGATCTTGCGAAGCAGGGCCGCACGATGATCATTGTCACCCACGAAATGCAGTTTGCCCGCGCGATTGCCGACCGGGTCATCTTCCTGGACGGCGGCAAAATTGTAGAGGAAGGCACGCCGGAGGAGTTTTTCGACCACCCCAAGACCGAGCGCGCCCAGAAGTTCTTGCGGACCTTCACGTTTGACAGCGTGAAGTGAAAATCGTTGTAGAGCGGGGTACTCTCACCCCGCCGCACATAGAGGAAAGTATATAAAGGTTAAAAGGAGTGTACCATCATGAAAAAGTTTACCAAAGTGACCGCTGCGGCATTGGCCGCGACCCTCAGCCTGTCCCTGGCCGCCTGCGGCAGCAGCGCCAGCACCGATGCAGCCTCCACCGCATCCGCTGACGGCGTTGTCTACCGCACGCTGGACGAGATCAAGGCCGGCGGCACCATTAACATCGGCGTTTTCTCCGACAAGAACCCGTTCGGTTACGTTGACGAGAACGGCGAGTATCAGGGCTACGACATCTATTTCGGCAACCGCCTGGCCGAGGATCTCGGCGTCAAGGTCAACTACGTCTCCACAGAGGCCGCCAACCGCATTGAGTACCTGCAGACAGGCAAGGTGGACGTCATCATGGCAAACTTCACCGTCACGCCGGAGCGTGCCGAGGAAGTGGATTTTGCGCTGCCCTACATGAATGTCGCGCTGGGCGTTGTCTCCCCGGATTCCAGCGTCGTCACCACGCTGGACAACTGGAATGCCGATGAGCAGATGATCGTCATTTCCGGCACTACCGCCGAGACCTATCTGACCCAGAACTACCCCGACATCCCGCTGCAGAAGTACGATTCCTACGCCACCGCCAAGAGCGCCCTGGAGAACGGCGGCGTGGCCTGGGCCAACGATAACACCGAGGTCATCGCCTTCGCAAAGCAGAACCCCGGCTACACCGTCGGCATCCCCTCTCTGGGCAGCCAGGATACCATCGCCCCGGCCGTCAGCAAAGGCAACGAGACGCTGCTGAACGCCATCAACGACGAGATCAAGGCCCTGGGCGAGGAAAACTTCTTCCACAAGGACTATGAGGCGACCCTTGTTGACACCTATGGCACCGACTACGAGAACAGCCTTGTCGTCGAGGGCGGCGTGACGAGCGCCAACTAAATAAGGCTTCTCCCTTGGGAGAAGCTGTCCGCGAAGCGGACTGATGAGGGGCAGGCTTGTCAGGCAACCTTTGAATGGGATGCAGCCGCAAGCTCGCCCCTCATCCGGCCCTGCGGGGCCACCTTCCCCCAAGGGGGAAGGCATAAAGAAAAGCGGCAGACTATGCACGGTCTGCCGCTTTTTCTATACAGGCTATTCTACCCCAAATTCAGCCCTTACGCGGGCCAGCATCTCCCGCTGGGCGTTGGCCTCGGTGCCGTTGTCCACGCTGCCAAAGGCACGCTGGGCGGCGCTGCCGGGGCCGGTGGAGCCATACTCGCCGAAGCGGGCGGTCTTTTCGTTCTCGGGGTCACGCCAGTTGTCCCAGCCGTCGGTGCAGACTTCGTCGCTCAACACGCAGTCCAGCCAGTAGCAGGCCGCGTCAGCCCGCCAGGGACGGCCCAGATAGACGCTGCCGGGCGCGGCGCTGCCCTGTACGGTACAGTTCACAAACAGGTAGCCGGGCTTGCCAGCGGGTGTGCTGGGGGCTGTGATGTAGCAGGTGCCGGTGGCGTGGTGCCACGGCTCAATGCGGCAGCGGTCAAACACCGCGTTCGCGCCGCCGAAGATAAAGTCGATGTTGCCACGGATCGTGCAGTTCTTGTAATACTGCACGGTGTCCAGCCGGGGCGCGTTTTCCCGCGGGCCGCGGAAGCCGTGCTCCTCCCGCTCTTTCAGGGGCAGGGGAGCAGTGAACAATGTATCCTGGTTGCCGTAAAGGTTCACGTCCTCCATCAGCACGCGGCTGGCGTCGGCGTAGACAGCCAGCGCCTGCCCTGCCTTTGCACCATCCCCGGCGTTGTTCTGCACGGTCAGGTTGCGCACAACGGCCCTGCCGCCGCCCAGAAACAGCGTTTCACTGCGGAAGGTCCCGGTCTTGCTCTCGCCCGGCCAGGGATCACGGCCGCCCACAGAGGCTGTGAGTACGGTCGCATTGCGGTATTCGCCCTCGATGATATAGTCGGCCAGTTCAATAAAGGGCCGTTCCTCATAAATGCCGTGCTTGATGTAGAACCGTACCGGCTCATTGGGCGTATCGGCACAGGCGGCCACGGCGTCGGTCAGCGTGCGGTAATCGCCGGTGCCGCCCTCGTCCACTACCAGTGTTTTTCTCTGAATGTCAGCCATCAAAAGAATCCTTTCATAAATGCAATGTCGCTAGCCGCGCGGGCGGGTACGGCCTCTTCGCGCAGCACCGGCAGGGTGGCCTGGGGCAGTTGGCGCAGCATGGCGAAGGCCCCGGCGTAGTCGGTGCGGCTTTCTTCCAGGCTCGTGTGCAGCAGGCCGCCCTCGGCGTCAAACGCCTGGCCTTTGAAGTGTACGGCGACGATTTCCTCGCCCAGCAACTCACCCATGTCGTTCCAGATGCGTGCCTGATCGTGCACGTTCTCGGCGTTGACAAGGTTGCTCATGTCAAAGATGACTTTCAGGTTCGGGCTGCGCATCGTGTCCAGAATGTGCCGCGTGGCGGCGGGAGAGTTCATGCTGTGCAGCGTCACAGGCTCAATGCCCACCGTGACGCCCAGTTCCTCCGCCGTGGGCAGAATCTCAGCCAGGCTGCGGCAAAGCAGTTCCTGGGCTTCCTCGCGGGTCGTACCGGCGGGCTGCTTGGACATGGCGGTCGTCTCCGTGCCACTGCACCCGGCCCCCAGCGCCTTGCAGACGGCCAGCTGGCTCTTGAAATCTGCCGCGTTCTGCAAGCGGCTCTCATCGTTGATGGCAAGCTCCACATAGGTGCCCAGCACGGCCACCTGGATGCTGTGTGCTTTCTCGGCGGCAATAGTGTCGGCCACCAGCGCGTCGGTCACGTCGGCATAGCTCTTGACTGTTGGCACGCACTTTTTGTAGGCCAGCTGTACGGCGGCAAACCCGTCGGCAGAGACCTTGGCAAACAGTTCGTCGGGCGTGCCCTTGCCGTAGTCATGCAGGCGGGCACCCACGATAAATTTCGGCATACAAACCCCTCCTTACTGCTTTTGGGCGGCCAGGATCTCCGTGTAGGCCAGCAGCAGCGGGCCTACGCCCTTGGCGTCGTTTTCCACGATCGGCTCACTGAAATAGTAGGCCAGGCTGCCGTCACGGCGGGTCGCACCGCCAAGACCTGCCACCAGGCAGATCCCGCTCAACTGCAGCGCACCGTCCGCGCCCACGCCCAGGTGGCGGTCACAGGTGCCGTAGAAGGCCTTCTCACCGTAGGCGGCATAGCGCTTAGGCAGGTAGCCCAGCCGCACGCCCTTGAGCACCGCGTAGGCAAACAGCGCACTGCCGGAGGTCTCCAGGTAGTTGCCCTCGACGCCGGCCTTGTCAATGACCTGCCAGAACATACCGCTCTCGGCGTCCTGGAATGCGATCATCGCATCCACGGCGTCCTTCAGCATCGACATGATGGTGCGATACTCGTAGTACAGCATTTCGTCCATGCGTTCCAGCACATCCACCATCGCCACCAGAAACCACCCCATGGCGCGCAGCCAGAAGTTGGCGCTGCAGCCGGTGACGGGGTCGGCCCAGTACATTTCGCGGCTCTCGTCGTAGCCGTGGTAGTACAGGCCGGTCTTGGGGTCCTTCATGTGCTTCTGGATGTTCATGAACTGCTTGTAGCTGTCAATGCGGCCGTGCATCCCGTTGCAGCGGGTCTCGTACTCCATGTAGAAGGGCTGGGCCATGTAGGTGCCGTCCAGCCAGACCTGGTTAGGGTAGATTTTTTTGTGCCAGAAGTTGCCTTCCTTGGTGCGGGGCTGGGTCTCCAACTGGCCGCGTATCGTTTCAATCGCGTCGCGGTAGCGCTGGTCGCCGGTCAGGTCGTAGAGGGTAAACAGGTTTTTGCCCTGATTAACATTGTCCAGGTTGTATTCCTCAGGGTCATAGGTCTCAATGACGCCGTGATCCTTGACGAAGTAATCGAGAAAATTCTTGGAGAAGGTCAAAAACTTCTCGTCACCGGTGGTCTTGTACAGGCTCAGGCAGGCGGTGATCATGCAGCCGTCGATGTAGTTCCACTTATTGGGCTTGCCGCTGCGCACTTTTTCAATGTTCCACAGCGGGGCCTCGGCGGTGGAACCGGCAATCAGGTAGTCCACATAATGGCCCAGGGTGGACAGGATTTCTTCGTGGGTCATGGCTTAGTCCTCCTCATAGCTGTCTACGTGGGTGAACTGCAGGCGCTCGCCCTCGTAGCCGGTGATTTCAACGTTGTGCAGCTCGATCTTGCGCACATTTTCGGCGTGGATGCCCACCTTGCAGCTGGCATCCGCACCACACATCATGGCAGCCTGGCCCGCCTTGGCGTCGGGCGCAAAGCTGATTTTCACATTGCGCATCTTTACGCCGCCGATGGGCTGCTCCGGCAGGCCGCTGAACCAGCAGCCCGCGTACTGGGCATCGGTGGCAGTGATGTTCTCCATTTCCAGCGTGCCCAGTGTCGGGGTCATCTCATCCACCGGCAGCGGGTCGTGGGTCTGTACATAGTCGCTGCGGCCGTCCGGGTCGCAAAAATAGAACATATTGATGACAAAGGGCGTCAGCACGCCGTCCATAACGACGTCGCGGAACACCAGCCCGTCAATGACGGCATACTTGCCGCGCCCACGGCGGGTCTTGACGCGCAGGCCGCGGTCAGTGTGATCCATCAGGCACTGGGTAACGGTGACATTCTTGACGCCGCCGCTCATCTCACTGCCGATGACCAGGCCGCCGTGGCCGCGGCTCAGGCAGCAGTTGCGGATGACAACATTCTCGCAGGGAATATGGCGCTTCATCCCTAAGAACAGCTTGCTGGATTTCAGCGCAATGCAGTCGTCGCCCACATGGATATGGTTGCCGATGATATTGACATTCTTGCAGCTCTCGGGGTCGATGCCGTCGGTGTTGGGGCTGCTGGAGCTGTTGCGGATGCGGATGTTCAGAATGTCCACATTCTCCGAGTAGGTCGGGTGGATGGTCCAAGAGTAGCTGTTGCAGACCTGCACACCGTGCAGTACCACGTTTTTGGCGCCGTTTGTAAAGAACAGACGGGGGCGGTAGGCAATATTCTTCTTCTTCGGGTTCTGGTACCAGTCGCCGTTCTGGGCGTTGGCGTCAATCGTGCCCTCGCCGGTGATGGTCACATTCTCGGCGTTGATGACATTGATAAGCCCCGCAAAGCTGTCCAGGGGGTTGCCCTCCCACAGGGCCAGGTAGTGCTCGTCCCTTTCGTTGTGGCAGGGGAGGACACCGGGCAAAATCGGATAGTCGGTGCGCTTGGTGCCGCCCAGCAGCGTGCAGCCTTTTTCGAGGTAGAGCGTTGTGTTGCTCTGCAAAAACAGGCTCTGGGTGCGGTAAGTACCGGCGGGCACATAGACCGTGCCGCCGACTGGGCAGGTGGACAGCGCCGCCTGCAATTTGGCAGTGTTGTCGGTCACGCCGTCCGCCACCAGGCCGCAGCGGCTGGCATCCACAAAGAAGCTCTCCTCAGCGGTGGTAAATTCCAGCGTATCAGTCACACCGTCGAGGGTGACGGCTACCGTGTAGCTGCGGCCCGGCTCCAAGGAGTAGAGCGAGAAAACGTTGGTGTCACCATCATAGACAGCATCACCATCCAGGGCAACCGTGTAAGGGGCCGGTGCGCGGTAGCAGCCGGAATTGACCAACTCAAATACCGCACTGCGCGCCATAGAACGTACAAGCGTGATTTTCATGTGAAAACCCCCAAATAATAAAAATTTGTATAAAAATAGTTTGAAAAACAGCAAAAATTGTGCTATTCTAGTAAATAGAACAAGAACCAATCGCCGGGCGCATGGCACCGCGGCAGCAAGGAGCAAGCGTTATGGTTTCGGAATATGTCTACTCGCCCCATGTGGACTTTTTTATTGACCACGTTGACCGCGATACCGGCTACGAGATGCCCAGTTTCCACATCCACCATAAGTATGAGATTTACTATGAGATTGAGGGCAGCCGCCGCTATTTTATCGAGGATGCCGCCTACATCGTCAACGCAGGCTGTGTTGTGCTGATTGGCGAGAACCAGATTCACAAGACTGCCTCGCTGGGGGACACGGCCTCCAGCCGCATTGTTGCGAACTTCAGCCGGGAATACCTGAGCAAAATCACCGACATATTCCCGGAGGTGGATTTCTTCTCGTTCTTGAGCGAAGAGCACAACCATCTGCTCTCCAACATCACGGTCAAGCAGCAGAACCATATTCACAATCTATTGCAGCAGCTGCTGGCTTTGCAGGAAGAAACCTCCCCGGAGTCCGACGCCATGCGCAAAATGCTGTTGGCCACGCTTTTGCTGGAACTCAAGGATCTCTGCCGCCAGCAGCAGGAGCAGGGCGGCGAGAATGGCCGCGTCAGCAACCATATCGTGGACCAAATTCAAGCCTACATCGCCGAGCATTACGCCGAAAAGCTGACCCTGACCGGCATTGCCAGCCAGTTCTATATCAGCCCCTACTACCTGAGCAGACTCTTCAAAAAGTCCATCAACCTGAGTCTGATCGAGTATATCAACGGCGTGCGTATCAAGGCGGCGCAGAATCTCATCGAGAAATCGAACGAGAGCATTTCCGACATTGCGGAAAAGACCGGCTTTATGACCACCGCCCATTTCCGTCGTGTGTTCAAGGATGCCACGGGTCTGTCCCCGCAGCAGTACCGGCAGTATTATAAGAGAGTGAATAAGTAAGGTTGAAACATCCGCCGCCCTGATATGGGGCGGCCTTTTTTGTCTGCACCGCTGCAGGGGCGGATGCTTGCATCCGCCCGCGGGGCGCCGGGGACGCCGCACCCTGCAAATCTATCAGTAAAACTCCGTCCCCCTGGCAGGGGAGGGGAGTGTCATTTTCAAAAGAAAGGCTGCCCCGTACCCCCTGGTTGTGGTGCGGGGCAGCCGTGGTTTAAGTGGGTTTTCGGGCTGCCAAAATGGCGATTAGCCCTTCACAGCACCGGCGGAGATACCGTCGATGAAAGCATCCTGCGCGCAGAAGAAAACGATCAGCTGCGGGATGATGGAGATGAGGGACAATGCCAGAATACGGTTCCAGTTGAAACCGCTGTCAGCGTCCATGGACAGCTTGACGAAAATGGACATCGGGTATTTGCTGGGGGTCTGGACGTAAAGCAGGGGACCCATGTAGTCGTTGCAGCTCCACATGAACTGGAACAGACCGCAGGCCACCAGAGAGGGGCTCAGCATCGGGGCAATGATCTTGTACAGGATCTTGACCGGGCCGCAGCCATCAATGGCGGCCGCCTCGTCCAGGTCATGGGGGATGCTGCGCATGAACTGCACCAGCTGATAGACGAAGTAAGTCTCGGTGGCAAACAGGGTGGGCACCCACAGAGGCAGGTAGAAGGGGCTGTTGACCCAGCCGAAGGAGTTGTACATCAGGTACTGGGGAACGTTCAGAACGACCTGGGGCAGGAACAGCGTGGAGATCATGATGCCGAACAGCATATCGCGGCCCTTGAACTTAAAGCGGCTGAAGCCGTAAGCGGCAATGACAGAGCTGATAACGGTGAAGATGACCTTGGGGATAACGAAGCTGTAGGTGTTGATGAACGCACGCCAGATGCTGATGTCGCCGCCGTAGTTCTGAGTGACGGCGTCAATGTAGCCCTGCAGCGTGGGGTTGGCAGTCAGGAAGCCGATGCCGGAGAAGATCTCAGCGTTGGACTTGAAGGTGGCGCCCACCATCCAGACCAGCGGGTAGATCATGATAACGCCGACAAGGATCAGCACAAAGTACTGGAAGAAACGGCCGATTTTATGGGCGGTAGAAAGTTTCATTTTTCGTTCCTCCTTAATCAGCGTAGTAGACCCAGTGCTTCTGGCTGGTGAAAGCAATCACAGTCAGCAGAGCAACGGCAATGAACATGACCCAGGCCAGCGCACACGCCATGCCCATCTCGTTGGACTTGAAGGCGTAGTTGTAAACCAGCAGGGAGACAAGCGTTGTAGCGTTACGCGGGCCGCCCTGGGTGATGATGTAGGGGCCGTTGAATTCCTGGAACGCCTGTGCGATCTGGGTGACGAGGTTGTAGAAGATAACGGGGGTGATCATCGGAATGGTGATCGAGAAGAACTGGCGGGTCTTGGTAGCACCGTCAATGGTGGCGGCCTCGTACAGGTCGGCAGGCACGCCCTTCAAAGCGGCCAGGAACAGAACCATGGCGGAGCCGAACTGCCACACACGCAGCAGGCAGATGACGAACAGCGCCCAAGTCTTGTCAGCCAGCCAGTCGGGACCGGCAATGCCAAAGAAGCCGAGAATCGTGTTGACAACGCCGGTGTCCTTGAACAGGGCGCGCCACAGAACGGCGATGGCCACAGAGCCGCCCAGAATGGACGGAATGTAGTAAACGGTACGGAACAGGTTGACGAACTTGATCTTGAAGTTCAGGATGTAGGCGATGAACAGCGCGAACACCAGCTTGAGGGGCACGGTGATGAAGGCATATTTCACGGTAGTCAGCAAAACGGAAACGGTCTTGCGGCTGGTGAAAATCTCAACGTAGTTCATAACGCCGTACTGGCTGATGCCCTTGAAGAAGTTCAGATCAGTAAAGCTGTATACCAGAGAGCTGGCAAACGGATAGGCTTTGAAAATCAGAAAGCCCAGAATCCACGGAATCAGGAAGAACAGGCCAGTGTTTTCGTCACACCAACGCTTAAACGGTGTGCGCTGGGTCGTTTTGGGTGCAGAGCTCATCCAAAAACCTCCTTGTCACAAATTGCTGCATTGCGTTTTAACATGAATAACCGGCCCCGCCATGCGTGATAACGGGGCTGGGGCCGGCTAAACTTTACTTTTTAAGGGATTTCGATTGCTCTTAGGCGTTGGCGCTCAGCACACCGGAAACGCCGTCCAGCAGGATCTCGGCAGCCTCCTCAGCGTCGTAGTCGCCATAGCTGAAGCCGTCGAACACGTCGGTGTAAACGCCGTCGGTGGTGTCCTTCAGCTTGCTGGACTCGAAGTACGGGTCAAGCGGCATATCGACGAAAGCCAGAACCTTGGTGTTGGCCTCAAGAACCAGAGGCTTCACAGCGTCAGCAGCCTGAGCGGCAGCCAGACCGGCGGTGGAGGCGGGAATGCCGCACTCGGAACCCATGATGGCAGCGCCTTCGCCGTTCCACAGGAAGTCGATCAGGGCAGCAGCCTCAACGGGATGCTGGCAGGAGGAGGTGATGGCCATGCCCATGGAGACCTTGGAGAAGCCGCCGTTGGCCTTATCGCCGAACTTGATCTCCTCACCGACGGTGAAACCGGAGTTGTCGGCCAGAGCAGACTGGTACTTGTTGGCGGAAGAATCCCACTCGAAGATGCCGGCGTACTTGCCGTCGATCCACTCCTGAGACTTGTCGATAGAGTCGAAGCCGGCAGCGATCATGGTCGGACGGGTGGGGATAACGTGGTTGTCCTCGAGGGACTTGATGAAGTTCAGGCCATCAACGACCTCTTCCTCGCTGTACTGGCACTCGTTGTTCTCGACCCAGGCCTTACCGTACTTGGACTCGAGGTAGAAGGTCATCAGGATCATGCGGTCATACTGACCGATGGCCAGAGGATAGTAATCATTGCCCAGCTTCTCCTGGAAGGCCTTGCCGGCGGCGATCAGATCATCATAGGAGGCGGGAACCTGCTCAATACCGGCCTGCTTGAAGGTGTTCATGTTCCAGTAGAAGATACGGCCGGTCATCGAGATGGGCACAGCCTGCAGGCTGTCAGCAACGGTGCAGGCGTTCTTGGCGGCATCGCTCCACTGGCTCAGGTCGATGACATCGCTGTACTCGCGCAGGTCGACGAACTTCTCACCCGTGGGGCTGTACTGGTACAGCCAGTTCCAGTTGACCTGCATGACATCGGAACCCTGGTCAGCGGCCAGCGCGGTGGACTGCTTCTCTTCCCAGCCGGACCATGCGCCGTAGGTGGGGGAGACGGTGATGTTGGGATACTTCTCGTGGAAAGCCTCCAGAGCCTTCTGGTAAGCTTCATGGCGGGAGTCGCCGCCCCACCAGCTGATGGTCAGCTCGATAGGATCGGTGGTGTTGATCTCGTGGGCCTCGCTGGGGGCAGCCTCAGCGGTAGACTCGGCAGCGGTGCTTTCAGCAGTGGAAGCAGCCTCGCTGGTGGCGGCGGAGCTGCTGGCAGCGGTGCCGCAGCCAGCCAGCAGAGTGGCGGTCATAGCAGCGGCAACGCCAAGGGAAATTGCCTTCTTCATTGTCTTGTCCTCCTAAAAATGCTGTGCGATTTATTTTTGCAGATTGTCGTGTGTGGGTGTAAGCACCACAACATCTGCCATTCGCTTGTCTATATGATAGCAAAACGCACCAACAAAAAAAACAGTCAATTTAGTGCGTTCCACCTCAAAAGCGAACAATTCTTGCTTTGTTGCTTGTAACAGATTTGACACCACCGTCAAAACTTACGAATACGAGCACCTGCGTTTGTGCAGTTTGACAAAGGCGGCAGGAACCCGGACGGGGATATCCAGGGCAAAGCGCACCGATATTTACCCACTAAAATGCGTTACCAGGGGCAAAATATGCAAGATTGATGCAAAAAGCGTGCTATTTCGCAAATATTATTGCATTCATCTATGCACGGTGCAAAATAAGTGCGGCCAAGAGCAAAAAAGGCCCCACCGGGAGAAATCCCGGTGGGGCCTGCACAAATTATGTTCACTTCTTCGGGTGGCGTGCTAAAAATGCACGGTATTCGCGGTACCAGCATTGGGGGCACAGGCTTTGGTACTCCACATCGTCCACTGTATCAATCGCGACCTGCGCACCCTCAAAGACGAACTCGCCGTTGACCTTGCGGCCGTTGCAGATGGCCTTGCGCCCGCAGGCGCAGATGGTTTTCAGCTCCTCGATCGTATGGGCAATCTCCAGCAGCCGGGTCGAGCCGGGAAAGCCGCGCATCATGAAATCGGCCCGCAGGCCGTAGCAGATGACCGGAATGCCCAGATCGACCGTGACAAGAAACAGCTGGTCGGCCTGCTCGGGCGTGAAAAACTGGCTCTCATCGCAAAGCACGCAGGCAATCTTGCCATTGGCGGCCTCGTCGGCGCGCACCAGCTCCACCACGTCCATGTCGGGTGTGACGAGCTTGTCAACTTTGCAGGAAATACCTAGGCGGGAAAGGATGGAATCCTGCCCCTTGGTGTCGATGGCGGGCTTTAAAATCAGCACGCGCATCCCGCGTTCTTTATAGTTGTAGGCGACCTGCATCAGCGCAGTGGTCTTGCCGCTGTTCATAGCGCCATATCGAAAATACAATTTTGCCATGGTGGCTCCTTATCGGTTTATTGATAACCGTAGGGGCCGGGCATGCCCGGCCCTCAACCTTCCCGCAATCGCGCGTCAACCAGTAGGCTGAGGGCCGCACATGTGCGGCCCCTACAAGGCGGTCTTTTTATAGAGATATCACTTTTCCTGATTTCTCAGCCTGTACCCCAGGCTCATCAGGCTGTCGCCCAGATGGACATTCTCCACCGTGACATCTGGGTACTCGACCGACAGATCGTAGTGGCTGAAATTCCAGAAACCCTTGATGCCCTGGCCCACCAGCTCACCCGCCAGGTCCATAGCGCTCTGGCGCGGCACGCAGAGCACGGCCACCTCGGGATGGTGCTCGGTGCAGAAGGCCTCCAGCTCACTCAGCGGAAGAATGGGCACGCCGCACATTTCCTTGCCGATCAAGTCGGGGTTCACATCAAACACGCCCAGCAGCTTGTAGCCGTTGGCGTCGCGGCTGATGAAGCTGGATACTGCAGAACCCAAACGACCGGCACCGACCAAAATCGTGGGCAGTTTTTCGCCATCGCCGAACAGCAGCTTGCCAATCTCGGCACGCAGCACATCCACCTTGTAGCCGATGCCCTGCTGGCCGAACCCACCAAAGCAGTTGAAATCCTGGCGCACCTGGCTGGCGGTGGTGCCCATCATGTGGGCCAGCTCGCTGGAAGAAATTTTATCCTTGCCGTCGGCGGAAAGGTTGGTCAGATAACGATAATATTTCGGCAGTCGCTTGATGACCGGGAGCGACACCTTATTTTGAACAGCCATGATCGTATCCCTCACATTGCAATACTTGTTTATAGCTTATTATAAAATGAAGCACGGCGGTTGTCAATTTTTTGTCTAAGTTTTTTAGCTGATTTCTCAAATTATTATACGGTTGTACAAAAATAGAACGGGAAATTCTGGCGGTATAGACAAAACAAAACGACACCCCTGGCCCAAACCGCGCATATTTTGCAGGGCCGCAGGACAGACTGTTTTTGTGTATAGTTTGCGCAGAAAAGGAGAGCAATGATGGAAACGAAGGATAAAAAGGTCGGCACCAAGCACAACCCCACCGAAAGCGCCGCCCTGAAGCGGCTGAAGCATGATTTGATAAAGGAAGACGGCATTGTGCCTGCCACCAAGGGCCGCCACGCCATCCACTGCCTGACGGTCATCGGCACGATCGAGGGCCATACGCTGGCGTCCGACGCGCAAAAGACGACAAAATATGAGCACGTCATCCCCCAGCTGGTGGACATTGAGGAGGATCCCGAGATAGAAGGACTGCTGGTGATTCTGAATACGGTGGGCGGTGATGTGGAAGCCGGGCTGGCGCTGGCGGAACTGATTGCGGGCGTCAGCAAGCCCAGCGCCACGCTGGTGCTGGGCGGCGGGCATTCTATTGGCATCCCGCTGGCGGTGGCGGCGCGGCACAGCTTTATTGTGCCCACGGCCACCATGACGGTGCACCCGGTGCGCCATTCCGGCATGGTGCTGGGGGTGCCGCAGACGCTGCGCTATTTTGAACAGATGCAGGAGCGCATAGTCAGCTTTGTGACCGGGCACTCCAAAATCACGGCCCGGCGGTTCACCCAGCTGATGCACAATACCGGCGAGCTTGTCATGGACATGGGCACCGTATTGGACGGCACCCAGGCTGTGGAGGAAGGGCTGATCGACGAGTTGGGCGGCCTGGCGGACGCACTGGGGTATTTATATAAGGAAATAGAAAAGTGAAGGCGGAATCGTAGGGGCGCATTCTATATGCGCCCGGGGAGCTTGCGGCAAGATAAACGTCCACGGGCGGATATGGAATCCGCCCCTACATAATTTTGTTGCGGCAGCCTATTGCAATCTACAATATTATATGCTATATAATATATAACCCTATACACCATACACCCGGAAGGGGGACACCCTATGGCCATCAATACCACGGCGGGGCTGCTGGACGCGATCGTTTTGGCCGTCGTCGGGCGGGAGGAAACGGGCACCTACGGTTACAAAATCACCCAGGAAGTCCGCGCGGTGCTGGAATTATCGGAATCCACGCTCTACCCGGTGCTGCGCCGCCTGCAAAAGGACGGCTGTCTGGCCGTCCACGACGAAGCCTTCAACGGCCGCAACCGCCGCTACTATCAAATCACGCCCGCGGGCCGCGCACGGCTGGCGGAACTTACCGCCGAGTGGGAAGCCTACACCGCCAAAATCAACAAGCTCTTTAAGGGGGAGCCGCAATGAAAAAATACGAGTACTTATCCGAACTGGAAAAACGGCTGTCTGCCCTGCCAGCTGATGCGCGCCGCGACGCGCTGAACTATTATGAGGAATACTTCGACGCCGCAGGTACCGATAACGAGGACGCTACCGCCGCCGAGCTGGGCGACCCTGCCGAGGCCGCCCGCAAGATCCTGGAAGGGGAGGGCCTGACGCCCGACGATGCCACGCCCGAGGAAACGCCCCTGACCCCGCCGACTGCACCCGAACCGCCCGCCGCCGACCCACAGCCTGCGCCGCCGCGCCGCAGCCCCAAAGCAAAAACAATGTGGCTGATTTTTGCCGTTGTCATTGTTGCGGCGCTGATCATTCAGCTGGGCGTCCTTGTGCTGAGTTTTGCAAAGCCCGGCGGCGGCACGGCGTCGATGGTTGTTGCGCCGACGGAGGAAGAAACTGCTGCATCCGGTCTTGTCCGCACCGAGGACTTTTACAACGGGACCGCCGCCACCGAGGACGCGGACAGCGGCAGCCCATTGGAGAAGATGGATTTCACCACCGGTCTGGCCGACGCCAAAAATATAACCTTCGACATCGACTACGGCGCGGTCACAGTCGTTGTGGACAGTGGTGCGGCGGAGCCGACCCTTTCCTGCACGAACCTGCGTCAGGACTGGTTCAACTTTACCAACACGGGCGACAACACAAGCCCGGTGCGTGTCAGCTACAAGGTGCCCGCCAACTACAACCTCGGCAAAGAGCTGGGGCCCGAGCCTGAGTTTGTCCTGTCCGTGCCGGATGCGAATACCTTCCATTTTAAAAGGCTCTCCATCACTGCCGCTATGGGCGATGCAGAATTTGACAACAGCAATACCATCGCCGCCGACAGCATCGACTTAGATCTGGCGATGGGCAACTTTACCGGTAGCACCGTGCAGGCAGAGCAGTTTACGGCGAATATCTCAATGGGCGATTTTGATTTGGGGCTGCTGGCGGGCGTTGAAACCGCTAAAGTCGAAGCTGCCATGGGCAATATTGGCCTGACGGTGGACGGCAGGCCCGACGATTACGCGCTTGACCTGCAAACGTCCATGGGGAATGTGGTGTTCAACGGCAGGACGATGAGCAGTATCTACACCCAAACGGCCGCCGCGCCCCGCAGCGTGACCCTTACCGCGTCGATGGGCGATGTAGTGCTGACGACGACGCAGTAATCCCGCCCGCGTATAGCAAACGGCCAGAGCCCCTCCGGTCATCGCTGACGCTCGACCACCTCCCCGCAAAGCGAGGAGACTTTCACGCGGGCTTTGCCCGCGCAAAAAGGCTCCTCACGAAGTGGGGAGCTGGCCGCGCGCAGCAAGGCCTGAGGGGCTCTTCCACCTCGCCATAGCTGCCGCCCTTATAGGGGGCCGATGCTCGCATCGGCCCGCCCGGCCACCCCAAAGTCATACTACACACCCAATCCATTGTTCAAAATCCACAACTTTCCTTTTCGCGGTGCAAGAAAGATTTTCGCCGAATCCTTTGTATTTTGTCCGCGGTTGTGGTACAATCTTTCTAATAAGTAAAAACCGTCGAAAAAAGGAAAGTCAGGAGAGTGTATTATGGCATACTATTTTTCCGAGCCGTCCCGCACCTTTGGTGAGTATCTGCTCGTTCCCGGGTATTCCTCTTCAGAGTGCGTCCCTACGGCTGTCAGCCTGAAAACCCCGCTGGTCAAATACCGCAAGGGCGAGGAAGCCTGCCCGCTGGAAATGAACATCCCGATGGTCTCCGCCATCATGCAGTCCGTCTCCGGTGAGAAACTGGCGATTGCCCTGGCCAAGCAGGGCGGCGTCTCCTTCATCTACGGCTCCCAGACTATCGAGCAGGAGGCCGACATGGTTCGCCGTGTCAAGGCTTACAAGAAGGGCTTTGTCACTTCCGACTCCAACCTGCCGCCGGAGGCTACCTTGGGCGACGTGCTGGACCTCAAGACCCGCACCGGCCATTCCACCGTTGCCATCACCGATGACGGCTCTGCCCATGGCAAGCTGCTGGGCATCGTCGCCTCCCGCGACTACCGCCTCTCCCGCATGACGATGGATCTCAAGGTCACTGAGTTCATGACTCCGCTGGATAAGCTGGTCACGGCCCCCGCCACCACCAGCCTGCACGACTGCAATGATATCATCTGGGACAACAAGATCAACTCCCTGCCCCTGATCGACGAGGAAGGTCGCCTGCAGTATATGGTTTTCCGCAAGGACTACGACTCCCACAAGGAGAACGTCAACGAGCTGCTGGACGAGAACAAGAGCTATGTCGTCGGCGCGGGCATCAACACCCGTGACTACGCCGAGCGCGTCCCCGCACTGGTGGACGCTGGTGTGGATGTGCTCTGCATCGACTCTTCCGAGGGCTTCAGCGAGTGGCAGTCCCGCACCATCGCTTGGATCCGCGAGAACTACGGCGACAAGGTGAAGGTCGGTGCCGGCAACGTTGTTGACCGCGAGGGCTTCCTGTTCCTGGCGAAGGCTGGCGCAGACTTCATCAAGATCGGCATTGGCGGCGGCTCCATCTGCATCACCCGCGAGACCAAGGGCATTGGCCGCGGCCAGGCTACCGCGGTCATTGAGGTCGCAAAGGCCCGCGACGAGTACTATAAGGAGACCGGCATCTATATTCCCATCTGCTCCGATGGCGGCATCGTGCAGGACTACCACATCACCCTGGCACTGGCTATGGGCGCGGACTTTGTCATGCTGGGCCGTTACTTCGCCCGCTTCGACGAGTCCCCCACGAACAAGCTGCGCGTCGGCGGCAACTACGTCAAGGAGTACTGGGGCGAGGGCTCCAACCGCGCCCGCAACTGGCAGCGCTATGACCTGGGCGGTGCCCAGAAGCTGAGCTTTGAGGAAGGCGTTGACTCCTATGTGCCTTATGCCGGTCCCCTGGCTGACGGTGTACAGACGACGCTGTACAAAGTGCGCTCTACCATGTGCAACTGCGGTGCGCTCTCCATCCCCGAACTGCAGGAAAAAGCCCGCCTGACCGTTGTGTCCTCCACTTCCATCGTCGAGGGCGGCAGCCATGACGTTATCCTGAAAAACGGCCCCCAGAACCGCTGACCCATAAACATACAGCCGCCCCGCCGGACATCTGCCCGGCGGGGCGGCTTTTTGCATAACTTGGCAGGATCATACTACTGTGCGGCATGATGCCCCAGCGCAGCATTTATGAGATGGGGGTGTAAAACGTATTGTAGGGGCGGCCATTGGCCGCCCGCGGAACATAGCGACAGCCGCGGCGCCCCCGGGTCGATGACGAGCATCGACCCCTACACCGTAGGGGCGGATTCCATATCCGCCCGGGAACCTTCCGGAAGCTGCCTCCTATCCGCGGGCGACCAATGGTCGCCCCTACTTCTTTTACCTCAAATCAACCCATTCTCCATGCAATACCAATACACCCCGTCCTCGGTCACAGGGCGGCAAACCTCGGTGGCAACAGCTTTCAACTCGTCCGACGCATTCCCCATGGCAACGGCGTCGCCCACGGCTTGCAGCATCTCAATATCGTTGTTGCCGTCGCCGAACGCCACTGCCTCGGCCTTGTCAAAACCGTAATATTCCAGAATCTTCCCGATGCCTGTACCCTTGCCGCCGCTGTACGGGATGATATCCACCGCGCGGTCCCACCACGCGGCAATTTTGGCACCGTCCACGCCGCGCAAAATTGCGTCATACTCATCCTTGCGGCCGCCCATCATCAGCTGGTAGACGTCCTCCCGGCAGACAGTGTCGAATTCGTCGGTGATGGGCACAACCATCTTGGCGATGGCAAAATAGTCGGTCAGGTCCGCGTCCGTGCCGTTGGCGGCCAGCCGGTCACGCACCGACACACAGACAGGCCGCCCGATGGCTGTGCCGTTGGCAATAATTTTCTGCACATCCTCGTGTGCAATCGGATTGCTGAAAATCGTCTCGCCGCCTGCCGTGTAACACAGAGAGCCGTTGAAGGTCAAGCAGGCGTCAAATTCCACCCCCGGGAACACCGGCAGTGCCACAGGGGAGCGCCCGGTCGCCAGGCAGATTTTTACGCCGCCCGCCCGCAGGCGCTGCAAAGCCTCCAGCGTTTTCTCGGTGATGCGCTTGGACTGTATATCGATCAGCGTGCCGTCGATATCAAAAAATGCGATTTTCGTCTGCATTCGGGGAGACTCCTTTGTTTTAGAATACACCCAGTATAGCACAAAAATGGCAGGATCGATACCGCATTTCCGCGAAAATGTGATGCGATCCTGCCCAAGAGGGTTCATTCGGTTTGATTTTTGGAATCGGGGCTGCCGAAAAACACCACCGGCAGCATCAGCAAAAACGGATTGGCCGACACCAAAAACGGCTTGTTCTCCATGAAGAGATACAGCGTCAGCGCCACCAGGCAGATGACCTCGGTGGAGCGGTGCTTCTTCGCTAACCGCCACAGCAGCAACAGGAACACGGCGGCCACCAGAATGGCACCGATAATGCCTTTGTTCATCGGCACGGCCAAAAACGTGTTGTCAATGGCGTGGTGCTCGTCGCCGTCGGTGGGCAGGCCGCCCAGCAGCGAGAGCGGGGCCTGCCAGAAAACATTGTGCCAAATCTCAAACCGACCCGACAGTGCAATGCTCAACAGCAGCAGGGCCATCCGTTCATAGGGCCATTCGGGGTTGTAAACGTATCCGGCGTATAGGCTGAACGCTGCCAGCGCCACCGGCAGGGCAATCGAAAACCCGTAGAAAATTTTGTTGTCAAACAGCTTCGGCAGAAATTTCTGCACCAGAAACAGCCCGAACAGCACTGCCATACCGCCGAACGCGCCCCGGCTGCCAGGTACTTTGTAGGTAAAAATCGCCAGTGCGGCCAGCCCGGCCCAGTCGAAAGCTCTCATCCGGTCGTGCCGCAGCCAGCCCCAGGCGAAGAACACGCCCACCAACCGCGCACCGAAACCGTTGTAGTGACCGTAGCCGAAATCCCAGTTGCGGCAGTAGAAATTGTAGGGCATCAGCGGAGTGACAAAGTGCAGCGCCTGCACCAGCAGCAGCCCGGCCACTGCCGTGGCAAGGTAGACCCGCAGGGCCGTCTGCAAATCCACATCCTTGGCCCCCAGCCCGACGAGCGCAGCCAGGAAAAACCACTGGTCGCCGCCGTACCAGGCCGAAAACGCCGTGTAGACCAGCACAACGGCCACGATGATTTTTTGCAGCTGCGTCTCGTACTTGGTCAGCAATACGATTTTGCCCGCCAGCAGCAGTACGGCAAACCCGGTCAGCCCCAGCCGCGCCACCCGGCTGAAAGTCGGCAGTGTAGACTGAAGGTTGGAGCTGAATACCTCGCTCAAAACAAGCAATAACGCCAGCCCCGCACAGTACACGCGGCTGGCCAGCGGTTTGTATTTTTGGTAAAGCATAGAAGAATCCTTTCGGGATTAAATAGAAATTATTATAAGTATATCATATAAACGATAAAAAGAAAACCCTGTAAAAATAGCGGCACACGGTAGTGGCCGCGCATACGCGGCCCGCAGCTTTCCCATAAGCGCCTGCTTGTCCTTCACGCGGGGGCTGGGCATACCCGGCCCCTACATAAATAATGTTGATAAACACAAAACACATCCTTGCGAATTTTGCAAAAATAATACTTGACATTCCCCCAAGAATCCGCTAAAATAGAACCATTGCAAATGCAGTGAAGGGGAAAAAGCAGCATCCATCCCATTGCAGAGAGCCGCCGGTCGGTGCAAGGCGGTATGGCAGATGCTGTATACTGGCCCCGGAGCAGCCGCGCTGACAGGTAGGCGCGGACGGAACCTGACCGTTATCATGCAGGCGCGATTCGCTGAAAAGCTGATCGTACAGAGCGGCCGTTTCAACGGCAATGAGAGTGGTACCGCGGGTACAGCAACGTGAATTTTGCTCCCGTCTCTCAAAGGTCTTTCGCCTTTGGGGGACGGTTTATTTTTACCTCCCCAAAGCGCGAACCGAACGCTTTGAAGGAGGCATTTTTATTATGATGGACGCATCCAAGTACAATGTAGGCTACTATCCGCCGCCGGTCGAACCCGGCCATGTCTATGAGTGGCCCCAGAAAGACCATATCGAGCAGGCCCCGGCCTGGTGCAGTGTGGATCTGCGCGATGGCAACCAGAGCCTGATCGTGCCGATGAACCTGGAAGAAAAACTTGAATTTTACGATATGCTGGTCAAAATCGGCTTTAAGGAAATCGAGGTCGGTTTCCCCGCCGCCAGCGAGACCGAGTACGAGTTCCTGCGCACGCTGATTGACGGCAACCGAATCCCCCAGGATGTGACCGTGCAGGTGCTGACCCAGTGCCGTGACCACATCATCCGCAAGACGTTCGAGGCCGTCAAGGGCGCGCCCCGGGCCATTATCCACTTCTACAACTCCACCAGTGTCGCCCAGCGCGAGCAGGTGTTCAAGAGGTCCAAAGAGGAAATCAAGAAGATCGCCGTTGACGGCGCTAAGCTCGTCAAGCAGCTGAGCGAGGAGTACGAGGGCAACTTCCTGTTTGAGTACAGCCCCGAGAGCTTCACCGGGACCGAGCCGGAGTACGCCGTGGAAGTCTGCAACGCCGTTCTCGACGTCATGCAGCCCACCCCCGACCGCCCCATGATCATTAACCTGCCGGTCACGGTCGAGATGAGTATGCCCCACATCTACGCAAATCAGATTGAATGGTGCTCCAAGCATCTGAAATATCGTGACAGCGTGATTCTTTCTACCCACCCCCACAACGACCGCGGCTGCGGCGTCGCTGACGCCGAGCTGGCTGTGCTGGCTGGTGCTCAGCGCATCGAGTGCTGCCTCTTCGGCAACGGCGAGCGCACCGGCAACGTGGACGCCATCACGCTGGCTATGAATATGTACAGCCACGGCGTGGACCCGCACCTCGACTTCAGCAATATGCCCGAAATCTGCGAAGTCTACGAGCGCGTGACCCGGATGCACGTCTACGAGCGCACGCCGTATGCAGGCTCCCTCGTCTTTGCGGCGTTCAGCGGCAGCCATCAGGACGCCATCGCCAAGGGCATGACATGGCGCAAGGAAAAGCAGCTCCACCAGTGGACCTGCCCCTACATCCCCATCGACCCCCACGACATTGGCCGCACCTACGATGCCGACGTCATCCGTATCAACTCCCAGAGCGGCAAGGGCGGCATCGGCTTCCTGCTGCAGCAGAACTACGGTTACAACCCGCCGCCGAAAATGCGCGAGGATCTGGGCTACCGCGTCAAGGACGTCAGCGACCACGAGCACCGCGAGTTGAGCGTGAAAGAAGTGCTGGGCGTCTTTGAGAGCAGCTACCTCAACCACACCCACCCGCTCAATGTGCCGGAAGCGCACTTTATCCAGAACTCAGACGGCAGCATCACGGCAAGCGTCGTCATCACCAGCGGCGGCAGCACGATCAAATGCACCGCCACCGGTAACGGCCGCCTGGACGCTGTGGCAACGGCCATCGAGCAGCAGACCGGGATGCATTTCACGCTTGTGCATTACAGTGAGCACGCCCTCGATTCCGATACGAACTCCCGCGCCTGCTCCTACGTCGGCCTGAAATGGGCCTCCGGCGAGGAGAGCTGGGGCTGCGGCACGCATACGGATATTATCGTGGCGGGCATTAAGGCGCTGGTAAGCGCGATCAACAATAAGTAAACACCCTACAACGCACTGCCGGGTAGGGGCCGGACTTGTCCGGCCCTCAACATAAGGGCAGGCGGCACGTAAAGACAAGGCCGAGGGCGGGGCATGCCCCGCCCCTACGGTGAGATGATCCTAAAACGGAGGTACACAACCATGGGCATGACCATGACCCAAAAAATCTTAGCGGCCCACAGCGGGGAAGCAGCCGTCACGGCGGGCCAGCTCATCAACGCCAAGCTCGATGTGGTGCTCGGCAATGATATCACCACCCCGGTGGCCATCAACGAATTTGAAAAAGCAGGGTTCGACTCGGTGTTCGATAACACCCGCGTCAACATCGTGCTGGATCACTTTGTCCCCAACAAGGACATCAAGAGCGCGGCCCAGTCCAAGCAGTGCCGCGAGTTTGCCGACAAGTACGACATCCTCAATTTTTTCGACGTGGGCCGCATGGGCGTTGAGCACGCACTGCTGCCCGAACAGGGCATCGTGACTGCGGGTGACTGCATCATCGGCGCGGACAGCCACACCTGTACCTACGGTGCGGTGGGCGCGTTCTCCACCGGCGTCGGCTCCACCGATATGGCCGCCGGCATGGCGAAAGGCATGGCCTGGTTCAAGGTCCCCGCCGCCATCAAGGTCGAGCTGAAGGGTCAGCTGCACAAGCCCGTCACCGGCAAGGATGTCATTCTGCACCTGATTGGTCAAATCGGCGTCTCGGGCGCACTGTACAAGAGTCTGGAATTTGTCGGCGAGGGCGTCAAGACCCTGACGATGGAGGATCGCCTCTGCATCTGCAACATGGCCATCGAGGCCGGTGCCAAAAACGGCATCTTCCCCGTGGACGAAGTGACCGAAGCCTACCTCAAAGGCCGCAGCCAGCGCCCGTGGACCAAGTACGAGGCCGACCCCGACGCCGAGTATGAGCGCACCATCGTGATTGACCTCGACGCGCTCGAGCCGACGGTCAGCTACCCGCATCTGCCCGAGAACACGCATCTTGCCAAAGAGGGTAAGGACATCAAGATCGATCAAATCGTGATTGGCTCCTGCACCAACGGACGCATTGAGGACATGGAGGCCGCCTACGAGATCCTGAAGGGCAAGCACATCGCCAAGGGCGTGCGCGGCATCATCATCCCTGCCACGATGGCCGTCTACAAGGAGTGCATCCTGCGCGGCTACACCGAGGCTTTCATAGACGCAGGCTGCATCGTCTCCACGCCCACCTGCGGCCCCTGCCTGGGCGGCTACATGGGTATCCTGGCGGCGGGCGAGCGCTGTGTCTCCACCACCAACCGCAACTTCGTCGGCCGCATGGGCCACGTGGAGTCCGAGGTCTACCTCGCCAGCCCTGCCACGGCGGCGGCCAGCGCCCTGACCGGCTACATCACTGATCCGAGGGAGGTTTGAGCTATGAACGCAAGAGGTCCTGTTTTTAAATACGGCGACAACATTGACACCGACGTGATCATCCCGGCCCGCTACCTGAATACCCAGAGTGCCGCCGAGCTGGCAAGCCACTGTATGGAAGATATCGATAAAACGTTTGTTACCCGCGTCAAGGCGGGGGACATCATGGTGGGCGGTGAGAACTTTGGCTGCGGCTCCTCCCGCGAGCATGCCCCCGTTGCCATCAAGGCGTCCGGTATCAGCTGCGTTATCGCCAAGAGCTTTGCCCGCATCTTCTACCGCAACGCCATCAACATCGGTTTACCGATTCTCGAATGCCCCGCCGCCAGCAAAGCAATCAACGAGGGCGATACGGTCAGCATCAACTTTGACACCGGCGTCATTACCGACGAAACCACGGGCCAGACCTTCCAGGCCGCGCCCTTCCCGCCGTTCATCCAGAACATTATCGCCAAGGGCGGCCTGATGAACAGCTTGAAGGATTGATGCCCTGTAGGGGCCGGGCATGCCCGGCCCGCGGCTTTACGGCAAAAGTGCTGTGATGGAAAGGCTGAGGGCGGGACATGTCCCGCCCCTACAATAGCAACGAGAGGGAGAACAGAACTATGCAGAAAAACATCACTCTGATCTACGGCGACTGTTCCAGCCCGGAGATCGTGACCCAGGCGGTGCGCGTACTGGATAAAATTGCAGAAAAGCACGGCCATACGTTTACGTATACCCGCGCCTACATGGGCGGCGAGGCCATTGATAAATTCGGCGACCCGCTGCCCGCTGCGGAACTGGAAAAGTGCAAAAACTCCGACAGCGTCCTGCTGGGGGCCATCGGCGGCCCCAAGTGGGAGGGACTGCCCGGCGACCAGCGCCCTGAGAAGGGCCTGCTGCGCCTGCGTTCCGGCATGGGACTGTACGCCAACAACCGCCCGGCCAAGATCTGGCCCCAGTTGGCGGATGCCTCCCCGCTGAAAAAGTCCATTGTGGACAAGGGCATTGACTTTATCGTCGTGCGTGAGCTGATTGGCGGCGTCTACTTTGGCGAGCATAAGACGATTGAGGAAAACGGCGAGAAGGTCGCCATCGACGTGATGCCCTACGCCGAACATGAAATTGAGCGCATCGGCCGCATCGGCTTTGAGACGGCCATGAAGCGCCGCAAAAAGCTGACCTGCGTGGACAAGGCGAACGTGCTGGACACCAGCCGCCTGTGGCGCGCCGTCATGCATCGTCTGCAGGTCGAGTACCCCGAGGTCGAGTACAGTGAAATGTTTGTGGACAACTGCGCTATGCAGATCTGCAAGAATCCCGCCCAGTTTGACGTCATCGTCACCGAAAATATGTTCGGCGATATCCTCTCTGACGAAGCCAGCGAAGTGACCGGTTCCATCGGCATGGTGCCGTCCTCCTCGCTGGGCGAGGGCACCTGCGGCCTGTATGAGCCGATCCACGGCTCTGCGCCCGACATTGCCGGGCAGGACGTCGTCAACCCGATCGCCTGCATCCTCTCCGCTGCCATGATGCTGCGCTACAGCTTCGATATGCCCGCCGAGGCCGATGAGATCGAGGCGGCCGTGAACGCGGTTCTCGATGCCGGCTACCGCACCGCCGACATGATGGCCCCCGGCTGCACCAGGGTAGGCTGCACCGAGATGGGCGACCGGATTTTGGAGCATATTTAAAAAAGATATTGTAGGGGCCGGGTATGCCCGGCCCGCGCCCGAAGGGTGGACGGCCGTCTGCCAGAAAGCCGCGGGCCGCACATATGCGGCCCCTACAACACAAAATGCCCCCAACGGCTGTGATGCCGTTGGGGACATTTTTATTTCTCCATCACATCCCGCCAGGGCCGTTTTGCGGCAAGCTCGTTGCGGCGGTGGTTGCGCCAGATAAGCAGCGCTGCCAGTGCCGCGCCGAACAGGATGACTGCCGCAAGGTTGGGCAGGCCCACCGCGGGCAGCAGCGGCGTGATCCATTTGTCGACGAACCAAAACACCACGAACCACAAAAACAGCATGGCGGCTGTAATGACACCGTACCGCACACCTTTTTCGGTGGAGGCCGCCCACTCGGCGGGGACAATGCGCTGCAGCAGCCACGCACTGGGCATCATAATGGCAATGCAGAGCACAAGCCAGACCGCGTCATAATAGCAGTCCCACGGGCGGCCTAACACCGTATAGGTCGCGGTGGAAACCAACGCAAACGTGCATAGCCACACAAGGCTGTCTGCCATGTAATCCGCAAACTTCGGCTTGGGCATGCTTGCCAGCAAATTCCGTTTAAAAACATCTACGTCCCCGATGACCGACGGCAGATAGTCGCGCCGGGCCTCGGCCTGTGCCGCCATGGCAATCAGATCTTTGCGCACCAGTTCGACCTCATATCCGATGCCGCGTGTGTTGTCCACCACGCTGATGATTTCCGTGATGGTGTCGCGGTCATACTCGGCCAGTGTCGAGAAAATCAGGTCATTTTCCTTTTTCAGTTCGCGGTACTCGTTGCGGATGGTTTTCACGGTTCAGCCCTCCTTGTCGTGCAAAATGCGGTTCACAGTGTCGCTGGCCTCCTGCCAGGCGGCCGCAAATTCGGAAAGATACTGCACCCCATCGGGGGTCAGGCGGTAGTATTTGCGGCTCGGCCCGCCGGATCCCGCGCGGTACTCGGCAGCAATCAGGCCCTTGCGTTCCAGCCGCAGCAGCAGGGGATAGAGCGTGCCCTCGGTCAGGTCGGCAAAGCCGCTGTCCCGCAGGGTAGCGGCGATGGCGTAGCCATAGGTTGGCTCCCGGGATATGATCTGCAAAATGCAGCCTTCCAGCGTGCCCTTGCGCAGCTGTGCCTGGTCGAACACGATACCACCTCCTGACTACCTTGCAATGCAATGTTCTGTACCTATATTGTAATGCAAAGTAGTGGCGTTGTCAAGCATAATTGCAGGGGCCGGGTATGCCCGGCCTGCTCGTGTAAGGTGGAGCGTAGGGGGGGCTTGTATCCGACCGTGGGGCGTCGCAGGCGCCGCCCCCCTACAACAAAAACGGCAGCCCCCTTCCCACGGGGACTGCCGCCCTTACTTATTTCCTTTTATACCAGCAATTTGCCAGCTTGTCAAACGCGGTCTGCACGGGCTGCCAGTTCAGCAGGGCCAGCGTGGCACAGGCCAGCAGGGTAAACCAGAGCACCACCACTGCCAGCGGCTTGCCGCGCATTAAGTCGTAGAACTTGAACTCGATCAGTGCCGCCAGAATCGGCATATGTAAAAGGTAAATCGCCAGCGTGTGCCGCCCCAGCCCTTCCAGCTGGTGGCGGCTGCTGAACACCACCGCCAGTGCAGCTGTGGTCAGGATGCCCGCCAGGTAGAACACAACGCGGTAGCCCACCGTGTCGCCGCCCGCATAACTCACATCATGGAACAGCTGTGGGCTGTTGTCCAAAATCGGGTCAGCCAGCAGCACGCGCAGGAAATACGCGCCATACCCCACCAACAGCGCGGCCAGGGCCGCCCGCCGCAGGCTGCACTTCTCCGCCGCTGCGGCAGCCAGGGCATCCAGTTGGGGGCGGAACAGCACTCCAAAAGCGTAGAACGGATAGAACGCTACCACGCGTACCAGCGTGAACGGCCACTCCACCAGGCCGCCCGCCAACGCCAGCCCCACGGCCAGCGCCAGCCCCAGGCAGGTCCCGGGCAGCCGCCAGCGGTCCCGCAGCCAGCACAAAAACGGCAGCGTCAGGTGCCAGAACACCAGCGCGTACAGGTACCACATATGCCGCCAGGGCAGCAGCAGCGCGGCCAGTGCGCCGCCGCTCTCGGCAAAATTTTCCCGCAGCACTGCCGCGCGGAACACAAACATGATGACCTGCCCCACCAGATACAGCCACAGCTGCTGCGTGACCAGCTTGCGCGGATTGAACCGTGCCACCAGCCCGCTGCAGGTGCAGAACAGCGCCATGTGAAACGCATAGATGCAGAAAAATGACGCACTGACGAAGGAATATCCCATGCGGTACTGTTCCATAAAATGGCCGAACACCACCAGCAGGATACCCAGGCCCTTCAGCTCGTCAATATAATCGCGGCGCTGGGTCATTTGCTCTCCCAGGGGGAGCGGATGATCTCGCCGGAATCCACCTTGGCGAACTCGGCAACCTCTGCCCCGGCCTTGACGATGCCGCCCGGTGCCACGTGTACGCCGCGCCCCAGTTGGGCGTTGTGGTCCACGATGGCCCCGGCGTTCACGATGCAGCCCACGCCCAGGTGCGCGTCTGCACCCACGTAGGCCTGCGGCAGGATGATGCAGCCCGGCTCCAGCACGGCGCTGGGGCTGACCGACGCGGCATCACTGATAAAGACTGGCGTCGCGTACCCGGCAGCGGCCAGCTTTTGCAGCAACTCCACCCGCAGGGCATTGTCACCCAGCGCCACAAAGGCGGGGCGGCCGCGTTTCAAAATCGCGGGGTCAACGTAGTCCCGCAGGCCGCCCACGGCGCCGGGGGCGTTGTCGTCCAAAAAGTCCGCGCTGCCCCAGCCTTCGTCCATCAGCCAGTCGTTCAGCTGGGTGCCAAAGCCGCCGCGGCCCAGGACCAGCGGTCGCTTTGCGTTAAAACCGATCTCGATGAATGCCATAGATCATCCCTCCTGTGTAGGTGTCTCTCCGTCGGGGGTCTCGCCCTCGGCGGGCTGCGCGTTGGGGTCCTCAAGACTGGTGCGGGGGTGTACGTCCAGCGGGTTCGCCAGTGTACCGTTCTGCAAATCGGCCAATGCCTGTGGGATACCGGGGAAGAACCGGGCAATGCCGGTGCCGCCGCAGTGCAGACCGTCGAAGAAATCCGTTTCCTGCAAGCCCTCGATACATGCGGGGTCATAGCTGCCGTACAGCGGAATATTGTTGTCGGCGCAGTACTGGCGCAGCCAGTTTTCCACCTGGAAGAAACCCTTGTGCATCTCCGGCTCGGTCAGCAGGTAACCATACAGATAGGGATGCCACGGCGACAGCACCAAAATGACCGTGGTGCCCTGAGACTGGGCGTATTTGATGAAGGAGTCAAACGCCTGAATCTGGGTCTGGCTCATCTCGTCAAAGCCTTCCATATGTACGCTGTTGAAGCTCATGCAGGCTTCGGCAGCCAGCGTGCGGATCTGGTCTTCAGTCTGGCTGCGGAACGCTACATCGTACAAAACGCTGCCGTCAGACCGCTTGATGGTCGTGGGCTGGTTGTAGGGGTCGCCCTCCACCGGGTTAAACTCGATGGTGTTGCCTTCGTCGTCGGTGACGGTGGCCTGGCCGCGGTTCTTGAAATAATAGTCCACGTTGCCCTGGAAGTATGCCGGGTCGGCAAGGGCTTTCCACAGCTCGACCTGGTTTGGCTCTTCATAGTCGGTGGGTACGTTCAGGACTTTTGTCAAAAATTCATTGTACAAATCGGCGTCAGCACGGGCGTCAAAGGCGGCCTCGCTGCCGTAAAAGACCCAGGGATCCAGGCTCCACAATAGCACCTTTGGCGCTTTGCCGTAGGTGACCATTTTGTAGTAGCTCGTCATATTGTCGCGCACATCCGCGCCGGTGACGCCCATGTTGAAGAAGCTCTCCACGCCGGTATTCTCGCGGTTGAACTGCAAAACGCGGCTGGAGCCAATACCGATAGCCTCGGGCGTCTCGGGCACATCCTGTGCATACAACTGTACCACCTGGCGCTCGTCCATCTGCTCGAAGTTTGTTACATCGTACCCTTGCAGCATCAAATCCACGATGCGGCGGGGGGCCAGCGCACCCTGGAACAGGCCGCTGCGGTCGACGTTATAGCTGAACGCCACCATAAACACAAGCACCGGCACCAACAGCAGGAACTTGAACCCGGTTTTCAGGCCAAAGTAGATGCGGCGGACAAGCCCCTGCAAAAACCAGAGGAAGGGGTTGCGCTTTTTCTTGCGGCGGCGCTTTTTGGCCGGGGCGCGACTGGGGGCACCGCGCTGGATTTTGACCGGCGGTGCGGGGATCGGGGTAGGGGACTTGGGCATAACATACACCGCCTTTCCTTAGTATTGCTGGTAGATGAACGCCGACTGACCGAACGCGGCGAAGAACAAGATCGCCGCAGCCGCGCCGTAGTAGAGCGTCCAGCGCAGCGGCCAGACCTGCTGGCGAATCCATTTGGCGACGCTGCGGCCGCCGTGCTCTGCCGCAAAAACGACAAAGCAGCCGAACAACAGCACCACCGGCAGACGGCCATCAATGCCGCTGCTGTAAATCAGGTTAGACACCTGTGCCCAGGAGCCAGACAGGCCATCCCAGCCCTGCAGGAGCGAACCGTAGACGGCGAAGGGGTCGGTATTATAGATGGCCGATGCAAAGAACACCAGCGTCAGGCAAAACAGCCCATCCGTGACAATCGTCTGCCACAGTGCCTTGAACCAGCCCATGCGGTAGAGCGGATTCCAGCGATTGATGCGGCGGCGCAGTTTGGCCGTCATGACGCCGAAGGCCGCCAGAATGCCGGTGAACAGGCCCCAGGCCAGATAGCGCCAGTCCGCGCCGTGCCACAGGCCGGAGCAGACAAACACGATGACGATGTTTAAGTAGTGCCGCCATGGTGCGCACCGGCTGCCGCCCAGGCTGAAGTAGACGTAATCCCGAAACCAGCTGGTCATCGAGATATGCCACCGCCGCCAGAAATCGTTGAAGGTGCGGGCCTCAAAGGGGGACTGGAAGTTTTCAATCAGGTCGTACCCCAGAATACGCGCCGCGCCCAGGGCGATATCACAGCAGCCGGAGAAATCCATGTACAGCTGCACGGCGAACAGCACGGTGGCGGCAACGAGATTCGGGCCGCTTATGCCGGAAACATCACCGTAGACCAGCGAGACATACTGGCTCAGGTTGTCGGCGATGACCATTTTTTTTGTGTAGCCCCACAGCATACGGAATGCGCCGCCTGCGCAGCGGCCATAGCTGAACCGGCGGCTCTTTTGAATCTGCGGCCGCATCTGGGGGTAACGCTCGATGGGGCCGTTGATGAGCGTGGGGAAGAAGCTGACGAACAGCGCATAGTGCAGCGGGTTCGTTTCGACCCGGCAACGGCGCTTGAACACATCGATGGTGTAGCTCATGGCCGCAAAGGTGAAGTAGCTGAGGCCCAGGGGGGCCAGCAGATTCTCCCGGTGGGAGAGGAAGCTGCCGCCCAGAGAATCCGCCAGCAGGTTCCAGTATTTGTAGTAAATCAAAATACCGATGCCGAACCCTACCGAGACCAGTAGGGCCAGCACCCGCACGGCCTTGTTTTTGACCTTGCCGATGATAAGCCCGCACAGCCAGGTAACGACCGTAGCGGCGGCAATGACCCAGACCAGCGGGCGGTTGACCGGGTCATAGCAGAAGAAGCCGTAGCTGGCGATCAGCAGAAAATACGGCCGCAGCACGCGGGGCAGGGCATAGTTGATGAGCGCCACCGCCGCAAAAAAGGCAAGAAACAACAGCGAGGTGATCGCCATTGACTGATCCTCGCACAAAAAGGCGAGGATTTGCTCCCAGGTTATTGTCATGATTCCTCTCTCCGTTTCGCCGCAGGGTTATTTCTTCAGGGTATCTTCCAGGTCGCGGACACGCTTTTCCAGAATCGCGTTCGCCTGGGTCAGCCGCTTGCACTTGTCGGCCAGCTGGCTGATGGCAATGCTCAAGGACAGCAGTACCACCAGTACAAAGCAGAACATCAGCAAAAATACCAGGTTGACCGGCATTTCAATGTCCAGCAGGTCCCGCAGAACATACACCACATAGGGAAACGCCGCAGCAATTACCAGCCCCACGGCCAGCAGCAGCCACAGCAGGCTGTACTTTACGCTCATCAGCCCGCGCTTTAAAAGGGCAAAGATGATGAGCAGCAGCACCACTGCGCCCAGAATCATAAACAGCTGCAAGTGTGCGGTCATGCGCAGCCCCCTTTCTCCTTGCGGATGGACAGTCGGTCAATGATGAGCGCCAGCGTGACTTTGATCATGTAGTAGGCACTCTTGAAGCTGTGGATGCTGGACACGCCGCCCTGTCGCTCCCGCATGATGACCGGGGCCTCGCCCACATGGTAGCCCGCCAGGCTGGCAGCCAGAATGGCTTCCGGCTCGGGGTAATCGGTAGCGTAATGCCGGGAGAAAAACGCGGTCATGCCGGCGTTGGTGGCGCGGAACCCGCTGGTCACATCCAGTACCCGCTTGCCGCACAGCAGATAGATCATCCCACTCAGCCAGCGGATGCCGACCCGGCGCATAAAGCTGGTCTGGAATCCTTCCTTTTTAATAAAACGGCTGCCGATGCACATATCGCATTCGCCGTTCAGCACCGGCTGCACAATCTCCATCAGGTAGGCGGGGTCGTGCTGGCCGTCGCCGTCCATCTGCACGGCCACATCATAGCCATGATGTACGGCATACAGGTAGCCGCACTGCACATTGCCGCCTATCCCTAAGTTGACCGGCAGGTCGAGGAAGGGATAGTGGTGCTCTTTCAAAATTTCCGCACTGCGGTCGGTGGAGCAGTCGTTGACCACAAGATAGTCCACCTCCGGGCAGACCGCCCGCAGATTTTCCACCGTGTTGACGATGTTGTCTTCCTCATTATAGCAGGGGATAATGACAAGAATTTTTTTATCCAAAATGGGTGTACCTCTCAATTTTGGGTGTGTTGCGTTTTTGTGGGATAGAGGCGGTAACGGCAAGGCTGCGAGGGCTTCCTTATTTTCCTTCCACCGTAAATTCCTCCAACCGCTTCAGCAGCTCGGCCCGGCGGTAGTGCGCGGCGTAATACGCGTAGGCTTTCTGCCCCAGCGCCGCCCGCTCGTCGTTACTCATGCGGTACAGCGCCAGCATATTATCCGCCAGCGCCCTGCGGTCACAGGCCGGGCTGACCAGCCCGCCGCCGCTCTCTTTTACTGCCGCATACCCTGCGCCGTTCATTGAGGCCAGCACCGGCTTGGCGGCGGCCATATAGCTGGCCAGCTTGCCGGGCACGGTCAGCCCCAGATCGGGCGAGTCGGACAGGGAAATCAGCAGCGCGTCCGCCAGCGCCGTGAACTTCGGCACATCGGTGGCAGGCACGCTGCCGTAGAATGTCACGGCGTCCTCGGCGCGCAAATCAGCCACCTGCTTTTGCAGGGCCTCGCGGCTCATGCCGTCGCCCACCAGCAGCAGGTGCAGTGCTTCCGCCCCGGCGGCGCGGGCGTCCAGCACGGCGTTAATGACCATGTCCAGGCTCTGCGCAGGGGTGAAGGTGCCGGTAAATACCAGGTTGAACCGCCCGGCAAACCGTTCTTCCAGCGCCGGATCAGGCTGCGGCACGGCGTAGAAATCCTCGCAGTACTGCGGGATGATCGCCACTTCCGCCGCCGTTTTCCCGGTGCGGGCGCACAGCCGTTTTTGCAGCGGCTCGCTCATGGCAATCAGCCGGTTGCACCGCTTGTACAGGCCGTCGCTGACCGCCTGGGCCACAAAACGCATAAACTTGTTCTTGACCGGAAGCACACTGTACAGATTTTCCGGCCACAAGTCCAGCACATAATTTATAAACGGAACACCGTGCTTTTTCGCGTATTTGATGGCGGGCCAGCACATCAGCACCGGGCTGGTGTTGAAGCAGAAAACCGCGTCATACCCGCCGGGCAGGCGTTTCAGCGCCCCTGCCGCATACAGCGGCCAGCTGACGTAGTTCAAAAAAATCGTCTTGCCGGTGTTGCCCTTGCGCGGTATCTCCCGCGCCCGGAACACCCGCGCACCCTTGTACACTTCCTCAAAAGGGCCGTCGGCGCTGTATCCGTCGAACCATTCGCCTTTGGGATAGTTGGGCAGACCGCACAGCACGTCCACGGAGAGGCCGTCCTGCACAAAGCCCTCGACAATATCATTGATGCGGAAATTTTCCGGCCAGAAATGCTGGGTCACTACCAGTATGCGCATAGGTATCGTGTTCCTGTCGTTTTAGTATTTGCGCCACACCATCTTGTTTACAACGCCGGTGTAGCTCTGGATGATCTTTACCACCTTGTCCGAGACATTCTCGTCGGTGTAGTCGGGCACAGGCGTACCTAAATCACCGTTGCGGTTCATCTCGACGGCCACGTCAACAGCTTGCAGCAGGTGGTCGCCGTCGATGCCCGCGAGAATAAAGTCCGCCTTGTCCAGCGCCTCGGGCCGCTCGGTGGAGGTGCGGATGCAGACCGCGGGGAAGGGGTGCCCGACGCTGGTGAAGAAGCTGGATTCCTCGGGCAGCGTGCCGCTGTCGCTAACGACGCAGAAGGCGTTCATCTGCAAACAGTTGTAATCGTGGAAGCCCAGCGGTTCATGCTGAATGACCCGCTTGTCCAGCTGGAACCCGCTCTGCTCCAGTCGCTTGCGGCTGCGCGGATGGCAGGAGTAGAGAATCGGCATATCGTACTTTTCGGCCATCTTGTTGATGGCGGTGAACAGCGAGGTAAAGTTTTTCTCGGTGTCGATATTTTCCTCGCGGTGGGCGGAAAGCAGGATGTACTTGCCTTTCTCAAGCCCCAGACGCGCGTGAATGTCCGACGCCTCGATTTTCTCAAGATTCTGGTGCAGCACCTCGGCCATGGGGGAACCGGTCACATAGGTGCGCTCCTTCGGCAGGCCGGTGTCGGCCAGATAGCGGCGGGCGTGCTCGGAGTAAGCCATGTTCACGTCGGAGATGATATCCACGATGCGGCGGTTCGTTTCTTCAGGCAGGCACTCGTCCTTGCAGCGGTTGCCGGCTTCCATGTGGAAAATGGGAATGTGCAGCCGCTTGGCACCGATGACAGACAGGCAGCTGTTGGTATCGCCCAGCACCAGCACGGCGTCGGGCCGGATGGCGGCCATCAGCTTGTAGCTCTCGGCAATGATGTTGCCCATCGTCTCGCCCAGATCCGCGCCCACGGCGTCCATGTAGACCTCGGGATCGGCCAGCTCCAGGTCATGGAAGAACACACCGTTCAAATTGTAGTCGTAGTTCTGCCCGGTGTGGGCCAGGATGACGTCAAAATATTTGCGCGTCTTGTTGATGACGGCGGCCAGCCGGATGATTTCCGGCCGCGTGCCGACGATAATCAGCAATTTCAGCTTGCCGTTATTTTTAAAAGAAACATTGCTGTAATCAGCCATAGGTTCCTCCCTTAGTATTGTTGAATGCTGCCACACATGGCATTGCAGGGGCCGATGCCTGCATCAGCCCGGGGGTTCGGGGATGCCGCGCCCTGCAACGCGGTGTCACACCTTCTCAAAAAACGTATCCGGTCTCTGTGCGTCAAACGGTTCATTCGCCCACATCAGCGTGACGAGGTTTTCCGTCTCGCTCAAGTTGATGATATTATGGGTGTACCCGGGCAGCATATGGATGGCCTGGGGCTTGTCGCCGGTCACTTCAAATTCCAGCACGTCCTCACTGCCGACGCGGCGCTCCTGAATCAGCCCATGCCCCGCCACCACAATGAAAAATTCCCACTTGGTATTGTGCCAGTGCTGGCCCTTCGTAATGCCGGGCTTGGAAATATTCACGCTGAATTGCCCGCAGCTCTCGGTTTTCAGCAGCTCGGTAAAGCTGCCGCGGGCGTCTTCGTTTTTCTTCAAATCAAAAATGACTTTCTCTTTCGGCAGATAGGAAAGATAGGTCGAGTACAGCTTCTTCGCAAAACTGCCCGCCGGGATTTCCGGCACCACCAGCGTTGCAGGCTGTGCCTTGAACTTTTCCAGCAAGTCTACAATCTCGCCCAACGTAACCTTGTGCGTCACAGGCGCGGCACAGTACCGGCCCCCTGCACAAAAAACAGGCGTCAGGCCGTCGTAATTGCAGCGGTGGGGGCGGCCCTCCAGCGCGTCGAGCATTTCCTCGACCAAATCGTCAATGTACAAAAGCTCCAGCTCGGTGGCGCGGTCGTTCACCGTGATGGGCAGGTCGTTGGCCACGTTATTGCAGAACGTCGCCACGGCGCTGTTGTAATTGGGGCGGCACCATTTGCCGAACAAATTCGGGAAGCGGTAGACATACACCGCCGCGCCGGTCTGCTTGGCATAATCAAAGAACAGTTCCTCGCCCGCCAGCTTGCTTTTGCCGTAATCGCTGCCCGCATAGCGGCCAAGCAAAGTTGCCTGTATCGAACTCGAAAGCATGACCGGGCAGGTGTTGCCGTGAGATTTGAGCGTGTCCAGCAGGGTGGAAGCAAAGCCAAAGTTGCCCTGCATGAACTCATCGTTGTCCTTCGGTCGGTTGACGCCCGCCAGGTTGAACACAAAGTCGGCTTCTGCACAAAAGCGGTCCAGCTCTGCGGGCGGCGTGTCAAGGTCGTACTCAAACACTTCCTCAATCGTCAGCGCCGGGCGAGTGCGATTTTTGCCGTCGCGGATGTTCTTCAAATTTTCGCAGAGGTTGCGGCCCACAAAGCCTTTTGCCCCTGTTACAAGGATTTTCATGCCTTTTTCTCGGCCTCCATCTCTTTCAGGGCGTTCTGCACGTACTCGGTAGTCAAAATCTTCTTCACGGTGCCCTCCACGTCCAGGCGGTTCGTGTTGTGGCTCGTGTAGGAGTCGTCGGCCATCGTGTGGACCTCGCCCTTCACGACGAACTTATCATAGTTCAGGTCGCGATTGTCGGCAGCGACGCGGTAGTAGCCGCCCATATCCTCGCTGCGCAGCCGCTCCTCGCGGGTCATCAGCGTCTCAAACAGCTTCTCGCCGTGGCGGGTGCCGATGATGTTCGTGCCGGTGTCGCCGAACAGCTGCTGCACGGCCTTGGCCAGGTCGCCGATGGTGGAAGCGTCGCTCTTCTGAATGAACAGGTCGCCCGGGTTCGCGTGCTCGAACGCGAACATGACCAGGTCAACGGCCTCGTCCAGGTTCATCAAAAAGCGGGTCATGTTGGGGTCGGTGATGGTGATGGGGTTGCCTGCCTTGATCTGGTCGATGAACAGCGGAATCACGCTGCCGCGGCTGCACATGACGTTGCCGTAGCGGGTGCAGCAGATGGTCGTGCCGCCGCGCTCGGCCGCCACGCGGGCGTTGGCAAAGATGACGTGCTCCATCATGGCCTTGGAAATGCCCATGGCGTTGATGGGGTAGGCGGCTTTGTCGGTGGACAGGCAGACGACACGCTCAACGCCCGCGTCAATGGCGGCGTGCAGCACATTGTCGGTGCCGATGATGTTCGTCTGCACAGCCTGCATCGGGAAGAACTCGCAGCTGGGCACCTGTTTCAGCGCCGCTGCGTGGAAAATGTAGTTGACGCCGGGCATGGCGTCCCGGATGGACTGCGGGTTGCGCACATCGCCGATGTAGAACTTGACCTTGCCCGCGTACTCAGGGTACTGGGCCTGCAGCTCGTGGCGCATATCGTCCTGCTTCTTCTCGTCGCGGGAGAAAATGCGGATTTCGCCGATATCGGTGGAGAGAAAATGCTTGAGCACGGTATGGCCGAAGCTGCCGGTGCCGCCGGTGATGAGCAGGGTCTTATCCTTAAAAATGCTGTTTGCCATGATGGCCTCCTTATATTTGACCGCGCACAGGGCGCAGTTTACCTTTATAATCTTATTTATTCTAGCACAAAAATCGCGTCTTGAAAAGGCCGCAGGGTTGGAAAATGCTGCTTTTTGTGGTATAATGACAAAGAAATCGCTATTAAATGCTTTTTTGAAGGAGGACACGCCCATGCGCGCCTATGAACGTCTATTAAAATATGTAAAGGTCCATACGACCTCCGACCCCAACAGCGGCACCCACCCCAGCACGCTGCGCCAGTTTGACCTGGCCAAAATCCTCGTCGAGGAGCTGAAAGAACTGGGCCTGACCGATGCCCATGTGGACGAGCACTGCTATGTCTACGCCACGCTGCCCGCCACCCCAGGGCAGGAGAACGCCAAGCCCCTGGGCTTTATCGCCCACATGGATACGGCGGACGACGCCAGCGGTGAGAATGTCCAGCCGCAGATCCACGAGAATTACGACGGTGAGGCCGTCGTCCTGCCCGCCACCGGCACGGTGCTGGACCCAGAGGTTTTCCCCTTCCTGCGCACGATGAAGGGCCAGACCCTCATCACCACCGATGGCTCCACGCTGCTGGGCGCGGATGATAAGGCCGGCGTCGCCGAGATCATGACCGCACTGGAGCGCATCATCGCCGAAAAGCGCCCCCACGGCAAGCTCTGCATCGGCTTCACCCCCGATGAGGAGATCGGCGAGGGCGCGAGCCTCTTCGATGTGCCCGGCTTCGGCGCGGCCTACGCCTACACCGTTGATGGCGAGGACGTCGGAGAAATCAGCTATGAGAACTTCAACGCCGCCGCCGCAGTCGTGACCGTCCACGGTTTCAGCGTCCACCCCGGCAGTGCCAAGGACACGATGATCAACGCCCAGAATGTGGCGATGGAGTTCCACGCCGCATTGCCGGCCTTCTCCCGCCCCGAGCACACCGAGGGCAGGGAAGGCTTCTTCCACCTGACGAGCATGCAGGGTGACGTGACCACAGCGCATCTGGGCTACATCGTGCGCGACCACGATGCCGCCAAGTTTGCCGCCCGCAAAGCCCAGATGCAGCACATCGCCGACTGCCTGAACGGCCGTTACGGCGCGGGCACGGTGGAGTTGGACATCAAGGACAGCTATTACAATATGCTGGAGAAGATTCAGCCCCACTTCCACCTGGTGGAGAATGCCCGCAAGGCCATCCGTGCGGCGGGGCTGGACCCCATCGAAAGCCCGGTACGCGGCGGCACTGACGGCGCGACCCTGAGCTATATGGGCCTGCCCTGCCCGAACCTCGGCACAGGCGGCTTCAACTTCCACGGCCCGTGTGAGTGCATCACAGCCGAAAAGATGGACCAGGGCGTGGAAATTCTGCTGAACCTGGTCGATCTGTATAAGTAAAACCTAAGGCAACACCGCACAATTCCCGCCTGACGGCTTAAGCACCGCTCCGGCGCAATCTCGTACATTTTGTACAAAACTGCGCCGGGGCATTTTTGTCCAAATCGCCTATGACATTTTTCGACGAAAAGGCGTATACTTGTATAGGAAAGAAATCATTTCATGAGAAAAAAAGGAGTATGCGTCATGTTTAAAGCAGGGGATACGGTCAGCTATGGCACCAGCGGCGTCTGCACGATTGCCGAGCAAAAGCGTGTCACGCTGGGCGGCCAGCCCCACGATTGTTTTATCTTAAAACCGGTCTACGATGCCAGTATGAAAATCTGTGTGCCCTGCGACAGCGCACCGCTTTTGGAGCGAATGCGCCCATTGCCCACCCGGGACGACCTGCTGGCCCTGCTGCGGGAACCGTTACCCGACCACGACCCGGACCCCGACGCCCGCAAGCTGGCCTACCGCGAGGCACTGAAAAGCGGCAATCTGCACGCGCTGGTGCGCATGGTGCGGGATATCCGCACCGAACAAGCCCTGCGCCGCGCCAAGGGCAAGCAGCTTTCCGCCTATGAGGACAGCGCCCTGCGCGACGCCCAGAACGTCCTGCACAGTGAGTTCGCCTATGTCATGGGCATAGAACCAAACGAAGTGCCGAAGTTCATTGCAAAAGAATTAGGGAAATAAAAAACAGCCCGCGCTTCGATTTGAAGCGCGGGCTGCGTTTTATGGTAGGGTAGGGAGGGGGATTGCCCCCGTGTGGCGTTGAGGCCGCCGTCCCCTACAAACCGTAAGGCAGAGGTGTAGGGGCCGCACATGTGCGGCCCGCAGCCTAGCGGGAAACTGTCTGCCTTACACGGCCGGGCCGGCATGCCCGGCCCCTGCATAGCAAGTTTACTTCATCTTTCCAACATACACCAAATACGAGTACAAATAAATCCACGCACTGCCGCCTAAAACAGCAACCAGCAGCACAGCCAGCGTTGCAATGTCGCCCAACAGTCCGCCCAGGAAAGCAAGCACCAGAAGCACAATGCCCATTACAATAAAGGTATACCCGCCCATGCGCTGGGTGCGCTGCCAGTTGTGCGCGTCGTTCAGCGCCCAGGGCGTGCGGCAGCCGAAGGTGTAGTTCTGCTTGACCTGCGGCATAAAGTTCCCCATAATGATGAACAACACGCCGATGCCGCCGCAGACCAGAATGCTGACGAGGTTGCTGCTGTCCGGCAGCTTGCCGAACACAGCCAATTCACTCAGCCAGCTGAACATAGCCATCATCACGGTGAACAGCACCACGAACAGGTTCCATACCTTGCCGAACTTCTCAAAATTCTGGTGCTTGGGGTCGATTTTGCGGATGACCTCAAACAAAATCAACATCGCAAACGGCAGCGCGGCCAAAATCAAAACCGTGGATTTCGGCCCCCAGCCGTTGACCTGCCCGCTGGCTCCCCAGTGGGTGGGCACAATGTCCGGCAGGGAGGGGTAGAAGTACAGGTGCGCGGCAAAATTCAGCACGCAGATTACGGTTAAAATCCAGAACAGCTTATTCTTTTTCATTGCTATCGTCTCCCTTTACAAGGCCGCAGTCATAAAACCACTTCATCAATTCCTGAAATACGGTCAGATTCACACTGTACACAATGTTCTGGCCGCGGCGCTCATCGGTAATAAGCCCTGCGCTTTTTAAAATGTTCAGATGGTGGCTGACGGACGGCTTTGTCATATCAAAATGTACGGCGATCTCCCCGGCAGTCAGATCGCCCTGTGCCAGCAGTTCTAAAATGCGCCGCCGCGTCGGGTCGGCCAGCGCTTTAAAAACGTCTCCCAAATATGTCGGCTCCTTTCTTGCAGACAATTAGATAAACGTCTAACTGTCTGTGCCCCCACTATACACCTTGCGGCTGCCTTTGTCAATAGACATTTAGAAAAATATCTAACTATCGCTGCCCTCCTACTGTTCATCCAGCTTTTTCCATTGATTTTCTCTGCAATTTCACAATTTGTTTGCAATTTTCCTATTGACATGGTGGGCGAATGTGCTACAATATTAGCAGTCGAACAGATAGAGTGCTAAATAAAATAAAACACGCAGAATTTGCGGAAGCAAACTCGTAAGCCGAAAAAGCTTAACACTCAACAAGTTAGACTGCCAATACAATGCGCTATCTGCAACTAAGGAGGTACGCACTATGAACATCGAACAAATGACACAAAAGACCCGCGAGGCTTTGCAGGCTGCACAGCGCATCGCGGTGGAATATTCTAACAATGCGGTCGAGCAGGAACACCTGCTGGCGGCGCTGGCCCAGCAGCAGGACGGCCTGATCCCCCAGATGCTGCAAACCCTTGGCGTGGACGCAAATGCCTTTGCCAATGCGGCTTTACAGAAGGTAGAGACTCTGCCTCGCGTGACTGGCTCCGGCCGCGACCCGGAGAAAATCTATATCTCTGGCGACCTGGACCGTGCCCTCAACGCTGCGGAACAGCAAGCCAAGCAGATGAAGGATGAATACATCAGCGTTGAACACGTTTTCCTCGGAATTTTGCAGCGCCCGGGCAATGCTGCCAGCGAAATTTTCAAGACTTTTGGCATCACGACTGAGAAATTTATGCAGACGCTCAGCACGGTGCGTGGCAATCAGCGGGTAACGAGTGATAACCCGGAGGATACCTACAACGCGCTGAAAAAGTACGGCCAGGACCTTGTGGAGATGGCTCGCGCCAACAAACTGGACCCGGTCATCGGCCGTGACAGCGAGATCCGCAACGTCATCCGCATCCTGAGCCGTAAGCGCAAGAACAACCCCGTCCTCATCGGTGAGGCCGGTGTCGGTAAGACCGCCATCGCCGAGGGCCTTGCTCAGCGTATCGTGCGCGGCGATGTGCCCGAGAACCTGAAAGACCGCACCGTGTTCAGCCTGGACATGGGCGCACTGGTCGCGGGTGCAAAATACCGCGGCGAGTTTGAGGAACGCCTGAAGAGCGTTCTGAACGAGGTCAAGAAGTCCGAGGGCAAGATCATCCTCTTCATCGATGAACTGCACACCATCGTCGGCGCAGGCAAGACCGACGGCGCGATGGACGCGGGCAACCTGCTCAAACCTATGCTGGCCCGCGGCGAGCTGCACTGCATCGGTGCAACCACGCTGGACGAGTACCGCGAGTATATCGAGAAAGACCCCGCGTTGGAACGTCGTTTCCAGCCGGTCATGGTCAACGAGCCGACCGTCGAGGATACCATTTCGATTCTGCGCGGTCTGAAGGAGCGCTACGAGGTCTACCACGGCGTCAAAATTCAGGACGCCGCGCTGATTGCCGCTGCGACCCTGTCTGACCGCTATATCACCGACCGTTTCCTGCCCGATAAGGCCATTGACCTGGTGGATGAAGCCTGCGCCATGGTCAAGACCGAGCTGGACTCCATGCCCGCTGAACTGGATGAGATGAACCATCGTATCACCCAGCTGCAAATCGAGGAAGCCTCTTTAAAGAAGGAAACCGACGAACTGTCCAAGCAGCGTCTGGCTGCCCTTGAAAAAGAGATGGCCGAGCTGCGCGACAGCTTCAACAGCAAAAAAGCCCAGTGGGAGAACGAGAAGAACGCCGTCAATAAGGTGCAGAGCCTGCGCGCCGAGGTAGAGTCCACCAAGGCTGAAATCGAAAAGGCTACCCGCACCGGTGATTACGCCAAGGCCGGCGAGCTGCAATACGGCAAGTTGCCTACCCTGCAAAAACAGCTGGAAGAGGAAGAAAAAATCGCCGAGGAGAGGAAGGAGTCGAGCCTGCTGCGTGACCGTGTGACGGACGACGAAATCGCCCGCATCGTGGCCCGTTGGACCGGTATCCCGGTGTCGAAACTCGTCGAAGGCGAGCGCGAGAAGCTGTTGCGCCTGCCGGACACGCTGCATCAGCGGGTCATCGGCCAGGACGAGGCTGTGCAGAAGGTTTCCGACGCTATCCTGCGCTCCCGCGCGGGTATCGCCAACCCGAACCGCCCCATCGGCAGCTTCCTGTTCCTCGGCCCCACGGGCGTCGGCAAGACCGAACTTGCCAAAGCGCTGGCCCAGGCTCTGTTTGACGATGAGAAGAACATGGTCCGTATCGACATGACCGAGTACATGGAGAAATTCAGCGTCTCGCGCCTGATCGGTGCGCCTCCGGGATATGTCGGCTATGAGGAGGGCGGCCAACTGACCGAGGCCGTGCGCCGCCATCCGTACAGCGTCGTGCTGTTTGATGAGGTCGAAAAGGCCCACCCGGACGTGTTCAACATCCTGCTGCAGGTGCTGGACGACGGCCGCATCACCGACAGCCAGGGCCGCACGGTGGACTTCAAGAACACCGTCATCATCCTGACATCGAACCTCGGCTCTGACCTGATTTTGGAAGACCTGGAAAAGAGCCGTGCCAACGGCAAAAACGAGCTGTCTGACGAGGCAAAGAGCGCCATCGACCAGTTGCTCAAGCGGCAGTTCCGCCCCGAGTTCCTGAACCGCCTCGACGATATCGTCTACTACAAGAGCCTGACGAAACAGGAAATCGGCTCCATCGTCGATTTGATGCTGGCCGACCTGCGCAAGCGCCTGGCCGACAAGCAGCTGAATCTGGTCGTTACCGATGCGGCCAAGAATGCCATCATCGACGGCGGCTATGACCCGATTTACGGTGCACGCCCCTTGAAGCGGTACATCCAGGCTCACGTCGAAACGATGATCGCAAAGGAGATCATCGGCGGCGCCCACGCGGCAGGGGACACCCTGACTGTGGACGCAGATGCCGAGGGCAAGCTTGTACTGCGCTGAAGCCAACAGGCTGTAAGGTCGGATGCTTGCATCGACCCGCACAATAAATAACGCTCCGGGCTGTGTGGAGTTCCATACAGCCCGGAGCGTTTTTGTTTGGTTATGCAGCACGGCAGGGGCCGAACATGTGAGGCCCGCAAGTTCCCGGAAGCCCAGCGCTTCCGGGTTGATGACGGGCATCGACCCCTACGCCGTAGGGGCGGATTCCATACCCGCCCGATCGTCCGGGCGTTTGCGGGTAAGCCGCAGGCCCGGCAGGCCGGGCTCCTGCAGGGAACACCGATTTTACAGTACGCCCAACCCGGTCAGCAGCGTCTTGACGCCAATCAAAAGCAGCACGATACCACCGATTCTCTCAGCCGGAGCACGGTACTTGTCGCCGAACAGGGCACCGACCTTCACGCCGATGGCAGACAGCAGGCAGGTGGTGATGCCGATGAGCGCAGCGGACGAAATGATAGCGACCTGCATAGCGGCAAAGCTGACGCCGACGGCAAAAGCATCGATGCTGGTGGCAATAGCCAGCGGCAGCATGGCCTTGGCCGAGTAGTCGTCGTCCAGCTGTTCATCGCCGCCGAAGCTCTCCTTGACCATGTTTGCGCCGATGAGTGCCAGCAGTACAAAAGCGACCCAGGGCCCGAACTTCGTCAGCAGCGTGGCAAAGCGGTCGCCCAGAAAATAGCCCAGCGTGGGCATCAAGAACTGGAACCCGCCGAACCAGACGCCGCAGGTCAGGGCGTGGGCCAGGCTCACCTTGCGAACGGACAGGCCCTTGCAGATAGATACGGCGAATGCGTCCATCGAGAGGCTGACAGCAATCAGGATCAGGTCAAATAAAGTCATGGTTTTACTCCTCCGTTTTGGCAGGGGCAGACAATAAAAAAAGACTTATCCGCCCTAAAACCGGGCAGATAAGTCTCGTCGTTTAAAGTTAAGCCAGAGCCAAGGCTCATTGTGTTGGCAGAACTGCGCTGCGGCTGCTCCACCGCTGCGCTGACTACTCCCTTATTGCTTTTGGTAGTGTATCATACGCAGGAATGTTTGTCAATACGTTAGAAATGGCTAATTCCTGCGATGCGGCTTCCCCCTCGAGGGAAGCTGTCCGCGAAGCGGACTGATGAGGCGCAACCTTGCCGTTATAGCCCATTTGTGTTTGACTGCGGTAAAGCTGCCCCTCATCCGGCCCTGCGGGGCCACCTTCCTCCTTGGAGGAAGGCAAGGGACTTTAACTGTCTTGCATATTCCCCTATTTTAGAGTACAATATACACAAATCTGCAAATTTGCATCCCGGGGGAGTAACCATGCAATATAAAGTTCTGGCGCTGGACCTTGACGGCACGCTGACCAATTCCGATAAAATCATCACGCCGCGCACCAAAGCGGCCTTGCAGGCGGCGGCCCAAAAGGGCGTCTGCATTGTGCTGGCCAGCGGGCGGCCCACCGTCGGCATTGAGCCGCTGGCCAAAGAGCTGGAACTGGAAAAATACGGTGGCTGCATTTTAAGCTATAACGGCGGCAAGATCATCGACTGCCAGACCGGCCAGACACTGGTGCAGCATGCCTTCCCGGCGGACCTCATCGAGCCGGTCTGCACCTTCAGCCGCTATTGGAACGTTGTGCCGTTGACCTACGACAAAAACGGCATCGTGACGGAGGACGCCGACGCGGCCTACGTAAAAGAGGAAGCCCGCATCAACAAAATTCCGGTGCGCCAGGTCGAAAACCTGCCCGCCGAAGTGACCTACCCAGTCAACAAGCTGCTGCTTACCGGTGACCCGGCGGATATGCCCCATGTTGAGGAACTGATGCAGCAGGAGTTCGCGGGAAAGCTGTCCATCTGCCGCAGCGCACCGTTCTTCATTGAGACGATGCCCCTGGGCGTGGGCAAGGATACCTCGCTGGAAATCCTGCTGCGGGCCAAGGGCCTGACGCCCGCCAACCTGATGGCCTGCGGCGACGGCTGGAACGACCTGCCGATGATACGTCTGGCTGGTATGGGCGTCGCCATGGGCAACGCGCAGCCGCCGGTCAAGGCTGCCGCCGACTACCAGACCGCCGACAACGACCATGACGGCGTGGGCCTGGCAGTGGAAAAGTTTATTTTAGAGGAGGCGTGAGCCGTGAATCTGATTGTTTTTGATTTGGAGTGGAACATCGGCTACCAGCCGAAAACCTTCCTGTATCACGGCACAGAATTGACGCTGCGCGGTGAAATCATCCAGATTGGCGCGGTGCGCATCAACGCCCGTGGCGATGTGCTGGATACGTTTGAAGTCAACCTGCGCCCGCGCATCTTCCGCAAATTGCAGCACCATATCGCCAAGGTCACCGGCCTGTCCCAGGGGGATTTGGACGCGGGCCTGCCGATGAAAGAGGGGCTGCAGAAGTTTCTGGACTGGGCCGGGCCGGACGCCGAGCTGGCCGAATGGGGACTGGACGACGTCCCGGTGCTGAAACAAAACCTGTTTTTGGTGGGCCTGGACGAGAATTGGCCCGACAAATGGTACGATCTGCAGCGTATTTTCTTGCAGGCCTACCCCCGCAAGGAGGGCGAGGGCCTGACGCTGGAAAGTGTTGTGGATCGCCTGGGCATCCCAAAGGATGAGCCATTCCACAATGCGCTGGACGATGCGCTTTACACGGCCAAGATCTGCCGCAAACTGCCGCTGGCCGAGGGCCTTGCCACCTACCCGACCGAGGAAGAACTGCTGACCGAAGCCCTGCTGGGCGCAGAAAAGACCGGCCGCGACGTAAAGCTCTTCATGAACCGGATGGAGCACGACGACTACCGTAATGAGCCGGAACTGAACCAGGCCGCCTGCCCCGAATGCGGTGCGCCGCTGCAAAATGACGAGGTCTGGCTCAAACGCGGCAACACCGGGTATTTCACCCGGGCGACCTGCCCATGCTGCGGGCACTATTACCTGCGGTTCAAGCTCAGCCGCCGCGATGGTCTGCATTGGAGCTTTGCCCGCTGCATCGACCCCGCCACCCCTGAATCCGACGCCCGCTGGGACAAGCAGAAAGCCGCCCTGCTGGAACGAATGAAGAAAAAAGCGGAAAGATAAAAGGGCCGCCTGCGCCTTGGGAGAAAGCTTTTTTGTTGTACGCCCTTGACAAAACTGTGATCCTGGTCTATGATTGATAAAAACGAAACACATTTTTTACAAAATTGCAAATATAGCAACATGAGAGGTAGAGCATGGATACAGAACGCTGGCAGATTTTGTTGAGGGCCATTGACCGGGGCAGCCTGCGCGCGGCGGCGGATGAGATGGACGTTACTGTTTCAGGCATCAGCCGCAGTGTGGCAACGCTGGAAAAAGAACTTGGATTTTCGCTGCTGTACCGCGCAAAAAGCGGTGTGCAGCCCACCGAGGAATGCCGCCAGCTGTTGCCAACTGTGCGCGATCTGCTCTTTGCGCAGGAGCGTTTGGAGCAAACGGCCGCCAAGGTGCGCGGCGCAGACTGCGGCACCATCGTCATCGGCACGGCGTATAACTGCTATTATGAGTGGGTCACCCGGATGACGGCGGCGTTCCGCACCCGGCATCCCGGCGTGGCGGTGCGCATTGTCAACGGTACCAGCAGCGAGCTGGCCGAAATGGTCAAGGACCACCGCACGGATTTCTGCCTTATCAGCCGCCGCGACGGCCTGCCAGTCTGGCTGCCCATCCGCCAGGATGAGCTGCTGGTGCTGGTGCCCAAAAGCAACCCGCTGGCCGGTATGGACGCCGTCCCGGTGCAGCGCATGAAAACCGAGCCCTTCATCGAGAGCTACCCCGGCATGGAGACGGATATCACGCTGCTGTTCGATAAGCTCAAGACCAAGCCGAACACGAGCTATTCCACCATGGACATCACGGCGACCTACGCCATGGTATCGGCGGGGCTGGGCATCAGCGTCAACAACGCCATCAACCACCAGCACGGCTACCCCGGCGTGGTGGAGCGCCCGATGGACCCGCCCCAGCTGATGGAGATTGGCCTTGCCTGCGGTGAGAACCTCGCCCCTGCCGCCCAGGCGTTTTTAGAGTTTGTAAAAACACGGATGCCGGAATAAAAAAGCCTTCCCCACTCAGGGGAAAGTGACCGAAGGTCGGATGAGGGGCGCGTCTGCCGTGCCATCCCCTAAAGGGGTGATGCTGGCAAAACCGCCCCTCATCAGTCAGCGGTCAAGCCGCTGACTGCTTCTCCCGCAGGAGAAGCCAAACCGCCCGGAAAGAAGCTATTGCACTTCTTCCCGGACGGTTTGTTTTATATTTTAATAAACTTAATACGTTATAATAATCCCCTGATCCTGCGCATAAAAACTGCACAGACCAGAGCAGGGCACGATGCGCACCGGGGCACCGGGCCACTTGGCGTCAATGCCGTGGTGTAGCAGCTGGGCGGCGGTCTGGTTGCCGCACTCGCTGATCAGCACAGGATGCACGCCGTCGTAGCCGTCCTCATCCATCTGCTCCAGAATCTTAGCCAGCACGCGGGTCTCGCCGCGCGTCTTGAAGTAGAAGTCAATTTTGCCGTCCGCTGTGCGCCGGCCCAGCACGCGCATGTTCAGGCGGCCTGCGATAAAGCCCACCACCTTGTTTACACGACCGTTCTTGGCCAGGTTGTCAAAGCTCGCCAGAGCAAACAGGATGTGGGTGCTCTCGGCAAACTTTTTCAGCGCAAAGCAGATATCATCAAATTCCTGATTCTCGCCGATCAGCTTGTTGGCAAGCTCGGCAGCACCGGCCAGCGCACCGGAACAGCTCAGGGTGTCCAGCACGAAAATCTTCTTTTCGGGGTGTTCTTCCAACACCATGGTGCGGGCGGCCATGGCGGCGTTGTAGCTGCCGGACAGATTGCTGCTGATGGTAAAGGCAAACACGTTGTCCGCCTGCAAAAAATACTCGGCCCATTCCTCGGGGCTGGGGCAGGCGGTGGTGCTGGCACCATTGTAGTCGGTCATAGCCTGCAGCATCTGATGGGTGTTCAGCGTGGGCAGGTCAACGTACTCGCGTTCGCCTACACGGATTTTAAACGGTACAAGGGCAAACTGCACGCCCGGCGCGGGGCGCTCCAACTCGCGGATCTCGCAGGAACTATCGGATACGATCATCCATGCCATAGGGCAGGACCTCCGTTCTGTGATAATTGGTCACGGTTATTCTTATCTACATTATAGAGGCACAGAGGAAAAGCGTCAAGTTTATTTTTGCGGCAGATCCCGCCCGGCTCTGTAAAATTTTGCGGGCCCACTTGTACCTGTGCGGATTGTGGCGTATAATAACCATATATGTTTTTGAGATAAAGATGGGAGCTTCTATGGCTGATTTCTATACCTACCGCAATGAGGTCGCCAGCAAACGGCGCAAGCGGAAAATGTTTCTGGTGCTCATCGTAATTTTGGCGCTGCTCTGCGCTGGGGCTGGGTTCTTCTGGTTCAAGAACAGCGGCACGCCTGCGCCCGCTGCCTCGGCAGAGCCGGTGGCCGCCACGCCGGAGACCGCTCCCACGGCCACCGAGGCACCGACCGCCACGCCCGCCGCCATCGCCGAGCCGCAGCGCATCGTGCAGGCTGTGGATACCGCCGTGTGGGACAAGTCCGACGCCGTTGAACAGACCATCGACACCGAATACCTGAACACCGACCATCGCATGGTGGCTGTGCCGATGCTGGGCACTGTGACGAAGGACTACTTCAACACCGTGACCTTCGCGGGGGACAGCATTGCCTCGGGCCTGGGCATTTACAGCACCGGCTACAACAACGCCCACTATGCGACCTACGTCAGCGCGGGCGTGCAGACCTTTGTCAACAACGTCAGCGTCAAGAACGCCGTCACCGGCACGACGGAAACGCCGATGGAGACCATCGTCTCCAGCCAGCCGGACTACCTCTACATCCTTGTCGGCACCAACAACCTTGTTGTGCAGGGCAGTGAGGACAGCTTCCTTGCCTACTATGAGCGCCTGATCGATATGCTGCGAGAACAGCTTGACCCCGGCGTCAAGTTCTACATCCAGGCCATCCCCGGCGTGCAGGAGGATGTCGTGGCATCCAAGCCCGGCCTGGACAACACCCGCATTGCCACCGTCAATGACCTGCTGGCCAATATGGCGCTGCGCAAGGGCTGCTACTACATCAACATCCGCGAGGTGTTGACAAACCCCGCCGACGGCAGTCAGATCGATGATTATGCCACCAAGGACGGCGTGCACTTCAACGCCGCAGGCTACCACGCCTGGGCAGATTACCTGGCGACCCACACGGTCTGGAACCGCCGCAGCGTGTACAGCGGCGAGAACCCCTACTATATTTACGGCGCGTAAAAAACTTTTTTAAATTACACAAACCCCATGCAAGGTGTAAAAAGTACCTTGCAGGGGGCTTTTTTTGTACAAAGGTCCGAAAAACAGCCCGTTTTATGTCGAACTTGTACAAAAGCGGCGGGTAACATACGAAAATTTTAGCAGAATATTACACAAAAGACCTTGAAATTCCTTTTCAAAACAGGTAATATAGATACAGAGATTATACAGAGTCGGTGTACTGTATCGCGTACAGCACCGCTCAAAAGGGGAGATTACGTTGAAACAGCGCAAAGAAACGCCAAATAGCTCCGATCTGCCCATTTATCTGTTCAAACAGGGCAACAATCAGGAAGCTTACCGCTACTTTGGCGCCCATCTGTGTGAGCAGAACGGGGAGGCCGGCGTGGTGTTCCGCGTTTGGGCACCGCACGCCAAGGCCGTTTCCATCGTGGGCGACTTCAACAGCTGGACACCCGGCGAACACCCGATGGAAAAAGTCACGGACGGCATCTGGGAACGGTTCGTACCCGGCATCAAACAGTTTGATGTCTACAAATACTGCATCACCACCCCGGCGGATGAGCTGGTCTACAAGGCCGACCCCTACGCCTTCCACACCGAGACCCGCCCCTCCAACGGCAGCAAGGTCTATGATATCGAGGGCTACACCTGGGGCGACGCCGCCTGGGTCAAGGACGAGGACAAGCGGGATGTCATCAACAGCCCGATGTCCATTTATGAATTGCAGGCCGGCAGCTGGAAGATGAAGGATCCCGACAACGGCGTACCCTATAATTACGCCGAGCTGGCCGACGAACTGATCCCTTACATAAAGGATATGGGCTACACCCATGTGGAGCTGCTGCCCATCACTGAGTATCCCTTCGACGGCAGCTGGGGCTACCAGGTCACCGGTTACTTTGCCCCCACCAGCCGTTACGGCACGCCCAAAGACTTCATGACCTTCGTGGATAAGCTCCACCAGGCAGGCATCGGCGTCATTCTGGACTGGGTCCCGGCCCACTTCCCGAAGGATGGCTACGGCCTGTATATGTTCGACGGCGCACCCTGCTATGAGGACCCCAATCCCCGCCGTGGTGAGCACAAAGAGTGGGGCACGATGGTCTTTAACTACGGCATGAAGGAAGTCGAGAGCTTCCTGATTTCCAGCGCCATGTTCTGGGTCGACCACTACCACATCGACGGTCTGCGTGTGGACGCCGTAGCCAGTATGCTCTATCTCGACTACAACCGCAAGGATGGCGAGTGGGAGCAGAACGTCAAGGGCGGCAAGGAAAACCTGGAGGCCATTGCCTTCCTGCAAAAGCTGAACACCGCCATTTTGGGTCGCTACCCCCACAAAATGATGATCGCCGAGGAATCCACTGCCTGGCCGCTGGTCACAAAGCCTGCGTCCGATGGCGGCCTGGGCTTCAACTTCAAGTGGAACATGGGCTGGATGAACGATATGCTCAGCTACATGAAGACTGACCCGCTCTTCCGTGCGGGCAACCACGGCAAGGTCACCTTCAGCTTCTTCTACGCGTTCAGCGAGAATTTTGTCCTGCCCATCAGCCACGACGAGGTCGTGCATGGAAAGTGCAGCCTGCTGAACAAGATGCCCGGCGACTACGAAGAAAAGTTTGCGAACCTGCGCACTTTCTTCGGCTACATGATGGCCCACCCCGGTAAGAAGCTGCTCTTTATGGGCCAGGACTTCGGCCAGTTCATCGAGTGGGACGAGAAAAAGCAGCTGGATTGGATGCTGCTGAGCTATGACAAGCACCGCGAGCTGCAAGGCTACGTGAAAGACTTGAACCACTTCTACCGTGATACGCCCGCATTGTGGCAGGTGGATTACAGCTGGGAGGGCTTCCAGTGGATCGTGCCCGATGACAGCAAGCAGAGTGTCATCGCCTTCCTGCGGCGCGACGCAGCAGGGAAGATGATCCTGGTCGTCTGCAACTTTAACCCCGTCCTGCGCAAGGATTACCAGATGGGGGTGCCGAACCCCGGCAGCTACAAGGAAATCCTCAACTCCGACGACAAGAAGTACGGCGGCACCGGTGTGACCAACGGCACGGTGAAAGCCAAGAAAGGCCCGATGCACGGCTTCGACCAGCACATTTCGCTGACGCTGCCGCCGCTGTCCACCATCTACCTGAGCGTGCCCGCTGCCCGCAAGCCGAAGGCTGAAAAGCCCACCACCGAAAAGGCCGCAGACAAGCCCGCTAAAACGGCGAAAAAGCCTGTTGCAAAAAAGGCTGCAAAACCCACCGCAGAGGCCAAGACCCAGGCAGCCCCCAAACGCCGGGGCCGCCCGCCCAAAGCCAAAACGACGGTGTGAACCGCCTTTGGATATACGTTAAAAACGGCATACTGCCGAAATTTTAAGGGGAGAAATGTTATGGCAAAAGAAATGATCGCAATGATCCTGGCAGGCGGCCAGGGCTCGCGTCTGTACGCGCTGACCCAAAAGCTCGCCAAGCCCGCAGTCCCGTTTGGCGGAAAGTATCGCATTATCGACTTCCCGCTGTCCAACTGTGTCAATTCTGATATTGACACGGTAGGCATCCTGACCCAGTATCAGCCCCTCGTATTGAACGAGTACATCGGCAACGGCCAGCCGTGGGATCTGGACCGCCTGCACGGCGGCGTCCATGTTCTGCCGCCGTATCAGCAGGCATCCGGCTCTGACTGGTACAAGGGCACGGCCAACGCCATCTACCAGAACCTGTCCTTCATCGACCGCTATGACCCCAAGTATGTCATCATCCTGTCCGGCGACCAGATCTGCAAGCAGGACTATTCTGACTTCCTGCGTTTCCACAAGGAGAAGAACGCAGAGTTCTCCGTCGCTGTCATGGAAGTGCCATGGAGCGAGGCTTCCCGCTTCGGCCTGATGGTCACCGACGAGGACGACCGCATCAACGCTTTCCAGGAGAAACCGAAGGAGCCGAAGTCCAACCTGGCTTCCATGGGTATCTACATCTTCAACTGGGATATCCTCAAGAAGTACCTGACCGAGGACGAGGCTGACCCCAACTCCGAGAACGATTTTGGCAAGAACGTCATCCCCAACCTGCTGAAGGACGGCCGCCGTATGTACGCCTACCACTTCAGCGGATACTGGAAGGACGTCGGCACCATTTCCAGCCTGTGGCAGGCCAACATGGAGGTCCTGGATCCCAAGCACTCCGGCATCAACCTGTTTGATGAAAACTGGAAGATCTACTCCCGCAACACCGGCCGTCCCTGCCAGCAGATCGGCAGCGACGCCACCATCGTCAACTCCATGGTTTCCGAAGGCTGCAAGGTCAACGGCACGGTCAACAATTCCATCCTGTTCCCCGGCGTTGTCGTCGAAAAGGGCGCAACGGTCGAAGCTGCAGTCGTCATGGGCGGTACTGTCATCAAGGCGGGCGCGTCCGTCAAGCACTGCATCGTGGCCGAGAACGTCACGATCGAGGAGGGCGCAACCGTCGGCGCCATGCCCGAAGGCGGTCTGAACATTGCCGAGCCCGGCGATGTCGCCACCGTCGGCTCTGGCGTTGTCATCGGCAAGGGTGCAACGGTCGGCTCCAAGGCAATGGTTTCCAGCGATGTAAAGGATGGTGAGGAACAATGGTAAACAGCAATGTGAATGCACTCGGCGTCATTTTCGCCAACACCTATGATAACCTCGTTCCCGAACTGGTGGCGGAGCGCTCCATGGCCTCCATCCCCTTCGGCGGACGTTACCGCCTGATCGACTTCACGCTGTCCAGCATGGCCAACGCCGGCATCGACAACGTGTCCGTCATCGTGCGCAAGAACTATCACTCCCTGATGGATCACCTCGGCGCAGGCCGTGAGTGGGACCTGACCCGCAAGCGCGGCGGTCTGAACATCGTGCCGCCCTTCGCAGAGCGCAGCGTCAAGCTATACTCCGGCCGTGTGGACGCACTGGACAGCATCCTCAACTGGCTCGAGGCCCAGAAGGAGCGCTATGTCATCCTGTCCGACTCCTACATCGCCATGAACTTTGACTTCGGCAAGCTGATCGACGCCCACGTCGCGTCCGGCGCTGACGTCACCATGGTCTACAACCGCGCCCCCATCCCCGAGGGTGCCCGCAGCGACAACTACACCATCCGCATGGATGAGGACGGCCGCGTGACCGAGATTTTGTCCAACGACTACCGCATGGGTGAGCAGAACCTCGCCATGAACATCTACGTCATCGAGCGCGAGAGCCTGATCCACCTGATCCATGACGCCTCTGTGCGCGGTCTCGTCTACTTTGAGCGTGACATTCTGGCCCGCAACCTCAAGCTGCTCAACGTCAAGGCGTTCAAGTTCGGCGGCTACGTTGCCCGCATCTCCGATATGAAGAGCTACTTCGACGAGAATATGCGCCTGCTCAAGGAAGGCAGCATGGATGCCCTGTTTGGACCCGCCCCCATCTACACCAAGATTCGTGACGATAACCCCACCCGCTACCTGGAAGGCAGCTCGGTCAAGAACAGTCTGCTGGCCGATGGCTGCGTCATCGAGGGCACGGTCGAGAACAGCGTGCTGTTCCGTGGCTGCAAGATCAAGAAGGGCGCTGTCGTTAAGAACTGCGTCCTGATGCAGGACACTGTGGTTGAGCCGAGCTGCAACGTCGAGTATGTTGTGACCGATAAGAATGTCCACATCACCGAGGACAAGAAGCTGGCCGGTACCGACACCTTCCCGGTGTTCGTCGCCAAGAACCACAGCGTATAAACGAAGCTCATAGAGGCTGTTCTCCTTCTCCCCGGAGTCGGCTTTGATGAGAGGGCGGGGGAGAGCCTGTTTTCCCTCGCCCTCATTTTTTGAAATTCGCACGGAGGTGCTTATGAAAATCCTGTATGCAGCCAGCGAGGCTGCTCCCTTTGCCAAGTCCGGCGGCCTGGCCGACGTTGCGGGCGCTCTGCCCAAGGCGCTGGTTCGCGATGGCATCGACGCCCGCGTCGTTATGCCGCTGTACGGCGATTTGAAATTCAAGGATACGCTGACCTATGTCACCAATTTCAGCGTGCCTGTGGGCTGGCGCAGCCAGTACTGCGGCCTGTTCAAGGCCGAGCGCGACGGCGTTGTCTACTACTTTATCGACAACGAGTATTACTTCAAACGCAGCGGCCTGTACGGCTTCTACGATGACGGCGAGCGCTTTGCCTTCTTCTCCCGTGCCATCCTCGAAATGCTGTTCTACACCGATTTCGAGCCGGATATCATCAACTGCAACGACTGGCAGACCGCGCTGACTCCGGTCTATCTGAACCTGTATTACCGCCATCTGGATAAATTCAGCCGCATCAAGACGGTGTTCACCATCCATAACATTGCCTACCAGGGCAAGTACGGCCTGGATATCCTCGAGGATACCTGCGGCATCGGTGCCCGCGACGCCCATGTGGTGGAGTACGACGGCTGTGCCAACTTCATGAAGGGTGCAATCGAGTGTGCCGATAAGGTCACGACCGTCAGCCCCACCTATGCACAGGAAATTCTCGACCCCTGGTTCAGCCATGGTCTGGACGGCCTGCTGCGCCAGAAGCAGTATAAGCTGTGCGGCATTCTGAACGGCATCGACGTCGATGTGTTCAACCCCGCCACCGACCCCGACATTGCCAAGAACTACGACGCCGAGACCTTCCAGGACGGCAAGGCTGTCTGCAAGGAACACCTGCAGGACGAGTTTGGCCTGCATAAGGACGGCAGCCCGATCATGGCTATGGTCACCCGCCTGGTCGGCCATAAGGGCGTTGACCTGGTTCAGGCCATCGCCGAGGGTCTGCTGCAGCAGGGCATCGAGCTGGTCATCCTCGGTTCCGGCGAGAGCCAGTACGAGAACTTCTTCAACGAGCTGTGCGCCCGTAACCCGGGCCGTGTCGGCGTCTACATCGGCTTCAACGCCAAGCTGGCGCAGGAAATCTACGCCGGTGCGGATATTTTCCTGATGCCGTCCCGCTCTGAACCCTGCGGCCTGGCACAGATGGTCTCCTGCCGTTACGGCACCATTCCTGTCATCCGCGAGACCGGCGGCCTGAAGGACTCTATCCGCGACTCCGGCGACGGCTACGGCAACGGCTTCACCTTTGCCAACTACAACGCCCACGAGTTGTACGAGGCCTGCTGGCGTGCCAAAGAGGGCTACTGGCAGAAGGATGGCTGGCCTGTGCTGGTCAAGCGCGCCATGGAGTGTGATTTCAGCTGGTCCAACTCTGCCAAGAGCTATGAGGGCCTGTATAACGAGGTCGTCAACCTCTGGTAATCGGTAAATAAAATGCGGCCCTGCGTCCAAAAGCGCAGGGCTGCATTTTTTGTAGGAAAAAGTGATATTTTTCTGCAAAAATGCTTGACATTTACGTGACGTTTGGCTATAATAATACACGTCGCCGGAACACGGTGGCCAACAGAATATGCGGATGTGGCGGAACTGGCAGACGCGCTAGATTCAGGTTCTAGTTCCCTTAAAAGAGTGTGGGTTCAAATCCCTTCATCCGCACCAAACGGAAGCCCCGAACTTAGGTTCGGGGCTTTTCGTTTGGTCTTGCGGTGAAGAGGATTTGAACAGGGCGACGGCGCCGCAGCGCCGGGGCAAACTGTCCTGCGGACAGTTTGCCAGCCTGCGGGAAAATCCCTTCATCCGCACCAAAATCCTCGAACGTTAGTTCGGGGATTTTTTGCTGCATATGAATTGTGGCGCCAAGCGGCGGGGTGAAGGCACCCCCGTCCGGTAATTTCACAGTAAACTGTCCGCGCCACGAATACACTTATTTCGCCCATAAAAACAAATTTTAATATTTTTTTACATCGTCCCATCGCAAAAAACAACGTGTTTCTCTGGCTGGTACAACTGTCCGTATCTTGCAATCTGCACATTTTGCGGTATAATGTGGATTGTTACGCAAAAGCGGTCTGTGCGGGCGGCTTTTGCACGCCAGGCGCACCCTGCAAGCCGTGCCTGGCACAGTATAAAAAGGGAAGAGGAATTTGTATGAACCAACTCACGAAAGCGGCCAAAGCGGTGGCTACCCGGTATAATCAGACCAGCCTGATTCTGCGCATCACCGTCGGCCTAGTCGTCGGTGCGGCGCTGGCGCTGATTTGCCCCGGCGCGGCATGGATCGAGGAACTTGGCAACCTGTTTGTCGGCGCACTGAAAGGCATTGCCCCGGTGCTGGTTTTCGTCATTGTCGCCAGTGCGCTGGCGCAGGGCTCGTCCAAGCTGGACCGCCGCTTCGGCACGGTCGTTTGGCTGTATATGCTCACTACCTTTGTGGCGGCGGCGCTCAGCGTCGTGACCAGCAAGCTGTTCCCCCAGACGCTGGTGCTGGCCGAGGCTGCTACTGCGGACGTGATTCCCCAGGGCTTGGGTGACGTCATGCACACGTTGCTGGCGAACATCGTCTCCAACCCGGTGGCGTCCATCATGAACGGCAACTACATCGGCATCCTGATGTGGGCCTGCCTGTTTGGCCTGGCTATGAAGTGCCTGGGCAGCGACACCACCAAAAACTTTATGGCCAACACGGCGGACGCGGTTTCCACCATTGTGCGCTGGGTCATCAACATGGCTCCCTTCGGCATCATGGGCCTGGTGTTTACCAACGTGGCGGACAACGGCCTGTCCATCTTTACCCAGTACGGCCGCCTGCTGCTGTTGCTGGTGGGCACGATGCTGTTCATGGCGCTGGTCATCAACCCGTTCATCATCTTCATCTACCTGCACCGCAACCCCTACCCGCTGGTGTTCCGCTGCCTGCGTGAAAGCGGCCTGACCGCCTTCTTCACCCGCAGCTCTGCCGCCAACATCCCGGTCAACATGGCCCTGTGTGAGAAGCTGGGGCTGGACAAGGACATTTACTCTGTCTCCATCCCCTTGGGCGCGACCATCAACATGGACGGTGCGGCCATCACCATTACCATCATGACGCTGGCTGCAGCCAACACGCTGGGCATGGATGTTAGTGTGCCTGCCGCCGTCCTGCTGTCCGTCATGTCCGCGCTGGGCGCGTGCGGCGCTTCCGGCGTCGCGGGTGGCTCGCTGTTGCTCATCCCTATGGCATGCTCGCTGTTCGGCATCTCCAATGATATCGCTATGCAGGTCGTCGGCGTCGGTTTCATCATCGGCGTCATTCAAGACTCCGTCGAGACTGCGCTGAACTCTGCCGGTGACGTGGAGTTCGCCGCCACCGCCGAGTACCACCAGTGGCTCAAGGAGAGCAAACCTCTCCCGGCATTTATGGGTGGGAAATAAGAGATACATTAAATAAGTACAGCCCCGGTTTCGTCAGCAAAACCGGGGCTGCATTTATGTCAGAGAAAAAGAAAAGGGAAAGTCTCGCGGCGGTAGAGGATTACCGCCGCCTGCTGCCCCTACTTTGTTATTCAAAATTTGTGCCGCTCTTTGGGGAAAAAATAAAATTCAATAATCAACAGTAGATTTCGTTCTATGTACGTGGAGCGGTAATCAGTATAATATCTGCGGGGGGCTTGGGGGAACGCTCTGAGTGCCCAGTATCTTTTGTATCGCGGTGCGGAAAAAGTTCGGTACGGCAAAAAGGAAAGACCTAAGAACAAATGTTCTTAGGTCTTTTTCTTTGGGGAGAATGAAGGAATTTTCCCGCAGGCTGGCGAACTGTCCGCAGGACAGTTTGCCCCGGCGCTGCGGCGCCGTCGCCCTGTTCAAATCCTCTTCACCGCAAGACCAAACGAAAAGCCCCGAACCTAAGTTCGGGGCTTCCGTTTGGTGCGGATGAAGGGATTTGAACCCACACTCTTTTAAGGGAACTAGAACCTGAATCTAGCGCGTCTGCCAGTTCCGCCACATCCGCATATTCTGTTGGCCACCGTGTTCCGGCGACGTGTATTATTATAGCCAAACACCACGTAAATGTCAAGCATTTTCGGCAAAAAAATCAAAACTTTTTTATATTTCTGTGAACAACTGCAAAATTAACGTAAAATCGTCAAAACAAAACGTGCTGCCGCTTGCTTTTGCGCCATAATCTGTTATAATATTAGCAATGACTAGGGAGGTGCGACACTTATGTGGACACGTACACTTTTAAAAAATAACGCCAAGCAGGCACTCAGGGGGCGCTACTGGCGCAGTTTTTGGATCTGCCTGGCCCTCAGCATTGCAGGACTGGGCGGGGCAGGTGCCAGCAGCGGCAGTGCGGCGCGGCAGGCGGTGGATACCACGACGGGGGATACATCCTCGGTCTACGACATCCTCAGCGGCATCCCGGACAGTATGCTCATGGCGTTGGCCGTCGGCGCACTTATCGGTGCGGTCATCGGTATCTGCTGGGCGCTGTTCGTGCTGTACCCGCTCAACGTGGGCCGCTGCCGCTATTTTATGGAGAGCCGCCAATCCCTGACCCCGGCCTCCACTGTCGTCAGCACCTTCCGCCGCCCCTACGGCAACCCTATCGTGGTGCAGCTGCTCACCAATTTAAAAGTCACGCTGGGCTACATCCTGCTCATCGTGCCGGGCGTCTACTGGTCGTACTGCTATGCGCTTGTGCCTTACCTGCTGGCTGAAAACCCCTACATGACCGCCATCCGCGCCATGGAGCTGAGCAAGGAAATGATGGAAGGCGAAAAGTGGAACTACTTCGTCCTGCAGCTGTCCTTCTTTGGCTGGCTGCTGCTCTGCGCGTTCACCCTCGGCATTGGCGGTTTCTTCCTGGAGCCGTATATGCAGGCCACCTACGCCGAGTTTTATGCCGCCATGCGCAGCAAGGCCCTTGCCACGGGTATGTCCACCACCGATGAACTGGGCGGCTTTGTGCGCCATGATATCTTTTAAATAGAACTATGCTATACCGCCGCAGGAACGGGCCGAAAAACCGTTTCTGCGGCGCTTTTTGTCGGAAGGGGGCGCAAGGTTTCACACATCTTCAAACCATTATCGCAAAATTATCACATTTTAAAAGTATAATAGAGGCAACCAATATAAAAAGGGAGTGTGCGCACTTTGATCGAAGTAGAGCATCTGACAAAGCGCTACGGCGGCCACACAGCGGTGGATGATATCAGCTTCACCGTCGAGGATGGCTGCATCTACGGCTTGCTCGGCCCCAACGGCGCGGGCAAGTCTACCACCATGAATATCATCACCGGCTACATTTCCGCTACCGACGGCACGGTGAAAATCGACGGCCACGACATTGCCGATGAACCTGCCGCCGCGAAAGCCTGCATCGGCTACCTGCCGGAGCTGCCGCCGCTGTACCAGGATATGACCGTGCAGGAATATCTGCTGTTTGTGGCCGAGCTGAAAGGCACCCACAAGAAAGCCGACCGCGCCGCCGCGGTGGAAAAGTCCGCCGCCCGCGCGGGCTTACAGGGGATGGAGCACCGCCTCATCCGCAACCTGTCCAAGGGCTACCGCCAGCGCGTGGGCATTGCTGCCGCGCTGCTGGGCACGCCGAAAGTCATCATCCTTGACGAGCCGACCGTCGGTCTGGACCCGGCGCAGATGATCGAGATCCGCTCCCTCATCCGCGACTTGGGAAAGACCCACACGGTCATTTTGTCCAGCCATATTTTGAGCGAGGTCCAGTCCGTCTGTGACCGGGTTCTCATCATTGCCCACGGCAAGCTGGTGGCCCAGGGTACGCCGGAGGAACTGGCCGCCCAGCTGACCGCGAAGGGAACCATCACCGCCACGGCCCAGGGCAGCCGCGATGCCGTTGTGGCCGCTGCATCCGCTGTGCCCGGCCTGACCGATGTAAAAGTCACCGACGAAAAGGGCGGCGAGGTCAGCTTTACCGCTGTCAGCACTGCGGGAACAGACTTGCGCGGTGCACTCAGCCTGGCGCTGGCCCAGGCGGGTTGCCCGGTGCTGAGCCTGAGCGCCGAAACCATGAGCCTGGAGGATGTGTTCCTGCAGCTGACCGAAGCCCCGGACGCGGCAGGGGAGACGACTCCGGCACCCGAGACGCAAACCGAGGAAAAGGAGGCAAACGGCGATGACAGCGATCTTTAAGCGTGAGGTCAAAAGTTACTTTACCGGCATGATTGGCTGGGTCATAGCGGCGGTCAGTCTGTTCTTTTTGGGACTGTACTACACGAACCGCAACCTGCTCTACGCCTCGTCGGATTTCGCGTCGGTACTCTACACCATGACGATGATCTTGCTCTTCTTGCTGCCGGCCATCAGCATGCGCAGCTTTGCTGAGGAACGCAAGAATAAGACCGACCAGCTGCTTCTGACCAGTCCGGTCAGTATCCCGGCCATCGTGGCGGGCAAATTTCTGGCCGAGGTCGCCGTGTTCGCCATCCCGCTGGCGGCGGCGGTGCTCATGCCGCTGATTTTAAAAGCCTTCGGTACGGTATCACTGGTGGCGGCGTACAGCGCCCTGCTGGGCTATGTCCTGCTGGGCGCGGCCTGCCTGGCCGTGGGTACTTGGATCTCGGCTTTGACCGAGAACCAGATTCTCGCCTACCTTGCCACCTTCGGTGCGCTGCTCGTCGCTTATCTGATGAACGGTATCAAAACGATGTTCACCACCGGCAACCTGCTGGCATTCATCGTGTTCACCGTGGTGCTGCTGATTGCGGCCATCCTCGTGGGCGTCATCTGCAAGCGGCTGACGGCAGGCGCTGCGGTGTTCTGCGTCGGCGCGGTCGTGCTGTTCATCCTGTTCCAGCTGCGCCCAGCGTGGCTGCTGGCGGCCTTCAACGCCGTACTGTCGGCGCTGGCCCTGTTTGAACCCTTTGCGGACATCGTGGGCGGTATGTTCAGCATCCCGGCCATTGCCTACTATCTGTCCGTGATTGGGCTGTTCCTCTTTTTGACCGGGCAGGCGCTGGAACGCCGCCGCTGGAACTAAGGGAGGTGCCGCACAATGAAAAAAACAAATCTGAAACTCCCGCAGGGCGGCAGCAAACGCGCCCTGCACAGCGGCCTGTACGCAAGCGTGCTGGCCGCCGTGGCGCTGGTCGTGGTCATTCTGTTCAACCTGGTTATCCGCGCCCTGCCCACCAAATACACCCAGTACGATATTTCTACGACCTCGCTGTTTACCTTGAGTGAGACGACCGAGAACCTGCTGCATGAGCTGAACGCCGACGTGACGGCCTACTACCTGGCCGAGAGCGGGCAGGAGGACGACAACATCACCCGCCTGCTGGACCGCTATGCGGGCGAGAGCAGCCATTTCAGCTGGCAGCAGCGCGACCCGGTGCTCTACCCAACCTTCGCCCAGCAGTACGACGGGGCCTCCACCGGCAGTGTCGTCCTCGTCAGCGGCGACAACAGCGATGTGCTGTCCTATAACGATATGTACGAGTTGGATCTGGAGAGCTACTACTCCACCGGCAGCGCCAATTACAGCTTCCAGGCGGAAAACGCCATTACCTCCGGCATTGCCAAGGTCACGCGGGAGACGTCCTACCAGCTGTATGAGCTGACCGGCCACGGCGAGGCGGCGCTGTCCGGCGACTTTACCGACACGCTGAACAACGCGGGTGTCACCACTGCCGAGCTGAACCTGACCACGGCGGGCAGTATCCCGGCGGATGCCGCTGCGGTGCTCATCAATGCGCCCGGGGCCGACCTGACCGACGCAGAAACAACGATTTTGACTGACTACGTTGCAAACGGCGGCAAGCTGTTTGTGGCCACCGACTTTACCACCGACACGCCCAACCTGGACACGTTGCTGGCCGCCTGCGGCATGGCCCGCCAGCCGGGTCTTTTGATCGAGACGGACACCGACCACTACCCCTATGGCTACCCTCAGACCTACCTGCTGCCCACGCTGGCCAGCAACGAAATTACGGCGGGTGTGTCCCAGAATATGATGGTCTACACCCCCATCGCCCAGGGCATCACCACCGATGCGGACAGCGAGTTCAGCTTTACCGATCTGCTGACCACCGGCGACGCAGCCTACTCGATGGAGAACTACGCCACCGCCGAGACCGCCCAGAAAGCCGACACCGACCCTGAGGGCACCTTTACTGTGGCCGTGGCGGCGGAGAACGTCACCACTGGCGCACGGGTCGTCTGGGTCAACTGCCCGAACCTGTTGCTGTCCAACATCAACCAGGCCGTCTCCGGCGGCAACGCGCAGTTTCTGGGCAGCGTCGTCAACTGGATGAATGGCGAACAGACGACCGCCGTCATCAGCGCTAAGAGCATGAGCGCGGCCTCGCTGAGCGTGCCGACCTCGGCCGCACTGCCGCTGGGCGTGCTGTTTACGCTGGTGCTGCCCATCATCTGCTTGATTGCGGGTGCGGTGGTTTGCGTCGTGCGCCGCCGCAGATAAGGAGCCGCCATGAAAAACACAAAAAAGATGCTGCCGCTGGTGGTGCTGGTCATTGTCATGGCGGTGCTGGTCGTGCTGCTGGCCGTATTGCAGCGCGGGGACGATACCACCGACGCGACGCTGCCGCTGTGCAACTTTGCGGTGGAAGATATCGACCGTCTGGCCTACGCGGGCAACAACCAGGATGTGACGCTGGTCAAAAACAGCTCCGGCGGCTGGATGCTGGAATCCGACCCAACATTGCCGCTGGACCAGACGAAAACCGCCAGCCTTGTAGAAAGTTACGCCAACCTGACCGCCCAGCGCAAGCTGGAGGGCAGTGACCTGACCGACCTGCCCGAAAAGAGCGCTACCCCCCAGATGACCATTGCCATCGGCGCGGGAGAGGAGAGCGTCAGCCTGACCGTTGACCAGCTGAACAGTGTGGCCGATGTCTATTACATCTACGACGACACCGGCGCGGCCTACACGGTCAAACGCAGCGATTTGGCTACCTTGAGCAAATCTGCCCGTGACCTGTACAAGGCCCAGACACTGACCGACAAGACGCTGGATGATGTGGTGTCGATGCAGATGAATGACCTGGACTTCACCCAGACTGACGGCAGCTGGACGCTGACCGACGATACGGGCTACGCACTGAACCAAAGCAGCGTCAAAAAGATGGTCAACACGATCTTACAGATGCAGACGGCATGGACCATCACGACGCCAGACGCAGACAGCGCCTACGGCCTGGATGACCCGGACGTGACCGCAACGCTGACCTTCACCGACGGCACAAGCCTGACGGTGCGGTTTGGCACGGAGGCCACCGACACCACCGACAGCCTGTGCTACCTTGCCAGCGACGCCGCGCCTACCGTGGTGTATGAGGTGAACGCCGACCACAAGGCGGCTTTTGCTGTGACGAAGGAGACGCTGCATGATGCCACCGCCACCGCCGAGACGGCAGCGACCACCGACGTGGTAGCCCAGTACCCGGTAGGCGGCGAGAACGACTACGCCGCCAGCCTGCCGGACTAACAGATACAAAAGAGAGGGAGATGCTGTCCCTCTCTTTTTTCTTGCCCCGGCAGAGGAAATATGCTACTATACATATAAGGTAGTGCCATTGCAGGGGCCGGGTATGCCCGGCCCGCACGTGTAAGGAAGATGCCCATTTATCCGTTGATTTGCAGGGTGGGACGCCTCGCCCCGCCGCACCTTCCCACAGCCGCCCCCTCGAAAACCGAAAGGAGAACTCTGCCCATGAAAACCCTCCTTCCTATCCTTGCTGTTCTTCTCCTTACCGCTTGTGCCTCCGCCTCGGCCTCCACGGCCACCCCCGCGCCAACAGAACCCCCCGCCTCCACGGCCGCAACCCTGACCCTCGAACAAAAAGTCGGTCAGCTTTTCATTGTCCGGCCAGACGCCCTCGATTTGACCCTCTCCCAGGAGACCATTGACGATCCCAGGGCCGACGGTGTGACCCAAGTGACCGACGCCATGCGGGAGACACTGCAGCAATACCCGGTGGGCGGCATCTGCCAGTTTGGCAAAAATATCGAGTCACCGTCCCAGCTGGCGCGCTTCAATAAAGACTTGCAGGCCGCCAGCGCCACGCCGCTGTTCATCACGGTGGATGAGGAGGGCGGCATGGTCGCGCGGCTGGCGAACAACGACGCCTTTGACCTGCCCCGCTATGCCAGTGCCGCCGCAGTGGGTGCATCGGGCGATCCCGAGAACGCCCGCGCTATGGGGCAGACCATCGGCGGGTACCTGAAAACCTACGGCTTCAATATGGACTTTGCGCCCGACGCTGACGTGAACACCAACCCCGATAACCCCATCATCGGCGAGCGTGCTTTCTCGTCGGATGCCGCCACCGCCGCCCAAATGGCCGCCGCTGCGGCGGAGGGACTGCGGCAAAACGGCATCCTGCCCACGCTCAAGCATTTCCCCGGCCACGGCGACACTGCCGAGGACAGCCACACCGACCTGGCCGTGACCTACAAGACCCGCGAAGAACTGGAAAACTGCGAACTGCTGCCCTTTGCGGCGGATACCGGCCTGCACGCTGTCATGGTGGGGCACATCGCCGCGCCGAACGTGATCGGCAGCGACACCCCTGCGACCCTCTCGGCGGAGCTGATTGCGATGATTCCCGACACAGAGAACACGCTGATCGTCACCGACTCACTTTCGATGGACGCCATCACAAAAGCCTACACTCCCGGAGAGGCTGCCATTCAGGCCATCCAGGCGGGGTGTGATGTACTTTTGATGCCAAACTCCCTGCCGGAAGCCTACGATGCTGTCCTTGCCGCTGTGCAAAACGGCACGATATCCGAAGCCCGCCTTGACAAAAGCGTCAACAAAATCCTGCATTATAAACAACAATTTGCAGTGTAGGGGCGGGGCTCTGCTCCGCCCGCATCTGACGCGAACTATTAATATATAAACGAGGTACCCTATGTCCAACACCATCTGGGCCGTCGATGGCTCTTTTTTCGCTCAGCGCGTCTCGGGCATCCAGCGCTATTCCATTGAGCTGCTGGCCGCCCTGGATCGCATTGTGCCGCCCGATTTTGTGGAGATCGTCACCCCGCAGGGCGTGACCACCCCGGCCTACCAGAACATCCGGGCCGTGCCCTTCGGCACCCGCCGGGGCCTTGCCTGGCAGCAGCTGGATTACCCTGAATATTTAAAGCAGCGCGGGGCTAAGGGTCTTGCTACGTGCAACATTATTCCATGGTTCGGCTTCCGCGGCATTGCGGTCGTTCACGATGTCTGCTACCGCGCCCGGCGCGATTTTTATACGTCCGGCCGCGACCGCCTGAGCGCCGCCTGGCACTGCCTGCAATATCGCCGCATTGCCCAAAAGGCCGAGCGCATCATCACGGTGTCGGAGTTTTCCAAATCCGAAATTCACAAATATTACGGTGTGCCGCTGGAAAAAATGAACATCGTCTACAACGCCTGGCAGCAGATGCAGCGCCTGACACCCGATGACGGCATTTTTGCCAAGCATCCGCAGCTGCAAAGGGGTGCGTACTATTTCAGCATGGCGAACCTGCTGAAAAACAAAAACTTCCCCTGGGTGCTGCGCGCGGCCAAGGCAAAGCCCGACGCGGTATTTGCCATTGCGGGTGGCGGTAGCCTGGCCGCCGAGGCCGAGCGCCTGGGGCTGGCCGACCTGCCCAACGTGCTCTACCTCGGCTATGTCGCCGACGGTGAGGCCAAAGCGCTGATGGCCCACTGCAAAGCGTTCCTTTTCCCGACGCTCTACGAGGGGTTCGGTATCCCGCCGTTGGAGGCCGTCGCCTGCGGTGCGCCTGAGATCATCGTCAGCGATACCCCCTGTATGCGCGAAGTCTACGGTGACTGCGCCGCCTATATTGATTTGAGCACCAACCCCGGCGATGTTTCTGCCGTCACCCCGCCCGCCGCCGCCCCTGCCGTCCTGCTGGAAAAATACAGCTGGGACAAAAGCGCTGCGAAACTGCTGGAAATCCTGCAAAAATAAAGCATAGGCAGTACCGTTACAAAGCGGCGCTGCCTATGCCGGGAGTACTAGGAACAAGCCGGCCTGCGGATTGCACACCAAGCAATCTGCAGGCCGACTTGTTTACCTCATCCCAAACTTCCTGTCCAAACTCCTGTATTGCAGCGCCTCGGACAGATGCGCTGCGTCCAAAACTTCACTTCCGTCCAAATCGGCCACGGTGCGGGCTACCCGCAAAATGCGGTCATAGGCGCGGGCGCTGTATCCCAGCCGTTCAAATGCGCCGCGCAAAATTTTCTCGGCGGCGGGGGTCATGCGGCAGTAGCGGCGCAGTGCGCTGGAAGGCAGCTGCGCGTTGCAGCGCACGCCGCGCAGGGCCTTGTACCGCTCCCGCTGCAAGGCGCGGGCGGCCATGACCCGGGCGCGGATGTCGGCACTCGGCTCGCCGCCTAACTCCGACGCCAAATCGTCATATTCCACCGGGAGCGCTTCAACGTGCAGGTCGATACGGTCCAGCAGCGGCCCCGAAATGCGCCGCCGGTAGGCATCCACGGCACTGGGCGTGCAGGTACACTCCCGCGTCGGGTGGCCTAAGTAGCCGCACTTGCAGGGGTTCATGGCGGCCACCAGCATAAACTTACAAGGGTAGGATGCCGACCCATGCACGCGGCTGACCGTGACTTTGCCATCCTCCAACGGCTGGCGTAGTACCTCCAGTGTGTCGCGGGCAAACTCCGGCAACTCATCCAAAAACAGCACACCGTTGTGGGCCAGGCTCACCTCGCCGGGGCGAGGCACAGACCCGCCGCCCACGATGGCGGTGGAACTGACACTGTGGTGCGGGCTGCGGAACGGCCTTTCCCTGACCAGTCCCGCGCCGCCGCGCAAAAGCCCGGCCACCGAATAAATCGCGCTCGTTTCCAACGCTTCCTCATAGGTCAGCGGCGGCAGAATGCCCGGCAGCCGCTTTGCCAGCATGGACTTACCGGTACCCGGCGGGCCGACCAACAGCAGGTTGTGCCCGCCTGCGGCGGCAACCTCCATGGCGCGGCGGGCTTCGCTCTGCCCGCGCACATCGGCCATATCCGGCCCCAGCCAGACGCCGTTCTCATCGTACCCTTCGGGCGTGGCCGGAGTGATGGGATCCGCGCCGCACAGGTGCAGCACAACATCCTGGGCACTGCGGGCAGGGTAGACGGTCAGCCCTTCGGCCACAGCGGCTTCGGCGGCGTTCTCGGCGGGCAGAAACAGCTCCTTCACGCCGTTCTGCACAGCGGCCATCGCCATGGGCAGAACGCCGGTCACGGGGCGTAATGTGCCGTCCAGGCCCAGCTCCCCTAAAAACGCCCGTTCGCCGCCGGGGACGGGCAGCTTGCCCTGCGCGGCCAGAATGCCCACGAACACCGGCAGGTCGTATACCGGCCCGGTCTTGCGCACGTCGGCGGGGGCCAGGTTGATGGTAATACGGCTGGCGGGCCACTCGTAGTGCAGGTTCTTGATGGCGCTGCGCACCCGCTCGCTGCTCTCCTTCACCGCCGAATCCGGCAGGCCCACCAGATTGAACTGCGGCAGCCCGCCGGACAGATCGGCCTCCACCTGCACGATGTACCCGGCTAACCCGGTCACGCCGAGGCTTGTCACTTTTGCATACATAGGCGGCTCCCTTTACAGTTTTTCCACGCCGGGAATCAGCGCGGGGTCATACATGACTTCGGAATGGTTGTCCAGCACAAGCTCCCGGTGCAGCAGCTGCCCTGTCTGTGCGTCCAGTGTTTCCTTGTAAATCTTCGACACACGGTAATATTTGCCGCCCTCTTTTTGGAAGTGGTGCCCTTCCTCCACAATGCGGTAGCGGCAGGGCAGGGGGCGCTCACAGCGCAGCTCGGCGTAGAGGTTGTCCTCATCGCACCACAACAGCAGCTGGAACGTCTGGTCCGTCTCATTTTTAAAACGGTAGTCGCCGTTATTGTAAAACACCGACGTGCCGGAACTGAACGGCACCCGCGGCCCCTCGTCGGGGGCCAGCGCGTCGGAGTGCTTGTGGAACTCGGTCACGGTCAGAGGGCTTACCAGCACAACGCGGTGAATCGTGTTTGCCAGGTTGCACAGCCCGCCGCCGATGCCCGGCAGAATATGATTACGCACCAAAATCCGCCCATCCCGGTAGCCCTTGCGCTTGGTCGTCTTGCCCACCCGATGCCAGAAGGAAAACGTCTCACCCGGGCGGATGAGAATGCCGTTGAGCTTTTCATTGGCAAGGTGGATGTTGACGGCCTTGTTCTCCTGCAAGACTGGGTCGATGCCCTTGCCGCGCTTGATGAGGTGCGAACTGTACTGCGCCACTATGCAGGGCAGAGGCGCGGTATCCTGCGTGTCGGCATAGTTTTCCTGTGCGAAAAAATTCTTGATATGGCGCTTGCAGATTTCCTTTTGCAGCGCAATTTTGTAACAGGTCGGGCTGATATCGCAGAACATGAAACTGCCTCACTTTCCTATGCCGTCCAGACGGCCCCGGCGGCGCGGGTCACGGTGGTAAAACCAGAGGATGGCTTTTTCCAGCACACGCTTTTTGCCATAGTGCGTCTCGCCGGGCAGCCGGATGAAATCCACCAGGATGCTGTCCAGCCCGGCGCGGTTCGCGCCGCGGATATCCCGGAACAGCTGGTCGCCGACGCAGACGACCTGCTCGGGCGGCAGGCCCAGCATGGCGCAGGCCCGGCAGTAGGCAGCGGGGTCGGGCTTGCCCGCCTCGGCAATAAAAAGCGTGCGGATATTGCGGTTAAATCGCTCGATGCGCGCGGCAGAATTGTCGGAGAGCAGCAGTGTTTTCAGCCCCAGGCTGTGGATATGGCGGAACAGCGCATCCACCTCGGGCGTGGAATCGTCGCCGTGGTGGACAAGCGTGTTGTCAATGTCAAACAAAATGCCTTTGTAGCCCAGCGCGGCCAGCTTTTCATAGTCGATGGCAAATACGCTGGGAACATGGGCCGTGGGGTACCAACGCTCAAGCATGCGGGGCCTCCATATAGTCGCAGACGGTGTTGATCTGGTCGGCGATATCCCCGCCAAAAGCGTGCGCAAAAAAGGCGCTGCCGATGGTGAAATACGCGGCCCCGGCAGCTTTGATTTCATCCAACCGGGCAAAGCTGTTCACACTGCCCGCCAGGCAGATCGGCGCATGGACTGCCGCGATGAACGCACGGTTCAGCGCCGCCGCGTCGCCGATATAGCGGTAGCCCAGCAGATCAATGCCGTCCACGCCCTTGGCTAAATAGCCCTCGGCCTCGCAGATCATCCCCGCCGGGGTGCCGTGCAGGATAGAGGGACGGCCAGAAATTTGCCCAACGAAGGGCATATACCGCAGCCCATGGGCGCGGCAATAAGCATGGACGGCGTCAGAGTAGACCGTACCCATCAGGATATCACACCCGCAGGCAGCGGCCATTTCGGCCCCGCGCAGGCATTCTGGCTCAGTGTAGGCGACGACCTCCAAACAGGTCGTCTTGCCGCAGGCTTTCATCTGGGCAAACAGGGCCTGCATCTCGACGAAGGGAAGCCCTTCCTCTTTAAAGCCCCAATACCGGGCGCGGGTGTGCTGACACCGGGCAAAGACTGCGGCGGCATCGGGCACAGTGACGTCGTTGTGGGTCAGCATGACGATGAGCTCAGGCGTATGTTTCATATAGGTCCACGGCTTTCCTTGGATATAATCATCGATGTGCAGAGCAGATACCTTCACTATACACTGGAAAACGCCGTTTGGCAAGGGCAAAAGGCGAAAGAAACTGTAAAAATCAGGCAAAAATAAACAAAATTCGATTGACAGAGTACGGCAAAGTTGGTATATTTAGAGTATACCTAAGTTAGTATTTCCTATGGAAAGTGAAGGTGTTTTACTTATGTATCAAGATATGTATGAGCGCTGGCTCGCCGCAGAACTGGACGACGCCGACCTGAAACCTGAGTTGGAAAGCGTCAAGGGCGACGATGCCGCCATCCAGGACCGCTTTGCCGTGGCCCTGAAATTCGGCACCGCCGGTCTGCGCGGCGTCATCGGCGCAGGCACCAACCGCATGAATATTTACGTTGTCCGCCAGGCCACCCAGGGCCTTGCCAACTGGGTCAAGACCCAGGGCGGCAGCCAGACCGTTGCCATCAGCTATGACAGCCGCATCAAGAGCGACTTGTTCGCCAAGACCGCTGCCGAGGTGCTGGCCGCCAACGGTATCAAGGTCCGCATCTATAAGGCCCTTATGCCGGTTCCCGCGCTGAGCTTTGCCACCCGCTACTACAACTGCAACGCGGGCATCATGGTCACGGCCAGCCACAACCCCGCCAAGTACAACGGCTACAAGGCCTACGGCCCGGACGGCTGCCAGATGACCGATGAGGCCGCCGACATCGTCTACGCCGAGATCCAAAAGACGGATATCCTGACCGGAGCCAAGCTCATTTCCTTTGAGGATGGTCTGGCCCAGGGGCTGATTGAGTATGTCGGCGACGACTGCATCAACGCCCTCTATGCCGCCATCGAGGCCCGCTCCATCCGCCCGGGCATCTGCAAGACTGCCGGTCTCAAGCTGGTCTACAGCCCGCTGAACGGCTCCGGCCTTGTGCCCGTTACCCATGTCCTGGGCGACATCGGCGTCACCGATATCACCATCGTGCCTGAGCAGAAGGATCCCGACGGCAACTTCCCGACCTGCCCGTACCCCAACCCCGAAATTTTTGAGGCTCTGCGCCTGGGTCTGGAGCTGGCCGAGAAGTCCGGCGCTGATCTGATGCTGGCTACCGACCCTGACGCAGACCGCGTGGGCATCGCCGTCAAGTGCAAGGATGGCAGCTATGAGCTGCTCTCCGGCAACGAGGTCGGCGTTCTGCTGCTGGACTACATCTGTGCAGGCCGTATCGAGCAGGGCACCATGCCGAAGAACCCCGTCATGTGCAAGTCCATCGTCTCCACCCCGCTGGCTGACAAGGTTGCCGAGCATTACGGCGTCGAGTGCCGCAACGTCCTGACCGGCTTCAAGTGGATCGGCGACCAGATCGCCAAGCTGGAAGCCGCCGGTGAGGTTGACCGCTTCATCTTTGGTTTTGAGGAGAGCTACGGCTACCTGGCTGGCCCCTATGTCCGCGACAAGGACGCCATCATCGGCTCCATGCTGATCTGCGAGATGGCCGCCTACTACCGCGCCAAGGGCTCCTCCATTAAGGAAGAACTGGAGCGCATCTACGCAGAGTATGGCCGTTACCTGAACAAGGTCGACAGCTTCGAGTTCCCGGGCCTGTCCGGCATGGACAAGATGGCGGGCATCATGCAGGATCTGCGCGACAACCCGCCGAAGGACTTTGCCGGTGACAAGGTCGTCAAGGTCGTTGACTATAAGAAGCCCGAGGAAACCGGTCTGCCTGCCGCCAATGTCCTGATCTATACGCTGGAAAGCGGCGCAACCGTCGTCGTGCGTCCCTCCGGCACCGAGCCGAAGATCAAGACCTACTTCACCACCAAGGGCAAGGACCTTGCCGAGGCTGAAGCCAAGAAGGAAAAGCTGGCCGAGGCCTGCAAGCCGTTGCTGGCGTAAAATTTAGGATAGCGTAAGTAAGCGCACCGTGTCTGTTTTGGGACGCGGTGCGCTTTTTTGTCGCCGCCCATGTAGGGGCCGGGCATGCCCGGCCCGCGCGTGTAAGGCAGACGACCGCCTATGCAGGGGGCCTTGACCCCTTCGCGGGACGCCGAGGACACCGCCCCCTACACAAATGCTGCCGCAGACTATCCCGCTATTTGTAGTGGAGAAATTCATCACTTCCGTGCATCTCCGCCACTGCGCACTTTCCCCAAAAACTCCCCCAATAATTCGTTACCTATGCCACTTGACAATACAATTCTACACTTGTAGAATAAAATTAAATCCAACCTTCTACAACTGTAGAATCAAAAGGAGGCCCACCATGTTTCTGCCGCTTTTCATCGCCTTTCTGGTGCAAGGCCTGCTGCTGGGCCTTGTGGTGCTGGCCCTGCTGGCCGCAGCCCCCAAGCTGCAAAAACGGTATGGCCCGCGGTGGCTCTGCCGCCTGTGGGTGGCGCTGGCGGTGCTGTTCCTCGTGCCGGTTCGGGCGCTTCTGCCTCAGGCCCCGGCGGCGGTGACGGTCAGCGCTCAGCCGTTTTATACCCAGATGACCGCCCTGACGGAGGAAACCACCACGAAGCCCGCCGCCAACGTACCCTACCGCACGACCACAGCCGACGACAACACGATGTATTACATCGTGCCCCGCGCGGAACTGCAAACCGGCCGGCGCACCGTGCTGGAACGTCTTGCCATCGATACAAACTGGGGCAACCTGGCGGCCCTCGCGTGGGAACTGGGCGTCATGGCTGTTGCACTCTACCAGTTCGGCGGCTATGACGTTTGGCGCATTCGCGTGGGCCGCAACGCGCAGCCGGTGGCTAAAAGCTGGCGTGACGCCCTGCCGCAGGGCCAATGCCCGCAAATGCAGGCCACGCCGCTGGTGCGCAGCCCCATGGTGGCGGGGGCGCTGCATCCCGTCCTGCTCGTCCCTGCGGGCGAAGCCCTCAAGGGTGCGGAATGTATGCTGGCCCATGAACTGACCCACATAAAACGACATGACGTCGCGAAAAAGTTGCTGCTCACGCTGGTGTGCATCCTGCACTGGTACAATCCGGCTGTCTGGATGCTGGCCGCCCGCGCGGGCCGTGATATCGAGGAAGCCTGCGACGCCGAGACCCTGCACGGCCGCGACGCTGCTTACCGTACGGCCTACGCCGATGCCCTGATGACCGCCGTGCGCCGCAGCCGCGGCCCGGCTCTGACCAGCGGTTTTGCGCTGAACAAGCGCCAGTTCAAACAGCGCCTTGCCGCGCTATGGGACACTGCCCCCAAGCGCCGGGGCCGCACTTTGCTGGCCGCACTGGCTCTGACCGCCTGCTGTGCGGGCGGCCTGGTAGCCTGCCAAATCACCGACACCCCCGCGCAGGAAACCGCCGAACCTGCGCCCACTGCGACGCCCTCGACAGAAGAAGCCCTTGCGGAGATCAAGGATATCAACCGCCAGCTGCCCACGGAGCAGCAGCTCACCGCCACACGGCGCGTGGACAGTTACTTCTGGGACGAGTACCTGCCGACCCTGTGGGGCTACAAGTTCAACGGCGGTATGACCTCGCTGGTCGAGGACCCCGCCGCCGAAAGTGCCGAAAACGAAAATCTGGCCGCCATTTTGCAGGAACCCCGCGCGGACGGCACGACCTGGCAGGACTTTCTGAACGCAGGCAAAGGCACGTTCGCCAAGGTGAACTTTGAAGCAGAACTCGAGCCGGAAAAACTTTTCTTAGGCCCACAGTATGGCGAGGGTAATTTTTATATTTATATCGCCGTGCCCTATGACAAGAGCGAACCCTGCGAGCTTGTCAGTGGCTGGCAGCAGAACAACAACGGCGAAGTGGCCCACTTCGGCACGATCGACCCCGCGCGGGAATTGCGGCTGACCAACCGCCAGTACCGCACCCTGGTACACCAGTGCAACGCGCTGGCCCAGGCGGGCGCACGGGATTTTGGCACCCCCGCCGACTGGCCGCAGGCCGAGCTGGAAACCTACCTATATTATCGCAACCAGGATTTCCACACCTTTGCCGACGCCCTGCTGATGCTGAACATCGACTTTACCGGGGGTCGAGATTGGAACAGCCTGCCGTACTTTTTGACCTACGATGAGCTGAATGCGCTGGATTTCACCGCGCCCAAGACCGACGCCATCCCCGACTACGTTGTGGCCGAGGGCGACGACTGCGGCGTATGGGCGTTCACCCGCGACGGCGACTACCTGACCGCCACGTGGGCAGGCGTGCAGGAATATATCTTCTATGTCTACAACGGCGACACTTCCGCCCTGCAATACGATGCCCGCACGGTCATTGCCGGCGGCCGCAGCCTGGATTAAAAGGAGACGCCCATGCCAAAAATCAAACGCCTGCCCGATGCAGAGCTGGAAATCATGAACGCTTTGTGGGATGCCGCCGTGCCCCTGACCGCCGCCGAATTGGAAACCGCCCTGCCCGGCCCGCCCCGCGCCCGCACCACGCTGTTGACCCTGCTGGCCCGGCTGGAAGAAAAGGGCTGTGTCAACCGCGAAAAGCAGGGGAGGGGGTACCTTTATACCGCAACCCTGACCCGTAGTGAATACCTGCCCGCCGAAAGCAAAAGCGTGTGGCACCGCCTGTTCGGCGGCAGCCCCCGCAGCTTCGTCGCCGCCCTGGCCGAAACCGATGCCCTGACCGACGCCGACATAGACGAGCTGGCGGCGTATCTGGAGAAACTGAAAAAAGAGAGAAAATAGCGTAAAATTTGTAGGGGCGAGCACTGCTCGCCCCTACTTGCAATTCTCCCTCAACTTGTAGTATAATAATATGTCCCATAGTATCTGCAAGTGAGGTGACGCGCTATGCCCGGTGATCTGCATACCCATACGACCTACTCCGATGGCTCGACCCCGGTGGACAAGCTACCGTTTCTGGCGGCCTGCGCGGGGATGACCCACCTGGCGGTTTCTGACCACGATTCCATCCAGAGCGTGCGGTACGCCTACGCCCATCCGGTGCAGAACGGCGTCCACCTCATCCCGGCCACTGAGCTGACCGCCTACGACTATGAGCGCGCCCACCGCGTCCACCTGCTCTGCTACTGGCCGGACGACTGCGCCCCGCTGGCGGATTTCGCCGCCATGATGGCCGAGCGCCGCCTGACCGCTATGCTGCAAAGCTGCAAGGAGCTGGAACAAATCTGCCCCCAGTTCCGCACCGAGGAAGCGCTGGAACTCGCCAGGGACAGCGGCACGCTGTTCAAAGCCCAGGTCATGCGGGTGCTGTGGCAGTACGGCCTGGCCGACGGTATGTATAATACGGTATACAAATCGCTTTTCGGCCTGAAACCTGTGCGCGGGCGCATCCTGCACACGCCCCGGTATGAGCCTGTGGACACCGTGCTGGAGGTCATCAAGGCAAGCCGCGCCGTGGTCGTGCTGGCCCACCCCAGCGTCTACCACAGCATGGAGCTGGCCCGGGAGCTGATCGCAGCCGGGCGGCTGGACGGCGTCGAGATCAACCACCCCCGCAACACGCCGGAGGACAAGGCCGAGCTTGCCCGCCTGGCAAAAGAAAACGGATTGATCGTTACCGGCGGTACGGACTACCACGGCATCAACACCGTGACCCCGCGCCCGGTGGGGGCATTCTCCACCAGTGACGAAATGATTGCACGCATCGGCGACATTGCCAAGGCGCGCAAGGCAACCTGGAAAAAGGCAAAATAAAAGAGCAATAAAATTTAAGGAGCAATATATCATGACTTACACGTACAACAACAAGGGCACCTGTTCCGTCCGCACCGTCGTGGAACTGAACGACGACCACACCATCAAGAGCGTGCAGGTTCTTGGCGGCTGCGACGGCAACCTGAAGGGCATCGCCAAACTGCTGCCCGGCATGAAGGCCGAGGACGCCATCGCCCGCATGGAAGGCACGACCTGCGGCCGCAAGCCCACCAGCTGCCCCGATCAGATCGCCCAGGCATTGAAGGGCGCACTGGCGGAGATGCAGTAAAAGCCTTTCCCCCGCGGGGGAAAGGTGGCCGAGCTGGCGAGGCCGGATGAGGGCAGACTTTTCAGTGGCATCCCCCGCAGACAGGTGGTGCCGGCAGGCTTTGCCCTCATCAGTCTGCTTCGCAGACAGCTTCCCCCGATGGGGAAGCCTTTTGACGTTGAAAGGAGCTTCCCATGGACTGCTTCCATTACCCTCTCGATACCGAGACCCTGCTGCGGAAAAAGCGCAAGCTGCGGCGTGAGCTGCTGGCCCAGAACCCCCACCCGCTGCACAAAAAAATCGCCATCCTCGGCGGTTCGACCACCAACGAAGTGGCCGACCAGCTGGGGCTGTTTCTGCTGCAATACGGCATCGAGGCAGAGTTTTACCAGAGCGAGTACGCCCAGTACTGGCAGGACGCCATGTTCGGTACGCCCGAGCTGGACGACTTCCACCCGGATGTCATCTACATCCACACCAACTGGCGCAACCTGACCGCCTTGCCCACCACCGCCGACAGCGAAGCCGACATTGATGCCATGCTGGACGCGCAGTATGCCCATTTTGAGACAATGTGGCAGGCACTGGAACAAAAATTCGCCTGCCCGGTCATCCAGAATAACTTTGATAGGCCTAATTATCGACTCATGGGCAACCGCGATATCTGGGATCCCCACGGCCGCTCCAATTTCATCAGCCGTCTGAACCAGAAATTCTACGCCTATGCCGCATCGCATGAACATTTCTATATCAACGATATCGACTATCTTTCCGCTGACTACGGCCTGACCGCCTGGGGCGACGCCTTCTTCTGGCATATGTACAAATATGCCATGTGCCTGGACGCTATCCCTTCGCTGGCCAACAGCGTGGCCAATATCATCAAGTCCTTGTACGGCCGCAACAAAAAAGCGCTTGTGCTCGACCTGGACAATACGCTCTGGGGCGGCATCGTCGGCGACGACGGCGTGGACGGCCTTGCCATCGGCCCCGAAGTGCCCGAAGGCCAGGTCTACGCCGAGTTCCAAAGCTACTGCAAGGCGCTGAAATCCATCGGCGTTATCCTGGCTGTCGACTCCAAAAACGACGAGGCCAACGCGCTGGCGGGCCTGAACCACCCGGACGGTGTGCTGCGCCCCGACGATTTTGTCGCCATCAAGGCCAACTGGGAGCCGAAGGACTTGAACCTCAAGGCCATCGCGTCCGAGCTGAACCTCGGCGCGGATAGCTTTGTTTTTGCCGATGACAACCCGGCAGAGCGCGCCATCGTGGCCGCCCAGGTGCCCGGCGTGGCAGTGCCCGCGCTGGACGGCGCCGAAAACTACATCAAAACGCTGGATCACGGCGGCTACTTTGAGGTCACGGCCCTCTCGAAAGAGGATTTGAAAAAGACCGAACTCTACCACCAGAACGCCGAGCGCGCCAAGGCCCAGGCGGCTTTCACCGACTACGGCCAGTATCTCGACAGCCTGGAAATGACCGCCACGGTCAAGGGCTTTGAACCACTGTACATCCAGCGCATTGCCCAGCTCACCAACAAGTCCAACCAGTTCAATTTGACGACGCTGCGTTGTTCCGAGGATGATATCCGCGCTATGGCCGAGAATGCTGCCTATATCAGCCTGTGCGGTAAGCTCGTGGATAAGTTCGGCGATAACGGCATCGTCACCGTTGTGGCGGGCCAGCAGCAGGGCGGCGCACTGCATATACGCCTGTGGCTCATGAGCTGCCGCGTGCTCAAGCGCGGCATGGAGGATGCCATGATGGACACTCTCGTAGCCGATGCCGCCGCCCGCGGTATCAAGACCATTGTGGGCTACTACTATCCCACGGCTAAAAACGCTATGGTGCGTGAATTTTACGCTCAATTCGGCTTTGCCAAGACCGCCGAGGATGCTGACGGCAATACGACCTGGACGCTGGATGTGGCCGCCTACGCGCCGAAGCACCCCCACATGAAAATTGAACGCTGATAGGAAAAACGCTATGAAACACTCCTTCCTGCAAAAAGCGGCGGCCGCCGCGCTGTTTGTGCTGCTTACAGCGGCACTGCTGGCGGCTGCGGATTTTCTGCTGGTGGATGACGTACACTCCTACTCCCGTGTGATGCTGCAAGAATTGTACCGGGATGCGGGCAATATCGATACACTGTTCCTTGGTTCGTCCCACTGTTACCGCAGCGTGGATCCCGCCGCTGTGGACGCCGCGCTGGGCACCCACAGCTTTAACGCCGGGTCGTCCCAGCAGCTGCCGGACGGCTCCTACTATATGCTCAAAGAAGCCGCTGCGCAGAACGACCTAAAGACCGTATATCTTGAAATGTTCTACACCGGTTACAACGAAAGTGCATCCAGCAATGTGCCGCTGGCCTGCTACTTGCTGGTCGACCACATGAACGCCCTTTCGCCAAACCGTTATGAGTACCTGTGGGAGATGGGCGGCTTGGCGGCTTTTGCCGATCTGCTGCTGCCCGCCCGCCATGGCATGGCGTCGCCGTCCGGGATGCCTGCGCTGTGGCAGGCCAAGCTGGCCGACGGCTACACGACGGACAACTACCGCTATGTTACCTACGAGGACAGCGGTGAGGCCTACCGCGGCCGGGGATTCGTCTACACCGCGGGTATCCCGCGGGACGGCTTTGCCACGCTGTTGAATGTCGACCCTAACGCGCCGCTCTCTGACTTTGGCTGGGAATACCTGAACAAAATTACCGATTTTTGTCAAGAAAACGGCATCCAACTCGTGCTGTTCACGGCCCCGCTGCCCAGCGGCTATCTGTACAACACGCAAAACTACCAAGCCTATGTGGACGCCCTGCAGGATTTTTGCACCGCGCACGCGGGGCTGGAATACTGGGATTTCTCCCTCTACCGCCTGCAGCGCGATCTCAATTTGAAAATTGAGGACTTCTCCGATGCGCACCACCTGAACGGTGCAGGCGCGGAAAAGTTCACTGCCATCCTCTGCCAAACGATTCAGGAACGCGCGGCAGGGAAGGCCGTGGACGAAATTTTCTACCCCACGGTGGAAGAAAAACTGACCCTGACGCCGGATGATTCCATCCTTATGGCAAAAATGTAATCGCAACAATAATCTATACAAGGAGGCCCCACTATGCTCGCTGTGACATCACCCGGTTTTGTGCTGTTCGCGGCGGTGCTGGCGGGGCTTTGGTTTGCCTGCCCGCCGCCACGCCGCTGGCAGTTGATGCTGGGGGCCAGCCTGGTATTTTACGCCGTGCTCTCCTGGCGGACGCTGCCGGTGCTGCTGGCAAGCGCGTTTCTGGTTTGGTGGTGCGCCCGTCGCGCGGCGGAAAAAGGCATCTTTTACGCGGGGCTGGCCGCCGCGCTGCTGCCGCTGGCCTTGCTCAAGTACCTGCCCGCCGCCCTGGGCTGGCAGGGTACCTTGGCGGGGGCGCTGGGGCTTGGGTACTTCACCCTGCAGCTGGCGGGCTACCTCTGCGATGTGCGCCGGGGACGCATCCTGCCAGAAGGAAAATACCTGCGGCTTTTGTGCTATGCGTCGTTCTTTTTGTCTATTACCCAGGGACCTTTCAACCGCTACAACAAGCTCATGCCCCAGCTGGACCGCCCCACAAAATGGGATACCGCCCGGGCGTGGCGCGGCGCGCAGCGCAGCGCGTGGGGCTACTTTAAAAAGTTTGCGGTGGCGGATCGCGCCGCCGTGGTGGTGGACGCAGTGTTCGCCAACCCCGCCGCCTTTGACCGCACCCAGCTTTTGCTGGGTGGTGTGCTGTTCACCGTGCAGCTCTACGCGGACTTCTCCGGCTACACGGACATTGTCCTTGGCCTCGGCGAGGTGCTGGGGCTGGAGCTGCCCGAAAACTTCCGCCAGCCCTTCTTTGCGGATTCCGTCAAGGATATCTGGGCGCGGTGGCATATCAGCCTGTCCCAATGGCTGCGGGATTACGTCTATATCCCGCTGGGCGGCAGCCGGTGCAGCGCCGCAAAAAAGGATCGCAACCTGATTTTGACCTTCCTTGTCAGCGGCTTGTGGCACGGCGCAGGGCTGACGTACCTCGTCTGGGGCGGTCTGCATGGCGTCTGCCAGGCGGTGGAAAACCACCTGCCGCACCGCCGCAGCGGCAAACTGCGTCACGCACTGCGGGTGCTGGGCACGTTCTGCATTCTGGCTGGACTGTTTATGATATTCCGGGCCAGCAGTCTGGGCAATGCAGCAGCTGTCTTCAAAGGCATCCTATTCAATGGCGGCCATGCGGTGTTCAGCAATTATTGGGAGCTGGGCCTGACCAGCAGGCTGGAGCAGCTTATGCTATTTGCGGGCATTGCCATTCTACTGGGCGTGGATGCCGCCCACGAGCGCGGCGTCAGCCTGCGCGGAAAAATTGCCGCCCTGCCCACCCCGGCCCGCTGGGCTGTATACGAGGTCTGCATCTTCGCATTCCTCTTTATGGGGCGGTTCCTTGGCGGCGGCAGCTTCCTCTACGCACGCTATTGACCTGATGGTTGAGGGGCTGCATATGTGCGGCCCGCAGCCTCGCCATAATTGCGCATCTGCCTTGTACGCGCAGGCCGGGCATACCAGGCCTCTACAATAGCGGTAATAAAAAAGTGGGATAAGAACCTGTGCGGTTCCTATCCCATTTTTATTTTAATCTCTGATCTTCCCCAAAGAACTTGAACATCTTGCAGCCGCCCAGCATACGGCTGGCAACTTTCTCGGTGTAGCGGGCTACAAAAATATTCTGGTCAATAATATTTGTGGTATAGATTGTTGGGCGGTGGGTCAGCATCCGGGTGTTGATCAGCTCATACAGCACACTGATGGTCAGCGGCGTGATGTACTCGGTGCCCAGGTCGTCCAGAATCAGCAGGTCAGCCTCCTGGCAGGCGGCCAGCCATTCCTCATTGTTGGTGTAGTCAAAGTGCTCCTTGCCCAGCTGGGCGGCCAGCGCGGCAGCACTGGTGTACAGCACATCATGCCCGCCTTCCAGCACGGCATCTGCAATCGCCAGCGCCAGATGTGTCTTGCCCAGGCCGCTGTGGCCCATGAACAGCAGATTCGGGCTGTTGGCGCTGAACCGGGCCGCGTAGTTCTTACAGTAATTCAGCAGCTTGCCCATGTATTCCCGCGGGGAAATGCCCAGCTCCGGCTCCACATTGGTGCCATACCGCTCCACCTCAAAGCTAGAAAACTGGCATAGCCCCAGCGGACTGGCGGCGTTGATCTCCTCCCGGCGCAGGCGGCGGGCCACATCGGCCACACAGCGGCAGGGGATGCCGCCCCGCATCCCGGTGTCCTCGCACAGGGGGCAGTGGTAAGCGGGTTTAAAGGCGCTCTCGTCGTACCCGGCCTCTTTCACAGCGGCGGCCAGCGTTTCATCGGCGCGGGCCAGCGCGGCACGGGCGGCGTCCATGCTACTGCCCAGTCCGGCACTTTTATCGGCTCTCCCGAAAAAGTTTTCTGCGGTGTGT
>OLQR01000046.1_pt1 | contig 94231 bp, 138 predicted proteins | sample 1671881 | NCBI WGS metagenome assembly OLQR01 (sample SAMEA3136623, study PRJEB25190) | human gut metagenome | biome: human gut; feature: human-associated habitat; material: faeces | place: Austria | collected 2013 | reverse complement strand
TAACAAAAATAATACATTGTGGCGGATGGAAAACAGTTACCCTGTAAAGGGCTTCCTCCCCATGGTAAACCATGGGGTTTCCGCCCACGAAACGAGGAAGGTTTTATTATGACAAAGGGAAAAATAATTAAAATCACAGAAGAAATCATTACAATTGGAATGGATAATGGAACAATTAAGGAAGTCAGAAGATGCGATGTCGATAATTCTCGCTCTAATTAAACCAGCAGATCCAAATGGAAACATTTTGGTATAAGGCAACAAGAAGGAACAGGTCAGGAAATGGCCTGTTTTTTTATATGTGAAAATATTTTTTTTTCATATCTCTCATATTTAAAGTAGAAAGATATTTATGAGAAAGGAGAAAAGGCTGATGCAACAGAAAGCATATAAATACCGCGTTTATCCGACCGAGGAACAGCGGGTCTTCTTTGCGAAGTGTTTCGGGTGCTGCCGAAAGATCTGGAATCTGATGCTCGCAGACCGAAATCAGTATTATAAAGATACTGGAAAGAGTCTGTATCCGCAGCCGGCACAGTATAAAGAAGCGTATCCGTATCTAAAGGAAGTGGATAGTCTGGCACTTTCCAATGTGCAGAAACAGCAGAACAAGGCGATCAAGGATCATATCGAGAATCCAAAGGCATTCGGTGTTCCAAAGTTCAAGGCAAAAAAACGGTGTAAAAACTCCTATACGACCAATAATCAGAAAGGGACCGTTGCACTGGTTGAAAACGGGATCAAGCTGCCAAAAGTCGGAGTGATCCGTGCGGTCTTACACCGGATGCCAGAAAAAGGATGGAAGATCAAGTCTGCAACGATCTCACAGAAACGAGATGGATCTTATCATATTTCTGTCTTATGCGAAAAAGATACCGAAGATCCAGAAAGACTTCCGATCGATGAGGATCGTGCCCTTGGACTGGATTACAAGTCTGACGGATTATACAAAGACAGTAACGGAGATCTTGCCGAAATGCCAAAGTTCTTCCGAAAAGCGCAGAAACGTCTGGCTAAACTTCAGAAAAAGCTCAAGAACAAAGAAAAGGGCAGCAAGAATTATGAGAAACAGTTACGAAAAGTCGCGAAACTATGTGTTCATGTTGCAAACCAGAGAAGAGATTATCTACAGAAACTGTCCACTGCGATCACCAAGCAGTACGACTACATCATGGTAGAAGATCTCAACATGAGGGCAATGGCGAACAAGGGTTTTGGAAATGGCAAGGCGACCATGGATAATGGATTTGGGATGTTCCAGGTCATGCTGGCATACAAACTGAAACGGAAAGGCGGAAAGCTTGTTGTGATCGACAAGTGGTTCCCTTCCAGTCAGTTATGTAATGTCTGCGGATACAAGAACAAGAAAGTCAAGAACCTGAACGTTCATTCCTGGATCTGTCCTGTTTGTGGAACAGAACATGATCGTGATGAAAACGCTGCGATCAATATCCTGATCGAGGGACTTCGGATCCTCTATGAAGAGATGAAAGCAGCCCAAGAATAAAAAAAAGAATAAACGTAGGGACGGGACAGCCCGATCGTGGGATCAGGAAGACTGATCGGAAAAGCCTGTGGACTCTGGGGGAAAACTGCTTCGAGGAACTTTATCAGTTTTTTGAAGATGTGATAATAACCGCGGTGAATGAAGCAGGAAGCTCCGACCTCTTTAGGTGGGAGTAGTTCACAGTAGGGGATAAGATATACTCCAAAGCATGATTTTTTTTGCCGAAAACTTTCATATTTATAGTGTAAGTATCTTTTAAGAAAGGAGGAGATAGCCGAATGGGCTATCAAAGAAAAAATATGGGTTTAAAAAAGGTATTTAAAAAAGTTATGTACACATGTATGGCAGTTGCAATGGCTGCTGTACCAACAGTTCCCGCTTTTGCAGCACAATCAGATGTCATTGATTCAACCAGAACAGGGTCTTTAACGATCCACAAATATGATATGACAGCTGCAGAAAAAAATGGTGTGGACCTGAATCAGTTTACCTCAACAGGAAAACAGGATCAGAAAGCAGAGGATGCTTTAAAAAAATACGCGATCAAAGGCGTAGAATTTAGCTATCTGCGAGTAGGTGATGTGGAACAGCAAAGTGAAAATGGAAAAGTTCAGATGATCTATGAACTTCCAGATGAACTGCAGAAGATCATTGGATTATCCAGTGATGACGCTGCAAAAACAGAAGGAAGCAAAGTTTACTTTACATCTCAGGTCATCAATCAGAAATTAGCTGAAGCTTTGGAAGATAACACAGTTACAAAAGATAAACTGGAAGCTTATATGGGAAAAAGTGGAACAGCTATGGATCTGACAGATGCAAAAGGTGTAACAAAAAAAGATAAACTGCCATTAGGCCTTTATCTGATCGTTGAAACAAAAGTCCCAGAAGATGTAACTTATACAACAAATCCTTGGTTTGTTCAGTTACCATCTACAGATGCTGAAGGTGATGATTGGTTCTATGATGTTGTATGTTATCCTAAAAATGAGACAGGCATACCAACTCTTGATAAAAGAGTTCGAAACAATCCTGATCAGGATAATGTAACAACAGCAAATGCAGACTCATTAGAAACATTCACAAAAGCAAGAGATGAATATAAATATCAGAGTACAGTAACGGCTTCTAAAGCTGAAAAGCTCGATTATCAGTTTATCTCTAAATTACCACACATCACATCTTCTACCACATATCTGTCTACTTATACATTTAATGACACGATGGCCAAAGGTATGACTTATAACAAGAATACTGTTATCGCTATTTATGATAATAAAGATGCTGTTGATACAACAAATGTAAATAATGTAGATCAAAGTGGAGCACTTGCTGTATGGAAGAGTTCTGATAATGATCCAAAATTCACAACAACTTATGGAAAATCCGGAAAAGATTCTACAATGAAAGTAGAAATGACAAAATCTGGACTGAATGAGATTAACAAGAAATATTCCGATAAATATATCGTTGTCTACTACACAGCTGATGTAAACGCAGATGATACAGTTGTTCTTGGAGATAAAGGTAATCCAAATGATGTATCTCTGACATGGAAGAGAACTTCTACAGATTACTGGGATATCTTAAAGGATAAATGTATTGTTTATTCTTATGGATACAATCTGACAAAGAAATTTTCTGACAACAAAGGAGATGCAACAAAAGTTAAGTTTGTAGTCCGTAACAAAGAAGATAATTATTATTTAATCGGAAAAGCTGATCGTGATGGAATTTATCAGGTAACAGGTAAATCTGCAACAGAAGAAGGAGCTACACAGTTTAGCCCTAACGCTGATGGACAGCTTGTGATCAACGGAATTGAAGCTGATAAATATGGATTTACAGAAACACATTCCGATGCAGGTTACACATTATTGAAAAAAGAAGTGATCGTAGATATTACATCTACAAAGGCAAATATCACACCAACAGAAGCAAATATTACAGGAATTCAGAGTAAAACTGGGGATGATTCTACTGCAAATGATGGTATTTCAAATGGTGCAGAATTAGCGAATGATGTGATCGTTCAGACGATCAATGCGTCATCCGTTGTAGATGATACAAAGGCTCATATGAGTTCTCAGGATGAATCTACAAATGCATATGTTGATATGGAAATCACAAACCAGAAACAGTTTATGCTGCCAATGACAGGTGGAGCAGGAAGCTATCTTCTGATCATTGCAGGAGTTGTCGTTGCTGGATGCGGATTCCTTATTGTAAAGAAGAATCAGGGACAGAGAAAAGTTCAGTAACATTGTCTCTGCTATCATGCAGGTGAGATATGAGAGAAAAGATCATTTCAATTCTGATCATCCTATTTGGATTTAGTTTATTGTCATATCCGTTTTTCAGCAATTATCTTTTTGAGAAAAGCGCTGGATCTACGATCAAGACATATCAACAATCTGAAAAAACATATGATCAGAAAAAGAAAGAACAGGAAATTCAAAAAGCAGAAAGATATAATGAACTTTTAACACGTTCGACCGTAGAGTTGACAGACCCTTTTAAAGCAAAGAAAACAGATGGGGAAACTGCTGCATATAACAATATTTTGAATCTGGATCGTTCCAGTGTCATGGGATATTTGAATGTTCCATGTATCAACATAAATCTTCCGATTTATCACGGAACAGAAGCAGAGATCTTGGAAAAAGGTGTTGGACATCTCGCAGCGTCCTCCCTGCCAGTTGGAGGAAAAAGTACACATAGTATTCTAACGGGTCATACAGGATTAAGTTCCGCAAAATTATTTACGGATTTAACAGAAATGAAAAAAGGTGATTACTTTTTCATACATGTATTAGATAAAACACTGGCATATCAAGTGGATCAAATTTCTATTGTTCTGCCTGAAGATACAAAAAAACTTCAGATTATTAATGGAAAAGATTATGTAACACTTGTAACCTGTACTCCTTATGGAGTCAATGATCATCGATTACTGGTTCGTGGTGTACGCACAACTTATCATAAAAAAGATGAGCATATAAAAGCCAGAGTACATCATTCTCAATGGATGGATATTTATCGAAAAGCGATCATGATCGGAATATTGATCGTCATTGGAATTGTAATTGTTCGAAATTGCTTTTCCAAAATGAAAGGAAAGAAAAATGAGAAAAAAGATATTTAATATCATCGGTTGTATATTGATCGTGTTCAGTATTTTATGTTTTCTTTATCCTGAAATCAGTTCAGCTTTTGATGATATCCGATCAGATAAAGTAATAACAGATATTCAGAAATATCCGAAAAAGAAAAAAGCTCAATTATATCAGAAAGCATCAGAGTATAATCAAAAAATTTATGAGAGTGGGCAAAATGAATTAAAAGATGTATGGAGTTATCGATCAGCCCCTATTAAATTAACAAAAGGACAAAAAACTTTTGGTTATGTCCAGATTCCTAAAATGAAAGTAAAATTACCGTTGTATCTTGGTGCAACAATGGAGAATTTAAGAAGAGGAGCTGCGATCATGGGACAAACATCACTTCCTTTAGGTCAAGTGAATGGCAATTGTGTGATCGCAGCACATCGTGGATATCAAGGAATTCCATATTTCAGAGATATCGAACGATTAAAGATCGGAGATAAAGTATATCTTCGAAATCCATGGAAGAAAATGAAGTATCGGGTTCAGAAGATTCAGATCATCGATCCATATGATACGGATAAGATCAAGATACAAAAAGGAAAAGACATGATCACTTTATTAACGTGTCATCCATATCGTGGGCATGGAAAATATCGTTATCTTGTCTATTGCGTTCGGGACCATGGACAAAAAATAAAGAAAAAAACAAAAAAAACATCATTCCTTTCTTCAGAAAAGGATATCGAAAAAGAAATTTTTATGAGATATATTGGATTATTCATGATCTGTCTGGTTGGATTTGGAATGATCTTAAGAAGAAGGAGGTGAAAGAAAATTGAAAAAGAAAAAATCGAGAAGAATTGCTAAGATCCTTGCTTCGTTAGCGATTGTAATTTCGCTAGGATCTGTCATTGCGTGGCATCTGATGATGGATGCACAGGCTCATGATTATTCAAAAGAAGATGTAGGCGGCTCTAAGCATTTTGAAAGTGGAGAAGCACTAATTCGAATAAATGGACCATCAGGAACTTCTGAGTTATGGGTAAAAATCATTAGTAATGACTATAATAAGGTTTGGTATACAAAAGGTTCAGGAAAAAAGAAAAAGACATATTATTATAAAAATCAACCTGGAAGTGATTTTATAGCAACTCAAGGTCATACATACACTGTAAAGTGGGGAAAGGGAGGCCGCGGTCCATATGATTTGCATGTAAAGGAACAAACAATCACACCGACGAAAAATAATAGTGGAAATTATACAGGTATTTCTTTTGAAGTGGTTTTTGGAATTCCTGCACACCAACAGCATACTGCTCAAAATTATGCTGTTGCTGATAGTCCAAATGACGCAAAAACAGGACAAATGTTACAATGTTGGTCTGGTAATGACAATGGATTCTGGCAGCATTCAAAGCATGTAGATTATGATCGAATGTACGGAAGCAATGATGATAATGATGATAATGAAGAAAAGATTACGATCAATATGAGTTTAGCTAATACTGGACTTTGTACAAATTATGGAACAAGATATGTGGGATCATCTTTGACTTTTAACTTAGAATACCCATCAGGAACTATGACTTTTGATGGTAATGGAGGACAATTGAAACAAAATGACTCTGAAGGATGGCAAAATTCAGTTTCTAGAACGTTAAAAGATCGTGATCCATATGGAGCATTTCCTCAAGGAAGTAGATCGGGTTATGAATTAGACAGTTTCAATTCAAAAGCTGATGGGACTGGTATGGAAATTGAAGAAGATTGGCAATTCTGTGGAACTTGGACCGTATATGCAATCTGGAAGCCAAAGACTTATAGCATTTCGTATGATGCAGGCGATGGTGACGGAGATATGAGTGAAACTTCTGCGACTTATAATAAGACTGTAACTTTGAGTCAAAACAAATTTACAAGAAAAGGATATAAGTTTTTAGGATGGAGCCTGAAAAATGATGGATCTTCTGTAGACTATCAGAATGGGGCCTCATTTACTTATGATAAAGCGGATGATATTACGTTATACGCAGTCTGGGAAAAGGATAATTATGAAGTGAAGTTCCATGGAAATGGATCATCTGCTACCGATTATACCCGAAATTTGCCATATAATAAGACGACAAATCTACCAGAAAATGTATTTGAACGTCCAGGATATACCTTTATGGGCTGGGCTCCGGAAGAAGAACTTGATAGATATAAGGTTATTCCGAAATATACAAATGGAGCAGAGGTAAAAGATCTTTGTGAACCTGGTGAAACTTGTAATCTATATGCGATCTGGAGAAAAACAGACGGATCATTCGAAACAAAAAATATCATACATGATGACAAGATGTTTTTCGGTGATGTAAATATCACTGGTGGAAATGGAACAGAATATGATCAAGGAATGTATGATTCAAAAGCAGCAAAGATTGATAAAGAAAATGATCCGGGATATTTTACGGACCGATACAAAAAAGAAGATTAAAAAAACAGCAGTGGGAGTCAATTCCTGCTGCTGATAAATATCTTATGATTATATGGAAGAGGAGGAAAAGTTCATGAAACATAAGATGATGAAAGCATTCAAACGATCCAGTGCCATGATCTTATCTCTGTTTACTGCATGTTCATCTACCTTAACAGGGTTGGGAAGTATCGTTCCAACAGCAGATGTGAAAGCAAGTAGCGGAACAGCAACCGTAAAAATGAGCAAAGAAAGAAACAGTTTTAAGATCAGTGAACTCAATCGTCCTATGAGCGAAGGATTATGGAAGATTTCTGCAGGAAGTCATCAGACATTTTGTCTTGATTCTGGAAAAAGCATGTGTAATGGAGATACTGTTGAATATAAGACCGCAAATGCAGTAACTTATAAAGATCAGTCCATTGCAAAAGCTTTAACATATTATGAGAACAGTTCAAAGAATAATAAAGCATTTGCTTTAACACAAGCTTATATTTGGGCGTGTGGAAAAGGAAAAAGCAAGCAGACCGTTGTATATCAGGCAGGGAAAAATCTTGATAGCGGATATTCAACTTCAGATGCAAAGAAATTTTGCAAAAAAATAAATGATAGCTATCCAGAAGGAACCATTTATTATTATAATGTTAAAAAATGTGTGAAGGGAAAGAAACACAATTCTCACCAGAAATTATATCGGTTAGATGCTAGTTCTCCCCATGTTCCCCCAAAACATAAAAGCCTGAAAGAATTTTATCAGGACACAAAACCAAAAGAGATTCAGGTTAGTGTAAAAAAGAGAGATGCTGATACAGGTGCAACTTTAGCAGGCGCAACTTTCTTATTTTATTGTGATAATGTATACATGGGAAAAGCAATGACCAATGATGAAGGTGTTGCAAGTTTTACCTATTCCAGAATGATCAATAGTGGAAAATTGTATTCAGGCAATAAAACTTATGTAACGAACTGGAAATCATTATCTCATGACCAGCAGGCTAAGGCCACAAAAAATGGATGGTATGATTCTGAAGCAAAAGCTAAAAAAGCAGCGTTAAAAGAAGCAAAGAAAAAAGTATCCGATTATATCAATAGCAAGATGAATGAAACTCATGTGTGGAGTGTCAAAGAAGCAGATCCCCCTTTTGGGCATCTTTTGAATGATACTTCTCAAACAAAACAAGAGGGTAAAGGAAAGAAAACAAAATTAAAGTTTTCTGATGTCTCAAATACATGGAATCCAGTTCATATTCATCTTCATAAACAGTCCGATTCAAAGGATCTTGGTGTAGAAGCTTCTTATAAAGGTGCAATTTATGGTATTTATGCAAAAGAAGATATTTTAAGTTCTGATAATAAAACAGTTCTTTATAAAGCTGGGACAGAAGTTGGACAGATCACAACAGATGATGCGGGAAATGGAAGTTCTGGTGATCTTCATCCTGGAAGTTATTATTTAAAAGAGATCAAAGCTCCAAGAGGATTTAGGGTCAGTAGCGAAGAGGTCGATGTAGTCTTAAACAACGATGATAAAACGGTCCCTGCAAATGAACAAGTATATACTGGAAAATTAAGTATTACAAAGTATTATCAGGATGGAGATGAAAAAGTTCCAGAACCTGCTGCAGAGTTTGAAGTCCGAAATAAAAATAAGAAGCTTGTTGATACGATCATCACAGATGATGATGGAGTCGCAACAACAAAAGAGCTTCCATATGGATCTTATTATATCCATCAGACAAAAGGAAAAGTCGGGTATGAAATGGCAACAGATATGTATAAGACCATTGAAGGCTCTGATGAAAATGAGATTCCGATCTATCATTTTGAAGCATATAACAGGAAACAGAAAGCCTGTATTGCGATCACAAAAACGATTAACATCTCAGATAAGGAAACAGATACTTATCAGAAAAAAGAAGAAGAAGGAGCTCAATTCCAGATTATTGACAAAGCAACAAAGAAAGTTGTGGAAACATTAACAACAAATAAAGAAGGATATGCGGAATCAAAGGAATTACAGCCTGGAACATATACGGTACATCAGATCAAAGGTACAGAAAATTATACATATTGTAAAGATTTCGATGTAACGATCAATGATGGTGATCACTCAAAGCATGAATATGAAAAAGAGAATATGGGTAGTCCCAAACTCCGTATTATCAAAACCATGGCAAAGAATAAGATCAGCAAACCTGAGGTTGGAGCTGCATTTACAGTATTAGATGCAAAATATGCAAAAGATATTGAAAAACAGAACCTTGGTAATTCTGAAAAAAGAATTGCATATATCAATTCTTTAGATAAAAAGGCAATACTTGGAGAAGTTGTTACAGATTCTGAAGGAAAAGCAGCTGTGCTATTGGATAAATATCATAAAAAAGATGGATTCGTTGTGATCCAGACAAAGGGTGCTGAAAATTATGACCTCGCAGATATCTATTATTCCAAAGACCATGATCCAAAAATAGAAGATGGACAGGATGTTTATGAATTTAGGGCACAGGATCCATATTCTGATTCAGGATGGATTGAGATTCATAAGAATAAACAGATCGCAGCAAATGAAACTGCTCCAGAAGAAGGTGCAAAATTTGAGTTAAAAGAACCAGATGGCCGCGTTGTAGAAACATTAACGATCGGCAAAGATGGAAAAGCAAAAACATCTGAAAAAGTAGCTTTAGGTGCTTATATCCTTCATCAGGTAGCTGGTGAAAATGGATGTACCAGAGAACAGGATAAGCATGAGTGGATCGATGATCAAGACATTGTTTTAACAAAGGACAACAAGAACAAAACGATCAATTTCACTTATGAAGATGTTGCAAAAGACATTGAGATCGAACTTGTAAAACGTTCTTCTGAAACAAAGAAGTTATTAAATGGTGCTGTGTACAAGATCTATGACAACGAAAAAAATCAGGTAGCAACATTGACTACAGGTGCCAATGGAGATGGAAAAGCATCTTGTAAGCTTCCTTATGGTACTTATACGATCAAAGAAACGACTGCTCCGGATGGATACAATCTGGATGGTGCGAAAGAAAAAATATTTACTTTAAGTGAAAAAGATGACAGCGTAAAGATCGTATATGACAATGCCGGAAATGGAAAATATACGATCAAAGAAACAGATACTCCAGTTATGGGATCTATTTCTTTAAAGAAAACTGGTGAATTTTTAACAGGACATGAAGATGATCAGGGATTTGTTTATGAAAATGACAATATCACTGGTGCAGTTTATGGATTATTTGCAAAAGAAGACATCGTAAAAGATGATGGTACAGTCGTATGGAAAGCCGGAACACGAATTGATACAAAAACAACATCAAAAGCTGGAGAGATCAAATTCTCAAGAACTGGTGAAGATGGAAAAGAAACAACAGATTTCTACCAAGGACATTATTATGTAAAAGAGATCTCTGGACCAAAAGGTTATACAATTGATACTGAAGAACATGATGTTATCATCAATTGGGATACAAAAGCTTCCAATATGAATGATATTCGAAAAAATGATAATTCAGCAGATATTGAAAAACCAATGGGCAGTGACGATGCAAGTCCATCAACAGGACTTTATGTTTTGGAAACAGGAGAAAAATTAAATGAAGAATTAAAAGATGCAACAAAAGTGGTTTTCACTTGGGAAAAAGCTCCAGATGGAACGCAAACGAAAGATGTATCTGAAAATCAAAATGGAAGCATTCTTTTATGGGAAGATAACAAAACAGTTTACATTTCCAGTCAAAGAGCTGGGCAGGTGATTTATTTCAATGCTGTATCAAGTAAAATGTTTTTAAATTGTAGATCCTTAGAAGAAATACAATTTGATAATGTTGATACATCAAATACAGTTGATATGTCTGAAATGTTTGCGGCTTGTACAGAATTAAAAGAATTAGATCTTTCTAGTTTTAATACTTCAAATGTTGAAGATACGAGCAAAATGTTCTATGGATGCTCTCAGTTAAAGACAACTTATACGCAGGATCAGAAATTACAGCTTACAGATGATTATGTAGCACCAAAGGGTCAGGAGATTACAGCAATCGCTAAAAAAGACTTTATGTTAAATGAACGATATAAAGCAGAAGATTTTGACTTTACAATGTTGTTCGATGATAATGGAGCACAAGAACTTAGCGACGTGACAGATGATGATGTTAGTTTTAATCCAACTTACGTAGATATGTCTGGAAATCAGAAGATTCAGATCAGCTTTAAGTCAGGAACAAAATATCAAAAATATGGAACGATCGAAACGACAGTCAAAGTTATCGATCCAAATGATACAAGCGATGTATCTTTAGATACAGCAAAACATATTGATATCAATCTTGATGTGACAGATACTCTACAAAAATACAGTATTCAGTTTATCAAAACGGATGAAAAAGGAGATATGCTTCCAAATGCAAAATTTGCACTAAAAGCAGCATGTGAGATCGTTGATCGAAATGGAAAGACAATCTTCAAAAAAGGTGATACGATCACAACAACAATTTCCGGAGATGATCAGTTTGGTTATCTGGAATTCTTCGGACTGCCAACTGGTATTTATGCAAAAGATGGTGTTGGAAAAGAAATGTATACAGTGGAAGAAGTTGAAGCTCCTCTTGGATATATCAAATCTGATAAATCATTAACGTTTAGCGGAGAAGTTTTAAACAATACATCTACAGATTTTGTTCATGATGTAGAATCATTAAATAATACAAATGATGCAAATACAACTTATAAACATGACTCTGATACATTTGTAAACAAGAAATCTGAATACATTCAAGTGAAAAAGTATTGGATTGATGATAATAATTCCATGAATACGAGGCCTGCTACAGTGACAATCAAAGCTGAAAATAAGAATACCCATGAAGTAAAAACTTATGTGTTGAACAAAGAGAATGACTGGCAGATGCAGACAGACATTAAGAAAGATGAAAAAAATAATTATACTTTCAGCGAAATCTGTGATTCGCAAGATTATACCAGAGTAGATAAAAATTCTACAGGAACATGGAATGGAGATACATATACTTTGTCTTATACAAATCAGTTCACTAAAAAAGGCAGAGTTAGAATCGTTGTTAAGAAGAACTGGGATGACAACAATAACAGCGATGGCATCCGACCAGATTCTGTAAATGTAAAGTTATACCGAAATGGTACAGATATGCAGAAAGATCAAACACTAAGTGCAGGTAACAATTGGACAGTAGCATTTAATGATCTTCCTAAAACAGATGATCTTGGTGAAAAGTATGACTATGAGATTAAAGAAGATTCATCCTCTGTTGTTAATGGAAATGCAAAGACTGGATATGAGATTGCATATGAAATGAAGGAATCTACAGATAAATCCAGTGATATCACAACGATCACAACTAATATCACAAACACTCATAAACCAGATCCAATAACAAAATCTATTATGAAAAAATGGGATGATAATAACGATGTTGATGGCATTCGTCCAGAATCCGTTACATTCCATCTATTGGGAAATGGAGAAGTGGTGGATACTGTAACATTAACAGAACAAAATGGGTGGAAAGCAGAATCAAAGCTACTTCCAAAGAAAGATCATGGAAAAGAGATCACTTATAAATGGGAAGAAGTAAAAGAAGATGTGGTTACTGGAGAAAGTCAGATTGGTTACAAAACATCTTACACAACAGATAAAGATGATCCAGATCTGACCATTGCAACAAATACTCATGAGAAATCCAAACCTGGAGCTATCACTGTTACAAAAGAACTGGATCCATTAAACTTAAATATGGATATTGGAAATGCAAAATTTACATTTACACTCACAGGAAAAGATGTGTATGGTAAGAAACATACTTACAAAAAAGACGTGGAATTCAGTAAAAATGAAGTCGAAAAACAGATGAAAGCACATCCTGGAGAAAAAATAAGACTTTCTACAACATTTGATGATCTGATCTATGGAACATACACTTGTAGTGAAAGTGGTGGAGAAAAGTATTTCAAGCAGTTAGCAGTAACATCCGATGATGCAAATGCAGAAGTTGATTCAAAAGCTGGAACGGTAACATTTAAGATCGGACCAGAAGGAACTTTGGGAAATGCAAAATTAACTTCCAACGCAACTTTCTTGAATCAGATGATCCGTGGTTCTGTAAAACTGATCAAAAAAGATTCAAATGGACAGGTGTTAAAAGGTGTTGAATTTACGATCTATGACAGTGATGGAAATGAAATCGCTAGTGATACAACAAACAACAGCGGAGAAATAAAATTTGACGGATTAATCCCAGATACATATAAGATCGTTGAGACAAAAACAAAAGCTGGAAATACTCTGTTAAAAGAACCGCTTTCTGTAACAATTCCACTGACAGTAACACAAACTGAGGTGGATAAAGAAAATATTGATACGAGCAAAGCGATCAAACAGGGAAATAATTATTATTTCTATCATTTGACATATGAAATTAAGAATGATGCCAGATTAAAATTACCATCTACGGGTGGATTTCGTAACATCAAAACATATCTGCCACTAATTGGTGGATCTGTATTAATCTTAATTGCAGCATATTTCGTATTAAAAAGGAAATATCAAAATTAAACAGGAAAACCGATGGCATAAACTGCTGTCGGTTTTTTTATATGTGAATTTTGTTTTTCTAAAAATCTCTCATATTTATGATATAATAAAAAATAAGAAAGGAAAATAACTATGAAAAAAAGAAAAATAATCACAGCTGCATTAGCAATGACACTATCTGCTGCAACAGCCACAACAGGTATTGTTTCAAATCCACAAGTATATGTACAGGCAGCGGAAAATACAACGGTAAAGAAATTGGCTGATTCCAGTGTTTTCGGATTTTACTACGCAAATGATGCATATGGGAATCTTGAGTGTACAACGGATAAAACACTAGAATATTCTTCTTATGAGGAAGCAGTAAGCAAAGTTTCTGAGATTACAAAAAAGATTATTCAGGAAAATGCTTATGAAAATTACAGCTTTAATTTTCCAGTGAAAATCAATTCTGATAACAAAATTGAAAAAATAGAAAATGATCAGATTAATAAAGACTTGGAAAATGAAATATATAAAGAAACAGGTGATCCAAAAGGTGGACACACAATAGCTGCAATGGGTGGTGGATTAACAAGTTTTGATGTATCCTATTTGGAATCAAATCATGCATATATCGGGAAAATTGAAGGAACTGGTGGATATGGATCTAAAAAAGAACGTTACGATCAGGCTGTGCAGAAATTAGATGAAGTCCTCAAATCATTGGATCTTGAAAATAAATCTGATTATGAAAAATGCAAATCTATTATGTGGTGGATCAGAAATCATGTAAAATATGATTGGCATTACTACGGAGAGTCAGATAAACCAGCAGGTACAAGATACCCTCATGATTTAACAGGTGCAGTTCTTGATGGTTATGCAGTTTGCGACGGATTTGCAGGAGTATTTTACTATATGGCAAATGCAGCAGGAATTCAAGCATTATATGAAGATGGAACAGATGACGGAGAAGGGCATGCATGGAATCTCGTGCAGATTGATGGAATATATTATTATATCGATCCAACAGATGTTAGATTGAATTTTACAGATGATGGCGAACTTGATTCTGAAATTTTATGGGGAAGTAATAATATATACAAAAAGACACGTGTCCCATATACAGATATAATAGAAAAAACTTATAAAAATATTTCCCAAGATGATTATTCAAAAGAACATTCTATATGTAAGGGAAATCATGATTTGTGGGAAAGTGGACATCAAGGAGCAACATGTGAAAGTGAAGGTGTAACAGAATATTCTTGTAAGAATAAAGGTTGTTTATATGTAAAATATGAAAAAACAGCAGAAGCTCTTGGGCATGAATGGAATACTGAAGGAAAGGTAGTTCAGAAACAATCTTGTACACAGCCAGAAATTACACAATATTCTTGTGCTCGCAGTACTTGTGATAAAACAAAACAGGTAGAAACTAAACCCGCACTTGGTCATACATGGGATGAAGGAAAGATTACAAAAGAAGCTACCTGTACAGAAAAAGGGGTAAAGACATATACTTGCAGTCGTTGTGGCGAAACAAAAACAGAAGAAATTCCACTGTTAAAACACGATTATGAAGAACAGATCGTAAAACCTGCAACTTGTATCTCTACTGGAATTGCAAATTATATCTGTAAGAATTGTGGACAAAAAATCCAAAGAAAACTCCCGATCACAGATCACACAAGGGTTGTAAAGAATCAAAAAGAAGCAACTTGTGGAGCTGCAGGTTATACGGGAGATGTTTATTGCAGTGTATGTAACAAAAAATTAGAAAGTGGTAAAACAATCCCAAAACTTTCGGAACATACCTGGGGAGAATGGACCATTACAAACCAGCCTACCTGTAAGAAATATGGAGTAAAACAAAGAAGATGTAAGGTATGCAATGAATTAGACATTGAAACGATCGCGAAAACAGATCATAAATGGATTTTAGAATCAACCACACCTGCAACTTGTGGCATTGGAGAAATTCAGCATTATAAATGCAGCGTTTGTGGAAAAACAAAAGATGTTACATTGAGTAATCCATTAGGAGAACATTCCTGGGATAACGGAAAGGTTACAAAAGAAGCTACCTGCACCAAAGATGGAGAAAAGACTTATACCTGTACTGTCTGCAATACGACAAGAACGGAAGTCATTCCTGCTACCGGACATCAGCACAAGGAAGTAAGGAACGCAAAGAAAGCAACTTGCACCGAAGATGGCTACACAGGAGATACTTACTGTACCGACTGTAATACAAAACTGGAATCCGGAACAGTGATCAATAAACTCGGTCATACATGGGATAATGGTGTTATTACCAAAGAAGCAACAGAAACAGAAGAAGGTGTTAAGACTTATACATGTAAGACATGTGGCGAAACAAAGACAGAGAGTATTCCTATGGCATATCATCACTGGGATCAAGGAACGGTCACAAAAGAACCTACTTGTACAGAAAAGGGAGAGAAAACACATCATTGCACCGATGAAGGATGTGATAAAACATGGATCGAAACGATTCCTGCGACTGGTCATCAGCACACAGAAATCAGAGATAAAAAAGAAGCTACTTGTGAAGAAAATGGGTACAGTGGAGATACTTATTGCAAAGACTGTGGCCAGTTGATCAGCAAAGGATCTGAGATCAAAGCAAAAGGACATACTTGGGATAATGGAAAAGTAACTGAAGAAGCTACCTGTAAGAAAGAAGGAATAAAAACTTATACATGTAGTATCTGCGGTGACACCAAAACAGAAGCAATTCCAAAGAAAGAACACAGCTTCGATGAAGGAAAGGTAACTAAAAAAGCTACCTGTACCGAAGATGGCTTAAAAGTCTATACATGTAAAAATTGCGGAGAAACAAAAGAGGAAATCTTAAAAGCAACAGGACATCAGCACACAGAGGTCCGCAATGAAAAGAAAGCTACATGTAAGGAGAAAGGCTACAGTGGAGATATCTATTGCGCCGACTGTGGAGAGCTGATCAAAAAAGGCTCTGCGACAGAAAAAGCCGATCATACATGGAAATTGACCAAAGAACAAAATGCAACTTGTGAAGCAGATGGAAGCAAAACGTATACTTGTGAAGTTTGTGGAGAAACAAAAACAGAGACAATCAAAGCTACAGGACATCAGTTTAGTGCGTGGAAAACAATTCAGGAACAGAGTGTCTTTAGCGATGGAGTTCAAGAAAGAACCTGTAGCATCTGTGGAAAGAAAGAAACAAGAAATACAGGAGAAAAATTAAAAGCAACGATCACAACCAATGCATCTTCCTTAAAACTTAAACGCAGACAGTCTACAAAGAAATTTGTTGTATCCGGACTTGCAAAAGGAGATTCCGTAAAATCTTGGGCGAGCAGCAACAAAAAAATCGTTAGTGTGTCTGGAAAAACAAATGGTACATGCACGATCAAAGCAGGAAACAAAACTGGAAAAGCTAAGATTACAATCACATTAGCATCAGGGCTTAAAAAAGTGATCAATGTGACGGTTCAGAAAAAAGCAGTAACTTGTACAGCAATTAAAAACGTATCAAAGAAGCTGACATTGAACCGAAAGAAGTCTTATCAGTTAAAACCAGTGATCAGCCCGATCACATGTACTTCTAAGGCTAAATATAAGACTTCTAACAAAAAGATCGTAAAAGTGACATCAAGAGGAAAGATCACAGCAGTGAAGAAAGGCAAAGCGAAAGTTACGATTATTGTTGGAAAGAGGAAGTTTGTTTGCACTATAACAGTTAAATAGCATCATATGTAATAAGGCAGATCAGAAATGGTCTGTCTTTTTTTATATGTGATTTTTTATTTTTCTAAAATCTCTCATATTTGTAGTAAGAAGATAAGAAAGGAAGTGTTTTTTATGAAACCAGAACCAATAGATTTACAGAATATTGGAAAAGTTTATCACAATGAGAACGAAGCTGTTTGTAATGAAGAAAATTATGAAGATGAAACAAAAGAAGAAAATCTTTGCTGCAGACAGGTTAAGAGAGGGGAGGTTTATTTTGCTGATTATTATTATGATAATGGAATATTAGCAGATAAACGAAGACCAGCTGTGATCGTAAGTAATCATGGAATCAATGAGAAAGCCCCATTTGTAAAAGTTGTTTATCTTACAACAGCTCCAAAATCAAATCATCCTGCTCATGTTAAAGTACAGTGTGGGAAACCCGGCACTGCTCTCTGTGAAAAAAGTCAGACGATCTCAAAAAGTTTTTTGGAAAATTATATCGGAACACTTACAGAAGAAGAAATGTTTCAGATTGATCGAGGAATTCAAATAGGATATGGCATCAAAAATAATGTTTATGACTATGATAATGAGGAGGATTCTTTCGTAAAAGATATTGCTAATTACATTCAAGAAATGGACCATTTGCTATCAAAATTATGTGACTTAAAAGAGCTTGATCAAAAAGCAAGACATATAGATATAGAACAATTATTAGGAAAAGATGTTATAGCATTAGGAAGGATTCTTCCTGATAGCGGATTAGAAGCAGTTCGTGCTGCTATGGTAAGCCAGGCTGATAAAGAACAAAAGAAGATTCGAGAAAAATTGGAGTTAATGATTGGAAAACGATAAGTGTTTTCAGAAAGGCAGGATATCATGTATCAGGGAATAGAAATTGCAGACTATATTTTGAATTATGCAGAGCAGTGTAATTATCAGATCACAAATCTGCGTTTGCAGAAGATATTATATTATATACAGCTTAATTTTTTGAAACAATATGATCATGTGATCTTTGAGGATGATATTCTTGCCATGAGACATGGTCCATGTATTCAAAGTGTATATGACAGATATCATATCTGGGGAAGACATTCAATTATCAAAAGAGATCATGATGCTTTTCAGTTAAAAGAAAAAGAAGAAGTACTTATAAAACGGGTGGTAGATGCATGTATGCTGCTGCCTGAATATGAATTAGCAGATCGTTCTCAAAAAGAAAATGGTCCATGGTATCAGACATTTTTTGTAAAAAGAGAAGAAGTGATCCCAGTAGAATGTATGAGAAAATATGTAATGGAGTAAAGGGGAAGATAGAATGTTAATAAGATTCAATTTAGGAAATTTTTTATCATTTTCGGCAACTGAATTTGGCCTATCTGAGGAAATTTCTATGATCGCTGATACGAAAATAAAAAATAAGAAAAGACATATTTTCGATAATGATGAGATTCAATTATTAAAATTTGCAGCTTTGTATGGAAAAGATATAACAGACACAAAAAATCTGGTAAAAGCTATGAGGTTTATGAAAGATGTAATTTTAAATGGACTTCCATCTGATTGTCAGAAAGTCAATCGTCCAGATCAAACAAAACCAAGCTATTTTGAGTTGGAAATGATGGTTCATAACAAATATTATGCTTACGGTTTTCAAGTAATCTTAAGTCAAGCCGAATTTACTTCAGAATGGTTGGTGGAACTGAAAAGCGATGGAAGTGAAAGAATCATTTATGAAAAGGAATTTGCTCATACCGAAAATAGATTACGACTACCATCAGCAAAAGAAGAAGTGATGCAGAATGTATACAAATGGATCAAAGAAGATTTTATAGTATATTCTTCTGATCTTAATCAGCCTGATAATCTGATCTTGAATGAAGATAAAACATATATTGCATCATTCGAAAATTGCAAGGATCGAGATGAAATTTATGCTTTTGTTCAAGAATATCTAAAATTAGCAGAAAAAATGAAGATTCAATTAATTATAACAACAAAGGTAACAAAGCTAATGGATTTGAAACTGCTACGAAGAGATGAGATCTGGTTTATTTCCAGAAGAAGGACAAAAAATCATTCGATTTATTCTTTGGATGAATTTGATGATCGTTTTGACAAAAATCTTGAGATCGCATATCTGGATGGAAGGTTTGATATAATTTGAGAGGAGAAAACATGGACAAAATAGAAGAAATCTTAGGGGCATATAAAAGATTACCGGCTCCTGATCAATATAAAGTTGCTGAAAATATCTTGAATATGGAAGAAGAATCAAAAAGTGGATTCGATACGAACAATATGCGTTCTGATTTGGAAGAAGTCTGTCATAATCGGGAAACTTGTAATTATTGTCCTATAAAAGATGAGTTTGGGATTGTAGATTGTGATTTTGAAGAGATGGCAGATAAAAAGATTGTTGAAATATACGATAAGATTTTGGAATGTAACAGAGTTGAGAAAAAATTCTACCGGCTGAATCTTTTGGATGAAGCAAATATGCACTTTTTTGTCAATGCGACAAGCAAAAAAGAAGCTTTTGAAATTATCAAACGATACAAGAATTTTTCAAAAGTAATGGATCTCGATATTTGCGAAGATGATCTTGAAGAGGTCGCTTGGGAAAAACTATATGAGGAGGAATAAAAAATGAGCAAAAAAAATAAATTTCAGTATCGCTTCCATATTTCAGATAAAAATATGTGGAACGTTAAGCAGCATCTTGCATCAGTTGGTGCATCAACTGAGGATTATATCAATTCCTATCTGATCATTCAGCCCGATAAGTATCATAATCGACCAGACCTTTTAGAAGTAATGAGTAAAGGCGAATATTTTGGACGACTTGGATATTTTTCTGAGGATGACAAAGAAAAAGTAAGTGTGCTAATTGCTCATCCTAGAAAAAATCCGTATTCTGTAGATATCGATCAGGAAGAGTTTAAAAACAATCAGGAGCTAGTTGTGATCATTTCATCTGATGTGAAATTGTAGGAAGAAAGGAGCAAAAATGACAATCATTGAAAATATACATATTGAAACATTCCGAGGCATAAAAGAATTGAAACTGGAAGATCTTGCACAAATTAATATCCTTACAGGAAAAAATAATAGTGGAAAAACAAGTGTATTAGAGATGTTGAAAAATTTCAGGAATTTTATGGATTGGGATCATCAAAATATGCTTGCAGGTAACAAAGAAATACTGTATACAGATGCATATCTTGAAGAATTTCAGGAGTTGTTTGATATCGATTCTGAAGAGAAGATTATTACATATGAAGTTGGGCTTAAATCTAAAAATTTAAATGTCAGTATCAAAGCTGCAGATGAGAATACTTGGGCTCATGCAGAAATACGAAATTTGTTAAAAACAAGAATTCCTATTGTATCAGACAGAGACCGATTCTTAGAATTTGATCGAAATTTGAAAAAGATATTTGAATATCCTGATTTATATAAAGAAACAGTAGAAGTATTGAAAGAATACGATGATGATATTATTGGTTTTGAATATAGACAGGAAAAACAACCAGGACCTAATTATGGTCATTACACTTGGACAATCACAAAATCTTCAGGAAAACACTTTCCATTAAATGCGTATGGAGATGGGATGAAAAGAGCATTATTTCTGATGGCTATGACGCTAAAAGCTAAAAATGGGATTTTGTTGTTAGATAATTTTGAAACATCCATTCATCCTGCTGCCATGGATAAAACATTCCAATGGATCCTGCGAGCTTGTAAAAAGTTAAATATTCAGATATTTTTAACATCTCATAATAAAGAAGCAATTGATAAAATCTTAAAATGTGATCCAGGGATCACGAAAGACATTGCTGTGTATACATTGTCTAAGATAAATGGAAAAACAGCTGCAAGAAAAGTTTCAGGAGAAAAAGCAATTGTGATGCAGAATGAGATGGGACTGGAACTTAGATAAGAAGACTAAACGTGGGAGAAATTTAAGATGGCAGTTAAAGTAGCAATTAATGGATTTGGTCGTATTGGACGTCTTGCATTTTGGAGAATGCTCAAAGCAGAAGAATATGAAGTTGTAGCAATCAACGATTTAACATCGCCAAAGATGCTTGCACACTTATTAAAATACGATTCTTCACAGGGAACATATGCATTAGCTGACAAAGTAGAAGCTGGTGAAAACTTTATCACAGTTGATGGAAAAGAGATCCCAATCTACGCTGAAGCTAATGCTAAAAACCTTCCATGGGGCGAACTTGGAATAGATATGGTGCTTGAATGTACAGGCTTCTACACATTGAAAGAAAAAGTATCTGCTCATATTGAAGCAGGCGCTAAAAAGGTTGTTGTTCCTACACCAACAGGAATAATCTTCAATGAACAAATGGATATGTGAAAAACATAAAATACTTTTTCTCTCATATTTGTAGTAAGAAACAAGTGATCACGATTGAAAAGGAGTTGTAAAAATGTGTAATTTCAAATTTGGAGATATAGTAAAAGTTGATGATGGGTCTCATGATGGATTTTTCGATGGTAAAATAGGATATTTCATCCGGATAGATGCACAGAATCCTAAGAAAGCAGAAATTGTATTTCTTGGAGAAGAAGATGTCTTTAAGAAATATGGAGATGTGAATTGCATCCCATTGCAGTATCTAAGAAAGGTGGAATTAAAATGTGTGAATTCAAAGTAGGAGATGAGGTGTATTTTTCTCCTTATAATCTGAATTATTATGAATCTCATGGAGTGATCATCAGATTTGAACAATCCATAGATCAAAAAAGAAAATTCGCAGTGATCCATTGTGGGCATGGAATATTTGCAAGAGAATATCATGTTTTTCCTGAAAATTTGTATCATACAGAGGAAGAAGCATTAGATATTCTAAGACAGGAACTTCGAGCAAGAATTAATGAAATTAAAAAAGATATCCATACTTTGGAAGATTTGTTGAAATTTTTGTACAACAATGATATTTCCATTGACGCAGCTGGGAAGAGTGATGACTATTGTGTTTGGGAAGAACGTATTGCCGTCAGAGAATTAGTAAAGGAAATTTGTGGGATTGATCTGGGCGAATAAGAAAGGAGAAAGAAATGAGTTTTGGAATCTATAACGCTTTCATCTTTGATCGTAATTACACGATGCAAGAATTGATTAAAATGATGGATTTTTTGAGAAAAGAAGTAAGAAAACCGATTGATGCTCAGTTGCATAAGTATGTGTTAGAAAAATTCTTGTATTATTACTATCTGAGAGAACGTCTTTATGGTGATGAAATCTTGGAAATGTTAAAGAAAGAAACAGACTATGATAAAAAAACATGGCTGCGAAATACCATGAAGTGTCAATGGAAATCATTGTACAAAAATATTGTTTTATATATTCGAAGTAAAGTCAGAAATGCAATGGGAGATAACCTGGGGCAAAGTTTGGATCCTAATTGTCGGGCTGTTCTGTATCTGTTTGCAGTAGAAGAGAAAATTCTTTGTATTTATGGCGGAAATCAACATGTTATGCCAGTTTTGGAACAGCAAAAGTATTTAAGTGATTTTCAATATTGGGATAATGTTGATCGACCAGAAGCGATTTCAGAAAAGGACTGGAAAGAAAGACATCTCCTTTGGAAAAAGGCAATTGGTCCAGAATATTTTTGCCCTGATCATGGATTCATGATAAATCTTTATGATACTTCTGTAGAATTGTTCCGGCCAGATTTCCCATTTCATGAAGAATCAGCACCAGATCACGATGATATTCTGAGTCAATTAATGGATACTTTATATCCAGATCATAATGATCCTGGAGATTATAAATGGAACGAGTTGAAAAGGAATTGTTTGAAATTGAGTATGGAAGAGATAAAAAATATCGTGCAAAGATAAAGGTTGAAACTTATAAAAACGGAACAAAATGGTACGAAATCCAAAAAATCATAGCAGAAAAATAAGGAGAATCATATGAAATTAACATTAAAGAATTTTGCGAATGTTGAAAATGCTGAAATCAATCTGAATGGAGTAACGGTTTTAACAGGAAAAACAGATACAGGAAAAGAATATATAACAAAAACTCTCTATGGTATTATCCATGGATTGCATGATATTGATGATCAGGTTGCAGAAGTCTTTGAAAAAAAAGGAAAATACATAAAGAAGATACAAGAATTAATGGATGAAACGACAGATGAAATGTTGTTGGCAAAATTATGTGGTTTGTATCGTATGGAAAAACGTAACTTAAAATATATTAATGAGCTTGGTCAGGAAATTATTCATGAAAACTTCTGTAAGTTATTCTATGATCAGATAAATTCCTTAGATAGTGAATCTGAAAATACAGAAATTATTTTTAAAGATGATTGCTGTGGAACGACTTATATGGAATTTGTGGATGAAAGATGTGTCAAGTTTGATTCTAAAACAGATTTTAATCATGATGCTTTCTTATTAAATAATCCAAATGTTCTAAATCTCACAAATGTTGATCTTAATATGGAAGCGAATATAAATCTTTCCGAAAAACATATGATTAAATCATTGCAGCACGATGATGAATCTCAAATAAAAAAAATCGTCATTAATCAGATGAAAGAAACTGTTCTAAAAGAAATAGATTCTATCTTTCATGAAGTGATTCATGCGGATTATGTAATATCTCCAGCATTATATAAAACAACATGCAGAGGAATTGTTCCGGTAACTGGAAGGATCAATATTTCCTTAGAAAAAGAAGATTATCCAGAACCAATTAAATGTCCGAATATTGCACCAGGAATTCAATTATTCATCATTCTACAGAGGCTTCTTGAGGAAGGAAAGTTAAAATCTAAAAGCACTCTGATCATTGAAAATCCAGATGCTTACTTAGATCCTGAATTGCAAGTAAAATTTGCGGAGTTGCTAATATTACTGCGAGAAAAAATGGGTATTTATATTGTGCTCACAACACACAGTCATTATCTCATTGATGCATTAGACTTGTTTTCTGTAAAATATGGTATTTCTGATCAGGCGGATTTTTATTTCATGGAGAAGAAAGATGAAAAAGTAACTGTTGAAAATGTGAATGACAACATGGAAAGAATTTATCGAGAATCAGCAGATGTTGTACAGTATTTGGAAAATCTGAGATATGAAGTGAATAATGATTGATCTTTCATATAAGAAAAAGATGTTGCAGATGTCATGGTTCTAATCTTAAAGAAAATAGAATTCAATAGTTTTATATGTGAAAAAGGAGAAAATAATGGAAAAATATTGTGAATGGATAAAATACGATTATAGAACAATTTGTCCAAGAGAACACGATGCAAATAATCCTTACTGGCGAATCCCAGCAGATACAGACAAATTGAAATACTGTCCATATTGTGGGAAAAAGATAGTAATAATAGAATAGCGGCATCAGTAAAAGTTAACAAAACTCATTTTTTATATATGAAAAATAATTCATCGAAAATATCTCATATTTATATTGAAAGAAAAATTTTGAAATGAGGTTGGGATATATGGTTGAAGTTGTTGGAAAATTGAATGATCCAGTTGTTCAGTGTGAAAGCTGTAGAAACCTTGTGAAATATGTTGAGAACGATGTTGAATATACTACGAAACATTTCAATAAAGAAAATATAGAGTTTTCAAAAAAAATCATTTGTCCTTGCTGCCACATGGAAATCCATCTGGGCAATGCAAAATGGATTCCAAGTAACAGTATCAAAACAAAACCAGGATTAATATCTTCCTATCTTCCAAGATGGAAAAAATTGTGATTATGAGGTAAAGAATATGAACAATGAATTATATGACTATATCAATAAAAAGAAACAGTCTGTCGTAAAACAATATGATATGCTTTTGGAAAGAATTCAATTATCAAAAAATCCAAAATCAGCGATCGCTCTGATGTGTGATGAAGAATTTGTTGTTCACGATGCTCAATATCCTATATCAGAATTACTTTATTTAATGTCTGATTTCGTTGATGAGTATTACAAGGACAATGAGCTTTTTCAAGATTGCACAAAGGAGATCACTGACGAATACATTACATATGCAACAGAAAAATACAGTATTCAGTTCAGTGCTCCTTTTCGATATTCTTCGGAAATCATTGTTCGATATCATGCAGAACATGTGATGCATCCATCTTTCCCTGTACATTCAGAAATTTGGGATACTGCATCCAAAATGAGAGAAGAATTGATCGACTTTTATCGCCATAAGAGCATCAAAAGATTTTTACGGATCAACCGTCTGATGTATCATACATATTATGAAAAAAGAAAAGGAAAAAGAGCAAATCCTTTTGTATTCTGTAAACAGTGCATTACAACGGTATATTACATGAAAACAGGATTGCTTGATCGATTAAATGAAAATTACAATGAATATGAAGCTGCGAAAGAGAAATACGAAAAGGAAAAATTAGTCTTCGATAAAGAACAAGAAGAAGCAAAGGAATTGAAAGAAAAAGCTGATGAAGCATTAAGATTCTTTAAAGAAATCGGATGGAACGTAAGATACAAAGGAATTTTGCTAGAAGATGGAACGATGTACTTATAAGAAAGGAAATAAAATGGATTTTTTAAGACCAGATGGGAAAGAAATTGAGATAAACAGTAAAGAAGAAGCTGCGGATTATATTAGGAAATCTTGTAATGATTGCAAAAAGTATGATTATACAATGCATACATGTTCAGTTAGATCCTATCTCTTCTGTATGCACATGAGAGAGCTGCTTCTGATGGAATATTCAGAAAAGGCAGAAACAATGGTTCCGAATGTGAAAGATTATCTGCTTTATAAAGAAGGATCTAAATATATGCAGAATCTGCCGGAATATCGGATCAAGCATAGTAAAGGCGTTGCTGATTTTTTATATTCGTTTGCAAGAATCAATTATTTTGATAATTTTCGATGCCAATCTTTATATCTTGTTGGATTACTGCATGACATTGGATATTATGAAAATCCAACAGGAGAAGATCATGGAAGAAAAGGAGCAGAACTATTAGAAGTTGCTGGAATATCTAAAGATTTTAGTGATCTGATCCGCTATCATGGAAAGTATATTCAAAATCCTAGTAGAGATCAGGAATTAATGTGGTTAGCTGATCTTTGTATCAATGGAAAAGGCGAGTATATTGGATACAGAAAAAGATTTCAAAGTATTTGTGAACGTTATGAGAATGATTTGGATCGCTTAATGAATGTACAGCAAATTGTAAATCATCTGGATCAGTATTATCCGGAATATCGTTAATTTTACAGACTTGTCTCTTGCTTTATAGAAAAGAGATGAGTCTTTTTTATATATGAAAATCTTTTTTTCAGAAATCTTTCATATTTGTAGTAGAAGCATGATGAAAGCAGGCAAAGAAAGGAAACAGAAAAATGAGTTTTTGGTCATATGTAAGAGGAATGATCGAGGTGTATCCTATGGGAAGGACTCAAGCAGAAATGAGATATATCTTAGAAACAGTTTTATCTCATTTACCTCCTGTTACTGGATCAGAAGAGAATATGAAAGTACATATTGTTCAGAAATCAGGATTCAATTATAACAGTTCTGCTGATGAATTTGGACAAGATACGGGAATGGGAAATAGTCATTATGGGCGATTTTTTAATACACAATCATGCTATTTTCTGATAGTAGAAGGAGATCTAAGAGATCGGTTATTTGATCAAACCTATGAAGAATTTCAAAAATGGCTCTGCAGACTTGCAAAAAGAGTTAGAGTGAAAGATGTCATGGTTAAAATCGATGAATTTGATCAGCATATATTCATTCAGAATGACAAAGAAAAATATACTCAAATGTATGAAGACCCGTCATGGGGTGAAGAAGGCAGTATGAACTGGTGTGAGTATCTAATGTGGGATACTGCAGAAGATAGTTACTTGCCAGAAAAATTAGCAGAAAAGTATAAGAAAGAGAGGAAGTACAAATGACAAAATGCTATATGGTCATGTCAGAAGATAATTTGCTACCTGATGTTACAGAAACATATATCTTTACAGATTATGAGAAAAATCCATCTGATTATATGAGGTGTTTGTATTGGCTGTACATAGCTTTATCAAAACGTGAAAACTATTATGAGCGAAACTCTCCAACAGCATTTGGTGATCCGGAATATACAAGGTATGTTGGAATGGTAACAGGAATCATGATGGTAACAGGTTGGGAAGAAATTGTAACAAAAGATCAGATTATCATTAAAAACAAAAGAAGAAAAATTCTGGTTGTCGATCGGATCAAAAGATCAGATAGCTACTATAAAGAAAAAGCTGAGATCAATGAGTTGTTAAGAGATTTGCGATAGAAAAGTGGTAGGAGAAAGCATGATAATTGATATTTATCCTGGAAAATATTTTTGCCGTTGGAAACTATTATTTGCAACAAACATATACTTCCATCAATCGATGTTTGAACGATTTGTCGGTTCCAAAGATAGTAATTACATTTTACGGATCAATAAACATTCCATCAAAATCTTTGCTGCTAGCACTTTTTCAAAAGAAGATGAAAAGCTGATGAAAGATTACATTGAAGCGGTTTTTCGTGGAGGATCGATCTTAATCGATACAACAGATGAGATTCCATGGATCAATGATATTCAGGATGTTCAGATTTTCTGGAATTAAGCAGATATTGTAATTTGCTTTTTTATATATGAATTTTGGAATTCAAAAAATCTTTCATATTTATAATAAATAAGAAATATGAAGGAGATGCAGAGTATGGAAAATCCAAAGAATATCGGAGAAATTTTGAGAGTTTTAAGAATCGCTTATGACTTATCAATTACGGATTTGTCTGAAAAAATAAAAATTTCAAAATCATATATTACAGAAGTAGAAAAAGGGAAAAAGAATCCGTCTTATAAGATATTAGAAAAGTATCAAGAAGGATTAAATATTCCAAAAGATGCTTTTGACTATATGCTTAAGAGAAATTCAAAGAGGTCAATTTCGTATCAGAAAATGCTGTTGAATATGTTAAAAGATGTTGTGTCGTTAGAGGAAATACATTATGGAAGCAAGAAAGAAGAGAAAAGAAAAAATAGAAAGATTTTTTGAAAATATGTCTGAACAAGAATTGGATGACATGCTAGAAAGGAATGGCATAAATGATGTCGAATCTGAAGAAGCAGATTGTCATCGACAAATAAAAAAAGAAATTGAAAGGAGTTTACGGTAATGACCTACAATGTATTAGATATATGTCGCCATATCATTAATTATAGTGATGAAAAAGATTATGGGGTTTCTAATTTGAAGCTTCAAAAGCTATTATATTTTGTACAGGCATATTTCATGTTAGAGAAAAAAGATCATACTCCTTGTTTCCATGAAAAAATTGAAGCATGGGATTTCGGACCTGTAGTGCCAGAAGCATATCAAGAATGGGCTAAATATGGCAGTTGTGATATTCCACTGATCGAATCCTATATGGTGATCGATCAAGATAATATTTGGAATTCATATAGAGTCCAGTATCATGATGATATTATAGATGAAGATGACAAGAAACTCATCGATAGAGTGATTGATCGATTTGCTGATTACACAGCAACGGATCTTGTATCATTAACACTTTGTCAGAGGCCTTGGATGGATACTTATGTCGAAGGGCAAAATAATGAAATTACGACAGATGCAATAAGGAGGTATTTCAGTGCAGCAAAATGATATTAATCTGGATGAACTTGCAAAACACATTATTGCAGCTATGTTCATTTTCTGTAGTGATGTGATCATCATAAAAGAGATATGGTGTTTTGGAATTGTGCAAAAGTGTTTTTCAAAATTTTGTGCAATGAGTAATTTGTTGGAAATGAACTTTTCTGGACTCATGATACTGATTACATTTGGAATTACTGCAAAGATAATATTTTCAACAGTTCCAGATCTGATATTGTGGATGTTCGTTTTAAAGAAAAAAGAGAAAAATCCTGAACTTGAATATCTGTGCGAAATATGGAATCTCGTGAGAGGAGTATATGTACTTTTTTTAATATGGTTTGCAGATGTAAGTTTTGAAATCTTTTTGTATCATAGAATTGCTTCATATCTTGATTTTTCTTCCGTGCCAATCAGTATATCTACATTTGTTGTTTGTATGTTGTTTTTTATTGGCTTTTTAAGCTTTTCTTTTTATATTATTCCAAAAATAATCTTTTTCATTATGAAAATAAATTAGAAAAATATTTTTTGAGATAAAAGTATTTGGGCGCTACGGTAGAAAGTTCTGCGAAACTTACAAACTATATGCATATTTACTTTGCGAATTTAAAGAAAATCAAGAAAAAAGATTAAGATAATCTATGAGAGGTATATTATATGAAACTGAAATCTATTACATTAAATAATTTTAAAGGAATGGATAATATAGAATTTTCATTAGATCAAAAAACAACGGTCATATTTGGAATAAATGGTGTTGGAAAATCTACAATTCTTAAAGCAATTGATTTATTATATGCCAATATTATTGCAAAATTAACTAAGAAGAAAACAACAGAATTTGATAAAGATGATATTAGTTACGGAAAGTCAAAAGCAACAATTGAAGCAAAATTTGTTTTTGAGGATGGAGAGGAAAAAGAATATAGCCGTTCTTTTGATAGAGCGAATGGAAAGAATAATAATCCTAATCAATTAAAAGAATTGGTTGAAAAATTTGAAAATAATTATATTGTAAAAGGATATGATGATGGAGAAGGTAATTGGATTGAAGAAACAGATGATAAAAATATGCCGATTTTTGCAAATTATGGAGTGAATAGAATTGTATTAGATGTGCCTGTAAGAGCACCGAAAGAACAATTTGAAAAATTAGATGCATTTGATAAAGCAATTAAAAGTACGATAGATTTTAGAAATTTATTTAAATGGTTTAGAAATCAGGAAGATATTGAGAATCAAGCAAAAGTAAGAAATAATAATATGGGATACGAAGATAGAAGTTTGAAAGTAGTTAAAAAAGCAATGCTGGCAATGCTAGATGGTTTTGAAGATATTCATATTGAAAGAAAATCTCTTTCTATGAAAGTTACAAAAAATGGAAGAAACTTTAAAATAAATCAATTGTCAGATGGAGAGAAATGTACTATTTCACTATTTGGCGATTTAGCTAGAAGAATGGCATTGGCGAATCCTGGAAGAGAAAATCCATTAGAAGGTACAGGAGTAGTGTTGATCGATGAATTAGAGTTGCATATGCATACTTCATGGCAAAGAAAAGTTTTGGGAGTTTTGAAAGAGACGTTCCCTAATATACAATTTATAATAACAACGCATTCTCCACAAATATTAGGAGAGCTCGATGATAAATATAATTTAGTATATTTAAAGAAAGAGATTTGAGAGACTAAGCAGTCTCTTTTTTTATATATGATTTTTCTTTTCCAAGATTTCTCTCATATTTAAATTAAAAAAGAAAGGATGAAAGTTGTGAAAGAAAAAGAATTCGAAGAAAGATTAAGAAAGAAGATTAATGAAAGATATTCTAATGTATCAAGAGAAGAAAAGAGTAAATATCTGAAAAATTATTGTAAAGATCAGAATGGGTGTGGTAGCTGTGCTATTCTTCAAAAAAAAGATGAAAAATGTGACATAGAAGAATGTGACAGATATAGTAAATGTTATGAAGATTGTGAAAAATGCTATTTATATAATATAGTTAATTGTGTGTTTGATCAGTTTACAGACGAAGAACTTGATGAATTTTATACATTTGTCAAAACTATTAAAAAAGAATTTTTTCAAAAGTCTTATGACGAGAAACAAAAAATTCATAAGAACTATATCGAAACTCATACAAAAAATGAAATTCTTGCTGTCGCGATTGAAGAAATGACTGAATTAACAAAACATCTAACAAAGATCATGCGCGGGAAAGAACCAATGAAAACTAATTACGGATGTATTGAAGAGATGGCAGATGTTCAGATCTGTTTGGATACATTAAAAGAATATATGGAAATTTCTGATTCTGTTATAGCTGCAGCAGTAGAAGTTAAATTAGAAAGATATGTTAAGGAAAGGAATGATACGAATGAGAATGCATAAATCGAAAGATTATCGATCAGAGCAAAAGAAACAAAAATATGAAAGGAAAAGAAGAAACGCAAAAAATATGTTTTATTTCATGCCATTGTTAGTATTTATATTTATTTCAAACATAAAATGTTTGCTTTCATCTGATTTTGAACTATTTGGACTAAATTCACAGTCATTGTGTAAGATTGAGGCTATATTACTTTTGTTTCTTTATATGTGTGCAATTCGAAATTACTTGTCGGAAGATTTGATGGAAAATATGTCAGAAGAGATATCTGCTGAAAAAGAAAGGAAAGAAAACAATGAATAAAAGGATGGACTATCGAAATAAAACAGTGAATAAAAACCAAATCATTTTAAAAAGAGCTTTTAAAATAATAATCATATTGTTAATCAACATTATTGCATTCATTCCACTTTTTGCAGAAAAATATGTCAATTTTAAACGTGATGAGTGGGAAACAGATCGAAATTTTTATGGTAGAGAAATTAAGATAAATAAGATCAGCGTTATTAAAAATAAAACAAATACTCTTACTTTTTCGTTAAAAGAATTGAAAAAGAGAAGGACAAATGGAAAGACTGTTTACATATTAAAAAGCAAATCAAATAGACATTATCCCTTAACATGTCGGATAGAAGAAAACGTATACAACAAATATATTGCTGATTGTGATCAGTTTACCATGTACCAGAAGGTATGTAATATAATATATCAGTCTGCTAATGGACAAATGAATGCGGAAATCGAAAGTAAGGATTTGCATTTTACTCCAAAGAAATTTTCTAAGGATGAATTAACTGATATAAAAAAATCAGTATGCAAAGAAACACAAGATAAAGTTTTTATCAATGACGAAAATCAGGATAACTTGAAATATGATCCCGAATATGAAGATCAAGAATCTGAATTAAAAGATTTCAAGGGACAGAAAGTATGTTCGGGTTATACTTATTCTGATAAAAATTTAAATATCAATGCCTATGTATATGGAAAAACTTTTGTAAAACCTGGAAAATACGACTCTTTATATTCAGACGCAGAATACTATGTGAAGGATACTAATACAAAAACAGCATTAAAACTTAAATTTTTGAATTACATTGTCAAAACATATCATTCAGACGGATACTTAATTACATTATGCAGTTTTGAAATTATATTTTTTATAGTCGTCCTTATACTTACAATGTAAGAGTATACGTAAAAAAAGGGAGCCTAATTATGAAAAAGATAATGAAAATAATTGTATATACTGGAGTTATCATTTCTTTGATTCCAATCATTACGATGTTCTGTATCAATCTGAGACAAAATAAGATAGAAACGGACCGTAATTTTTATGGCAAAGAAATTACAGAGGGTCAATTAAAAGTCGTTCAAAATTCATATCAAAAATATGAGTGTAATATAAAATATTTTGTCATAAAAAAAGATATAGGACAGTTGAAATACTATTATAATGATAAAAATCATATGAAATTTAAAACGAATGAAAAGAGCTATAATAAATACATTAAAGGTGCAGATATTTTTTTTGTATACAAACCAAAATGTCAAATCAGTTATCGTTCCAATCATGGAAAATTAACAGCTACGTTTACTGGAAACAAAATCTTTTTGATGCCAAAAAAATTTTCGGATCAAGAATTAAAAACAGTGAAAAGTCTTGTGGTTCAAAAGAGTCATAAGAAAGTATTTTTTACATACTCCTTAGATGATGTTGCAAAAAAATATAACAATCTTGCAATTTATGGTTTGAAAAATAAAAAAGCAATTACTGATTTTAAGTTTTCCAATGAGCTTGGGAATGGATCAGTTTGTGGAAAAAGTCTCATAAAATCTGCAAAATATGATCGCTTATATAAAGATTTTGCTTTCTATCAAACTCCAAAAGAAAAACTTACAAATACAAAAGACAGGTTCTTATTGTTCTCTGCAAAATTACAGCCCTGTTATCTTAATGGATATTTTCTGGTTTATATGGTCACATTTTTATTTTCTACACTATTAGTATTGTTTGCAGGAGCTGAGGATGAGGACGTCTTGATTATTATATTACAATATGTTGTAACAGGGCTTTGGATTGGTCAATGGGACAAAAGCGGAATTGTAATGGCGATTATTCTTATTTTGATTCTGTTGTTTTTCATAGGAAAGGAATTGAGAACCATAAGAAAAGAGGGCGATTTACAAGATGAAGAAAAGAAAAATATTTGAGTTTTTATATCAACTATTATTGTTTCAATCGTTTGTTGGATTCTTTGGAAGCATATTTGTTTTGTTAGTAATGAAATTTACGTTTGTTTATGAACCAATAGGATATGAAGAAACACATCCTTTTCATCCAATACCACCCCAAGCAAGTTTTCTGCAAGTCATACAGTATCATCCCATAATCTCAACATTTTGTGCAATCTGCGGAATAATATTTTTTCTGTATGTTGCATATAACGTGACAAAGACTATCGAAATGTATGTTAGTGGAAAAGAGAAGGATGTCAAATTGTTAATGCATCATTGTATCAATGCCTTAATAAATCTAAAAAATGTAAATATAAAAGATTTGAAGGAAGAGAAAGGAAGGAAGAGAAAGCGATGATTGGCGAAGTTAATGTATATCTGACAAACCCAGGTGATCTTAATTCTGAAAAAATAATAGACTATTATTCAGATTCTGATTTTGAATACAATCTTCGTGTCGGAGATTACTGTAAAGTTGTATTAGATAGGGAGGATCCAACTCATTGGATATTTGGCATCATAGTTAAGATCAACGAAGAAGAAAATTCTTTTTCAATAAAAGATTCTGATGGTGATATCATTAAAATCGAGTGTGATCATATCCATAATATATGTTCTAAAGAAGAACTACAAATTCTAATGAAAGGAAAGAGCATAAAATGAGTTTACATGAAAAAATTAAAAATACCAGTTTGCTGAATAAAGAATTATCCAACGAAGAAGTCAAATCAATTGTTGAACCAGCAAGAGAATCAGTCAATGCAAAAACAGCATTGTTTTCAATTCGTCCGGAATATGTAAAAAAAATTTTCAATGGAGCCAAAAAGTTCGAATATCGAAAACAGCCAAATAGAATTCCAATTAGCAAAATACTGATATATGAGACAGCTCCAATCATGAAAATTGTGGGAGAAGCAGAAGTTGAAAAAGTTCTTGTGGATACCCCAGAGGTGATCTGGGAAAAGACCAAAGAATATTCTGGAATAAACAAAAAGTTTTATGATCAATATTTTCGAAGACGGTATATTGCCGTTGCTTATCAATTGAAAAATGTGATCAAATACGATATTCCAAAAGAATTAAGCGATTTTGGGATAAAAAGAGCTCCTCAATCATTCTGCTATCTGCCTTGAATTTTTATATGTGAAAATAATTCTGCATGAATTCTTTCATATTTATATTGAAGATGAAAACTATATTCGAAGAAAGGAAAATATATGGCAGGATTAGATAATAACATGCTTTCAGTTATTGAATGTTTGGCGAAAAATAAAATACAGGATGCGAAAAATGCAGCGATCGTATGCTGCAAAAATGATACAACAAAAAAGAATGCAGCAAGCCTTAATTACTATCAAAAACTTTTAGAAAATGGAAACTCAACATTTATGGAACTTCCTCCAAATCTTGAATCCTATATGTCTTTAGAAGATGTTTCTGAATTTCGTGAGGATCGATATTATGTTGGGAAAAAACAACAGAAACTATATGATCAGATTTTTACAGGAACAAAAGTGTCAGATCGACTAATGGAATATGGTATTTCCTATCATAATAGTACTCTTCTATATGGAATTCCTGGTACAGGGAAAACGGAATTTGCACGATATGTTGCATATAAACTGGGTCTTCCATATGCATATTTGAATTTTTCTAATCTGATTGATTCATATATGGGAAAGACGGCACAAAATTTATCAAGAATTTTCGACTATTGTAAAGGAATGAAATGCGTGTTGATGTTAGATGAGATTGATTGTATAGGACAAGCTAGGCAACATAATTCCGGCCCAGATGCAGAAATGGGACGAATCGTCATATCTCTGATGCAATGTCTGGATAATCTTGTACATGGACAGATTGTAATTGCTGCAACAAACAGAGAAGACATTCTTGATAAAGCATTAAAACGAAGATTTCGTAACAAAGTGGAATTTACAAAATTCAATGAGAACGAAGAGCTTAAAATGATTGAAAAATTTGTAGAAAGCATTGATCTTATGGAAATGGATCAAGAATTGATTGAATATGTAAAGGATGATCACACGCAATCTGAAACCATGGATTTTCTTGTAGAAAAACTGATCCAAAAGGTAAGCAGGGAAGTAATCTAGATGATTCAAAAGATAGTATTTATATAATATCGGATAATCTTCAAAAAGAATCCGAAATCTTATATATGAAAAATAAAAGTTTTGAAATCCGTCATATTTGTATTAAAGAAACACGAAAGGAAGAAGAAAAATGAAAGAAGCATACCCTGTTTTTCTAACAGAAGATACAAAAGAAAACGGATTCTTGGTATATGTCCCAGGACTTGAAATTCATACAGAAGCTGCCGATCTATATGATGCGATTCAAATGGCAAGAGATGCGATTTCTTTAAAAGTTGCAGATCTGGAATTGGATGAAAAAGAAATTCCTACACCAATGACTTATGAAGAAGGATTTGCTAAGGTTTCGAAAGAATATGGATGTTTGGAAGGAATCATGACTTATGTAGACATTAACACGGAATCTTATCTAAGCCGTTTGAAAAATAAATCTGTTAGAAAGAATTGTTCTATTCCTGTTTGGATGGACGATGAAGTCAAAAAATATGGAATTAGTTGTTCAAAAGTGTTGCAAAATGCATTAGCTATGAAAATTGCAGAAGAACGTGAAAAAGATAATATAGGAGATATCAGGAATGAAAATAAAAAGTGGTAGAAAAATGGATATAAAATTTAGTTCAAAATTAGAAAATATATACTTAAATGAGGGAACATATAATTTGCTGATCGGAGCTATTGTATTATATGGATTGCTGATCAATCTCATTACATGTGCGTTTTTCGGAGATTATGTAGCAAAGATTCCAGTAAAAGTATTGTTAATTGGATATCTGCTTATTGCAATTGTTGGAATTTCCATAATGACATTTTGTAAATCGGTGATCTTAAAATTCATAGGCTACAATATGCTGATAATTCCATGTGGAGTAACACTGTCTACAACCTTAAATGATTATGTTGAAAAATCAGATATTGTATTAGAAGCATTGATCATTACAACGATTATTACTGTTTGCATGGTCGTTCTTAGCTCTATTTTTCCTAAATTTTTTCTGGGAATTGGAAGAATGCTTTTTGTTGCATTGTTAGGCATTATCATTGCGTATATTGTATGTTTTTTTGCAGACTTAAATTCTGGAATTGTAACATGGATTTCAGCGATCGTATTTTCTTTATATATCGGACATGATTTTGTGTCAGCACAGCATGCATCCCATAATGTAGCAAATGCGATCATTTTTGGTGCAGATATCTATTTGGATCTGATCAATCTTTTTGTTGATCTCTTAGAAATCTTAAAAGACAATGATTGAATTCTTCTTTTAGAAAGATCTACTGAAAGATATGTAGTTAAATCATAAAAACATAATTGAAAAAAATACCAAAAACAGATTAGTTGTTCAATCGCTAGTCTGTTTTTTTGTTAATATCAGCCAGTTCTATCATTTAAAATCTTATATATGAAAAATATCTTTTGAAAAATCTCGCATATTTAAATAAAGAAGAAAATGTAAATGTTTCATCTTGGGATAGAAGGAGAATGGAGAAATGACAGAAACACCGAAAGAAAAAATTGAAGAGCTGATTGAATATTACAAAGAATATGAAGACAGTCCACAGACAGAAAAATGCTTACAAGAATTATTAGCATATAAAGAAACCGTAACAGGAATTGCAAGAATGCTGGGTGTTACTCAGTACGATATCTCAAATAAGGATGCAGAACTATTAGACGTGAATCTTAATGATGATGCTATCAAAAATGCAATAGATAGATACAGAGCTTGTACAAATACATATCTAAACAAAATTACAATCGTGGCATTAAAGGAGTTATTAGAATATAGGAAAACAGAATTAGCGCCAGATCAAGTAAACAAAATGAAAGACGAACTTAATTATTACAAAGGTGAGTTTTACTACATAAAAGAACAGTATGACCAATTGCTGCATGACATGGATGAAATAAGTCCCTATTAAGACAAATAAAGGAGAAAGACATATGAATGGCTTATTAAATACGTTGTTAGAAGAAAAAGAGAAGCTTGATGAATTATACCGGATAGAGGAACAGCATCGAAAAAGAATTCATGAGAATTTGGATACATTAACTATTGATCAAATCAAGGAAATGTCATTAGAAGATAAGATATTACTGAGAAAAACATTTTTGCTTTCTATCGATGACATGAAAATGAGAGAAGCTTTATACATAGAAATCCGAAGAGGTTTAATCAAAGAAAATGGAGCTGCAATACATTATCCATTTTTAAACGAATTGACGTTCTTGACAAAAGAACAAATTTATGAGTTTGATGGATTTGTTGCTCGAATGCGGAACTTAAATGCTTTATACAAAGATTTAGCAGAGACGGAATTCAACAATACCTCACAAGAAGTTGCTGAATATGACAATACAGAATACAAAGCAATGGAATTAACTGATGATCAATGGAAACAGATTATTGATATGCTTGTAGAACATAAGGTTGGAAAATGCATGTTGAAAATATCAGCTTGTGCTTCTGGAGATACATGTTGGATTGATCAAACAGAATACGAAAAAGTAAGATCTGGAAATGCTTCTGAAGAAGAAAAAGAAGAACTGTATGATCAAATTCATGAAAATACTTGTGGATATTGTGAAGTATCTATGTGTTGTGAGGATCTTGGTTATTCAAATTTCATGGATGAAATTAAAATTTGTGGATTGATTTTTCGGAAAGATCAAAAGAAATGAGGTGTTTTTATGAATTTGTATGAATATAAACTTGTTGTTGGCAAAATCAAAGTAAAAAAATATGAAGTAACGGAAGGTAGAACTACTTACAAATTAAATAGTTCTTCTACCAGAGATTGTTTTGAATACAATGATTCTAACAATCTTGCGAAAAATGAGATGGAAAAAGTACTAAACAAACAGAAAGAATGGGAGCGAGATAATTCCTTATTCATGGATGGGGACGTGCTGTATTTTTATAGTACAGAAGATGACATTAATAAAGCAAAGAAAGAATTCGGGAACTATCTAAAAAATGTGTTGAGAGAATATGACAGGATTCTGGCAAATATCAAGAAAAACAGATTTGTGTTATCCGCTACAGGTAAACAATTATATAATGACAAGATCAAAATTGAGGAGGTAGATTAAAATGGAAACAAAAGAATTGATTAAAGAATTAAGAATTTTAGAAAAATCATCGAAATTAGGAGAGCAGGCATGCATTTGTGGAGAAGCAGCAAGTCGTTTAGAAGAATTGCAGCAGGAAATTGAAATTGCGAGAAGATTAGAAAAAATCAAAGATCGCAGATTGAATCCTTCTTCAGATACAATACTTTCTGAAGATAAGGAAAATAGTCATTTGGTAAAAAATGTTATGAAGCCATTAAAGTCACTTTTAGAAGATGACCGCAAACTCTATATTACGGGATTTGATTATGAAATCACTCCTTGTATTTTGGATGTGGATGAATCCTTATTAAATGGATGGGTTGGAGATTATTTTGTCCACGATCTTATGATTCTAAAGAATGATATTTATGTTGCGCAGATTGATCTTTCTAATCTTGTTTTAAAAACATGGGTGCAGAAATATGGATGTAAAGAAGCGTTGTATACTTTAAAAGAAAAAAGGTTATTGTAAAGAATGGAATAATATATTGGGAGCTCAGGAATGAGCTTCTTTTTTTATATGTGATTTTTTGTTTCTTGGATTTCTTTCATATTTGTAGTAAGAAGATATTACTAAGAAAGGTGTGATATAGTCATGAACATATATAGGATTTTTAACAAAATGAGTGAGGATGACTTAAGGCTCATATGGCAGGATTATGCCGAATCAAAGAAAACTGGGAAAAGATGTGAGAGTTTTGTAAAGTATGCGAGAATGTATAAGAGTGAGCTTTATCCTGATGGATATTTGGATTTTACGATGATTATAGATATCATTGAAAAACAGTTTTTTATAGAAATTGCGGAAAGACATTTTGGAAAGGAAGAATAATGATGAATATATTAACGCTAAATGGAACCGGAAAATCTGACTTTCTTCATACATTTATTATGAAATCTTTCATATTTAATATGACGCAAAACAATGAATTAAGGTTAACAACGAAAGGGAAACAATGAATTATAAAAAAATAGTTAAACATGCTGGAATGATTGAAAGTGATAAAAAAATTGTACATATGCAAGATATTATACAACAAAAAAAAGAAATATTATCAATAAATTTCAGCTTAATTATTACTGATCCATTAGGAGAAGTTTTATGTAAAACAGAAAATTTATTGAAAAAAGAGCACTATGATATTAGAATTATTGATCTTTTACATATGAAAAAGGGAAATCATTACAACCCTTTTTTATATATAAAAAATGAAATGGATGCAATGTTGTTAGCGCGATGCTTGGTTGAAAATACGTGTGATAAAAATAATAAAGGCAATCCATCCTGGATGCGTTCTGAAATTTCTCTTTTAACAGCAATAATCTGTTATTTAAAAATAGAACGTCCAAAACAAGAACAAAACTTTACTTCAGTTATGAAAATGCTACGAGCAGCTAAAACAGGTGTATTAGATTCTTTATTTAGTGATTTAGAAAAAATAAACTCTAATCATATTTCAATTAAACAATGGAAAATTTTTGACATGAATTCAGAAATTGACAGAGGATATGTAATTTCTTCGTTAGCAGCTCGCTTATCAATTTTTGATATTTCACAAATTGAGTATTTAATGGGAACTGATGATTTAAGTTTAAATGATATTAGAAATAGTAAAATAGCTTTATTTATACTTATCCCTATAGCAGATGATTCTTTTGATTTTATAATCAAAGCTTTACATTTTCAAATACTTTCATTTTTAAATTATAATCATAATTATAAATTTACATTGCTCGATGATTTAAAAGAGATTGAATGCAAAGAATTGGAAAATACAAATGAACATCTTGATGATATCCTAGTTAAAAAAGAGGTATCCGAAAAAATAGAAGCAATAGAGGAGAGCGAATTTTGGGAATTTTAAAAACTGTATGTTTACGTAAAATTATAAGCAATAAAAGATCCTTCGGGGTCTTTTTTTGTAAATATTATCATTTTTACTATCTTTCATATTTGTTATGTAAAAAAATGACGAATAGAGAAAGGAAAAACAAATGAAAAAAGAAAAAATAATTTTAAAAAATGATCAAGAGAGCAGAACAATCTATGGTTCTGTTTGGGTGCCAGAAGGTAAACCAGTAGCAGTTTTACAACTCATTCATGGGATGACAGAATACATTGATCGATATGATGAGTTTGCAACATATTTTACAAACTTAGGATATCTTGTATGCGGATTCGATTTAGAAAGTCATGGAAGAGCTGCTCATCAGGAAATTCATGGATTGTATATTGATCATTGGAATAATCTGATTGAAGATGTTGAATTGTTCCGAAGTGAAATGCATCATCGATATCCAGAAATTCCATATGTGATGTTAGGATTCTCATTAGGATCTTTTATCCTGAGATCGCATCAATGTATTTATCCTGAGGCTGCAGACAAATTAATCTATGTTGGAACGGGACAGCCAAAAAGAAATGAGTTAAAATTTGCCCATTGGCTGATCAGTGTACTTTGCAAAAAGGATAATAAACCATCAGAACTTGTAAAAAAACTTGCTTTTGATAATTACAACCGCAAATTTAAACATTCCAAAAGTGGAATCGATTGGTTGTTAAAAGATGGAAAAGCTCAGGAAGATTATCTGAAAGATCAAAAGATCATCACAGATATGACTCCAAGATTTTTCCTTGAGTTTTTGAATGGAATGATGAGTGTTCAGGAAGAGGAGCAAAATATTTGTTATAAAAAAGATGTTCTTTTTCTTGCAGGAGAAGAAGATCCGGTAGCCAATGGATTAAATAAAGTAATTGAAAAGTACAAAAAATCCAATGCAAACATCAAAAAAAATATCATTCCTAGATTTCGTCATGATATTTTGCATGATTCATGTAAAGAAACGGTATTTCGATGTATTGCAGATTTCTTGTAAAAGAGAAACACCTTCCAACATCCTAATATTTTTTTATATTCAAATGTTTTATGAAAGAGGTCTTATCGGCCTCTTTTTTGTGCTTTTTTATATGTGATTTTCCAAAAACAAATTTTCTCTCATATTTATATTAAAGAAAATAAAGTACAAAAGGAGACGCCAATTATGAAAATAGAAAAGGAAGAATTAGGAGAAAAAATGTATGACGCTTTCATGTTTCTTGCAATTATCGCATTAATCGCATGTTTATGCTTCGCTGATAAACCTCATACAGATACAATTACTGAGAAAAGAGTAACTGTAACTGTTCAGGATAAATTTTCAGAAATGGATACATCAGAAACGTTATCGATTCTATTTGCAGATACGGATTACTACCTTACAGTTTCCATGAAAAATGATACAGATTTACACGATGTTGAAGTGTCAAAAAGACAGTATCATTCTCTTGGGAAAGGAAGCAAAGTAAAATGTATTGTTACGTATCGAAATGGTAAAGTTGATGATATTGAGCTCGATGAGGATTAAGAAAGAAGTTGATTTTAATGTTTAAAGATGTGTTTGAAACCATATTTTATATTGTTGTTGGTATTGCTTTTTTTGTGGGAGCTTTTGTTGGTGCAAATCTAATAGTTATAATTGCTGCTTATATTCTTATGCGTCCATTTTAAAATCAACAAAGGATTGGAGGCCCAACATACAGTCATTGAAATACATATCAAAAAACGATGATTCAAAGAAATAAAGGAGAAAAGCTTATGAGCGGATTTGAAGATTTTGCATTTAAATATATTAGATTTATTTTGATTTCAATCATAGTTATGTTAGTAATTGTTTCAGGTGAAAAAATAGGATTAGCCATTGATAAAAGACAAAGCTCTGAAGCTCAAACATATGCAATTGTTGAAGATAAGTATACAGATACACATATGGCTGGAGGCGTATTGGTAACAAATTACTATATTGAAGTGAAAATTGGTGATCAGAAGAAGTCAGAAAAGATACAGATCACATATGAGCAATATCAGGTGATCAGCAAAGGAAGCAAAGTGCTTTGCACAATTTATTATAAGAAAGATAAAATTGTTGATGTTGAATTGGCAACAACGCATAGGAAGGAGTAAGAAGATGACAGAGGATACAAAATTAATTCTTGAAATAATTGTTCCAATAATTATCTTACTGATTATGTTCTGTGTGATGTGTTGGAATAAAGCAATAACTATTTTAATTATAGTTGGTTTCATCATTACAGCTGCGATTACTTTAATCGCTCAGATTCCAGATGCAAAAGATAAAATTAAAATATCTGAAACACAAACGTATACAACTGTTGAGGACAAGTATATACAAACAAGAGGAAAAATTACAAATTATTACGCAAAGGTAAAAGTTGGAGATTATAAAAAACTAGAAGAGGTGCAAATTACATCAGAACAGTACGAAGCAATCGGTAAGGGAAGTAAGATATTATGTACCGTTTATCTAAAGAAAGATAAGATTTTAGATGTTGAATTTGCAGAAGTGCATGGAAGGGAGTAAGAAAATGATTTATATAACAGGAGATACACACGGAAATTGGAAATCAAGATTACATCATGATGTGTTTCCAGAGGGAGATACATTAAGTAAAAATGATTACGTAATCATCTGTGGAGATTTCGGATTATGGCACGATACAGAAGATGAACGATTTGCTTTAAATTGGTTGAACGCACAGCCTTTTAGCACTCTTTTTGTTTGTGGAAATCATGAAAACTACGATCGTTTATATCAATATCCAGTAGAAGAATGGCATGGTGGAAAAATTCATAAGATTTGTGATTCTGTTTTTCATCTAATGCGTGGACAGGTATTTGATATCAATGGGAAGAAATTTTTTACATTCGGTGGAGCAAGCTCTCATGATGTCTCAGATGGAATTTTGGAAAAAGATGATCCAAGAATTTATGAGTGGATTGGGCTTTTTGATAAAATGTTTCGAATTAATCATAAATCCTGGTGGAAAGAAGAACTTCCTTCAGAAGAAGAAATGGAAGAAGGAATTAAGAATCTTAAGTCACATGATCAAAAAGTAGATTACATCGTAACACATTGTCCATATACTTCATTATTAAAAAAAATGGATGGTGGAGCTCATTTATATGAACCAGATTATCTAACAGATTATTTGCAGAAGATTAGAGAATCCGTTAAATATAAAAAATGGTTTTTTGGGCACATGCATATTAATGAAGATTTCAAAGAAGAAAATGCGATTGGAATTTATGAGCAGATTATTAGGATTGTGTAACAGGAGATAGGAAATGAAAGCAATTTTTAAAGGAATTGTTATGGGAGTTGTAGTTGCATTTATAATGGTACTACCTTTTCTATTGGCGATTGCCCCAGATGTGATATATAAACTAAGCAAAGATCATAGCAACATGCAAACAATTTCCTTAAAGGTGGAAGATAAATATTATAAAAAATATAATAGAATGCTAGAACGTTGGGAAATCGTTGTTAAATACAACAACAAAGAAAAAGAAGTTGAAGTATCAAAAGATGATTTTTATGAAATCAAAGTTGGAGATAAAGTATTGTGTGATGTGTATTGTCAAGGAAAAAAGATTGTGGCAATTGAATTAAATGAGCATTGGAACGAAACGTAATTATCCTGTCGTTGATTTTTTATATGTGAAAAACAGCATCCAAAAATTCTTTCATATTTAAAATAAAAGGAGTGTTGAATATGAATACGAAAGACTTAATCAATCATCTGACAGAGGATATCATTAAACTGTATGACATCAAAATCCCTATCACAGATATAGACGCTGTTGTTGAAAAGCTTGGTGGAAAAGTAGTTAATACACCTGAATTACAACATAAAATGGAGAATTGCTATATTAAGAAGCATAAAGATGCATTTGTTATTTTGGTGGATGATCGTGTAAAAAACTCACCTAATAGAACAATGTTGATTGCAAGAGAACTTGGATATTTGTTTCTTTTCATGGGTTATCAGACGAATAGAAAACTATGGAACGAATGGACAGACGATACAGTATACAAAAGAAATTATGCTTTTCGTACAGAAGATGTAAAGAAAGAGTGGATGGCATATGATTTCGCATTAGCACTCATGATGCCAGAAGATGAATACAGAAAAATTGCTAATCAGTATTCAGAAGGAAATCAGATTAAAACACGTAAGATCGCAGAGATCGCAGAATATTTCCATGTAGATTTAACTGCTGCTTGTCATCGTGGAGAAAAATTGGGGATCATTCAATCTGTAATTTGAAATAATCATTGCTTGTTGAATTATAAATTTTCCTGTAATATAGAGTGTAATATATGAAGCTTGCAGCTTATTTTTTTAATAGAAACATATTGGGATGTAACTGATAATCTGTTAAAAGGAAAGGATGAGAAACATGAAAAATGAAAAAATCTGCAAGATGTTAGATATACTAGAAAAAAGAGCTAACAAAATAAGAAGTGATTTGTTGACAGAATTAAAATCTGAAAAGAATTTTGAATTAGCAGTTAAAATCTTTGAAATAAGTGATGAATTATGCTTTAAAGAAAATAGAAAATATCATGAAATTGCCAGACAACAAGCACGACGAACAACTGCCGAATGTTTAAATGTAATTTTTAAAAAGGATCATGGGTTTGTTTTTAAAATAAACTAAGTAAAAATACATCTGTTAAAGTAATTATGTTATAAATAATCTAGAAATATTGTAATAAAACCTATTAAAAAATCAATATAGTTATAAAAATTAATTAAGATAGAAAAATATATGAACAAATACAGGGACATCATATTTGGAATTTCTGTTTGGGCGGAATCTCATAATCGATTAACTTTCCGTGATGAAGAAACAAAAGCAACACGATTGTTAACTACTGATAAAATAAATGAGATCATCTTTAAATATGAAGCATTAGAAAAATATATTGCTGATGTTGAAGAAAATACAAACATGGAATGTTAAGAAAAGGAATCTAACAATGATTCCTTTTTTATATATGATTTTTGAAAATCTGAAAATCCTTCATATTTAAAGAAAGAAGAAATTTAAAGGAAGGAGAAAATTATGTTTGCAGGATATATTTTAAAAAAGACAGCATCAGGAACAACTAGCTATATTGTGGAAAGCCCATCCGGTGGAATCAGTAAAACAACAGATAAGGGCAAAGCAACAATCTTTCCATCAAAGGCAAAAATCAAAAGGGTGAAAGATCATGCTCCTAAGAAAACAAGTGGATTTATAATTGAAGAGCTGTCAAAACCAGAACCAAATCCAGGAGTAACTTCTGATCCTATTCCAATACCAGCTCAACAAACAAAAGAAATACAAAGTGAAGATATGAGTAAACGAATTGTGTTTCCTCAAGAAACTCGGATGAGCGTATACAACCAATCAGAAGGACGTTGTGTTTATTGCGGAAGATTTATCCCATTCGATGAGATGACGATCGATCATATTGTTCCATTATCAAAAGGCGGAACAAATTATGAAAAAAATCTACAGTGTTGTTGTAAAGAGTGTAATCTCATGAAACAAGATTTGTTAGAATGTGATTTCTACAAGAAGATGAAAAAGATATTAAAACATCAGTTAAAACAAAAAATCAGAAAAATAAAAAGATCCGTGATAAAACACAGACCTTGAGGGGAGTATATAGGAAGACTTGTATAGTATGTAATAAGGATGTCTTCCAGGATGTTAATCCATGAATTAAGTATATCACTATTTTTCGAAAATGCAAGAAATGCTTTTTTGAAATATAAAAATAATATATAATGGTACATAAGAAAGGAAGTGTAAATATGAAAAAACGAATCCAAAAGATAATGCTTGCATTTGCGTTATCCGTTACAATGATCACTGGAGTTAATATCAGCCCGATCATCAGCAACTCTCAAACAACAGAAGTCAAAGCCGCAACAATTCCAAAATATACAGGAAAGATTTATGTAGCACAGAACAAAAACAGACCTAAGTTTTCAAAAACACAACTTAAGAACAGAAAATCCTATGAAAAATATGGGAAGCTCGATAAGTATGGAAGATGTACAACAGCCATTGCCAACGTTGGCAGGAATCTAATGCCAACAACGGAAAGAGGAGCAATTGGAATGATCAAGCCAACAGGATGGCATACAGTCAAATATAACTGTGTTAATGGGAAATATTTGTATAATCGTTGTCATCTAATTGGGTACCAGTTAACTGGGGAAAATGCAAATAGAAAAAATCTGATCACTGGAACAAGATCTTTAAATGTAGATGGAATGCTTCCATTCGAAAATATGATTGCTGATTATGTAAAAGAAACAGGAAATCATGTGTTGTATCGAGTAACACCTGTATTCAAAGGTAAGGAAAAGCTTGCCAGAGGCGTTAAAATGGAAGCTCAATCCATTGAAGACAAAGGAAAAGGTATTAAATTCAACGTATTTGTTTTCAATGTACAGAAGGGCATTGTAATTAACTACAAGGATGGATCTAGTCATCTCAGTGGACAGAAGGTAACAAAGACAACAAAATCAACTAAGAAAAAGTATAAAACAACAAAGGCTCCAAAGGTAAACAAAAACGTAAAGTATGTCTGGGTTCCACGTACTGGAAAAAAATATCATTATAAAAAATCATGTAGTAATATGAGGAATCCAAGCAAGCTCACAAAATCTGAAGCAATCAAACGTGGATATACAGCATGTAGGAAATGTGTGCATTAGGAGAAAAATATTATGAAAAAATGTTATCCTCTAGAACTAGTTAATCGGGTTGCAAATAAATATCAAGATTGTTGGAATATTGTAGAAGATTTTCGGAATGATAGTACGTTGCCTTGGTGGGATAAACGTTGCTACATTCCAATTGCAGCTGGATTAGCGATTGCTGCAGATGGAGATATGTCTAAGAAAGCCATTTGGAACTCATCATTAGAAGCAGATCTAATAGTGGCGACTGCTGCATGGAGATTGCATAAACAGGTTTACTTATTTGATCCTGCAATGGAAAAGGTGTTAATAAACCAGGCTGACCAGAATTTGAAGATTCCAATCGATATTCTTAACAAGATTCCATTTTTCTGCGTTTATATCGAAACTACAACAATGGAAGACATGGATGGATTTTTTGTTCATTTTGAATCTGATACAAATACAGGAGAATTAGAATTAAGGTTTTTAATTGTACTTAAGGATGGAGATATTTTTCCAATTCCATTTCATTTGATCGAAGGTGGCACAATCGCTGACGGGATTAATGCATCGTTTGAAAAAGCAAATGAAAATCAACGTATGTTGCATACAAACAAATATGAAATAGATGATGCAAAAGACTATGCGAGAGATCTTTGTTGTAAACTTTTGCAGCTTGTGTTATATGTTTGTTCAAAAAATAAAGAAATGGTTGAAGATCCTGTGCAGAAAAAGATTACAAGACAACCAAAATCATTTCAATTCATCAAAGATAAATATCGTGAAGTACAGAGGTGGAATTTTGGAGAAAAAAGTGGAGATTTCATACGTAAATTTTATAAAACACTTGATTTTGAAGAAGAAGTAAAGAAGAAAAATGAAACAAACATAACAAATAATCCAAAAAGATCCAAAACAAATGGAACTCCAAAACGGCCACATCTTCGAAAAGCACATTGGCACCATTACTGGATTGGATCAGATAACAAAGAAAATCGCACATTGGAACTAAAATGGATGGCTCCAATGTTCATACATAAAGACGATGTACATGAAGATGCGTAGAAATTGAAGATATCGATATTTCAGATGTTGAATTATAAAGAACAGACTCTGGTGGAAGAAACTGCCAGAGTTTTTCGTTTGCAATTAAAGAGGGAAGATGTTATAATCAAAATAGAATATATGTTCGGGAGGGAGAAGTTTATGGGCAAATATGACGATATCATAGATCTGCCTCATCATGTATCAAAAAGACATCCGCAAATGTCCATGCAAAGTAGAGCAGCACAGTTTGCTCCATTTGCAGCATTGAAAGGACAAAAGGAAAGATATGAAGAAGTGCAGAGGATTGTAGAACCGAAAAGAATTCTGACTGAAGCACAGAAAGAACAGATCGATCAGAATCTGCAATGGATCTTTTTGAATGTATCAAATCATCCTAAGATCGAAGTAACATATTTCATTCCAGATCTTCGTAAAGCCGGAGGAATATATGAGGTATACAATGGAAAGGTCAAATGGATCGATCAAAAGAAAAAAGAAATCATCTTTATGGATAATAAACGAATTGCGGTAAAAAATTTGTATGAGATATCACTTATTAATGCCCACAGGCAAGCCTGTGAGTTTTCCCGCTCAAAACTTATATGACAGATTAGGAGGACAATAATGAGAGTATATGATATTGATCGAGAAAAGAAAGAATATAATACAGAGTGTGGCATTTTTAAAGAAGGAGATCAGGTGCAGGTAACACTTTTTGATGCTTCATTTCCTACAAAATATCAGATTTTAAATGTATCTGAAGATGGTGGACATGCATTTTTCCTGTTTCATAATGAAGAAACAGGAGATATCATAACACAGGCAGATGTAGAAATTGATGATATGATCAAAGTTGGGTAGAGAGTCTTTTGAAGTCTGGAGAAAATATTAGAATCACGGAGGTATCGAAGATGCCAGAACAAAGAGAAAAATTAACAAAACAACAACAACGAACATACGATTTTATTCGGGAAAAAGTAGCAGAACAAGGGTATCCACCATCTGTAAGAGAAATTGGAGAAGCCATTGGTTTAAGCTCTCCCGCATCTGTTCATGCTCATATTGAAAGTTTGGAAAGAAAAGGATATATCAAAAAAGATCCGACAAAACCAAGGACAATTGAAGTAATTGATGACATCAATAATAAGGCAAGGGTTATGAAAGATTTAGGCCATAAGGTTGATTTTGTCCCGATCATCGGAACAGTAACAGCAGGAGAGCCAATTCTTGCAGTACAAAATATAGAGGACTACTTTCCAGTTCCTGCGATCCGATGTCATGATATCCCTCATTTTATGCTACGAGTTCATGGCGAAAGCATGATCAAAGCTGGAATATTTGATGGTGATATGGTGTTGGTTGAACAGACTACCACTGCTGAAAATGGAGATATTGTAGTTGCCTTATTAGGAGATTCAGCAACCGTGAAACGATTTTATAAAGAAAATGGTTATTATCGTTTACAACCAGAAAATGATACTATGGATCCAATTATTGTATCAGATGTATCAATTATCGGAAAAGTTGTTGGAGCATATCGATCATTTTAAAGAAAAAGAGACTCGCAAAAACGATGCGGATCTCTTCTTTTTTTGTGTGCAATTATAAAAACTAATTTAGTTGATCTATTTGAGTTGTAGATTTCGTGCGACAAATATAAGAACCCGTTGGTGTCTGAGTAAATGACATTTCTGTAATGCCATTAAAATATCCTAACATCATATCTGCTGCCTTTTGATCTACACATACTCCATCTTCCACTTTTACATTCATCTGCCAATTTTCTAAATTTTTGATTGGTTCATCATAAATAGCGACGCCAGAATTAATAAAAGATATTCCGACTTCTTTTGTTTTAAATGGAAAGTTTTCAAAAAATAATTTTTCTCCTTGAATTTTAATTTTAAACATAAATTTTCTCCACACCTTTCTGAAAAAATGTACCTATAAAATTGAAAGCAGCTACAAAATGGGGAGATCATAGCTGCTTCAAAAAATTAAGATACATGGTAATATTATAAGAAGTATAAAACATCTACATGACTATATTACTATATCTTGGTTTTATAAGTCAATAATCAGAACATATTTTCGAAAAAAATTTTATTTTTTTCTTCCCCTTTTTGTAATTTGAATGCTTTATACAATGTAACGGAAAATATATGCAAAAAAGGAGTACAAATCATGAATGATGAAATGAAAAAAGCTGCAAAACTTTGGATTCAAGATGAATTAAAAGAGATTGAACAAAATGAGACCAAAGCAGAATGGAAACCGAGTTTAAAATTTCGGCTAAAGATGAAGTGGATCTTTTGGAAAGCCAAAATGAAAGAACAATTTTTTAGATAATATCTCTCATATTTGATATGAGGAGGTGCTTTTGAATGAAAAAGATAATCCCTACGATCGGGATGATCGCATGCTTTATAGTTGCCATATTTTTTGGTCGTAAAGCTTGGAATTTACATGTGGAATATCAGAAAGCCGATCATGAATACCAAAAGATCAAAAAAATGAAGAAGAAAAAAGAAAGAAGTATTGATTTTGAAAGATTGCATAAGATCAATCCAGATATTGTTGCATGGATTGAAGTTCCTGGAACGAATATCGATTATCCAGTTGTACAAGGAAAAAATAATGAAGAATATATGCATCATACCTTTCGGAAAAATTATAATTTCGCTGGATGCATTTTCTTAGATAGTCATTGTCATCAGGATTTTTCTTCAGATAATAGCGTGATCTATGGACATCATATGCGAAATGGAACAATGTTTGCTCAATTGGTAAAATTCAGAGAAGATTCTTTTGTAAAAAAACATCGTAGAATCATCTTATATCTGCCAGGAGAAACAAGAAAATTAAACGTCGTGTCTGCTTATGCTGGCCCAGCAACAAGTGTTCCTATTGACTTTGGCAATCAAAAGGACCAGCAACGATTTTATCAAAGAATTCTTGCAAAAAGCACGATTCCAATCAGAAAGATCAAAAAGCATTTATATACTTTCGTAACATGCAGCTATGAAAGAAACGGAAATCGTACTTATGTTTACGCAACAGAAGAATGAGACTTGCACAAGCAGGTCTTTTTTTCTCATATGTAATCTTTATCTTTTTTCTCATCTGTCATATTTAATCCGTAACTAGATGACGAATTTGAGAAAGGGTGATTTCGATCATGACACAATTAGAAGAAGATTTATATGATATTTTGAAAACAGATACTACGCCAATCATAGAGAGAGCACAAATGTTGCATATATTCTTTGTTCAAATGCTGAAACATGGGATTAATAAACCATCGATGGATTTCGTATCATATGCAGAGAAAAACGACATTGTTATGAACTCCTTATGTAATATTGCAGCTTATACAATTCGATATGATTCATGTTTAGATTTACAAAAACAAGGCCGAATAACGCACACTGTTGAAAAATCTAAATGGATTCGATTGTCGGATGCGAAATTCTTTTTGAAATATTGTGATGATAAAGTTGATGTCGATAATAGTATTGGAAGTTGTTTTCTTCATGAATATATGAAAGACACATCAATTATGCAAGAAGAAATCTTATATTTCTTATATAGTTTTTTGCATTATATTTCAAAGAATTTTGAGGGAGATCTACAAATGATGAGTATTTATGGCAAAAAATGGTACCAAAAAGAAAAGTAAATCTTAAATTGCAAAAGCAGGGAGTCCGCTTCCTGTTTTTTATTTTTCTCTGAAAATCTCATATTTGTAATGTAAATGATTATGACGAATTAGAGAAAGAAAGGAGAACAATTATGATTTCAAGATCAGTAGTTTACCATGTTGACACGGAAAAAGAAGCAGATATGTCTGCAGAAGCATTAACCTGGCTGTATCGTCAGGTATTAAATCAGGAATCCAATATCCCATGTATTCAGATCTGCTTGGGGACCCATAAAGAAGTAGAGATCTATATTCATGATGATCTTTCATCAGCCACAAAATCAATGGTTCCTGAAGAAGTATGGGAATTTTTAACAGAAGCAGAGGCTGCTGAGTGTAATGCTGTAAGTTTTGAATTGTAAGGGAGAAAGAAATATGTTTTTAGTAATTTGTTATGCGGTTCATGAGAAAAAATTAGCTGGAGTCTATCAATTTCATTCACAGGATGAGGCTTTTGCATGTATGGAAATGGATGTAAAAAACACATATGATGAAGAAATCGCTAATAGTGGGAATTCTATGGATGACATAGACTTTGATATCGATGAAACGAAAGGAATTGTGACAGATCATGCAGCAGATTGCTGCTGGACATGGGAAGTTGTTGAAATTTAAGAAAAGGAGAAAAATTATGGGACAGAGATCACAGATTTTCGTAAGATTTGAAAAGGAACTTGGAGAAAAAGAGATTGTCGCAAGATATTTCAATTGGAATTATGGAGAAAGAATGATCAGTAGAGTTTATCATACGATCGATTGGATCAAAAGACATTTGGAAATAACAAATTCAGATCCTGGACAATATCTGTCTTGGAATCGGAAAAAGCTGATCCGTATTCTGGATACAAATTTCGATATGTGTGATGTTGTTATTACTTCTAATATTTTGAAAGAATATGAGGAATGTGACTGGAATATGTCATTAAATGATTTCATGTTCCATGGGCAAGATAATAATGACGGGAAAGCATTTATTGATGTGAAACGTGACGGGACGATCAAATATGCATTGTTAACAAGAAATAATGCTTTGCGTGATCCTTCAGAATATATGTTATGGGATATCGGGAAAGAATGGATGTTTCCAAATAAACGCATCTCTAAAAGAATGATCGACATTACAAAGGAGAACATTCAAGAATTATCTGAAATTGCTACACTTATGACGGAAGAAGAAGTCAAAGAATTTATGGAATACAAATACAAAAGGAGAGAAGAAGAATGAATCTTGTTAATACGTATGAAAAAATTTTTGAAACTGTATTGCATAATTATACATGCGATGATGTCGAGTTAAATCTGTTACATTTCGAATTTCCTGTTCATGCGAAGAAAGCAGAGCTGCTGGAAATTTATGCGAAACTTGTAAAAACGATCAATGGAGACGATGTTGTTTATCTGACAAATATTCAAAAATTTGTAGATGGACATGGAGCAACATATATTTCTGGAACAGTTGCAGAACCTGATTTATCCGATTTTGAGGATGATTTTCATGGGAATTTCTCAGAATTTCTAACAAGTTGTTTCAAAGATCGAATAGACTGGCACCGGATCAGTCAGAATGAAGAACTTGGCAAATTTCCTCATGGAGGCGTATTTGGAGAAAAATTAGAATTAATTGTATAGTTAAATTTCAAGGGGATCGTAATGGTCTCCTTTTTTTTTATTTTTCTTTCCATCTCTCATATCTAATATGTAAATAGAAATGACGACATAGAGAAAAGGAGAACCAATATGTATTATGTAATCGTTCAAAGTAGCCAGTATAACAAACACACTTTTTCATTTGAAAAGAAAAAAGATGCCATTGATTTTGTTGCCGATCAGTTTGAGATCAGATTGAAACTTTTCTCAGAGAAAAAAGACGAAATTTGCAATGTTTTTTCAAAATGGACATATGCTTCTCTACTGGATTATCTTCAAAAACATAATTTTAAGGAGCGTGTGACAACCGATAAAATTGTGATCAACTATGGTTTAAAAAAAGATCAAAAGCTTGTTGCGAATCGGGAGATCAGTTGGTATATGTCCCATGAAAAAGGAAATAGCGATGTTGTAAACCTTATGACTGACCCAGAATATGAATTTGAATGTAATATTTCAGAGGAAATGCTTTCTGGAGAAGTAACTCTTCCAGGAGCTGCGTATATATGGTTTAATGATATTGGTGTAGAATTTGAATTCTGCATTATTGAAAACGGTGAAAACTACAGTGCAATTTACCGGATGGATATGAATAAAGCAGGTGACGATTTTGAAACAGATCATGATGAATTTTGTCATTATGAAATTGATCCTACCGATCCTGAATGGAAAACCAATCTTGAGATTGCAATGTGTAAAACTTTAATTGGTCTACATCGTTTAGATCTTCATTTAAAAGAAAAAGATATTTGGAGAATGTCCAGTAAGATCGTTGGCATGAGATTTTCATCCATTGAAGAAATGAAAGAATGGATTTTTAAAGAATTAAATCTGAAAGAATATCAGCTTCCTGATTTTGCTATTGGAGAATCTAGCATTAACGATGAAATCCGAGAAGGAAAAGCAAATGTCGATTACGTTCTTAATATGACATTAGGAAAAGACATTGTTACTCCTGGATACAATGACTATTCTATCATGTATCTATTGGATAACAATAATAAAATGATTGTTACGTCTGTGCTTTGTGATTAATTGATACAAAAGAAGAGAAGAGGGCTGTAAAGTCCTTTTTTCTTTTATCTTTTTTCTCATCTCTCATATTTAAGCTGTAAATAAAAATGACGAACAGAGAAAAGGAGAAAAATTTATGTATTATTTAAGAATTTACAGCAGCGAAAAAGATGGTTCTATTATGCTTCCATTTAATAATGATCTAGAATCATTGATTACATATGTTGTTGATCAGCACGAAAGAATCATACGATATTTGGAATCTAACAATAAGAAATATGAAAAAATCGCATTTATTTGGGATAAGGATAGATACGATGAAACATTAGAAGTATCTATCAGAAACTTTGACTTTGGAATTTTTCAATCTATGAATGTTCAAATATTCTATGATTTAACCCCAGAATATGACAAGGAAATGCATAGCGAAGAAAGAATTGACAGAAGAGAAGTCATTCATTTAGAGATCATGAAAAAGTATCCATTAAAAGAAAAAGGAATCATTGATCTAATGACCAGACCAGAATATTACTTTGTGTGTGATTTTACAAAAGAAATGGCTTTAAGAGAAGGAATGGATTCTCATACTGCACGTTTACGGGTTGGAGATATTGGAGTAGAATACATACTTTCAAAAAAAGCTGAAAAAAGGTATGGCACGATTTATAAAGTGAAAGAAAATAAAGCAATTCCTAATAAACATTGCATTTATGATGAAATCGATTTTGAAGATCCAGACTGGGAAGCTAATCTTGAGATTGCAATGTGTAAGGCATTTCTTCAATTCTATCCTTTGGAATCTACTTTGAAAAAAGAAAATGTCGATGAAGTATTTCGCAAGATTGTAGGAATGAGATTTAACAGAATTTCCAATATTGAATATTGGATCCTTGAGAATTTACAGGTTACAAAAGAAGATCTTCCAGATTTTGTAATTCAGGAATCAGAGATCAATGAGGAAATCAGACAAGGGAAAACGGATGTGGATTATGTATTAGATGGAACACTTGGAGAAGGAGTGTTAAATAAACAATATCCAGACTTTTCTATTACGTACTTAATGACAAATCATAATCAAATGATTATTACGGATGCACGTTGGAACTAATTTAATTCAAGGAAAGAGGTCTTCGGATCTCTTTTTTTATATGTGATTTTTTGAGATTCAAGATTCCATCATATTTATATTGAAGATATTTTTTGGAAAGGAGCAAATTATATGTTAAAAGCGTTTACATTAAGAAATTATAAAAATTTTAAAGATGAAATAACGATAGATTTTGAAAATATCAGAGATTATTCATTCCAAAAAGATTGTATTTCAGATGGAATCATTACGAAAATGCTGATCTGCGGACGGAATGCAACAGGAAAAACAAATCTTGGCAAGGCATTGTTGGATGTTAAAGATGTTTTATATGGGACATTTGAATGTCCATATGATCCATTTCTTTTGAATGCTGATACGGATGAGAATACAGCGTTCTTTGAATACCGGTTTCAATTTGGTGATACAGAGCTATGCTATGAATATCTGAAAGAATATCGAGGATTAGCTTATGAGAAATTAGAAATCAATGGAATTAGTATTTTTGAGTGTGATTTTGAAAAGGGGAAATATAATTTTGATCATTTGAATTATGTCAATGCGGAAACAATAAATACAGAATACTATCTTGAAAATGTAAAAAGTTGTACTGACATTCCTGGTTCTAGATTTGCATTTTTAAAATGGACGTTTGATCATATAGCACTAGATGAGAATTCTGTTTTATTAAAGCTGACAGATTATGTAAATGGAATGAGTCGAATAACTGCAGATTACAGAGAATTTTCTTTATTGTCTAAAACAGTGGAAGAACAAAATTTTTATCAGCTATTAGAAAAGAATCACAATTTGCAGCATTTTGAGGATTTCTTAAATGTAATGGGAATCGAATGTAAACTAAAATTAAAAAGGATGCTAAACAGGCAAAGGAATTTATATTTTGTGTATGACCGGATGATCCCATTTCTTGAGAACGCATCTAGTGGGATCTTAATGCTGACTGAATTATATTACAGGATCCTTTCAAATGATGAAAATGTTTCTTTTCTTTACTTAGATGGAATTGATTCCTTTTTTCATTATGAAGCAGCAGAGAAAATGCTACTTTTCTTGAAAGAAACATATCCAAAATGTCAGATTATTCTAACTTCTCATAATACACATTTGTTATCAAACAAATTCATGAGACCAGATTGCTTGTTTATCTTATCAGAAAAAGGGTCATTAACATCATTTTGTAATGCAACACAAAGAGAATTAAAAGAAGAACACAATCTTGAAAAAATGTATATCAGTGGAGAATTTGAAGAGTACGAATGATTTTTATATCATTTTCTATCTCTCATATTCAAATTGAAGCATTTCAAAAGACGAACAGAGAAAAGGAGAAGAATAATGAAAGTATATTTGGTACACGGAGACACATGGTTTGAGGGCTACGGATGTCGAGAAAATGTTTTTGGAATTTATAGCACGAAAAAAGAAGCTGAGATTGCTAGAAAATCAGCTGCAAAACAACTGTATGAGGAAGAAGTTTCAAAAATGTCGTTAATTAATAACGTAACTTTACTTGAGGTGGAGATGAGCATTAAAATTTTGGAATTGGAATTAAATCAAGCTGTAAATGTTGAATTGGGATCATACATTGAATAACCAGAAGAGGAGAGATCTACGGATCTCTTTTTCTTATATATGGATTTTATCTTTTCTCTTATCTTTCATATTTAAAGTGTAACAAATAAATGACGAAGAGAGAAAAAGTAAAGGAGAAAATTTATGAATCCAAAAGAAAAAAGATTAGTAGATGATCTATGTGGAAAAAACGGTGGATTCTATACCGAAGATTTTTATGAAATCGAGGCTGTAGATGAAACTGCAGTGAAAAAGCTAGCGAACTATATTTCAAATGTACATCAATTCCGTCCATCAGATGAAGCGATCAAGATTTACAAAGAAGATCGCATGAGCAGTGTTTTTATTTTTAAAATGCTTGCTGCAATTCTTAAGAAAAATCGAAGACTTGATGTGAAATATGGAATTGCAAATGCAGTGTGTCATACGTTTTTAGAAAAAGAAAAAGAATTCTTTTTCTGGTATGCATATGAAGATGACGAGTTTTGTGAAATTTTCATGCATTTCTATGACAAAAAGAATCAGCATACACAATATCGTATTTTATGCTATCTGATAGCTGTCATGCATTATATTCATGGAGCTGGATTTGATGAAAAGATTATGATCGATCATTTTGGAATTGACTGGTGGCAGCTACCAGTGGACCACGATCATTAAATCATATATTTTACAAGCAAACTATTTTTTTTAGAAAAGGAGAAAAAATTATGCTAAACAAAGTTACTTTAATGGGAAGATTAACAAAAGATCCAATGGTGAAATATTCACAGGGTGGAACAGCGATCGCTCGATATACATTAGCTATTGATCGCAGACCAGGAAAAAATGGAGAACAGGTGACAGATTTTATTGACTGCGTTGCTTTTGGCTCAAGTGGAAAATTTGTAGAAAAATACCTGAGAAAGGGTAGGAAAATTGTTGCATGTGGGAAATTGGAACTAAACAGTTATACAAAAGAAGACGGCACAAAAGTTTATGCATTAGATGTTGTGATGAACGAACATTACTTTGCGGATGATAAGATCCCAGAAGAAGTTCGTAATAATCATAATGCGCAGCAGCCTGCAAATTCATTTGATGCTCCGAATTATAGTCCAAATTCTATGCCAAATGTCAATCAGACAGTAGGAAATACAAATCCTATGACGGATTATATGCCTACACCTGTGGTAGATTCAATTCCGGAAATTCCAACAGTAGAACCGCCTTTTGATGCGGAAGGAATGAATATTCCAGAAGGATTACCAGAAGATTTTCCAATTGGGGAATAAATAGCTACTATTCATCAGAGCAATTGACACTTCTAACAAGGTGTTGGTTACTCTATTAAAAAGGAGAAAAAATATGGATATTACAATTTTGATCGATTTATTGCCAGATTCAGTTAAAGCCGATGTGATTGATTTCAATGATGTGTTGCTAAAAAATAGAAAGAATGCTATTCGCGTAATGATGGATCGAATTTTAACAGAAGAAGAAAAACAGGAAATGAAAAAGAATAAACATTTTATGGGGGTTGATTGCGTTGCACAGTATCGCCATGCTCCAGAGATCAAGAAAAGTTACTTTTATGTTGTTTAAGGAAAAGGAGAAAAAATGAGTTACAAATACAAAAGGACAATCACGATTGATGTCGAAAACAATGAAGATGGAACATATGATGCGTATATTTCAACAGGGGTATGTTCTGGAGATCGGTATAGCAAAATTTCTTCAGATGAAATTGGAGAAAATATTACGGATTTAATTGAATGCTTGTACGAAGAATAGGAGAAAAGATATGGCAAAAAAAATAATTGTGAATGGAGAAACTATTGTTCTATCAGACGAAGTGATCAATGAACTACATCGTCAGGAACGGATTGAAGAAGGCCAACGTATCGCAAAGAAGTTTGTTTCAAAGCGTGTTTATAATAAAATGGCAGATGCTGATTTCGAAAAGGTGACTTTACGAGATTTTGTTCTAAAATTAAAAATAAAGGATTTAAATAAAGCCTGTGAATCTTTACAGGCAAAAGACGTAAATTTGAATGATGTTACTTTTACCAAGGAAAGTATACCGGAATATAGAATCTTTTGTGAAAATTCAAGATATTTTAAACGAAAGCTTTTGGTTTGGAAAACAGATAAAGTTCATGGTCATTTTCATGGAATAGCATATATGGTTTGTAATGAACAATATCGAAGAATTACTTATGGTTGTCATTCTTGGAATGATGATGATGAAAAATCAATGCGCAAATTTATTTGGCCTTTCGTGTCTACCCTAAGTTATCAAGAATTAACTGGAACAGAAGATGAAATAAAATATGTTTGTGAGTTGATCAAGCAATATGTTAAATATAACGAATTAGAAAAACTTCAATTTAATGTATTTTAAATCATTCAAAAACGATTTCTAAGAAAAGGAGAAAATGATGAATCAAAAATTCAAAACAACAATTTCATTAAACATAGAAGAAAACGTAAATGGGACTTATGAAGTTTACATTTCAGAAAAAGGATTATCTGGAAATTTTCTTTCTAAAGTAACATCAAAAGAAATTGGAGAAAATGTTACAAAACGGATTGAAACGCTAAGAGATAGTTATTTTACAAAATTAAATGTAAATGGAAAAACCATTATCTTAACACAGGATGTAATCCAAGAATTGCATCATCAGGAGTATATTAAAAAAGGAAAGCTTATGGTTAAGTCATTAGATTCGACTGGTATTTTCAATAAAATGACAGATGATGAGTTTGCAATGGTTGCTGATGAATTTGAGTATATGTTAAACACGACAAGCGATAACATTTCTGAAATGATGGAAGCTGCGGTACAGAAAATCACTCAAAGAGTAGAAGGGCGTTGCAATCAAGTGAGAGAAAAGAATGCAAAAGAATTACTTGTAAATGGAAAAACAATTGTTTTATCTAACGAGGTGATCAATGAATTGCATCGTCAGGAACGTATTGAAGAAGGAAAGTATATGATGGAAATTTTTTCATCAACAGATACTTTCGGTAAGATGACAGATGATGACTTTGAGGAAATCGTTTTATCCTTTGAAGAGATGCTAAATACTGATACCAATGAATTAATGGCAGAAGCAGTACAAAATATTTCTGAGCAGGTAGAAAAACGATATCGTCAACAGCAAGAAAAAATAAATGTGCAGAAAGAATTGTTGAAGCAATGTCGAACAGATAATCCCTAATTTTTTTTGAGAGACCTTCGGGTCTCTTTTTTTATCTTTTTTTCTATCTTTCATATTTAAACTGAAACATTTTAATGACGATTTAGAGAAAAGGAGAAAAATTAAATGATTGGATTTATGGATATTATAGAAATTAGAAAATATGAAGATGACGTTACAGACGAAATGTTACTGATCTTGGAGAAAGTTGCTGATGAATTAAAATTGGCTCGTGATAAGGTATTTGATGATTGTTGTCAAGAATATGGTACGGCAAATATCCTAAAACAATGTGATCATCTATCTGCGGATATCAATGAATATCTTAATCTAAGAAAGATTATCTTTGCAAAAACGAAGGATGTTTATCTGGATGAAAAGGTTTTTGATGATGTGAACGGGTCACAATATCGTATATTCAAAAATTCAAATAATGAATATCTACTTTGCAAATCATCTGAAAATGGGAAAATCAAGTATACGATTACAGATGACGAATTAAGCGAGATTGATAGTGGATTAATGGTAATCGATGCAACTGGATCATATTATGTTGATTTATTTTCTGATCGGTTGTATAACAAGACTTTACAAATCACTTCAGATAACAAAGATATTTTAATAAAAAACTTATTCGAGTTTTCGGAATTTGCAAGTGATGAATATCTTGAACTTTCAGGGAACGAAGAAGAGATTAAGGATTTTTACAATATATTTGGAGAATATTTAAGATAATTTTCAAGAGAGACCTACGGGTCTCTTTTTTATATATGAATTTTATATTTTTTTTCATCTCTCATATTTATCATGTAACAACTAATTGACGATTTAGAGAAAGAAAAGGAGAAAAATTATGAGTTATCGTTATGTAGAATCTGGAAATGGTGGTTGTGACTTTCTTGCAGTAACTGCAAAAGGAAGAAAAGCAGGATTGCCACGTGGAATGGTAATTTTAATGGGAGAGTTGCATGCTGATATTACACGAAGGAGCTATCGTGCATTCTTTGAAGGGATAAATCTTAAAAATCTTAACACATATAGCATTATCACATGGTTAGAAAAAGCATCAGAGCATGGATTTCATCTTTATACAGCGAAACATTGTGATGATCCAAGGATTATGACACACATTCGAAAACAAAATCCACTAACAACTTTTGGAGTAAATCGATTCGGGGTATTTATTTCTGAAGATGAAATTCCAGAAAAATATCTGGATGAACAGGGAGATTTTGATATCACTGAAAACGGATGGTTTGTTAGATCCAATGAGGTAGATGTTGAAACTGCATTAAAAAAATTTTTTGGACCATCAGCAGCATTCTTAGATGAAACACAGGAACCTGCTGCCCCTAAAGCCAAAGATAAATCTCAGGATCCCATCGTTCAGTATTTCGTTTCTGTTTACTACAGCTTTGATCCGGAAAATCCGTTGTATGTTTTTGACACAGAAGCAGAAGCAATTGAATTTGTAAAAAATGAATATAAGCACGAGTTAAAAGTTGAACGGGAAGAATTAGGTATGGGATATGATGATGCAGATGATGAATATGGGCTGTTTCCAAAGATCTCAGAAGACGGAACATTTGCTCGTATTGAACAATACAAAAATGGAGAACAAGCATTCATCGAATGGAATGTCACAACATTAAATAATCCACCAAAGAGAAATCAGCCGAAAGAAAAAAGATTGAAAGTGTCTTTGTCAGATGGAATATTGGTGGCACAAAAATCACCTGATACTGAATACCCAGGAATGGAAATTGAATATTATGCAAACGATGAATCATCCGGATTCCCAACTGCAAGAATACTTGCAGAACAAAAGCCAAACGGAGAAAAGAATTTTTATATTTGGGACGATTATAACGAAGATCCTATTCTAAAAGTTAAATTCTAATTCAAAAGAAGGAGCCTTCGGGCTCTTTTTTTTTATCTTTTTTCTCATCTGTCATATTTGAATATATAAAAAAATGACGATGAAGAGAAAGGAAGAAAAATTATGGAATTACAATGGAATTCATCAAAAGTGATTAAAACTCAGGAAACATATAATCAATTGATCTCTTACAGTAAAGAACAGCAATCAGGTTATCCAGTGATCATTGCAAGCTTTTTTTATGAAAAGAAAAATAGAGACATGTTCCGCGTTGATCTTAATATTGCAGGGGAAGGCTGTACAATCATGAATCAGGAAAATCCATGGATGACTGTTTATCATGTAACATCCAAAGAAGATTTTTCTTTTTTACATCAAATTGCGACAACACAGGATTACGATAATCATAAGTTGTTAGATTCTGAAGTAATTGGGCCGATGATGAGAGAGTATGCTGCATTTTGGAGTTTCTTTACAAAATCAGTCAATACTGATATTTATGCAAAAGTTTTTCGTGACATTGACCCTTATTTTCAGATTTATGTCAATCAGTATCAGGAAATCCTTGTTTGTAAAAAAACAGAGAATATAAAAAGGGAAATTGATTACTCTGTTTATGATCAAAACTTTCATGAAGTTGACAATGGGACTTATGAGATCGATCCAGATTATGAAGATGGTACGGTTGAGAGTCTTTGCTCTTATATTGAATTTCGAACAGACCGATGCAAGAAATTACAGACATCTTATGCTGAAATATTATCTTTTGTATATGCACTTGAGCAAGTATCATAATTTTCAGGAAGCCAATTACGGCTTCTTTTTTTTATCTTTTTTTTTATCTTTCATATTTAAGGTGTAACGAAATGACGATGAGAGAAAAGGAGAAAGGAAATGAAACTATTTTTTGTTGACGGAATTGATAAAGTGACTTGGTGTCCAACTGTATTTGCAGTGTGCACTTCAGAAGAAAAAGCAAATGCTGCAAAAGAAGCTCTTGAAAAAAGAGGGTATGGAGCAACAAAATTAAGGGTTGTTGTATCAAATCTGTTTTTGGATCAGATCAAAATTGGAGAAGAAATCATCAATTTATGAGAAGGAGAAAAATTATGGAATTAACAGTCAAAGATGTATTAAAAATGGAAAATATTATGAATAAAGTAAAGGATGTTGTGTCAAATTCAGTAACGATCACAGATCATAAGAGCGCAGGAAGTATTCGTCTTACAGAATGCACAATGCCAGAGTTTGAAGGATTCGATATTTGTTATCTGTCAGATAATAAAAAAGAAGCAGGAAATTATCTTGGAAGCTTTTTTATCGAAAATGCTGATTCTGATAAACCGAAAATGGTATATTATGAAGATGCCTATGAAGAAAAAGGGAAGAAAGAAATCCCTTTATACGAAGCAAATGAAAATTCTACCGTTTCTTATGAAAACTATCAGCTGCAATGGATGATGGATCATGGATATTCTTTACAGGATTTAATGAGATCTATGGAAGAGTATTTTGCAGAAGGAGATATCAGTGGAGTTAAAACATGTGAGGATTTATTTAATAAATGGCAGAATGAGTATGGATTTCATCATGAACTTTGGGCTTGCAAAGAAGAAGCAATCGATGCTGGGGAATGTGCGAACCATCCGATCAAAAATATAGAAAATTATTGAATATTTTATTTCCCTTCAAAGGGTTCCTTCGGGAGCTCTTTTTTATATATGATTTTTATTTTTTACTTCATCTTTCATATTTATAACGTAATATACAATGACGAATAGAGCAAAAGAAAGAAAAAGAAAGGAGAAAAATTATGAGTGTAAGCACTGTTTTACACCAATTGAAAAAAGAAAAGATCAATGGTATTCATTTTCGTAATGCAAGAGATGGGAGAATTTTAAGATCATATCAAAGTGTAGATGAAGTTGAAACTTCCGAATTTTATCAGAAAGATACACCGGGATATCTACTTGCATATGGTCATGCGATCATTGATATTATGTAGTCAAAGTTTTATTTTAAAAAAGGAGAAAATTTTATGTCAAAGAAAGAATTCACAAAATACCCACATCATACTGATCCATATGCAAAGCATCGTATCACAGATGAAGAATTGCATTTTTTGCGAGAACTACAGAAAGAAATGAACACCCAACATACTGACATGTTGACTTATCCACGTATCTGGATTATTCAAGAACCAATCAAAAATTATCTCGACAATGTTGAGACTGATCTCAGAAATGATCCGGATGCAGTAGAATATCTGAGCCAAATCGCTGATGGAGCAGATTTATGCATTGATTGTATCAATATGACGACTCCGCAGCAATTATACCGTACAATTCAAAACATCATTAAAAATGATCATCTTGAAGAACAATATCAAGTTGAATTGATCCATGATTATAGAGTTTTAATTCATGGAAGAAATACTCTTGGAGAAAATGGAGAAATTGTATGGAATACATCATTAGATAAAATTGAAAGAAACGGAATGCTTACAATCGTAGAATGGGTCATGGAATATACACATCATCATGCAGAATTAAGATACTACACAAAAGAATTATATCAGCGTCCAGGGATCTTTTTCTTAACTTACAAAGATGGCGTACGTTATCTGCAAAAAAACGCGGATAAGTATGATAAGGATGTAAAGCTAATTGAAACGTCTCCAATGGACTTGTTTACAGACTGTAGCCCAGAAATTAAAAAATTGTTTGATATCTTACATACAGTTGATTTCAGCAAAAGAAATCGAAAGATTTATATTTCTGGAAAAATTTCTGGGACAGATGATTATCTGGAACGATTTGCAGTTGCAGAAAAAGAACTCTCAGAACAGGGATATGAAGTTGTAAATCCTGCATATGAGGGAACAAAATTAAAAGATGCTTCCTATGAAGATTATATGGAATTATCTTTTCAATTATTAAAGGACTGCGACATCATTTATATGCTAAAAGATTGGAGGACAAGTCCAGGAGCAAATCAGGAGTATGGATATGCATTAGCAAAAGATATGGAAATTCAATTTGAGAAATAAAGGAGAAAGATTACTATGGGACAGTGTTATAGTGTTGGTTTGAAAATTAAAGTTAAACATAATTCAGAAGAAAAGGCAGCAGAAGCATTAAGATTACATATGCTGCAGGATGACAAAACAGAGTACAATTTTGAAGAGTTTGCTGATTTTGGAGTCGGGACAGAAAAACTGGATGATCTCATCAGAAACTGCCTTGCTGGATGGAAATCAAGCCCTTATTGCATGGAAGAAGTTTCTGGCTGGAAAAAATATCATAATGATTTTGATGCTAGCTATGGATGGGACACAGTTATGAAAGAGATGTTTGAAACACTTACCCAATTTTTGGAAGATCAATCTAAGATTGATATTTATTCAGATGGCTACAGTATCCATGGACATGTAGAAAATGGGAAATGCAATTGGATTTATAATTAAAAAAAAGGAGAAAGTTTATGAAAATATTGGAATGTGCGAATCCAAAGGATGCCTGTCAGTTAACATATGAGCAAATCGAAGAAGCTGCAATAAAGAGTATCAATATCAAAGGGTTTGAATGTTTTTTTGTTAATCTTGGACAAAATATAGGATATTCTATGTTAGTATTCAAAAACAAAAGATATATTTATCACGCAAATGAATATCAACGATATGGACATTGTGATGTTACAGATGATGATCAACTTTTTACTCTGTATGTCAAAGAATTAAACGATGGGCTTTTTACAGACGAAGAAATGAAAGAAATGTCATATACTCGCGATGAATATGTGCAAAAAAAATATTTCTTAGAGAATTATTTTATCTTACAATTTCATTATCTTCCAACATGGTATGAATCAACTAGATTTAAAGAAATGTATCAGATGCTAAAAATACAGTTTCCATACCGATGTAATGTTTGTCGTTGCTATGTGGATTCACAAGAGATTGTTGATCAGGCGAATAAGTACAAAGAAAATCTTGAAAAATCATTAAAAAATATGGAGAACAATCATAAACTTCTTCGACGCATTATCTCAGAGAAAATTCAGAAGGAAGATATGATCAAATTCATGAGTCCGATTATGCTTTTATCTTCTATTGGAATACATTATCATGACCTGACAGAAGATGAGAAAAAGATTGTGCATGAAGAATTAAGGAAAATTGGAGCTGATTGGAAAGATTGTTAAATTCAAAAGGAGACCATTTGGTCTCTTTTTTATATATAACTTTTGTCTTTCCATTCATATCTCATATTTAAAGTGTAATTTAATGACGATGAGAGAAAAAAGAAAAGGAGAAAAATTCATGAATAAAATGAATTCAAAACAAAGAATAATTATGGAATCAGACGCAATTAATTTAGAACAACTTGAATATAAAATTCATCAGCAAGCACTTTTTGACATTGATCAATCAGAATATGAAGCTCACATTCGTAATCTATTTGGCCGTCCTGTTCTTGATTTTGCAAAAACGCTCGTAATAAATCTTCCAGGATCGTGTTTTGCAAATTGTCCTTACTGTATTGACAAAGATTTAAGAAAAAATACCATAAGTTGTGACGATTTTCTTAAAACATGTGAGACAGTCCTGATGGAAAAACATAATTTTAATGAAGTTTCTATTACAGGTGGTAGTCTTCCGTCTAACAAATTTAACAAATTAATAGATATTATACAAAAGTATTGTCCAAATGCGAAAATTACGTGGAATACAAACGGAGCAAAAGTAGATGATTCATACAATGTATCACATATTAAGTATATTAATCTACATCGGAATTCAGCAAATGATAAAATCAATAAAGAATTATTTTGTACTGATACAGATATTATATCAATTGAAAAATTCAAACTATTTGCTGGTGACAAGCTTTGTTTGCGAGTGACTGTTGATAAAGATTTTGATATAGATGAGTACGTAAAATATAACACTCCAATGTATCTTAATCGTATGTTGCCAGGTACTTTTGAAACAGAAGAAACATTTAATAAAGTGAGAAAAGCCCTTAATATTACAGAATGCACAGATGTGCGTCGAAGAAATCATTATATAAATGGACGATATAAAAATATTCCTGTTAGATTATGTGTCGGAGATCATCTTGCCCAACATGTGTCTGGTAGATATCCAGCATGGCTTAATGTTGTCATCATACATCGTAGCGGAGTTGTTGCTGGATCTTGGTATGAGAATGATAAGTTTTTATATAAAGATGAGAAAATTTGCCAAAATAAGTGAATTCTTAGAAAAAATTATTAAATCGAAGAGAGACCATTTGGTCTCTTTTTTATATATGAAATTTATCTTTTGCTTTATATCTCATATTTAAAATGTAATTTAATGACGATTAAGAGAAAAAGTAAAGGAGAAAAACATGAGCCAATCAATCATACTTAAGAAAGTGAAAGAAAATTTCATTCATCGAAATGGACATGCCCAAGAAATTATAGATGCATATGCCCAAAAGTTAATTCAAGATGGATGGTATGAAGTTCCAATAGAAGGTGCTGTAATTTCTGAAGATGGTCTTGCTATTTTTTATCACTTTAGAAATCCATATCGTGGACAAATGGAACGATATACGTTCAGTGAAAACAAAGAAGAAGATAATCATTTGGAACAACAGTATCAACAGCTATTTCAACGATATGCAGATGATTTTACAACTTGGAAATGATGTAATAATAAGAAGATAAAGGAGAAAAAATATGGATTTATCAAAATTAGCAGAAGAAGTAATGGATTTATCAACAAAACAGCCAGATGGGATGATTCGTGATGCAGATACGATTTTGGCAGATATCATGGAAACAGCAGACTTTCAAATTTCTGGAATTTCTGATGATATATTGAAATTATACCTTGAAGTAGAAAATAAGGGCGATTTTGAATCATTGTTTTGCTTAATGGCAGATAAAAAATTTGAAGATTATCTGGTAGAAAGCAAAAAAGTAATGGAGCAAAACATTGCAGAAAGCAAACATTCAAAATACGAACTTACAGAAAATGGAGAAAGAATTGTATTAGGTTTCATTGCAAAAGCTTATAAAATGCAGAATATTCTTCTTGAATCTGGCACAGATACAACAATCAATGCAGGCGTTCCATCTTTGGATGATATTCTTGATGAGATTGAATCTGAAAAGTATTTTGAAAAAGATGCTTGGCATACAAGAGATAAACATTACTCTAATGTATGGCATATTACGGATCATTTTCAGATGGGAATTACTTTAAAATATGGAGAAGATTTTGTTTTGAGTGAGAATAGCTAGAAATTAATTTTTTTTAGAGCAGATACATTTTGTGTGTCTGCTTTTTTTTGTAACCGAAAAAGACCTGATACAAACGATCAAATCTCTTCATCGTTGTCATTTTCTTATATGTGATTTTTGAAAAAGAAAATTTCTCTCATATTTGTAGTAGAAGAATATTTGAAAAAGGAGATGCGCTGTATGAGCAATATTTTTGAAAACATCAATACCATCTGTTTCACTGGTCCAAGACCTGCAAAGCTATATGGATATACAAAGAAAGAAGAATATCAGAAGATCGTAGATCAGATAAAGGAAATGATTCGTGGCTTTGCAAAATTTGGTATTAAGAATTATATCACTGGCGGAGCACAGGGATTTGATCAGTTGGCCTTTTGGGCGGTAAACAGTTTAAAAAAAGAATATGACATTCAGAATATTGTATACATTCCATTTCAGGGACAGGAACATTTGTGGAAGAAAACCGGAATGTTTGGTCAGAAAGACTATCAGAAGATGCTTGCTTTGGCTGATCAGGTAGTTAATGTATCAGAAGCACGAAATCTTGATATGACAAAAGAAAAAGCAGAGATTGATGCCATGTTGGTCAGAAATGAGATGATGGTAGATAACAGCCAAATGGTGATCGGATTTTTTCCGTTTTCAAAAGATTATAAAAAAGAAAAGGGAGGAACCGCAAGCTGCTTAAGATATGCGGATGGAAAAATTCATGTCTGTCAGATTGACCCAAAAACTTTTGAAATTCAGATGGTATATTGTAAAGGAGGCGAAATCTCATGAATCCTAGAAACTGTTCTAACAGAAAAAGCAGTATAAGACCTAAGAAAGAAAATGCAAATGACAAACTGCTGAAATGGATCAAATATTTTGACAAGATAGGCAGATTAAAAAGAGAGGAAAACAAGAAATGAAACATACAATGAGAAGTGCTTTCAAACGATGGTGTATTTTACATAATGAAGAATCTCGTATTCGGATTCCAAATTGGTTTCGATACTATATAAGAGGAAACACTCAATGGAAATACATTGTAATCGATGAAGCTGAGGATTACTATTGTAATAAATGCGAAATGGATTACGAGCAAAGAAGGCAATACAAAGGATATTACATCATTGAAATTTCAGATGAAGAATTATTAGAATTGCAGCGAGCTGAATGGATTAAGTAAGGAGAAACGATATGTATAAAGCAGAAGGAATATTCTTGTTCGCACATGGCGAAAATGGAGAATTATACCAAAAACGATTGAATATTGTAGACCTGGCCATAACATTTCGTGGAAAACCAGAGGAAATACAAAAACTTTATATTTATGATATCAATGAAGACGATCTAATTGATGGAAAAGAGTTTTTGCATGATATAAAAGTTCATTGGACAAAAAGTAAGAGGATAATCATATGAAATATAAATCAAAAGGCTTATTCCTATTCGCCTATGGAAAGGAAGGAGAATTATATACAAGGAAATGGGATATGAAAGCACTAACTAAAAATTTAAGCTCTAATTCCGAAAAAGAAGATTTTCAAGAAATGTTTCATACACATGACATAGATGAAAAAGATTTGATCGATGGGAAAGAATTTTTGGAAAATGTACGAAACAGGCTTATCACAAATGATAATGGCACTTTATCACATATTTTTGTAGATGGATATGAAAGCAATCTTGGACTGATAAGTTCCGATTTCAGTCAGGGAAATTTTTTACTTACAGAAAATCTTTTTGCGGAACTTTGTGAAGAGTGTAATATTAAAGCTCATTGGAAAAATTCAGTTAATGAGAAATTAGATACTCCTATAATATATCAGACAAAAAAATTAGTTCTTTTTGCTTGTGGAGAAAATGGAGAATTGTATCATGTAAAACCAGAAGATGTACAAAAATCAAATAACTGTGATATTGAAAAAGAAGATTTATTTGATGGAAAAGAATTTCTGGAAGATGTTCGAAATAAATGTATTATCGATTACGATGGATCTTTGGAGCATATTTTTGTCAATGGATTGGAAAGTAATCTTGGGCTGGCAAGTGCTGATTTTTGCCAGGGAAATTTTCTGGTAATGGAAGATGTATTTGAAGAACTCTGTGAAGAATACGATATTAAAGTAGATTGGGCGGGGAGATAATACTTAACTACTTGCTAGAAACAAAAATATCAGTTATCCTATTTCTAAACAGTCATATTTAAAATATAAATGATCTGACGAAAGGAGAAAGCAAAATGAATACATTCGAAGTCAGAAAAGAGATCAAAAATGATCTCAGAAAAGTCCTGATCCTTTGTAAGATTCCTTATAAATTTCAGGATAATATTTTAGAATCGCCGATCACACAGGAAATGTTTGAAGATTACGTTTCCCGTGCTGAATGTGAAAAGAAAAGTCGAGAAACAGGCATGACTTATGTTTCACAAAAAGAGGCTGACAATGATGCGTATATGGCTGTATTTCTCCACACGAGAAAAGAAAAAAGCTATTGCATCATGTAATTTATATTAGGACTGAACTGGCTTTGAATATCTGGCCGGTTCTTTTTTTATCCTTATTTTTATAAGGAAGAGAGGAGTTATTTATGACTGTTAGAGAAGTAATCGACCAGATCCATGACAATGAATTATATTTCGATATCCACGAAGCAAAAGGACATGCAATTAAAGAACATGCGATTTCAAAAGAAGCACTAGTTCCAAAAATCTTGTCTATGCATCGTCCTGCCCCTGGTAATATTAAAATGGCAACAAGATTCTTATCCAAAGAAAATGCATTATATTGGATCAGAAGAACGGTTGCTGAAAATTATCAGGAAATCAAAAACTGGATCAAACAGGATGTAGAAGCATATATTGAGTTAAGCATTTCTTCTGAACTTATCACAGGAGAAGGAATTGCATTTCATACAGATTGGAAAAACATCTTTTCTGTGCATAGCGTTGTTGTAGTGCTGCACAGAGATCGTAATAATCTGTTTTATGTGAAAACGGCATATCCTGTTGCTGGATTTGATGATGTTGATGATATTTTGGATGCGATGGAAGAATATGATTCATAGAAAAGGAGAGCTTCGGCTCTCTTTTTTTTATATGTGAAAAATCGTTTCTTTAAAATCCTTCATATTTAAATTGAAAAATAAGTTTGAAAGGATATAACCATGATACAAGATATAGAAAAAATTGCAGAAATCAAAGCAAGAGCAAAGATTGAAAATTCCATAAAAATTGCAGAACGATTGCTCAAAAATGGACTTGTGACGCCAATGTTTATCTCGGATTGCACAAATCTTAGTATTCCGGATATCCAAGTATTGGATAATCTGCTTCGTTCTGATCATTATACAAAGAAGGATATTGCTACGCTTATTGATAACATTTATAAAACAAAAAGCCATGATATTTATAAGGTTAATCCATATCATCTGATGGAATATGCAGAAAACACTGGATGGATAAGTATTAAGAGAAAAAGACTAGATGTTGCTGTTTTCCAGAAAACTGTAATCAATGGTGATATTGAAAATAGATACCAGATTGATATCCCTTTAGATAAAAATCTTTCGGACTATCGAAGTGCAATGCAGGCTGCAATTTTGGTGATTGTGGAAGCTGATAATTGTACCGAAGAAGATCTTTATCAAAATATCGCATCTACGCATAATCAGTATGCTAATAATAAGAAAGACGAAAATACACGAAGGAATGCTGATAAATCGAAAACTACTGATGATCACAACTGGCATCCATATGGATATATCGATAGTTATCCAGTGAGATATCGTGCAGAAAAAAGTGGCGAAATTTATATGGCGCTTTCTTGTATGGATGGAAATATCTCAACCGTGTATCATCATCCAGATATTCTTTATCGAAAAATTCAAAATGGACAGGATGGTAAATTTTATGATGAAGATCTTAAAGTTGCATTTTATAAGTTACAAAGCGAATATTACTATCATTTGTCAAAAGAAATAGAGTTTGAAGTAGAATCTAAGCATTTTGAAGAGCAGTTACCGCACTCTCGTGACTTTAGTCATGAGTTAGGTAACGTTTCCTTTTAAAGAAGAAGATTTTTATATATGAAAGATATTTTTTTTCAAAAATCTCATATTTAAGGAAAGAAGAAAAATAAGAAAGGAGCTGTTCGATATGCGGATATTTTCAACATACAGTGCTAAAATTAAAAATTACAATCATATCTTTAAAAAAACAGTATCTGTGTATCGGGAAGCTGTCGATTTTATGATCCAGGTTTGTCTTCAGAAATGGGAAGACATCCGCAAGGAAGACTATTTATGTTCTCCGGTCATTTATGTTGAGAGATTATGTCACAGGACAAAGCAAAACCCAGAAGTGCCATATGAGTCATTTGATCGGAAGTTCTATAAACTTCCAAGCTATCTTCGCAGGAGTGCGATCAGTGATGCGATCGGGAAGGTCTCTTCTTATAAAAGTAATCTGAAAAACTGGGAAGGAGAAGATCCAAAGATCCGTGGAAGAAAACCTTCCTTTCCAAAAGCTGGGTACTCTTATCCATGTATGTATCGTGGGAATATGTATCAGCAGACTGGAAAATATGAAGCAAGGATCAAAGTCTATATCCGCAACACCTGGGACTGGCTGACGATCAAGCTCCGAAGATCTGACATGGATTATATCGAACGCAGATGCAAGGCAAGGAAACATTGTTCTCCGATCCTGCAGAAGCGTGGAGATGAATGGTTCCTGGATTTTCCTATGAAAGAATACATCGAATTATGTGATACAGACGTTGCGGACCGGATCATCTGTGCGGTCGATCTTGGGATCAACTCTGCTGCAACGATCAGCGTGATGTGTAGTGACGGCACTATCCTTGGAAGACATTTCTTAAAACTTCCAAAGGAACAAGACTGTCTGACGCACAGCATCAACCGGATCAAGAAAGCACAACAGCATGGAAACCGCAAGATGCCGAGGTTATGGGCAAAAGTGAACGGGATCAATCATGAAATCTCTGTCAAAACTGCAAAGCTTATTATGGATATCGCAGTCCTTTACAACGCAGACGTCATCGTCTTTGAATATTTAGAAAAGAAAGGAAAGAAACGCGGTTCCAGAAAACAGCGGCTGCACCTGTGGAAGAGTCAGGAAGTCCAGAGGATCGTAACGGATAAAGCGCATCGTCTGGGAATGCATATTGCCCGGATCTGCGCCTGGAATACTTCCAGGCTGGCTTATGATGGAAGTGGACGAGTCCTGCGCGGAAAACAGGCAGGATCTTCATCTTACAGTGTCTGCCAGTTCCAGAACGGAAAAGTCTACAACTGCGATCTTTCCGCATCTTATAACATCGGAGCCCGGTATTTTATCCGGGAGATCTTAAAATCCTTGCCTGAGAAGGAGAGGTTGCTCATGGAGGCAAAAGTTCCTCCATGCAGTAAGAGAAGCACCTGCACATGGTCTACGTTAATTAGCCTGAATGCGGAGCTTATGTCCTTCGTGTCATAAGAATTCTGAGTTTTGGCTGTATCTGTAGAAATGGAGTTCCCGTCTCCTAAAGAGACTACGTATGTATATACATACTTAAGGGGAAGCACGCGACTTTAGTCGTGTGAGGCTTCACAATACAAAAAATCTTTAAGAGAGTCCATTCGACTCTCCTTTTTTTATCTTTTCTCTCATCTCTCATACTTAATACGTAAACAAATAATGACGATTAGAGCAAAGGAGAACTAAATATGAATTTTGAAGAAATTAATTTTGAAGATTTTGAAGATGTAGATTTTGAATCTGAATACAATGATGATTTTGAATTTACAGAAGAAGGAGAAAAAGTTGTACAGGAATTTATAAATGAATGCCAGATCAGACAGAAAGAACTGTTAAATACTGAATCAGATGCTGTAAAACTTCCAACAAAAGAAGCTATTTTGAAAGATATCGATCAGACGGTCATCGTCAGAGAAAATCCAGAATATGTTTCCGATTGGAATGTAACAACAGAACACAGCATACAGATTAAGTTACTGTATAAAAAACATTTTGTGAAAGCTTATAGTTTCTTATGATGAAGGGAGAAAATATGTATCAACTGACAAAAGAAGGCGAAAAAAATGTCTCTGAATTTGTTGAGGAATGCCGTAAAAGATATAAGAAGATTTCAGAATATTATCGAGCATTAAGTGGGCATTACACTGATTGTGTTGATCATGTAGAATTACCAACAAGAGAAATAATTCTAGATGAAATCAATTCTGGAAAAAGATTTCTTGAAGACGTTTGGTGTGTTGGAGACAAATACTACATGAGCGATTGGTGCCTTTCTAAGAAGCATAATATATATGTCTCTTTGGAACTGAAATATGGAACAGATTTTATAGAAGATAAGGAGAAAAGTTATGAATTATATATTTACAAAAAATGGAGAAAGAAAAGTTGAAAACTTCATTCAGTCTTGCATTGAAAAACGTAAAAAAATAATCAATGAAGGGATTGACACTGGTGATCTGGTCGATAATGCAGCAAAACTCAGTATAAATGATGTTTTGTTATCTATCAATTACTTTCATGCTTCAAATTTAAGAAAACACACGTATTCTGTTCTTATTACAGATCATTTCCGAGGAGAACTTACTTTGATCTATGAGACTGATTTCATCAAATGTGAGAAACAGTCAATTATCGATGACGCGATCAATAAAGAACATCTTGCAGAAGATATCGTTGATGTTTTTGAAAATCTTTTAGATGAAAAAAATATCGAAATTCCATGCAATGATCCGACTGAAGAGGGACATCGTCATGATGACGGAAATGATGCAAAGATTTATGGAACGGAATATTTTGATCTGGTCGCACAAGTACGTGAACTTTTATAAGGAGACTAACTATGGAATACCAATTAACCAAAAAGGGAAAAGAGAAAGTAATATCTTTTATCAAATATTGTGAAGAAACAAGGGAGATTCTGTTAGCGGAATCTTCCATTCTTAATGATGAGACAAAACTTCCTGATGAAGAAGCGATTGTCTCAGATATCGCATTGTTTATTGATAAAGATGGCGAATATCTTAATAGCTGGGGAATCACAGACTATGCGAATTCTAACCCTTTGTGTTTAAAAGAAAATATTGATTTTGTTAAAAATGAATAAGGAGAAAAATATGAAACAGATATCAAAATACAGAGAAATTAGAAACAATTTTGTTGATGAAGAAGATCATAAAGTTTACATTGATGCTTGGAAAACAGAAAATCCTAATGAGGAAGGATCTGTAATTGCTAAGATTGATCTTGCAACATATAAAGTTGAATATCTTGATGAAAGAGCAAAAAGGGATCCTTATGCTCAGGAAATGATCAGAGAAACCATTTCTGATTTAAAACAATTTAATTAGTCAAAAAATAAAGGAGAAAAATTATGTTCGATTTTGTATGGAACTTAAACGAGAACGAATTTGAAAACTTCAAAGAAAAACAGCGGACCTATAAAGAAAGTAATTACGATGGGGGATGGATTGGAAACGTTCGATGTGGTTTATTATGCTTCGATATTATTGATTTTGATACATTCCTTCATTTTGATCTATATGTAGGTGGCGTTGACACAGGATATGGATATAGTGATCGTCTTAAAGATCAACCAGATTATCCATATGACTTCTGTAGTACTCATTCATTACATATTGAGGATTCGTTTACAGATGTAACGATTGAAGAATTTAAAGTTGATATGGAGCACCGTATTGTAGCACATTTACTTGAAGTAAAAGGCTATTTCACAGATCGATATCCAATACGATATATTGATCTAATCAAAAAAGCAAACAAAGAATTACTTCCATGGTAGAAAAGGAGAAAATATGATGAAAGCATTATTAATCCATACAGATGGATACACGATTGATGTCGTAGGACAATACGACAGCGTAGAAGAAGCTAGTAGAAATCTTTATTTGGAATACGAGAAAATGTGTTCTCAAGAGATTTATCCAGAATGGCAGCAACAATCACATTGTGATTACGAAGATGCGATTCTATATCTCAATGGAGAAGATGTGCATGTCTGGCAGGTTGTAACTGCTTAGTTGGGAAGGAGAAGAATTATGATTAGTTGGAAATTGGAAATTACTGAAAACGAAACGAGACTGGTTATTCAAGATGGAATAGTCATGAGTAGTGATGTTCTGAGTCTCGCAAGACACCTTGTAAATAAGTATAATCTTGTTAAATTACCAATTTATCATGAAAATGGGAGTAAATATTTCGATTATTCTTTTAATGAAGATGTGAAATGCTCAAGTTTTCCTCTGGTGTTTCTAATTACAAAAACAATAGAACTATTCAATCAATTAGGGTACACCAATGAGCTGGAAGAAATTAGCCTTGAGCTTAATTTACCAAAAGAGTCAAATCATTCTGCAGATTATCATGCAAAATGTTTACTGCGGATTAGTTTTCTTTACAAAGATGACAAAACAAAACGTCCTAGTGAATTGTATCTTTTTGATATGAATGGTTTGAAATGGATCAAAAAAGGAGAAAAAATATGATCAAAGATTGGGAATTAAAAATTACAGAAAATGAAACAAAACTGGTTGTTCAAGATGGAGCAGTCATGAGTAGTGATATTCTGAGTCTCGCAAGACACCTTGTAAATAAGTATCATCTTAGCACATTATCAATTTATGATAAAAACAATGAGAAACTTTTCAATTATAAATTAGAGGAAGATCTGCAATGTGACAATACACAAAGGAAGCCATTTAAGAAAGTCACAGATTCGAATTTTTCATATTTTTTAAAAAAAGCAGAAGATTTGATCCATGAATCAGGATATGTTGATCAATTGTATGGCATCGATTTTGTATTTGATGTGCCAAAACGACAAGGTAATTTTGCAGATTGCTTGCTGTGCATTGATTTTCTTGACATAGACGATGAAACAGAACGACCTAGTGAATTGTATCAGTTCGATCTTACGGAATTAAAATGGGTGAAATTGCTGAAAAAAAAAGAAAAATAGAAAGGATTTTGTATCATGAGAACAAAGATGATTTATATCGCAGATGATGAGATAACATTTGAAAGCGAAATTGAATGCAGAGAGCATGAGCGTAAAGTTAAGCAAGAAATTTTGCAGAATATGAAAGATTTGGATCTTTATCTTTGCAAAAAATATTTTCCAGAGCTTGAAATAAATGCGGAGCCTGAATTATTCCAGGCTTCCATGTGGTTGCAGACTGACATTTCAGAAATTATGGTAAGTTTTCCTGAAAGTAAAGATGAAATCATTTCTACGATTAAAGTAAATCCATATGGAGATAAAATTCTGCAAGATTATCTGAATTTCGATAAATTGGAAAGAAATGTTGAAATCAGAAATGATTTCTTAGCTGCATTAAAATCTGTGAAAAGAGGATCTGAGCTATCAGGACCACTAGACTGGTCATTTTCAAAAAGAGATCTGACAGAACTAGCAAAATTACATAAAGCAAATAAATGCAGAAAGAAAATTGAAGATTTACTTACTGATTGTAATTTTCATTATGAAAGCGCAAAATTTCATAATAAAGATTATACAGAATTTTTGAATTAAATTTTAAAAGGGAGAAAACATATGAATCAAAAAAATAAATGGATCGTTGCGATCAGTAATACATATGACTATAGTATCACATTATTACACTTAACAGCTACGGTAGAAGAAGCAAAACGGTATTTGTTAAACAGCATAGAAAAAGAAAAAGAAATGTCTTATGAAATGTGTACAAGATCTACAGAAAATATTGATGAGATTAGTGTTAATTTACATCATATATCTAAGAGTATCACAGAATTGTCTGCTCATGCTTGTTTCGAGACTTATAGTGTAGAATACAGTGCGCAAACAGTAGATATGATCCAAGATGTAACAGACATAGATTTAATTTAAAAAAGGAGAAAGACTATGAGACTACTTTTCTTAAATGTAACACCTGAAATGGATTGTTGCGGAGTTTTAATTTGTAAAAATGATGACGTGACAATGGAAATGATTCAAGAAAAGATCGATGATCTTAAGATTGCTGCTGAAGAAGCAGGAAAAGAATGGTACGTTCTTGAGATCATTGAAAGCCTTCCAAAAGAATGGGAGATTTCATTAACACCGATAAAAGATAATGTTTATATTTAAAAAACAGGAGAAAAACTATGATCAAAGTAAAGTCAGTAATAATTGAAGAATTAGAAAATCCTGGTTGCAATAACGGGAATTACCCAATGGTAAGCGTACACACAACAAATGGAGATTATCATGGGTTAACCTGTAATTGTCGCAAGGGATGTGCAAATACCTGGGATGTTTTTAACATCGAAGGTAAAGAGTTTTCAGATGAAGAAGAACTTCTTGAATATCTTGAATATTAGTTAATTCAAAACACATATCATACTTTTTTGAAAGAGGCCTTAACTGGCCTCTTTTTTTTTATATGTGATTTTTCTTTTCTGGTTTTTCTTTCATATTTAAAATAAAAGGAGAAAGGAGATATTCAATGGATACTTTGGATTTTATATTTTTCTTCATAGGAATTGTTGGATTCATTCTTTCTATCGTTAGTGAAATCATAATTAAAATAGATGATATCATGACTGATAAAAAGATAGACCGTTACTTTAATTCGATTGGTGTTAGCGGAAGTAAAAAATGGAATCATCCTGTTTATAATCGACTGCAAGATGATCATTATATTTTTGCTGCAAGCATGGACAAAACTAAATTCTTTTTTTATCTGTGTGAAGTAATAGGGCTACAGTTAAGTGTAGTGAAAGCAGGCTTTTATCCGATAGATTTGAATCCGATGGATTTGATAGCTTCCATCATAATCATTGGATATTTGGAAATAGTAGTTGTTTTAATTGCTGTTATCCACTTCAGTATTTTTCATGATTCTTATGAAGACCATTTGGAATATCATGAAGAATTACAAAAAAGAAAGAATAATCCCAATTCTGACGATAATCTAGAACATAACAAAAAGAAAAAGCCGAAAAAGAGACCTAAAAAGAAAAACCAAAATTCAAAGAAGAAAAACAAAAAGAAAAAAGATAGAAAGGAGAAAAAGAAATGAGCTATACCAGCCTATATGGCATTAAATCCGATTTTACAGCAGTGGAGTTAAAACAATACAAAAATTCTTGGTTGTTTCTGCCACAGATTTACAAAATCCTTGGAGAAAAATATTTAAATGAAAAAGATACATATAAAGTACTGTTCACTTCAAAGAATCTGGATAAATTAGAACGCAATGTTTCAAAATCTAAAAGAACAGAAGATCGCGTTTTGTGGCTGCTTGTAAACCAACAGATATTTTTTACAAAAGATAAAACATTTATTGCTGATTGCATTCAAAAGTTTTTTATGGAAGATGTTAGATATTATCATCCAGATAATATGGACCTAATTGAATGTCATGATAAGATTCGAAAAGATATTTCTGCATTAGATGAGAAAAAATATCCATACTTTATATTCAATGCCACCTCTGTAACAGATTCCGTTTATAATATGTTTTTCCGGTTTAATGATGATACACTTGAAGACATTCCGATTTCTTTAAAAGAAAAAGATGAAGATATCGTAGATTTTGTATACATTGAAAATGGAAAGATTAAAAAGCTCATTTCAAATTTGGAAATTTAATTTCTTATATATGAAAATTATGATTCATTTAAAATCTCATATTTATATTGAAACTTTTTCAAAGACGAAAGGAGAATATAAACATGGGAAAATTAAGTACTTTTATTATCAACGGAGCACCAATGAGTGGAAAGGACACATTTGTACGTCAGCTACAGAAAGAATTTCCTGATCAGGTTGTAAATTTTTCTACCATTGATTCAGTCAAAGATCTATATAAAGTAGCTGGATGGAATGGTAAAAAAGATGCTGAGTCACGAAAAGTATTATCTGATATGAAAGATTATCTGACAAAGAAATTTGATCTGCCATTCTTAGAGGTCCAGAGCAAAATTTCTGAAACATTGAAAACAGCCTCTAATTCTGAAAAAGATATGATGCTTTTTATTCATGTAAGAGAGCCTCAGGAGATTGACAGACTCAAAAAAGCTCATCCAGACATTGTAACGATTCAGGTTGTTCGTAATTGTATCAAAGATCTTCCTGCAAGCAATCATGCAGATGCTAATATCAATGATTACCAGTATGATATTACGGTATATAATAATGAAACAGTCAAAGATCTTCGAAATCGTGCATTAGTTCTTGCAGCAGAGTATGGATTGAAAAAAACAGAACCGAAAAAGGTTTCCATCGAATTCGAAATTCCAGAAGGAATGAATGAAAAAGAATTTGAACAGATGATGAAATATGCCGGTCATATGTTAGTTATGCCACCAAGTACTCCATTAGATATTATCTTAGAAAAATTACATTAATTTCCAGTAGAAAGACTCAGCATATCGTTGGGTCTTTTTGTAGTTATCAAAACTTCTAACACTCATATTTGCTTTGTAGACAGTTGACGATAGGAGAAATTAAATTTCTTCGATATTCAAAGCAGAAGTATTTCTGCGAAGGGAGACAATATGATGAAAGAAGCTAGATATGATAAGATTGAGAATTATTTTACAAAAGAAACTAAAAAGCATTGCGATCGTGTAACACACTATGTAGAACTACTCACAAAACAATTGAACATATTTGGGGTTGATCAGAAAGTTATGCTTGCCGCAGCACAAATCCATGATATTGGAAAGTATTATATTCCTGACAACATATTAGACGCCCCAAGACCTTTAACTCGATTAGAGCGCGAAGTTATTGATATGCATGCTTATTATGGATATGAAGCTTGCAAGGAATTAAATTATGGAACAGAAGATGTTAAAGAGTTAGTTTTATTACATCACGGAATGAATAAATATCGCAAATTAAAGGATGATCAGATCGGAAGTTTTGCAAAAAAATATTATCCAATCTTGATCGCAGCGGATATGTATGATGCGTTAACAAGTGATCGTGTTTATCGAAAGGCATTAGATCGTGAGACAGCATTAAAAATTATCGCTGAAAATTCAGAAGTTTATCACTGGGTATTTACTGCATTAGAAAAGGTTACAAAGGGAGAAAATTTATGAGAAAGCCAATGTCCCCATGTTACAAATGTGAATTTCATTCAAGTACTTGTCATGCGAATTGTGGATTTTATCAAAAATTTCATGATGATTTAGAAGAATGGAATGCTATCATTCGAAATGGGAAAAAACAATTATATAGTACAAGATATGTAAAATATGTACAAAAAATTGCAGGAGAAGTTTAAGAGAGCGTCATGCTCTCTTTTTTTATTGATCTAAGCAGCATACCACGTCCATAATGAAAGTTGGGCGGAGATGAATGCGGTCTTCCTTTGAAGCGTGAGAATCTTATATGTGAAAAATATTTTTCAGAAAATCTATCATATTTAAGATGTAAAACTTAAGAAAAATACAGTCAATTAACTCATAACTAAAGTCACGAGTCTCCGAACGCAGTATTAATAAAGATATTGTTTGATTTTGAATCTTTCATATTTGTAATGTAATAAAATATGACGATTCAGAGAAAGGAAAAAAATATGGGAGAAAACAGAAATTCACATTATTGGATCAATCGAAACCAGAGAAAGAAGAAAGCAGAAAAACATGTAATAGAAATTGCCACGCAATGTACATTTGCAGCATCTGCCACGGGCATTGACCCTATTGAAAACAGTATCCAGAATACAAAGCTATATGATGATAGCATCTTTTCACATGTTGTAAAACGTCCAATGATAACAAAAGAATTATTCGTTGTTGATCTGGATTCTGCAGCTGCAGTTTTTCATTACTATGACAAAGATAAAAAGATGGCTGTCTTAAATTTTGCAAGCTACAAACATCCAGGTGGAATGTTTTTGCAGGGAAGTTGTGCTCAGGAAGAAAGCTTATGTCATGCATCGGCTTTATACAATGTTTTATCAAAATGTCAGAGCTTTTATGATTGGAACAATCAGCATAAGAATCGTTCCTTATATTTAAACCGAGCCTTATATTCCCCTGATGTCCCATTTTTATCAAAGCTTGGAGATATTAGTCACATCATTAATTGTGATGTGATCACATGCGCAGCTCCAAATAAAGCATCTGCTCAAAAATACTGTCATGTGTCTGATATGGAAAATCATGATGTTTTGGAATCAAGGATTCGTTTTGTATTAAGTATTGCTGAATATGAACAGGTAGATACTTTGATTCTTGGGGCTTTTGGATCAGGCGTTTTTGGACAGAATGGAACAGAAGTGGCTGAAATCTTTAAAAAACTTCTCGTTGAAGAATTTTGGACATTTGAAAAGATTATTTTTGCGATTCCAAATGATACAAAAAATGGAAATTACCAAAAATTCATGAATGTCATGTCTGACTCCATAACTAGAAAGGACTGATCAACATGAAACTGTATCTTGTAGAACGTCCAAATGGAAATGTTGTTGTAACCATTTTGAGAAATAAATCAGACAATACATACTCCTATGTGAACTTAACAAAAGGACATATCTGTCCATGCCGTTTTGTATCTGAAGAAGAAGCATTGCATGATATGGACCAGAAGATCAAAAGCGGAGAGATTTTGCGTTACATTCTTCTCAATTAGATTCTAATTTTCAAAAGAGTCGTTTTGTGGCTCTTTTTCTTTTGTTTCTAAGAAAAAATGGGGTATAATAAAAAAAAGCACACCAAAGGAGACAAACTATGAAAGAATTTCAAATGCCAGCACTTACAAAATACATCATTGATCTGAAAAATGAAAAACATCCAGAAACAAATATTTTTGAAATGTGCGATATCAATGAAGCCAAAAAGATGCTAGCCATGATCGATATACAGGCAGACACATGCACAAAAGAAGAACATGATCCAGAATCTCAGATCCATCAATTTGAATTCCTAACAGCAGACAATAAAGAAGATATTATCAAACTTTCTTTGTTCTACAACGGAAATATCCAAATTCTTATGAATGAGGAATGTGTATTTCAGCTAATATTCTGATACTTTTATCTTTTCCTTCATCTCTCATATTTGTTTTGTAAAATAGATGACGATTTAGAGAGAAAAGGAGAAAAAATGACAAAATCAATTGAAATCAAAGAAGAAAATATTATGGAACTGAACAAGTACATTGATCAGCTGATCAAAGAAAACCAGCCATCCCCTTGCATTTTCAAAAAATGTAATGCAGATACAGCAGCTGAATTGCTAAAGATTCTTGGGATTTCAACAAATGAATGTATTAGCGAAAAACATGATGGCAACCATAAATTTCAGTTTTATACAAATGAAAAGCAAATCATAAGAATTACTGTTTACTGTAATGGTTGGATTCAAGTTTGGGTCAATGATGATCCTTTGTATTCACTGTACATGTAGTATGAAGAAAATTTTAAGAGAGACCGAAAGGTCTCTTTTTTATATATGATTTTTATCTTTCTTTTCATCTTTCATATTTACATTGAAACATTTTAATGACGATTGAGAGAAAGGAAAACAAATTATGAAAGAAAAAGAAATTTTAGTATTTATTCGACCTGCGTATATTAGGGATGCACAGGCACAGGTTTCTGGAAGCCCATTGAAACGAAAGACAAAAAATGACTATGAAAGTCATGAATATGAAAGTACATGGGTAGAGATTAAGTGTCCAGCCCTAGTCGCTGATTATTATGACATTTCATTGGAAGAAGCTAAAAAACGCACTCGTGAACAATATCCTTGCTTAGATGAAGAGTCTTTTGATAAAATTTTTGAATTTCGTGTATTTTAAAAAGGGAGAAAATTATGACAAATTTATCAATAACAGCAAAAACAAATGTAGATGAATGTATTCAAATCGATTATATTACGATTTTAACTAAAGATGGAAAAGAGATTGATTTAAACTGGGAATATAGCCATTATACGCCTTTTGAACCATTCAATTCTCCCCATTCGATTTTAAAATCTATGAGAAAATTTGAAACATTTTATGAGAATGTCTTTTTCGATGATGAAGAAGAAGGAAATCCAGTTTCAGATTTAAAGAAAAAGAAAGCTTTAAAAGATGCAACAATCTTAGAAATCCAGTTATATATACCGGATTTTGCAGGGGATCCTGAGGAAATTAAATTTGACCTTAAATCAATGGGTTTTGTTTTTCGAAAACAGGAATCTGGACAGACAAAATATAGTCCGTATGATTTACCGATCAAATATGATGAAAATTTCACATTGGCTATTGAAAAATAAGAGGAGACGAAAAGTTATGGGATTCACTAAGCCACCAGAGGGAACTGTAATCACAGAAGACGAGGCAATTGCACAAGGTGCAGATGATTTTGACATCGCTTTGGGCTTTATGGAAGGATATATTACTCCATCAAGACCACATCTTACACCTTTAGAAAAAGCTCATGGAAAAATTGTTGCCAGACGAATGGATACATATTATGACGTAACAATCTATGAAGATGGATACGAAGATTATTATCCAATTGGAGATTAAGAAGGAGAAAACAATGAAACTAGATTTAAGAATAAAAAGTGATAAGAAAAGAAATATGGAATACTGGGATAATATGGAAGAAGAATGCAGAGAAATTCTGAACACGATTCTTTCCAATTATGCTAATGCAGATACATCTCAGATTAATGAGGATGCACGTATCGATATCAGTAAATCTATTTTGGAAACTATCATCCAAAAATGTGGAGAGTATGGAATCGATACAGATGCTGCTTTTCCATATGTTGATGAAAACTATTAAAAAGGAGAAAAATTATGAAGATGACAAATAATGTTCATATAGGAGAAATTGTGTTTATTGCAACAGCAGAGCATGAAGAAAGTGAATTAGCAGCTTACCTAAATGGTGAAAAAACAAAATATACGATCATGCCTGCAGAAATCTGTGATATCACAGAGGAGGGAAATATCGTTGTAAATCCTTATCATATTACTTTTTTGCCAAAAGAAGATGTTTATGAATTTGGAATCCCTTCATTGGAAAATAACCTTTTTGGCATTTCACAGGTTCTATGTTTTTCAGAAAAAGACGCAAAGAAGCATATATTAAAACAAAAGTTAATCGATGAATTTAAGAATCGTTCTTACGAAGATAAAGAAGCTTCCTTAGAGCAACTTTTATTAATGAAAGCTGGATTTACTGTCAAACGAGACCAAAAAGACATGGAACGAGAATTATCAGAAGATGTTCATTCCGTTAATTTTGCAAGTTTCATAACATTTGCAGGTGGATTAACAAAGGTGATTGTTTATGACAATAACACCATGAATATTTTATGGCATGGAATCGTAGACGATATTCCATTTCCGGAAGTTCCTTATGGAAGCTGGATCGTAGAACATCATACCGTTGTAAATGATGAGGATATTTTAAAGGTATTTTTGAAAGAACCAGGAGATCATTTCGATCGAACATGGAGTAATATTAAGATTACCAATATCAAATGGGATACATCCGAAGATACAAAAGTCTGGGCAAAACTTCCTGATGAAGTTGATGTTTTGGACATGGATATCGATCTATCAAAATATGATCCAACTAAAGATCTGGATTATGATGATGAATTCCTAGATGACGTATCTGAATGGTTAACATCTCATTATGATTTCTGTCATGATGGATTCAATGTCGTTACAAAATAATTTCATAATTACTTTTCAAGGGGCAGCAATGCCTCTTTTTTTATATGTAGATTTTATATTTTCTTTCATCTTTCATATTTAAGACGTAAATATAAATGACGATTTAGAGAAAGGAAAATGTAAAAATGAGGAGAAGTAAATTAAAATTCAAAACAACAGCAGTTTGCCCAAAATGTGGAAAAACATTAGTCACAGAATCTGCTTACAGAGATTATCCTCTTCAATGCTTAGAATGTGACGAGGATTTCTATTTTATGGAAACAAATGACGATGAATATTCCACAGATGTATTACTTCCATTAAATACGGAAGACGAAACTGTTCAGGAGTTATTAGGAGCAGGAAATTTAACAGAAGCAGATAAAGGATTATTCAAAACATCTTTCCATGATTTCAGGTTATTAGAAACTTGTGGATGGCTAAAAGATCATGTTGAGATTCAGTTAGAAAATCTATTAGAAGCTGGGGAAAAGATCCAGAAATATGCATCTGAAGATGATCCATATTTTACTTTTGGTTGCATTATGGATGAAGATGAAGAATTTACCGCGGATGCATTAGAAGATACTTTACATCGTTTGATTGATGAAAGAGCAAATAGATATAAAATTTACGAACTGACAAGAATGATCCATGAGGATGGAAATGAAGCACTTATCAATCAAGATGATATTTCTGTAGATCTTGGATACTACCTGAAGGGAAATATTATTTTAATTTAAAAAAGGAGAAAATCATGAGAAAATACGTATCATTTCAGGAGCAGCGTAAGGAAATTGATGCTTTGCGAGACACAATTGAAGGAGAATTAAATCGCATTGCCATTACAGAGGATCCAAAAGAAGTTGAACAAATGCTCAAATATTTGAATCACAACATTCAGAAATATGCAAAGAAAAATCTGGATGCGATCCATGGGATTTGGAATCCTGATGTTGTGAAAAGTGGTATTCCTAGTTGTGTAATGCCGGAATTTGTGAAAGGAGAAAACAAAGATGATTGACATGAATCTTGATTTTCTTGTAAATGCAGTTGTTTGTGATTATCCATCCCTCGCTAGTATCACATTCAGAATAATGAAAGGTGAAGAGCTTGTACTGAATTATTGGAATGGAGATGGATACGATTGGGATGATCATTTTAATCCAATCAGTGATAAAAAGGATAAGTTTAAAGAGATTCATGCCGAATTCAAAGATATCTCTTTTTACTCAAAACATGAAGATGAAGAAGTTTTTTCGGATTCTGTAATTGCTGAGAAGTTAAAAAATGCAAAAATTGAAGAAATTCATACATATGCTGATTTTATTGGAAAAGAAAATGACATTAAACTGGTTTTGAAGCAAATAACATTTCATTTTTCAAATAGTAGCGATTATCAATTTCCAATTAACGAAGATTACAAAGTCTTTATCGATTAAAAAGGAGAAAACTTATGAAATATGCAAATGAAAAAATTGTTGAAAGATTAAGAAAGAGATATCCCGAAGGATGCCGTGTAGAGCTTGTGAAAATGAATGATAAGCAGGCTCCGCCAATCGGAACCAAAGGAACTGTATTTGGAGTAGATGATGCAGGAAGCATCATGGTTTCTTGGGACAGTGGTAGTCATTTAAGTGTCATTTATGGAGAAGATCTTTGTAGAAAAATCAACGAATAAGGAGAGAAAATGGCAATCGTAAAAAATAATAATTCTAATTCAGAATTTGGCCAGCGTCTTTCTGAATTATTAAAATCATCGAATATTTCGCAAAGAGAATTGGCTCACAAAATTGGAATTACAGAAGCAGCTATTTCACGATATATCAATTCTGATCGTACTCCAAATGGAAAAATCATTGGAAGTATCGCAAATGCTCTGCACGTAAGCACTGATTATCTAATTTATGGACATGATGATAGTACAGCAGATGCAGACTATTGGAAGATGTATCACTGGATCAAAAAGAATGCTTATCAGTTATCATTTGAACAAAAACGAGAGCTTATACTTTTGTTGCTTACAGAAGAAAATGGAAAATAAGGAGAAAAATTATGAAAATCAAAGAATACACAACGGAATTAGATGTCGATAAGAAAAACGTATTGAGAGAAGTAGGACATTACGTAATCGTCAAAGAAAAATACAATAGTCCACAAAAATTTGCAGATTTTGCAAGAGAAAAGCTGCACCTCGATATGAGAGCAGAAGAATATGTATATATTCTTGGACTAACAAGCAAAAATCATGTACTTGGAGTATTTGAAATATCGCATGGAAGTATTGATAGGTCAGTGTGTGGGGTAAGAGAAATCTTTGTTCGTTTACTACTAAGCGGTGCGGCTCAGTTTGTTATGATCCACAATCATCCGTCAGGAGATGATTCTCCATCAGGTATGGATTGTCAAGCTACACAAAGATTGATCGAAGCTGGAAAATTAATGGGAATTCCTATGGTTGACAGCATTATCATTGGCGATGTTGGGCATTTCAGTATCAGAGAAGAAGGCATGGCCAGATTTGAAGATTAAATAGAAATGGAGAAAGATATGTGAGATAGAATTTACAAAGCTTTTCATAAGTAATTAATTCGGTTGAAACCACGCCCCTTTATGGGGCGGTTTTATTTTTTATATATGAAAAATATTTCTTATGAAAAATCTCATATTTGTGGTAGAACAGGAAAGGAGAAGTCTATGGGAAAGATCGTCAAGACAATGAAATTACGGATCGATACCGATGAAGCGGCAGATCGTCTCTTTCGAGAATTAACAGAACGTTATGCTTCAGCATGCAATGAGATCTCTCAATATATGTTTGACCATGAGTTTCCAATGAACTTTGTCGAGCTGAAGAATGTCATGTATCATCAACTTCGAGATCGTTATGGGTTGAAGTCACAGATGACACTTTCCAGCTTTAAGACCGTCATTGCGAGATATAAGACAGTTCAAACACAATTGTCAGATCGCCCATTCCGTTACAAAGATGCAGATGGAGAATGGCAGAGCATCGATCGGACTCTGGAATGGTTATGGCGGCCGATCCATTTTCGCAGGCCTCAGGCGGATCTTGTCCGTGGAAGGGATTACTCTTTTGTAAAAAATGGCACGAAACTATCCATCAATACCTTGAAAAAGAGAGTGAAAGTGTCTTTCCATGTATCAGAAGTCTTTCAGCCGTATTTTGACGGATCCTGGTCTTTTGGGACAGGAAAACTTGTCTCTCTGAAAGGAAGATGGTATTTCCATATTCCAATGACAAAGACTACACCAGACACATTCGATCGTACAAATCCAGAGCAACTTGTCGGGATCGATCGTGGGCTGCGTTTCCTTGCCGTTACATATGATGAACAGGAAAAAAGTCACTTTATCAATGGAAAAGATCTTATGAAAAAACGAGACACTTTTGCAAATGTCAGAGCTGAACTCCAGTCGAAAGGAAGCAGATCAGCAAAACGCGCCTTAAAACGTATCTCCGGACGAGAGAACCGCTGGATGACTGATGTGAACCATCAGATCACAAAGACACTCGTAACAGAATACGGACCAGAGACACTGTTTGTTTTGGAAGATTTAAAAGGCGTCAGCTTTGAAGAAGAGAATCTTTCCAAACGATCCAAGACACAGAGAAGGCAGACTCGATCCTGGGCATTTTATCAGTTGGAACAGCTGTTTACATATAAAGCAAAAGAGATCGGCGCTGATGTGATCAAAGTATCCCCAGCCTATACATCCCAAAGATGTCCAAAATGCGGAAGGATCCACAAGGAGAACCGGCATCGAGAAATACACGAATATATCTGCGATGTCTGCGGATATCGTTCCAATGACGATCGTGTCGGAGCCATGAATCTCTTTGAGCTTGGTCTGAGATATGTATCTGGTGACAGGTATCCTAGTTTTAAAATAGAAGAACATTGATAAGATCTTCTGGCGGACATGCTTCTGCCGGAACAAAGAAACGGGCGCTGTCAATCGTCCGGCGATGTGACCACAGGCACACTGTACCGTGTGTATATCAGATCTGATACAGCAAAGGAGCATATCTTAAGATATGACGTTAGGACTTTGCGGGTGAGTCACAAGCCTCGTCCCTTTATGGGGCGGGGCAATTGACCCGTTTCAAGATGGGAATGGACGAACTGGGAGATTGGTTCTGAATTACATGTTACAACAATTCGGATATCCTCCAATCATTATCAAACATGGGCCTGAAAATAATTACAAAATAGCTTTGCAGAAATGGCAAGTATATGGAAATTCTGATATGTTTTTGAATCTTGTAAAAGATTGCTTGATCAATGAATTGAAAGAATACATTAGAATCATTGAAATAACGAGAAAAACTGTGAAGAGTTTGAATGAATAGTACCATTTTTACACGAAGAGAGCGAAAGCTCTCTTTTTTTATATTTTTTTTCATCTCTCATATTTATCATGTAGTAATTAATTGACGATATAGAGAAAAGGAGAAAAATTATGAGATTTAACACTGCGGAAGAGATGTATGAATATTTAAAAAATGGATATGCCCTTTATCATCCAAAATCAGAGATTTATGTATTTCTTTATAATGCCAAAGGTGCTTTGTGCACTTATCATTTATCAAAAGATCAGGTAAAAGAAATCAGTAAACAAGCAAAACAGAATCATGAACATTGGGAGACTTTCCTTGGCTTTGGTGGAGATGTTTTAGAAGATGATGAATTTTCTATTACCCCATCACTTGAATTTTGTGAAAAACATTATCAAGAATCAGACTGGTTGGATACAGAAGATATCAATCTTGAAGAACCAGATTATTATTTGCTTTGCTGCTTGGATGATGAAAATTATACTTCAGCTCAATATTTCACATTTTCATCCATGACAGAAGCAAAAGAGTTCTGCTATCAGTTTGCGAAAGAAAATTATTCTGATGAAGATCTTCAATTTAAAGAAAGTAGTTTTTATCATGAGGATGGACATAAAGCTGTAAGGATTGATTATATCTATGGGAATTCTTTTGAGGTAAATTATATTTTTCCAATCCATATGAAAAATAATGGAACATCTTTTTGTATTTGGCATCATGCATATGACGGTGTTCGTTTTGAGATTAGAAAATCTGGTTCTTATGAAGAATGCCACAGATTTGCAAAAGATGTTTCACAAAGAACTTATGAAATGCTATCAGAGATAGCGCCTGATAAAGTAAATCGACATGAAGAAGACGATCAATGGATACTTGATGATGGTACAGAATGGGAAGTATGGGATATCATTACAATCCACAGACAGAATCATTCCAATGCATTTGTCGCTCCATTATCAATATACCAGCTTTCCAAGGTTAAAACGATGGATCAAATGTCAGGATTCTGTATGGAGCAGTGGCTTGATGATAATGTTGATTTTGCATGGGGGCTCTTTCATAATGACAAACTAATTGGATATTGTTCCATTGGGATTGCGGATGATGCAGATCCTCTTGTTGAAGAACATGAAGCTTATAAAGAAGATTCTTCTTTATTACTAAGCGATGTTTTCATACTTCCTGAATATCGAAATCATGGATATGGATCACAAATGATCAAAGAATCCATTGAAACAAGATGGAAAATGGATGGAGAAAAGAATACTGTATACCTACATGCAATGGGTGTTACAGGCGATTTGTCTTATGATGAAAAATTAAAATCGTTTTATGAGAAAATTGGATTTTCAGAGTTATGCAGTGATCGTGAGATCATGGTATTGACTGCAGATTAAGAGGGCTTCGGCTCTCTTTTTTTTATGTTTTTTTTCATCTCTCATATTTGAATTGTAAATCATTGACGAAGAGAGAAAGGAGAATTATTCATGCAAATCAAATTACACATTGAAACAGATCAAGAGGTGTTAAAAGATGTTATGGTGGAAAACAATGAAAACGATTTTTATAAGGAAATCGGGAGCGTTCTTCCAGATTTGAAAACAGATCTTCCACAAACGCTTTATGTTACCTCAGATCTGGGATCTGCTGAATTCTACTTGGGGAAACGAGGAACATATACGGAAAATGGAATTAATTATCCTTCCATGTATGTAAAAGAGAAAAACAATTTCATTCAAGGATTAACTCCTGCTGCCTATCCTGATGCTTATCTTACCTGCATCCATCCAGAATCTAATAATTACAAATATTATTGGCTTCGACCAAATGCAAATGGAATTGATGCAACGTATGGAAGAATCGGTGTAAAAAGAGGAGAAATGTTTGGAGCAAAGGACCTGAAAAATCCATATCCAACCCATCTTTATTGGATCCGCTATTATGAAAAACTTTCCAAAGGATATGTTGATCAGTCAGATATTTATCTGCAGGACCAGAAACCAAAAAAGAAAAAAGCTGCTTCCTTTAAAGCAAACATATCTAAGGAAAAAGAAAATACAGCATCACATGAGCTTTATTGCCTTTTGAAATCCTATGCAAAACATGTTGTCAAAACAACTTTGACAAATGAGCATGTAACAATTGCACAGGTAAAAGCTGCAAAACGGATCCTGCAAGAAATGGGAAAAAGAAAGACTGTCAAAGGATTTAATAATCAGTTGTTAAAACTGCTGCAGGTAGCTCCGAGAAAAGAGCGTTATATTCAAAAATTATTAGCAACTGCAGAAAGTGATTTTGCAGATATCATTTATCGTGAAGAGAATCTGATCGCAGCGATGGAAGCTGTTGCATCTGATGAAAATACAACAATTGATGTCCAAGAAGACTCTTTCACCGCGGATCATATTGAAGTTTACTATGCAACAGAAAAGCAGAAGAAAGAAGTGATCGCTCATTTATCTGATCGGTTAAAAGGAAAAGTTCATCAGGTATATCGTGTGATCAATCAAAAGCATAAGAAACGTTTTAATGATTATCTGAAAAAAGAAGATATCCATCAGGTCAAACAACTATGGCATGGATCCAGAAATGAAAATTGGTTTTCTATCTTGCAAAATGGATTACAATTAAATCCAAATGCGATCATTACTGGAAAAATGTTTGGAAAAGGAATCTATTTCGCTCCATCTTCTAACAAGAGCTGGAATTATACCAGTTACCGTGGCACATCATGGGCAAGTGGAAATAGTGATACAGCTTTTATGGGACTTTATGCAACTGCTTATGGAACACCACATGATGTTACGATGTCTGAAAGCTTTTCTCAGAATAAGTTAAAAAATCTTCATTGTAATTGTGTTCATGCACATGCTGGGAGTCAACTATTAAATGATGAGATCATCTTTTACAGCGAATCCGCAATGCTTTTAAATTATATCGTAGAATTCAAATGATCTATTTTGAAGGAGCCTTCGGGCTCTTTTTTTTATATGTGAAAAACTTTTTTCTTCAAATCTCTCATATCTGTAGTAGAACGGAATGTTCTTATTACGAAGAAAGACAGATCAGATGCGAAAGCCCAGGTTATCTGTTGAAACAACTGCATGATAGAAAAATCCAGAAGATCCTGGTGCTGTTGAGAGGCCCATCAGTTAAAAACAACCTTTCCCATACCGGACACTGTGTCGTGGCAGACCAAGGATGGGAGGAATTGCGGTGAGATCGTGGCGGTCTTGCTCTGCATTCGTAC